>Ga0101944_10000302_pt1 | contig 152543 bp, 146 predicted proteins | sample DewCreD2012metaG_FD_75245 | JGI IMG/M metagenome (GOLD analysis project Ga0101944, IMG submission 75245) | Hot spring sediment bacterial and archeal communities from British Columbia, Canada, to study Microbial Dark Matter (Phase II) - Dewar... ...
ACGTGAACCTGACGGTGGACCTGATTGTGCCTGTGGCGTTGGAACAGGGTTCGAAGTTTGCCATTCGTGAAGGCGGTTTGACCGTCGGTGCGGGTGTGGTAACTAAAATTCTTGAGTAGGTGTAGGCATGACAAAACAAAAGATCCGCATTCGCCTGAAGGCGTATGACCATCGCATTCTTGACCAGTCTGCTAAGCGGATTGTTGAGACAGCCGAGCGCTCTGGTGCGCATGTTGTTGGCCCTGTACCCTTGCCAACTAAAGTAGAACGGTTTACAATACGCCGCTCGACTTTCATAGACAAGGATTCTCACGAGCACTTTGAAATTCGTACACACAACCGTTTGATTGACGTTTTAGACCCAGATTCGAAGACGATTGACATGCTCATGCGGCTCAACCTGCCGGCGGGCGTGGATATCGAAATCAAAATCTAAACGGTTTTGTGACGTAAATTGCAAGAAAAGGCAACGTAAGAACGGTTCTGTTCGGGACTACAACAAACAGCAGGTCTCGGCAAATTGTTTGACTGCGTTGTGCGGAGATGATGCAGCCTAAGCCCAGGCTGACAGTCTCGCAAAAATTTTACAAGGAGAAAATTGAGTATGTTGAAAGGGCTAATTGGCAAGAAGATTGGCATGACCCAGATCTTCGATGAAGCAGGTGTTGCCTATCCGGTAACAATCATCGAGGCTGGGCCTTGCTACGTTACTCAGATCCGCCGCCCAGAAAAAGAGGGCTATTCGGCGGTTCAATTGGGCTTTTCAGAAGTGAATCCAAAGCGCCTGACCTCGGGTGAGTTGGGTCATTTGAAGGCCAATGAAATTCCTCCTTTGCGCTTCTTGCGCGAGTTCCGTGCTAAGTCACCGGACTTGAATATTGGGGATAAGGTGACGGTTGAGGTGTTTTCTCTAGGTGACCGCGTGGATGTGATCGGCACCAGCAAAGGCAAAGGTTTTGCTGGCGTGGTGAAGCGTTATCACTTCCGTGGCGGTCCCAAAACGCATGGCGCCTCTGACCGGACCCGCGCGCCTGGCTCAAGTTCCTCAACTACGACCCCTGGTCGTGTGTACAAAGGCACACGCCGCTCTGGTCATATGGGCCAAGAAAGAGTGACGGCGCAGAATTTGAAAGTGGTGCTGGTGGATGTGGAGCGCAATCTGATTGGCGTCCACGGGGCGGTTCCGGGCCCAAAGGGCGGCCTGATCCTGATTAAAGAGGCGCGCAAGCAATAAGCGCGAGGATGATGGAGACTGTTGCCATGAAAGTTGATGTTCTAAATATGCAGGGTGAGAAGGTCAAACAGGTGGAATTGCCTGCAGCGATCTTTGAAGCCCCCATAAATATGGATTTGATGCATCAGGCCTATATTCGCCAGATGGCCAATGCGCGTTTGGGCACGCATAAGACCAAAACCCGTAATGAGGTTGCAGGGGGCGGCCGAAAGCCATGGAGACAAAAAGGGACTGGTCGCGCCCGCCAGGGTTCGACTCGAGCCGCTCAATGGAAGGGTGGTGGGCGTGTGCATACCCCTCAGCCGCGGAGTTACGTCCAGCGTATGCCGCGTAAAATGCGTCAGGCAGCCCTGCGCTCTGCATTGACGGTTAAGGCCTCTGAAGCAGGTGTGGTGGTTGTGGATAACGTTACCCTGCCTGAGCCCAAGACCCGCTTGATGGCCGAGGCGCTTGGAAAACTGGTTGGGGACGCCAGCGCGCTGGTGCTGTTGCCTGAGAAAGATAACAACTATGATGTTGTGGTGCGTTCCACCAACAACATTCCAGATGCTAAGGTCTTGCTGGCCGGATATTTAAATATTCGCGACTTGTTGGGCTACGACAAGATCATCTTGCCGCTCAAGACCCTGGACGTTCTGGTGGCGAACCTGGGATAGGAGGCAGAGCATGACTACCCTTTATGATGTGCTTCGCCGTCCGCTGATAACCGAAAAAACGAATTACCAATCAGGCAAACTGAATCAGTATGCTTTTGTTGTCAGCAACGACGCGACCAAAACATTAGTGAAAGATGCAGTGGAAACCCTGTTTGATGTGACTGTGGTACGCGTAAATATCATCAATGCACCTGCGAAGCGCGGCCGGCGGGCACGCAGCCGTCGCTTACTGGTGCGCCGATCCGCTTACAAGAAGGCCATTGTGACTCTGGCAGCAGGCCAGACGCTGGAAGCCTTCGAAGGGGTGTAGTAATGGCTGTAAAAAAATATAAACCGACCACTCCCGGTCAGCGCGGGATGACAGGTTATACGTTTGAAGAGATTACGAAGTCCACGCCTGAGCGTTCGCTGCTGATGCCTCTGCGCAAGAGCGGCGGCCGGAATGCGTATGGACGTGTGACGGTGCGGCATCGCGGCGGCGGCAACCGGCGTTTCATTCGCCTGGTAGATTTCAAGCGTGATAAGCGCGATATTCCCGCTAAGGTGGCTGCAATTGAGTATGACCCGAATCGCACTGCCCGCCTGGCGCTCTTGCATTACGCCGATGGCGAAAAACGTTACATCGTTGCACCTGTAGATTTGAGGGTTGGCGATACGGTGATGGCCGGAGAGAAGGCTGAAATCCGCCCGGGTAACAGTCTGCCGATTGCCAATATCCCGGTTGGCACCATGCTCCACAATATTGAATTGCGGCCTGGCAAGGGCGGCCAACTGGTGCGCTCGGCAGGCGCGGCGGCCCAGTTACTGGCCAAAGAGGGCAGTTTTGCCCAAATTCGTCTGCCTTCGGGTGAGGTGCGCCTGGTGCATCAGGTATGTTATGCGACGATTGGGCAAGTGGGCAACCTGGACCATGGCAATATCAAACTTGGCAAGGCAGGCCGAAAACGCCATCTGGGTATTCGCCCGACAGTGCGCGGCACGGCGATGAGCCCGCGCGATCACCCACATGGTGGTGGTGAAGGCCGTCAGCCGGCTGGTATGCCTGGGCCAAAGAGTCCGTGGGGCAAACCTACACGCGGTTATAAGACCCGCCGGAACAAACAGACCGATAAATATATTGTGCGCCGCCGCAGCAAAGCAAGCCGCTAGGCGCTGGCAATTGTCTCGAATCACTAGCGAGGAACGAATATGTCACGATCGTTGAAAAAAGGGCCTTATATTGACCCGAAACTCTTGAAGAAAATCGAAGCCATGAACCAGCGCGGGGAGAAGAAGGTCCTGCGTACCTGGAGCCGTGCAAGCACGATTTTCCCGCAGATGGTTGGCCACACGATTGCTGTGCATGATGGTCGTCGTCATGTGCCGATCTATATCACGGAAAATATGGTTGGGCATCGGCTGGGTGAGTTTGCGCCCACGCGTACCTTCCGCGGTCACATGGCTGAAAAGAAATAGGCAGGTGAATGATGGATATTCGTGCACATCTGCGTTTTTTGCCCATATCGGCTCAGAAAGTACGCCTGGTGACGGATCTGGTACGCGGCAAGAGTGCCAATGAAGCGCTGGAGATGCTGCGCTTTGTGCCAAACCGCGCGGCTGTTCCTGTGCGCAAGGTATTGGCCTCGGCTGTAGCAAATGCAGAAGAGAACTTTGGCGTGAGTCGCGACGACCTGTTTGTAGCAACAATCTATGCTGATGAGGCTCCTACCCGCCGCTGGCGTCGCTTTGGAGCGCGCGGCCGCTTCAAGCCGATATTACGCCGCTCGTCACATGTGACCATCATCCTGCGGGAACGCGGGGCTTAACCAGGAAAGGACACGAAGGAGATATTATGGGTCGTAAAGTTCATCCTGTGGGTTTTCGCCTGAACGTCAACCAGAACTGGCTGGGCCGCTGGTTTGCTGAAGGCTCGCAATACCGCGAACAATTGCAGCAGGATTTTGCTATTCGCAGTCTTCTGTTAGGCATTGATTCAAAGGGAGGCGCGGCAGCCTATCAACGAGTGGCGGAGTTGCGTCAAGAACTGCCCGATTCGGTACGCAACCGCAAAGCCGGCATTTCCCGCGTTGATGTGGAGCGCTATCCGGGCAAACTGAAAGTGACGATTCACACGGCCAAACCTGGTATCCTGATTGGCCGCAAGGGTGAGGGCGTCAAGAAAATCCGCCAAAGTCTTGAAGCGCTGGTTGGCAAGAAGGTGGATCTGGATATTAAAGAAATCCAATCTCCAGATACCGATGCCTATCTTGTGGCTTTGAATATTGCTGATCAAGTGGAACGCCGTATCAGTTATCGGCGGGCAATGAAGCGTGCCATTCAGCAAGCCATTCGGCAAGGTGCTGAGGGTATCAAGATTGAGGTGGCGGGGCGTCTGAGTGGTGCTGAAATGGCCCGTTCGGTCTGGCTGCGTGAGGGACGGGTACCTTTGCAGACTCTGCGCGCCAACATGGATTATGCTCGTGCCGAGGCGCTGACCACTTATGGTCAAATTGGCGTCAAGGTTTGGGTTTACCATGGTGAAAGCAAGCCGGAGGCTGAGGAAAAAATTGAGGCGACCGAAGGCGTCTACGTGAGTGAGTAAGCGTGACACAGGGTTGTCTTTATCAGGAGAGTTATTGCTATGTTGATGCCGAAACGTGTTAAGTGGCGCAAGCAAATGCGCGGCCGAATGAAGGGCAAAGCATTGCGTGGTGCAGATGTGTCCTTTGGCGAATATGGTTTGCAAGCCCTGGAACCGGGCTGGGTGACGGCGCGCCAAATCGAGGCGGCTCGTCGTGCAATTGTGCGCGCGATGAAGCGCCGCGGCAAGATCTGGATTCGTATTTTCCCCGCCAAACCCTATACGCAAAAACCACCCGAGACCCGCATGGGGAAGGGAAAAGGCAATGTCGAATACTGGGTTGCGGTTGTCAAGCCGGGCCGCATGATGTTTGAGGTTGGTGGTTTACCAGAGGATGCTGCTCGCGAGGCGCTCAGACTGGCCCAGTATAAATTTTCCATTAAGACCAGGATCGTTGCCCGGCATGACCTGGCAGCAGGAGAGCAGGCATGAAGGTGAGTGAAATTCGTGCTATGTCTTTGGATGTGTTGAAAGCCAAACTGGCAGATGCTCGCGAGGAGTTGATGAAACTTCGCTTTCGGCAAGTTACTGGCCAGTTGACGGATACCAGCCGTCCACGGCTTATACGCCGCGATATCGCCCGTATGGAGACCATTTTGAGAGAACGTGAAGCGGCTGAACAGGCGGCTAGAATGGAAGGTGCAGCATGAATGAGCGTCGTCGTTTGAGCGGTGTGGTAACGAGCAACAAGATGACCAAGACTGTGTTGGTGGAAATTACCCGCACATTTCGTCATCCTTTGTATCGCAAGGTGGTTCATCTCAGCAAGCGCGTTATGGCGCACGATGAGCTGGGCTGCCAGGTCGGCGATAAAGTCCAAATTGTGGAAAGCCGCCCACTTTCTCGCAGGAAACGTTGGGTGGTTGAATCCATCGTCAAACGCGAAATTCGCACTGCTGATGCTGGTGTGGAAGAGGTGAGCCATGATTCAGCATGAGTCCCGACTCAAAGTAGCCGACAATACCGGTGCGCGCGAATTGTTGGTCATTCATGTTTTGGGGGGCTCTTCGCGTCATTATGGCGGTGTGGGCGATATTGTGATTGCCACTGTCAAATCGGCTTCCCCACAAGGCTCTGTGAAGAAGAGCGATATTGTTAAGGCCGTGGTTGTCCGTTGTTCCAAGGAATGGCGTCGGGAGGATGGTTCTTACATCAGTTTTGATGACAATGCTGCCGTCATTTTGGATACCGACGGGAAAAACCCCAAGGGCAGCCGCATCTTTGGGCCTGTGGCACGTGAATTACGTGAAAAAGGCTTCATGAAGATTGTTTCGCTGGCCCCGGAAGTGCTATAGGCTGGCATGGGAGTGTGTGTATGAGAGTCAAGATTCGTAAAGGCGATACGGTTGTGGTCATCAGCGGCAGTTTTGAAGACAAGGAAAAACGCGGCGAGGTGATTAACGTGCTGCCGGATGAGCATCGGGTGGTGGTTCAGGGCGTCAACCTGCGTACCAAACACCAGCGCCAGGTTCAGACTCAAGGCCGGACGATCAACCCTGGGCGTATCAAATTTGAGGCGCCGGTGGATATTTCCAATGTCATGCTGGTTTGTCCACATTGCAACCAACCGACCCGTGTGCGTGTCCAACGTGATGATGAAGGCGCTCGCCGGGTATGCAAGAAATGTAAGGCTGTGATTGACTAAGCCTGTGGCTGGAGCACTAGTTATGAATAGACTTAAAGAGCAATATCAAAAAGAAGTTGTTCCGGCGCTGCAAAAAGCATTTCAATATCGGAATGTAATGCAGGTGCCGCGAGTTGAGAAAGTGGTTGTCAATATCGGCGTCGGCAAGGAAATGGATAACCCCAAGGCCATTGAAGCCGCTGCTGCAGACCTGGCGCAGATTACCGGCCAGAAAGCGGTGATGACCAAAGCGCGTAAGAGCATTGCTAACTTCAAACTGCGCGAGGGTCGTATCATCGGTACTAAGGTTACCCTGCGTGGTGATCGGATGTGGGCTTTCCTGGACCGGTTGATAAATACGGCGTTGCCTCGCGTGCGTGACTTTCGTGGCGTTTCACCAAATGCCTTTGATGGACGTGGCAATTACACCCTGGGCTTGCGCGACCAATTGATCTTTCCGGAGATCGAGTATGACAAGATTGACAAGCTCAGAGGTATGGAGATTACGGTTGTGACGACCGCTGAGAGTGATGAACAGGCGCGCGCATTGTTGCAGTTGCTTGGTATGCCATTCAGGAAGGATGCGTAATTTATGGCTCAGAAATGTATGCAATTCCGTGAAATGCGTCGGCGTAACCGCATCCAGGTTCGCAACCGCTGTCAACGTTGCGGGCGGCCGCGTGGATACATGCGCCGCTTTGGATTGTGCCGTATTTGCTTCCGGGAACTTGCACTGGAAGGCAAAATCCCCGGCGTTGTGAAGTCGTCCTGGTAAGCCGGCTGGAGGTATTTATCATGAGTGTTTCTGACCCTATTTCGGATATGTTGACCCGTATTCGCAATGCGATTATGGCGGGACAATCTCAGGTGGCTATGCCTGCTTCCAAAATCAAGATAGAGATTGCCAAGATTATGAAGGAAGAAGGCTATCTGGACGGCTTTGATGTGGTAGAAGGCGAGAGCCCGGCGCATAAGATTTTGCGCTTGCGTATCAAGTATGTTGGCGAACGGCGTGAACGCCGCCCGGTGATTACGGGCCTGGAACGCGTCAGCAAACCTGGACGGCGCATCTACACCAAAAAGCAGGAAATCCCCTGGGTGCTTTCTGGGATTGGCGTTGCCATTCTCTCAACACCTAAGGGCGTTATGACCGGCCAGCGTGCCCGCCAGTTGGGCGTGGGCGGCGAAATCCTGTGTAAAGTCTGGTAAACAGGAGGTAATAACTGTGTCTCGTATTGGACGCATGCCCATCCCCGTTCCGGCCGGTGTGCAGGTGGATATCACTGGCTCACACGTGTACGTCAAGGGCCCTAAAGGACAGCTTGAGCGTACCTTTTCTCCCATGATTGAAATTGCTCGGGAGGGTGACCAGATTGTTGTCAAGCGCAATTCCAACGCACCTGCGCAACGTTCACTGCACGGAACAACTCGGGCTGTACTTGCAAATATGATTCATGGCGTTAGTAGCGGCTTTGAAGTCGCTCTGGACGTGGAAGGTGTGGGTTACCGTGCTGAAATGCAGGGGCCCAAACTTGTTTTGTATGTTGGTTATTCTCATCCGGTTGAGATCGAGCCGCCAAGCGGTATCTCCTTCGATGTGGATAGCAAAACACGCCAAATCAAGGTATTTGGTTATGATAAAGAAATGGTCGGTCAGGTTGCGGCCAATATTCGCAAGGTTCGCCCGCCTGAGCCTTATCATGGCAAGGGCATTCGCTATGCGGGCGAGCGCATTCGCCGTAAGGCTGGCAAGGCCGGGAAAGGAAAGTAAGCCATGTCTGCTAAAGATCGTTTTGCCTCTCGTGTTCGACGGCATATTCGTGTCCGCAAAAAGGTCTTTGGGACGCCTGAACGGCCTCGCCTGAGCGTCTTTCGCAGTCTGGCCGGCATTTATGCCCAGGTCATTGATGACATCAATGGACATACCCTGGCCTCGGCCTCGACCGTTGACCATGAACTACGTGCTAAAGTGCAAGGTCTGAAAAAAAGCGAGCAGGCGCGCTTAATTGGATTGGCCATTGCGGAACGGGCCAAAAGCAAAGGCATCACTTCGGTCGTTTTTGACCGGGGTGGCTTCCGTTATATTGGCCGGATCAAAGCCCTTGCAGATGGTGCACGTGAAGGCGGCCTGCAGTTTTAAGCCGGAGTGGAGAAGAATATGTCGGACTACGATATTGTTGAAGAACTGCAAGAAGAATTTGACGAACGTGTGATTGAGATTGCGCGCGTGGCCAAAGTTGTGAAAGGCGGCCGCCGCTTCCAGTTCCGCGTAACTGTTGTGGTTGGCGATAACAAGGGAAAGGTTGGCATGGGCGTGGGGAAGGCCAATGCTGTGCCAGACGCTATGCGCAAGGCCTCCGAACGAGCGCGTAAAGATATGCGCCTTGTGGCTCTTTCGGGCACAACCATCCCGCACGAATCGCTGGGCAAAGTCGGCGGTGCTAAAGTTTTCTTGAAACCGGCATCCCCTGGTACAGGCGTGATTGCTGCCGGCGGCGTGCGCGCCGTATTGGAAGTGGCCGGTGTCAAGGATATTTTGACCAAGTCACTTGGCAGCGCCAATGTGTTGAACGTGGTCCAGGCCACTTTTGAGGCCCTGGATACGCTCAAATCTCCTGCTGAAGAGGCAGCCCGACGCGGCAAACCGGTTCAGGATTTGCTGCCGTTTTGGGAGCGGAGGAAGCAAAATGCCTAAAAAGCAGACGGTTAAGATGCTTCGTGTGACACTGGTGAAAAGCCCAATCGGATATCCTAAACCACAAAAGGATACCTTGCGCGCTCTTGGCCTGAGTCGTATCAACCAAACGGTGGAAGTCCCCGACACTCCGCCCATGCGTGGCATGTTGGCGAAAGTCATCCACCTGATTCGGATTGAAGAGTAGGTAGACTATGAAACTTAACGACCTTGTACCCAATCCGGGTTCCAAAAAAGAACGCAAGCGCGTGGGACGCGGCATCGCGGCTGGTCAGGGAAAGACGGCTGGGCGCGGCACAAAGGGCCAGGGTTCCCGCTCTGGAGAAGGCGGTCATTTGTATCGCCAAGGCGGCAACCTGCCGTTCTATCGCCGCCTGCCGTTTATGCGTGGTGAAGGTTTTACGCCACCCAACCAGGTTGAATATAACGAAGTCAACCTGGACCAACTGGCCGTGGCCTTTCAAGCCAATGCTGAAGTCACCCCTGAAACCTTGCAGGCTGCTCACTTATTGCGCGACCCGCGCAACCCCATTGTTGTGCTTGGCCGCGGCGAGATCAATGTGGCCCTTAAAGTGCGCGTCCAGCGTATTAGCCAGGGTGCCCGAGCCAAAATTGAGGCTGCGGGTGGCTCTGTTGAACTGATTGACTAGCCAAACTCAGGAGACTGGTTATGAAATCCGTTTTTTCGGGATGGCGCTATCTTTGGAAGTCGGAAGACATTCGCCGCAAATTACTCATTACCCTGGGCATCCTGGCCATTTACCGTATTGCTGCTAATGTGCCTGTGCCGGGTGTGGACTTTGCGGCTCTGGCCGCGTTCCGCGCCTCCATTGCCGCGTCTGGAAATCAGTTTGTCCAATTTCTTGATCTGCTCTCAGGCGGCACGGTTTCGCAGTTCTCTTTGCTTTCGATGGGTGTTTACCCATACATTACGGCTCAAATTATCATCCAATTATTGATCCCCATCATTCCCGCCCTGCAACGGCGGATGGAGGAAGACCCGCGCGAAGGCCGTAAATGGATGGAAAAATGGACCTATTTGCTTGCCGTCCCAATGGCTGCGCTTTCGGCTATTGGACAAGTCAACATTTTTAACTCTTATGCTGCCCAACAAGGACTGGCTGCTGTTTTACCTTTCGGCCTGAAAGGCGATCTCCTCCTGCCCTCTCTGACCGTTCTTTTTGCGATGACTGCCGGTACCATGTTTGCTATCTGGCTGGGTGAACTGATTTCAGAGTATGGCATTCGTAATCAGGGCCTTTCACTTATCATTTTTGCAGGCATCGTTGCCCGCATTCCCAGCAACTTGCTGGCCATGTTGTTAGATGAGCAGTATCGTTGGCTGCTGCTGAGTGTGACTCTGGTGGTCATCGTACTGGTCATCTTTGCCATTGTCTTTGTCCAGCAGGGGCGCCGAAATGTGCCGGTGATGTACCCGGGCCGCCGTGTGGGCAACCGCATGTCTATGCCGGTTAAGGGCACTCTCCCGCTGATGGTCAATATGGCGGGCATGATTCCGCTCATTTTTGCAGGCGCTATCCTGCAGTTCCCGACCATTGTGGCGTCTTACTTCACCAACCCGAATGCGTTCTCGCCAGCAGTAGTAGAGTTTGCAAATAAAGTGCAGACCATGTTCAGCGGGCAAGGTACCAATTCCTGGGTTTACTGGCTGCTGTATTTCTTCATGGTGGTCATCTTTACCTTCTTTTACACCGATGTCCTGTTTGCTCAACAGAATTATGGTGAAAACCTGAAACGGATGGGCGCACAGATCCCCGGTGTTAATCGCGGCGCGCCTACCCAGAAATATTTGACTCGTGTTCAGCGCCGGATTACCCTGCCAGGCGCACTTTTCCTGGGCCTGGTGGCCATCTTGCCCTTCTTACTGAAACTGGTCTTGCCGGTGACGGCTAGCAGTGCCGGCTTGTTCCTGGTCTCATCGGCGGGGTTGCTCATCGTCGTCGGCGTGGTACGTGACACCTTCTTGAACATTGATGCTGAACTCAAACTGCATGGCTACGATGATGCTCACCTGGTGAAATAAAGGTCGTTTATGCCCACCTATATTGTTCTTCTTGGCCCTCCCGGCGTGGGTAAAGGCACACAGGCCAAAATCCTGGCCGAGAAAACCGGACTGGCACACATCTCGTCAGGTGACCTGTTCCGCGAGAACATTAAAAATCAGACTGAACTTGGACTGCTGGCCCAAACTTTTATCAACAAAGGCGAATTGGTACCGGATGATGTTACCATTGGCATGATTCGGGAACGACTCTCCTTATCGGACTGTGCTGCAGGCGCGATTTTAGATGGGTTTCCCCGCACCCCGCCTCAAGCCGATGCCTTGCAGGCTCTGTTGACCGAATTTGGCGGACGCGTAAACTGTGTACCTTTCATCACGGCGTCAGAAGAGACATTGGTCGAAAGGCTGGCTGGGCGCTGGACTTGCCGTGCCCAGGGACACGTCTTTCACGAGAAATTCAATCCCCCTAAACAGGCCGGTATTTGTGACCTGGATGGTTCGGAACTGTATCAGCGTGAAGACGACAAAGCCGAGACGGTGCAGCGGCGCATCCGTGTCTATTTTGAACAAACGGCTCTGCTCGTCTCGTATTATAAACAGCAGGGTCTGCTTGTGGAGATAGACGGTGCACAACCGATTGAAAAAGTAACCGACCAGTTATTGAAAGCCTTGAAGTAGACGATTACATGGATTGGGCATCGCAGATTAACATCAAAACTCCTGCCGAGATTGCTCTGATGCGTGAAGCAGGGCGGGTGAATGCTGCGGTATTAGCAGCAGTGCGTGAACTTTTACAACCCGGTGTAACCACAGCCGACCTCGACGCGGCTGCCGAGGCTGTGCTGCGTGAATATGGTGCTGTATCTCCGTTCAAGGGTTATGGGCATCCGCCATATCCTAATTCCATCACAGTAAGCATAAATGAGGAATTAGTACATGGCATCCCTAACCCCAAGCGCAAACTGCGTGCTGGTGATATCGTTTCTGTTGATTGCGGCACCCTGCTGAACGGCTTTGTGGCCGATTCGGCTTTCACTGCTGGAGTAGGTGAGATCTCTCCCCTGGCACGCAAATTGTTGCAAGTGACGGAGGGTGCCTTATACGCCGGTATTGATAAAATGCGCGTTGGCAATCGCACTGGCGATGTCTCGGCGGCGATACAACAATATGTAGAAACCCATGGTTTTCATGTGGTGCGCGAGTATACGGGCCATGGCGTTGGGCGGCAAATGCATGAAGGGCCGCAGGTACCCAACTATGGGGTAGCCGGACGCGGCATTCCCCTCCGCCCGGGAATGACCATTGCATTGGAGCCAATGGTCCAAGTTGGAACGCCAGCGACACGTGTCCTGGCAGACCAGTGGACGGTGATCTCGGCCGACAGGTCTTTGACGGCACATTTTGAACACTCAGTTGCCGTCACCGAAGGAGAACCTCTCATCCTGACTGTCCTGTAGCCGGTTGAGCCGACGAGAACGACACTGGACGATATATTAATCAGCGTGTATAATTCAAACTTTGGCTGTGCCAATCGGCTGTCATTGTTGAAGGAGAAGTTTTTATGAAAGTAGCACCATCCATTCGTAAGCGCTGTGCAAAGTGTAAAGTTGTCCGGCGTAAGGGCAGATTGTTCATCATCTGCGAAAATCCTAAGCATAAGCAACGACAAGGGTAGATGACCTATGGCGAGAATTGAAGGCGTCGATTTGCCGCGCAATAAGCGGGTTGAGGTCGGTTTGACCTACATCTATGGCATTGGCCCGACTCGGGCTCGGGAAATCTTGAGCGCGACCAAAGTGAACCCCGATACGCGTGTCAAGGACTTGACCGAGGCTGAAGTCTCTGCTTTGCGCGACTACATTACCAAAAATTACAAGGTGGAGGGCGACCTGCGCCGCGATGTTCAGATGAGCATCAAACGCCTGATAGAAATCGGTTGCTATCGTGGTTTGCGCCACCGCCGTAACCTGCCTGTGCGTGGTCAACGGACGCGTACCAACGCGCGTACCCGCAAGGGTCCTAAGAAGACAGTGGCCGGACGCGGTCGTCGCCGCGGCGCCAAGAAGTAAAAATTACCTGGATGTAGTGAGGTATTATGGCTCAAAGTGTTCGTTCCACGCGCCGTTCTTCGGGCGCCAAGAAGGTCAAGCGTACCTTGTCCAGCGGACAAGTACACGTTTTTGCTTCGTTCAACAATACGATTGTGACGATAACCGATACGCAGGGCAATACGGTTGCCTGGGGCAGTGCCGGTTCGGCGGGCTTCAAAGGCTCACGCAAAAGCACACCGTTTGCTGCTCGCCTGGCAGCCGAGCAAGCCATTAAGGCTGCTCAGGCAATGGGACTGCAGGAAGTGGATTTGTTTGTCAAAGGCCCGGGCCCTGGTCGTGAGAACGCCATTCGCGCCGTCCAGGCACTGGGATTGAAAGTGCGTTCGATTTCGGATGTTACGCCCGTTCCCCATAACGGGTGCCGCCCGCCAAAGAAACGCCGCGTATAGCATCAGAGTTGTGAGGGAAGAACGATATGGCAAAATATATTGGCCCGGCTTGTAAACTTTGCCGGCGTGAAGGTGAAAAATTGTTTCTGAAGGGCGAGCGTTGTTTCTCGCCGAAGTGTGCATTTGACCGCCGCAGTTTTGCTCCTGGTCAGCATGGGCGTGTTGCCAGCCGCGGCGGGGCAGGCAGTACTGGCCGCGAATCTGACTATGCCCGCCAGTTGCGTGCCAAGCAGAAGGCGCGGCGTGTCTATGGCGTGCTGGAACGTCAGTTCCGCCGCTATTACGAGGTGGCCTTGCGCCGACGCGGTCTGACCGGGTTGAATCTCTTGCAGATTCTGGAATCCCGCCTGGACAATATTATCTTCCGCCTGGGTTATGCCTCTAGCCGTGCACATGCCCGCTTGCTGGTGACTCATGGCCACTTTATGGTTAATGGCCGCCGTACGGATGTGCCTTCTATGTTGCTTTCGACGGGTGACATCGTGCAGGTGCGCGAAGGTTCGCGCGATTTAACCTACTTCAAAGACCTGCCGGGTCAGGCGGAATCCCGCCCGGCTCCGGCCTGGTTGAGCCGCGACGCGAAGAACCTGTCTGGCACCGTCCAACGCCTGCCAGAACGTGCGGAAATTGACGGTAATTTGACGGAACAGCTAATCGTTGAGTATTACTCACGGTAAGCCGTATGTTGGCGAACTTGGTATTTGCCACAGGTTTGTTTCATGAGAAACAGGGAAGGTGAACCGTGACGGGTATTACAAATATGGTCATGCCGAAAATCGAGCGAGAAGCCGAGTCTCGAAATTACGGCAAGTTCATTATTGCCCCTCTGGAAAGCGGCTATGGTGCTACGCTGGGCAATGCCCTGCGGCGTGTCCTGCTTTCCTCGCTTGAAGGTGCAGCAGTCACCTCTATTCGCATTGCGGATGTCTTACACGAGTTCAGCGACATCCCCGGTGTACGCGAGGATGTCATTCAGGTGATGCTGCAAGTCAAGCAATTACGCTTGAAACTTGACGGTGTAGATAGCACGCGCATGCATTTGGAAGTGCGCGGCTCTGGGCCGGTAACGGCTGCAGATATTGTCACGCCGCCAGAAATTGAGATTGTCAACCCGGAACTTTATTTGTTCACGGTGGACAATAATAAGGCCAAACTCGATATTGAGTTTGTGGTTGAGCGCGGACGTGGCTATTTGCCAGCCAATGAACGTAGCGGCCATCTGCCCATTGGCGAACTGCCGGTAGATGCGATTTTTAGCCCGGTCAAGCGTGTCAATTGGGAAGTCTCTTCGGCTCGTGTCGGTCAGAGTACGGATTATGACAAACTGACTGTTGAGATTTGGACCGACGGGACCATGTCTCCTGAACGTGCATTGAGCATGGCGGCCAAAATCTTGATTGACCATCTGCGCTATATTGCCGGTGTTTCTGAAGAGACGCTGGCTGTGGCCGTAGAAAGAGAGATTGTTGGTCCTCGCCTGACCAGCGAAGTAGCCGATACACCGGTTGAAGCCCTTGACCTTTCGGTGCGGGTTTTCAATTCACTGAAGCGGACCGGCATTACGACCGTTGGTGATGTGCTTGAACTGCTGGAAAAGGGCGAAAACGCGGTCATGTCCATCCGCAACTTTGGCGAGAAGAGCCTGGATGAACTGCGCCAGAAAATGATTGAAAAAGGCTATCTGAAAGATAGTCAGACCATAGACGCGGAGTAATTTGAAATGCGACATCAGGTAGCAGGATACAAACTCAATCGCAGCAAGGGCGCGCGCACTGCATTGCGCCGGACGCTGATTAAACAGTTTTTTACACATGAACGCATCCGTACCACGCGTGCGAAAGCCGCAGCGATTCGCGGGGAGGCGGAGCATCTCATTACCATCGCACGCAACAGCGCCAATGCTGAAGATGCGGCTAAAGTGCATGCCCGTCGCTTAGTAGCCGCTCGCCTGGGTGATAACCAGGTTGTCAAGAAGTTGTTTGATGAGATTGCCCCGCGCTTTGCCAAACGTCCTGGCGGTTATACACGTGTGCTCAAACTTGGCCCGCGTCAGGGAGACGCGGCTGAGATGGTGATGCTGGAACTGGTAGAAGAATAGGCTGTAAGGGAGTAGAGGACCGCTTCCTGGTTGCTATTCTCTGCTCTCTATTTTATGGCACGTTACCAAGCAATCCTTGCCTATGATGGTACCGGTTTTGCCGGAAGCCAACGGCAGGCCAATAAGCGAACGGTGCAGGGTGAGTTTGAGGCCGCTTTGCGGCGGCTAGGTTGGAATGGACGTTCCATCCTTTTGGCCGGACGCACCGATACGGGTGTCCATGCCAGCGGACAGGTGGCTGCTTTTGATCTGGAGTGGCGGCATTCACCACAGGCACTTGTAAAAGCCTTGAATGCCATGCTGCCGGAGGATCTGGTTGTACGCGATCTTTCGGTAACTCGAGATGATTTCCACCCGCGTTTTGATGCCCTGTCACGTACTTATCGTTACCGCTTGTTTTGCGACGAAGTGCGCGATCCTTTGCGGGAACGTTATGCCTGGCGAGTCTGGCCTCGATTAGATGGCAAAATCCTGCCTGAACTGGCCTTGCTCTGGATTGGCAAGCACGACTTTGCTGCTTTTGGTTCTCCCACCCGCCCCGCAAGCGGCACCGTGCGTACCGTCCTGGAGGCCTTTTGGCAGGAAGAAGGCCAGACCTGGGTTTTTGAAGTGCAGGCCAATGCCTTTTTGTACCGTATGGTGCGCAGACTGGTTTATGTGCAAGTGGCTGCAGCCCAGGGACGTCTTTCGGCTGAGGTCATTGCCCAGGCTTTACAGGAGCCTGCTTCGGCTTTGTCCCGAACCGAAACCCTGCCTGCCGGTTTGGCTCCGGCCTGTGGTCTGACACTTGTCCGGGTGACCTATCCGGTTGAGGATTGCAATTTGTAGAAATTTTTGGTGTAAGTGGAGAAACGACCGTGTACAAAACGTATTATCCGAAAGCAGAAGAGATTGAGCGCCAATGGTATGTGGTGGACGCCAAGGGTCAAAACCTGGGCCGTCTGGCGACCCGCATTGCATCTGCTCTGCTGGGCAAACATAAACCATCTTTCACGCCGGGCGTGCCGATGGGTGATTATGTCATCGTCATCAATGCCAGAGGTGTGGTTGTGACCGGCAAGAAAATGGACGAGAAAATCTATTATCGCCATTCCGGCTTTCCGGGCGGCTTGAAGTCCATTTCGCTGCGTCAGCAATTGCAAAAGTTCCCCGAGCGGGTGATTCGCGCGGCTGTTTGGGGTATGCTGCCGCATAATAAGATGGGCCGCCATTTGCTCAAGCAACTCAAGGTCTACGCTGGTGCAGAGCACCCGCATGGCGTCCATAACCCGCAACCTCTGGCGTAGATAAGGAGTAAGCAATCATGTCTGTACAGTATTATGAAGGTGTTGGCCGCCGTAAGGAAAGCACTGCCCGCGTTCGGGTCATGAATGGTTCGGGCAAATTCCTTGTCAATGGAAAAGAACTGGAAGCCTACTTCAGCCGGCTAGGCGATGCAGGTGAAATTCTGGCCCCCCTTGAAGCGGCTGGACTGGGACGCGCCCAGTGTGATATTACCGTTGTCGTCAAAGGCGGCGGTGTCACCGGTCAGACCGACTCGGTAAAACTTGGTCTGGCACGCGCCCTGGTGAAGATGAATCCAGAATGGTCTGCTGCCATGCGTAAGGGCGGCTTCTTGACGCGCGACCCGCGCGTCAAAGAGCGCAAGAAACCCGGTCTCAAGCGTGCCCGCAAGGCCCCGACCTACACGAAGCGTTAATCTGATTTCACGTGCCACGTAGCAGGTGTCACGTGCTATAGAATCGTTCTCACCGCGGAGACGCGGAGAGCGCAGAGAGTCTCTGCTCGCTCCACGTCTTTGCGGTGATTTTTTTGGAGTGATATATGCCTGTGATTACTCTGCTTGGCCTTGGACCTGGCAACCCTGAGCAGTTAACCCGCGAAGCCTGGATGGTCCTTTCCACGGCCGACGAGGTCTGGCTGCGCACGCGCCAGCACCCTACCGTTGCTGCTTTGCCGCCGCACGTGCGGGTGTATTCATTTGATGAACTATATGCTTCCGGCGAATCCTTTGAGGCCGTGTATACCGCGATTGTTCAGAAGGTGCTTGAATTGGGACGCCGCCCCGAAGGTGTGATCTATGCTGTGCCGGGACATCCCTTTGTGGCTGAGGCGACCGGCGCGGAGATTGCCCGGCTCGCGCGGGACGAGGGGCTGGCCCTGCGCCTGGTGGAGGGACTCTCCTTCCTTGAGCCGACCTGCTCGGCTTTGGGCATTGATCCGTTCCCCAATCTCTCTCTGGCTGACGCGTTGACGCTTTCCGGCGCGCACGTGCCGCCCTTCCCGCCGGATGCGCCCGCTCTGGTGGCACAAATCTACTCGCGCATGGTGGCGGCTGAGGTCAAGATGACCCTGCTGGCAGTCTATCCCGATGAACATCCCGTCAAACTTGTTCATGCCGCCGGAACGGCTGAAGAACTGCTGGAAGACTTGCCGCTCTATGCAATAGACCGCAGCCAGCACATCGGTTTGCTGACCTCCCTGTACGTTCCGCCGCTGGGGGAAGGCACCTCCTTTGAGGCCTTTCAGGAGGTGATTGCTCACCTGCGAGCACCGGACGGCTGCCCATGGGACCGTGAGCAGACGCACCTATCCCTGCGCAACCATTTGATTGAAGAGTCTTACGAGGCCCTGGCTGCATTGGATGCCGAAGACCCGGCCAAGATGGCCGAAGAGTTTGGCGACCTGTTGCTGCAAATTGTATTGCACGCCCAAATTGCCAGTGAGTCTGGCGAATTTGGCATGGCCGATATCCTCAGGGGCATTCACGATAAGATTATCCGCCGCCACCCGCATGTCTTTGGCGATGTGCAGGTAGATGGGGTGGGTAAGGTGCTTCTGAACTGGGAGAAGTTAAAGGAAAAGGAGCGCCAGGACAACGGCGAAGCCGAAAAAAGCCTGCTGGATGGCGTGCCGCTGGCCCTGCCGGCCTTACTCCAGGCGCAGGAATATCAGGAACGCGCTGCCCGCGTCGGCTTCGACTGGGCAGAAATTGACGGCGTACTGGAGAAGATTCGCGAAGAAATTGAAGAAGTCAAACAGTCCGAGAACATTGAAGAATTATCGGCTGAAATTGGCGATTTGTTCTTTGCGCTGGTTAACCTGGCGCGTTGGAAGAAGGTGGACGCCGAATCGGCCCTGCGCGGCACAAACTTGCGCTTCAAACAGCGTTTTGGCTGTGTGGAACGCGGCGCCAGGGCGCAGGGACACGCTCTGGCAGATTTGAGCCTGGATGAAATGGAAGCCCTGTGGCAGGCGTGTAAAGGGTTGGAGTGATTTAGCATACAGGCTGGAAACCAAACACCCACCTGGTTTCCAGCCTGCAAGTCTAGAATTTAAAGCGTTAATGGTTATCTGGTTTGGCAACCCAGGGAGGTATCCCAATAGCACTTTGGATTGGCCAGGCAGGCAGAGAGACTCAAGCCTGCACAACCACTGCTACCGCCTCTGCTTGGACAGGCACCCATGGAGAGTGAGAAGTCAATGCAATTCTTCCCGCTGCTGCTATCACCTGGCAGACACTGCTCGGTGGAGAAACAACCAGGATATTCGCCAGAGTCTGAGCGGCAGCAGAGGGCCTGGGTGTCAAATGTGTAACCGGGCAGGCAATTGCCGCTGGGCCGGTCATAACTGACGCAGCGTTGTGCGCCGGTATCGAAATAGGCGCCTGGGCCGCATCCGCTGTTGTTATCGCCGGGGACCAGGCAATTCGTGTCTAGGCAGGTGATTTCAGTACCCGTTTGTGTTCCGGCGATGTAGTTGCAACGGGTTGGGTCGCTGGGATCGGGTGTATAACCAGGCGGGCAGGTGCCGGTGGTGGTCGGCAAGGTTCCCTGATCGCCATTCACGCACACGGTGACCAGACCGGTGGCGTTCTCGGGGCCTGAACAATAGACGCGCGTCTCACTGGCGGCTGTGCAGGTCAGACTGTCGCTTCTTACAGATTGGATGGTTCCACCGCTAATGTCAGCGGTTGCAAAGCCGCAGCCACGGCCAACGTTTGTGCTGCTGACATTGTTTGTGGACCCGGATGAACCGGTCTGACCGGGTGTTCCAGGTAGCGGCTGGTAGATATTGGTCTCACAGAAGGGCGGATAATAGCCAGGGGATTCGACCACACAGCGGAAGCCCAGATCGGCGCGGGCCTGATCGGGGGCCAGGTAGAAACGCCTGGAAGGCCGCAGGTCGTCCAGCGGGGAGAGATAACTGCTGCTGCGTACGGAACGAACCTCGCCGATTTCCGGGCCAAGCGGGTTGCGTTCTGGCGATTCGCTATAATACTGCGCTTTGTACCAGTCGGCCACCCACTCGAAGACGTTACCTGTCATCCCCAGCGCCTCGTAATAGGATTTGCCTTGTGGGTATTCGTTTACTTTACTGGTGTTGCCAACACAATCGTTGAAGTTCCCCAATTCACACGAGGGAGCACCTTCTCCCCATGGATATAGATTGCCTTCGGGGCCGCGGGCAGTCTTTTCCCATTGTGCTTCGGTGGGCAGGTGTCCATCTACCCACTGGCAGTAGGCCTCTGCCTGTGCCCAATCTACACCGACAACGGGATGTTCGCGATAGGCGCGGTCAATCAGGCGTTTTCGGGCGCTTTCGGCTTGGGGTGGAGAGCATTTTCCGGCTGCCACGCACAAGGCATATTGCTGGTTGGTGACCTCAGAGCGGTAAATCCAGAAATCACTCAGATAGACTTTGTGTTCCGGGTTGTCTTCGCCGCCATGTCCCATGATAAAGACGCCTTCTGGTACGAAGACCAGCGTACTGCCGTCCACCCAGGCCATCATGGTGCCACGCTGCGGACCGAGCAAGTTAATGGATGGGGTGGCAGGTGTGGGGGTGGGCGGCGCATTTGCCGGGGCGGGCTGCTCTTGGATTGGAGCAGAGGCCGGTGTGGGCGTCTTGGGTGCACAGGCCGAGAGCGCCAGCATGACCAGTATCATCAGGCCTAGCAGGCGACTTGAAGGGGAAAATAAAGATGCAAACATAACTCTTTCTCCTTTGGCATAAATCGTTTTTCTACTACCAGAGACAACGCCTTGTATAGATAATAGCGGTGTAAAACTTACAAAAATGGTCTCTTTACTGATTATACATGTTTTGTTGTGGGGTTTTCAACAATCTATAAGTACTATTCAGTAAGTATTCTGCCAAAATGCTTATTTCAGGCTGTATCTTTCGAGCAGAGCAGGTAACTCGGTCAGGCTGTAGATGGTGGTATTTTGTGGACTTTCTCGCTTTTCATCTGCCTGCGGGTTGAACCAAACCGCAAAGATGCCAGCCTGATTGGCGGCCAGCACGTCATTTTCGAAACTGTCACCAACCATAACTGTTTGTTCTGGCGTAGCGCCCAAGTCATCCAGGATGTGGCGATAGAACTCTGGCGATTTCTTTAAACCGGTATTTTTGAAACAGTAGATTTTTTGGATGTATGTGTCCAATCCAACTCGGGCCAGGGCAGCACGGATTTGGGATTCATCTGAGACGGCTGCGCTGGTGGCCACGATGAGCATGGCCTGCGGCCCCAGGCGGTTCAGCACTTCCCTCGCGCCGGCTACGGCTTCGACGACAGGCCACTCGACCATGGGTTTGTCGCTGGGCGAATCTTTCATCAGGGTGTCACCCCAGTCGAGGAGGATGTATTTGTATTTCATCAGTTTCTCCGCGCTAAAGATGAATGTGGATTATTCTCCACAAGTGAAGCGGGCAAGGGCGCTTTCCAGCCAGTAGAGAGCAGCTTCGGCCTGACTGGTGTAGGTGAGCCAGGCAAAGGCGCGCTCGCCGCACCGCCAGGCAGCCACGCCTCCATAAGGGATCGTGCTGTCGGCTGGCGGCTGGATGGGTTGATAGAAGACGTTATAGGGGCCTATCAGGCGCACATCCAGGCTTCCGGCCAATGTGCCATTGACGGCTTGTGTGGCGACGTTGAGCATATATTGCAAGTCGGTGACACCTGTCTGCCAGATGAGCAAGAGAAGGGCATCGGTATTGTAGGCTATCAGTTTGCCGCTGGCGTAAGTGCTGGGGATGCGATTCTCTTCAGAAGCAGCATTCAGGTCAAAGAAAGGCAAGTGTTCTGGGTGGCCAATGCAAAAGCCATATTCACAAAAGAGGCCGTTCAAGTTCAAAGGTGTAGGCGGCGGTGGGGGAGAGGGGAGCGGACAGGCGGTGCCGGTGGGCATGGCAGTGAGTGTGGCAGCAACGGCAGTGGCAATTTGCTGGCTGGAATCAGGGATGGGCGTGGTTCTTGGACGGCAGGCCGTTAAGGTTAGGAGGACAAGAAGAAGGAGGGGAAGTTTCTCGAGTTTCATACGCTGATTATACAAGCGATTGTTTTGGAGCGGTTGTTTGGGCAGATGGTTGCTGTTTGAAGAAATATTGCTATGTCAAGCCAGCAACACATGGCGCTTGACCGTCTTCACCGCCGAGCATGCAGAGTTCGCGGAGATTTTTTATGGTTTTCTCTGCGGTCTCAGCGGGCTCTGCAGTGAAAATCTTGACTTTGAGAAAACTATATTTTGATATGAGATGGCTTTTTCAAGAAAGCCTGAAAATTAGACAAAAAGACCCTTCTTGGTAAAATCGTTGTGCTCAAATAGCCAAAAAACCAAGGATGGCCTGACCGGAGGTTCGCACGCTTAAGCCCTGGCAGCAGGGATGGGGTCAGTTTGTATGGGCGATTTCATCTATACCTGCGATCCCAGATGAGCAAAGGGCAAACGATACAGTCTGGTGACGTTGTTGGTTGTGATGTTTCTGGCCAAGTTGGCAGGCAAAGACAAACCGGATGACATTGCGGACTGGGCAATGAATCATACAGCAGAATTGACCAGGCTGCTCAAAAGGAAATGTCAGCAAATGTCCTTGCTTAGCCCGATACGGCGGGTGTTTTACACTTGTGTCCACGCAAAAGTCGTTGCAAAGAGAGCACACAGTAGGTCACGTTTCAAACGTGACCTACTCTGATCAATAACTTTTGAGTGCACACTTCACACTTCCTGTAGTTGACTAGAGAAGCATTTTCCACTATACTGAAGGCAGGTAAATGTCCTATGTATGGATTTGTTTCACATAAGCGCTTGTTTTAACGAAGGCACGCGTCTAACCGCGTGCCTTTATCTTTGTGCCTGCGGGCAGAAGGAGAAAAAATAAATGGACTATGGGATGATTGGGAAAATTGAGAAAGCCAAACGTTATGCTAAGGAACGCCACCGCTTTCACTTTGAGACCTTTACTGTTCGGATTGACGGTGAAAATAATGAGCACCGAGTCACCTTTGATCATGGCAACTGGTCTTGTGACTGTGACTTTTTTCATAGCCGTGGCGTTTGCAGTCACACAATGGCCATGGAAGAACTCTTGAACGAGATGCTCCAACAGCCACAGTCTACATAACACAAATTACAGGTACTTGCCTGTTAGACCACGCCCCAAAGGTTTTACAGCAGCCCTTGGGGCGTTTTGAATAGACAAGACTGTTTGATATAAGATGATTGACTCTGTCTTGTTAAGTGCGTTTTATGATTTTAACTACTTCGCGTTTTCGGGTACAATGCTAACACGATGAAACGTAACCTTTCTCGACGAGATTTTCTCAAACTAAGCGCTGCTACCCTGGGTGGCCTGGCACTTACGCCGGTCTTTCCACCGATGGAGGATTTCGACGACTCTACAATCGTGCGAGTGGCTACCAAGTCGGTCAGTATTCACAGTCAGGCCGATGATTCCAGCCGCATTGTTAGTCAGTTATATCGAGATGAGTTGGTACGCGTATATGAATTGGTTAAAGCCGAGAAACCGGTGTATAACCCATACTGGTATCGGGTTTGGGGAGGGTATGTTCATCGCGCCCGTCTTCAGCCCGTCAAAGTCCTCTACCATCAACCACTCGATATCATCCCGCCGGGTGAGCGACGCCTGGCAGAAGTCAGCGTGCCTTTTACTCAACCGTGGCGTTTCACCAAAGCCAAAGGCTGGCAAATGCTTAACTTTCGCCTGTATTTTGAATCGGTTCATTGGGTAGACGGTCTTGAGCCAGGTCCTGACGGAAAACCCTGGTACCGCATTTTTGATGAATTGGTATCTGTGCCGTACTATGTTCCTGCAATTTACCTGCGTCCCATTCCGCATGAGGAACTTGCTCCCATTTCTCCTGAGATCCCCTTTGAAAACAAACGCATTGAAGTCAACCTGACAACACAAACCTTGACGGCTTTTGAATACGATAAACCCGTCTTCAATACCATAATTTCATCCGGCATTATTGCGGGCCGTACCAATCCCAAACAACTTTCTACCAAAACCCCTAACGGCGAATTTCACATTGAAGAGAAAATGCCTACGAAGCACATGGGAGATGGCAACCTATTTGCCGATGCAGATGATTATGAATTGCCAGGCGTTCCCTGGACATGCTTCTTTACTCCAGCGGGTCATGCCTTTCATGGTACTTACTGGCATGATAACTTCGGCGTCCCGATGAGTCATGGTTGCATCAACATGCGCACAGCCGATGCGAAATGGCTCTTTCGCTGGGCGCGCCCTCCACACAACGTAGCGGACCTGTCCACGAAGTACTACTTTCGTGGCTATGGGACACTAGTCAAAATCTTTTACTAGAATGCCTGTTTTTACCTGGCGTGGAAAGTCTCTGCCCGCGACTGCACCGGCGGCGTTAATTACCGAAGCCTTGATCTACCCTCAGGGAAATGGTTATCCTTACCAATCTGCCGGCGGACGGTTGATTCTGGGCGATAACCTGGCAGTCATGACAGCGCTCCTGCCAGAGTTTGAAGGCCGCCTGTCGCTTATTTACGCTGACCCCCCTTTTTTTACCAACCGCAAGTTTGCGGCTCGTATTGGCCGTAACGAAGATTCTCGCAAACCCTCCGAGTGGGTTTTATCTGAAGGTTATGCCGATAACTGGTCAGACCTGGATGCTTACCTTCAATTTCTCTATGAGCGGTTAGGGCTTATGGTTCGCCTCCTGGCACCCAATGGCACGCTTTACCTGCACCTTGATTGGCATGCCGATGCCTATGCCCGCCTTATTCTTGATGAACTGCTGGGGCCGGGTGCCTTTCTAAACGAAATCATTTGGGCCTATCATGGACCGTCGCCCATTCGCCGCGCGTTCAACCGCAAACATGACACTATTCTGGTTTATGTTAAAGGACCAAACTATACCTTTAATGCAGACGCAGTCCGCGAGCCATATAACCCTAGTACTGTCAAGACATTTGCGTCTTCTCCGAAAGCCGGCTTTGGGAAGGTGCCCAATCTTGTACGGGGCAAAGTCCCCGAAGATTGGTGGTACTTCCCGGTAGTGGCCCGTTTGCACAGTGAACGTACGGGTTACCCCACTCAGAAACCAGAGGCCTTACTTGAGCGCATCCTGCTTGCATCTTCCAATCCTGGCGATTGGGTGGCAGATTTCTTTTGTGGTTCTGGAACGTTACCGCTTGTGGCTGCTCGTTTGGGACGGCAATTCCTCGCCTGCGACGCCACCTGGCGGGCGGTTCACACGACCCGCAGCCGGCTGGCCGTTAAAGCGACAGTCCCTTTCACCCTGGAGCGAACCGATTTGACCGATTGGCAAGTCTTGTCAGCGCCTTTTCAGGTTTCTTTGGAGGAGGGGAACATCTTAGCAGAAGCCACAGCCGAGTTGGATTACTGGGAAGTGGACCCGGCTTGGGATGGAAATATCTTTCGCAGCACCGCGCAGGCCGCTCGTCCCGAACGAACCGGCAGGTTGCCCCTCCGATTACCTGTTGCGCAGATTGGAGAGAAAATCTGCATCCGATTTGTGGATATTCATGGACGGCAGTTCCAGCAGGTGTTGAAAGTATAAGAGCGGCTGTGCAGGCCGCTCTTATATGTCTAGTCGGTAACCGACTCCCCGTACAGTTTTTAGAAACTTCGGATGCGTGGGATCAATCTCAATTGCACGGCGTAACCAGGAGATGTGTACGTCCAGCGTACGTGTGTCGCCTGTGTAGTTGGTATCCCATACCTCTTTGAAGAGGATCTCACGCTCAATTACTTCCCCCTTATGCTGGATGAGTTTGGTGAGCAAGGCAACCAAGCGTGGTGTCAGGCGGGCAGATTTGCCCAGGCAGCGTACTCGGCCATGTTCCCGATCCAGGCGAATGGGACCGGCATGAATCAGGTTTTGGCCGTCACTCGGCAAGAGAGCCTTGATGCGGTTGTTCAACTTCTGGACAGTGAACGGCAGATGAAGAATTGAATCGGCCGTCTTTTTGTCAATATAGGCGTGATCTTGCTTTAAGATGAGGATAATAGGCAGGCGAGCGTCTTGTTGCTTAAGTGATTGGCAGATGCGCTTACCGCTTGAGCGCAGAGATGCCGCATTGACGATGACCAGGTCGGGGGCAATATCGTCCAGGTGCTCCAGGGCCTCGCTGCCACTAGTAGCAACATAAACCTCAAAGCCCTTTTTCTGCAGGTCAAGAGCAAAGGATGGGCTTTCGGTCTGTTTACTCTCAATGATTAGAATGGCATTTCCCATGCGTATTTATGACCAGATGAAATTTATCACGGTCTGCTTGCCCCCTGCTAAGAATGGATTGGGAAGAATGATGGCAGAAAATGTTAAAAGGGGTTTGACCGTGGCTTTAAGGTTTTTTTAGATTATACCGCCAAACTTTAAGAAATCCAACGGTTTGATGAGTGGTATAAAAGTCAGGCTTGTCAAATTAAAGGTGACAAAGTATAATCCCGTCCGCTATTCGGGGCGTGGCTCAGCCCGGTAGAGCGCACGGTTCGGGTCCGTGAGGTCCCCGGTTCAAATCCGGGCGCCCCGACTGACACAGGTGACAAGACCTGTGTCTTTTTTATTTGGGACGAAATCTTAATCTCGAGTTTAGACAAACCATTTTTCCCTGACTGATGCGTCAGGGTTGGAACAGTACCTTACCAATCGAATTTCAAGCGGTTTGGGCAGCAGAAACGCCCTTTTTGACGACTTTGTGCTGCTCTTTGGGCGCTCGGCGCTTGCCTTTTGGCCAGCCGGGCGATTTTCCACGCAATTTGGGAGGCTGAGCGGGCGTTCCAATCTGCAAGAAAATCGTCCACATGCTCTGGCGCACCCGCTGCGGGGTCAGGCTGCTTTGCGCCTTCTGCCAAGGCAAAGGAGAGTCCTTGACGATCGGACGCGCCAGGAAGAGCATCCAATGCGCCAGCGCTACCAGGTATGTCCAGGTATCGCCTGTCTCGGCGGAGTGGAAGCGTGGCAAGGTCCAGCCCAGGGTCTCTTTGCGGAAGCGCATGCCGGGCTCAATCGGCCAGCGATTGACGTAGGCTATCCAAATTGTCTGGGCGGTGATAACAATTCCAGCTGGCAGGTGGATTGGGGACCGATACGCTTGACCTTTCCGCCTTTACGACCCTCCGCACGGTGACGCTGACCGGCATTCTCGGTGTGGATGGCTTCAGCGGGACAACGGCTGTTGTGACAGGCGGCTTTGCCGAATTTGATCATTTCGTCGGCTCTCCGGCTGTCAATGACCGCTTCTACGGTCCAGACCTGACGGCCGACTGGCAGATTGGAACAGTGAATTCCATCACCGCTTCTGGCCGGTTGGCCACCTTCGCGGACTTTGAGAACCTGTATGGCGGTTCGCAGCCCGACACCTTCACAGTCACGGGCGCCGGCAATGTTGTCACCCTGCTCGGCGGCGGCGGAACCGACTACTTCATCTTCAACGATGGCGCTTCCATCACGGGCAACGTGGACGGGCAGGGCGGTAGCGGCAACACCATTGACTACACGGCCTACACCACGCCGGTGCGTGTCAATCTCTCTTCGGTGGCAACCCTTGGCGTCCCCGCCTTCTTTGCCACCGGCACGGCAGGTGTTCTCAATGTTCAGAACGTCCTTGGCGGCAGCGCAGACGATATCCTGATTGGCAACAGCGACGACAACGTCATCACCGGCAACGGCGGCAGTGACATGCTGCTCGGCAACGCAGGCAACGACCGCTTTGTCTTCGGAGACAACTGGGGTCTGAACGATGTCATCGTAGAGAATCCTGCCGGCGGTACCGATACGGTGGACTTCTCGCCCGCTGCGGTCAATCTGACCTTTACGATTGGCAGCAATACCGTCACGGACGGCGTGAACCTGCTGACCTACAGCGCCGGGAACATTGAACGCCTGATTGGCGGCCAGGGCGCGGACACCTTCGTCTTTGCCGATGGCGTTGCCTTCAACGGTGTGGCCACGGCCATTGACGGACAAGGCGGAACGGATACACTTGACTTCTCGGCCTACACAACGGCGTTGAATTTCGCCCTCACCAGCGCCAGCCTGAGCGGCTTTGTCGGTTCGGTTGCGCCGATTATTGGCGGCTTCACCAATATTGATAACCTGCTGGGCGGCTCAGCCAACGATACCCTGACCGGCCTGGCTGCGGACGGCGTCTGGAACCTGACCGGCGCGGACAGCGGCGCGTACACCAGCACCAACACCCTGACCTTTGCCTCCTTCCAGTCCCTCATCGGCCTGGGCGGCGCAGACCGGTTTGTCTTCGCCGACGGGGCGACCATCAGCGGCACTCTCGATGGCGGCGCCGGTTCCGATACACTCGATTACACGGCCTACACTACCAGCGTCAACGTCAACCTGGCAACCGGCACAGCCACCGGCACAGGCGGCGTCATCCGCATCGAAAACGTCATCGGCGGCTCGGCCAACGACACCCTGACCGGCGACGGCAATGCCAATATTCTGAACGGCGGACTTGGCGACGATATCCTGACCGGCGGCGCGGGCGATGACACCTATCTCTTCGGCGATGCGGCCAACCCCAACAGTTGGGGCAATGACACGGTCATCGAACTGGCCGGCGGCGGCAACGATACGGTTGACTTCTCTGCCACCACAGCCGACCTGGACGTAACCTTTGGCGTGGGCATCACCGTCACCGACGGCGTCAACACCATGACCTCGGGCGGCAACGTCGAGAACTTTGTTGGCGGCAGCGGCGTTGCCACCTTCCATCTCGATGACGCCAGCACCAAGAACGTTACCCTCACCGGTTTGGGCACCCTGATCGGCTTCCAGGGCAATGTCAACGGAATCAACTTCGATAACGTGGACTACCTGGTCGCTGGCGCGGCAGTCAATGACAGCCTGACCGGCGCAGACCTGGTGGCTGACTGGCTGTTCGACCTGAGCGGCTTCCACACCTACACCAGCGGCGGACGCACCCTGACCTTCTCTGGGTTCGAAATCCTGCGGGGCGGCGCGCTGGCAGATACCTTCGTCTTCCCCGATGGCTTCACCTACGTCTTCCCCGATGGCTTCACCTATGCCGGTTCGATCAACGGCCAGGGCGGCGTGGATACGCTCGACTTCTCCGGCTACACCACCGCCCGCAATGTGACCTTGACCGCGGCCGGTGCGACAGACGGCTTCAACGGGACCACGGCAGACATCGTCGGCGGCTTCAGCAACATTGACAACCTGGTTGGGTCAACTGCCTCCACCGACACCCTGACCGGCGCGAACCTGGCCAACACCTGGACGCTTGACGCTATCACCAGCGTGGCTGCCAGCGGCCGGACCCTGACCTTCAGCAATTTCGAGAGCCTGGTTGGCGGAACCGCAGCGGACACGTTCCTGGTGGCCGAAGGCGCCTCCTTTGCCGGGACGATTGACGGCGGCGCGGGCAGCGACACGCTCTCCTACGCCGGCAACACCAGCGCACGCACCGTCACCGTCACCGGCCTCGGCGCAACCGATGGCTTCACCGGCACGGCGGATGGCGTCAATGGCTTCACCAACATCAATGCGCTGGTTGGCGGTAATGCGAACGACATCTTCAACGGTTTGAATGCGCCCTCCACCTGGGCGGTGACTGGTGGGACAAACCTGAACTACACCAGCGGCAACAGCCTCAGCCTGACCGGCTTCGAGACCCTGGTGGGCGGTAACGCCAACGACACGCTGACCTTTGCGGCCCTCGGCGCGGCCCAGAACCTGACCCTGGCGGCCCTCGGCGCGGTGGATGGCTTCGACATCACGGCGGCCTCCTTCACCGGCGTCTTCCAGAACATGAATACCCTGGTGGGTGGTACGGGCAGCGATGTGTTGAATGTCTTCGATACGCCCAATGCCTGGAACTTCGGCGCCACCAACACTTACACCAACGGCAATACCCTGACCTTCTCGGCCATCGAAACCCTAAATGGCGGCGCCGGCAATGACTCCTTCGTCTTCGCCAGCGATGGAATGCTGACAGGCAATATCGAAGGCGGCACGGGCAGCGACACGATTGACTTCTCGGCTATCCAGGTTGCCCGCCGCATCTCGATTGCCGGCTACAGCGACGCCGATGGCTTCATCGGTTTCGATGCCAGCCTGTCCCCGACGCTGATCGGTCTCTTCACACATATCAACAACCTGATCGGCAGCAGTGATCCGGTCGATCCGGATGTGTTGGTGGGCATGGATGCGGATGCCACCTGGAGCATTGGTCCGACCAATACCTATCGTGTCGGAAACTCGACGCTCTCCTTCTCGTCCTTCGAAAGCCTCTTGGGCGGCAGCGGCAAAGACCTGTTCGACATCAACGGCCTGACTACGCTTGACCTGGCAGGCGGCGATGGCGATGACATCTTTACGCTGAACAACGGCGCCCAGGTGAACGTGATCAACGGTCAGGGCGGGTTCGATACCCTCGTCTACTTCAACTACAGTGGACCGATTGACTACGACCCTATTAGTGGAATCGCTACAAATGTACCTGGCGGCTTAAGCAGCATTGAATGGATTACGCGTGCATTCCCACCGCCGCCTAACCCGCCTAAGGTCTTCCAAAAGCGTATCCTACCGATCATCCTGATTGTGCCGGTACTGAGTGGCCAGGAAATTGACCTCAATTGCCCGGCGTGCAGTGCGATCTTTGTACGGCTTCCAGATGGACACCAGGCAGGCTTTTACTCCAACTTCAACGGCTTGAGGGTCAGCCTGACCGAGATGTTGCTTGGCGATCTGCCAGGTTCCTTGCCATCGGGTACTAACTTTGTGGCCGGGATGAAATTACAGGCATGGCATGGTACCCGGAAGTTAACCTACCTGCCCGGTCTGGTGATTGTGTCCTTCGTGATACCTGAAGAGATGCTTGCTCACGAGTTCCGCATCCTTTATTGGGATGAGACGGCTAATAATGGTCAGGGTGCCTGGGTGGAAGTTGTTTCCTACCGGACAGTGGACTGGCTGGATGGCAAATTGATTTACCGGCAAGTGGCGGTGGTTTCCCAAACGGGTATCTATGTTTTGGTAACTCCCTGAAATCACGTTTCCTTGGGTTGTGTGAGTCTGTTTTGCAAGGGAAACAACTTGTGGCTGTTCCCGAAGATTGGGGCAGCCCAAGTTGTTTCCCTATCACCTTGGTTGCACTAAAAAACGAAAATATCCTGTGGAGTGCGCGCCATCTATGTTCGGTGCCTTGTGGTTGAACTCTTGGACATTGAGAAAGGCTTCTTCGATAGAACGGGCTTGCTCAAAATATCCGATTATGATAGAGTTTAATCGGCATTTGGCACATCCTGGTGTTCTGTGGTTTGTGGCCTCCTACTTTTAACCTGTTTTGCCTGACGGTTTACTTTTTTACCGGGCGATCAGGTTGCTGGTTATCCGGATATCTACTCAATTTTGCAAGCAACCCGGATTATCTGTAAGCGTTAAAAAAAAGCACTGCAGGAGATTGGAATTGGAAATGAAATTTGCGATAAAAAAAAGGCGGGTCTTGGGTCTCTGGATTTTACTTGTTGTTTTCCTGATCGGTTGTGGGAATAATCTGAACTCCTCTCCAACAGCGACCGTTGCACCTTTACAAAGTGTCGAAAACGACTTTGTCAAGCAGGGAGGGGATTACTTGATGCAGAATGATTTCGACCGCGCAATTGCCGCCTACAACCAGGCATTGAATGCCGATCCACAATCCATTCTGGCCTATTACGGACGCGGACAGGCCTACGCGGCCAAAAATGATTATGAGCGCGCTGCCGCTGACTTTTCCTCGGTTCTGGCCCTTGACCCGACATTTACCCCGGCTTATCTTGCCCGCGCCTCGGTTTATGCGAGCCTGGGCAAGAACGAAATGGCTCTCAACGATTACAACCACGTTATCGAAACACAACCCGAAAATTTAATCGCCATTTTAGGACGCGCCCTTGTCTATGATGCTTTACAGGAATATGAATTGTCCATTGCTGATTATGACTATTCCATTAAGTTGGCTCCTGGAAACGCTTCGATTTTTTATAACCGCGCTGGCGTTTATTTAAAGATGGGCAAAATTGATCAGGCCATTGCCGATTATACTGAAACCATTCGGCTTCAGCCTAATAGTGCTTTGCCCTATTACTATCGTGGACGCGCTTACCTGCAAAATAAGGATGATAATTCCGCCCTGGCCGATTTTTCAAAAGCAATCGAAATTGAACCAAGATTTGCTGAGGCTTACCAAGGCCGCGCCCTGATCAATTTTTCCAGACAAAAATATGACGAGAGCCTGGAGGACCTGAATCGAGCCATTGAATTGGCTCCTCAGAATCCCATCAGTTATTTTTATCGAGGTTCCATCTTTGCCTCTAAAAATGAAAACCAGGCCGCCATCGAAGATTTCAGCCGTTACATCCTGCTTTCCCCGCAAGACTCGCAGGCCTATTTTAACCGGGGTGTCATTTATGATCGCCTCGGTCAATTTGAGCGGTCCATCCAGGATTATTCTCAGGCTCTCAGCCTGTCGCCGAACAGTCCTGCTGTTTTCAATAATCGCGGCAACGCTTACTTTCAGTTGGGAGAAGTTGAAAAAGCCCTGGCCGATTTCTCGGCCGCATTGGAAATTGATCCCCGATATGTTCTGGCCTATATTAATCGCGGGCGTAGTTACGGCGCCTTAAAACAATATGAACTTTCTGATGCTGATTTTGCCAAAGCGCTGGAATTGGAACCTGAAAATTTCAATATTTACTACACTCGTGGTCTGGTGAAATACGAATCTGGTCAGTTGGAGGCTGCCCTGGCCGATTTTGGCGAGAGCATTCGCTTGAGACCTGATGTGGCTTTACCGTTCCTGGCGCGCGGGCTGACTTATATCCGGTTAGAAAAATATGATCTGGCGCTTCAAGATTTGACCCAGGCAATCGAATTGGATGCAACCCTGGGGCAAGCCTACTATTATCGCGGTCTGGTTTATGGGCTCAAAGACCAGCGCCAGGAGGCCATTGCTGATTTGCAGACCAGCCTGACCTTGCCCCTGGATCCAGCCTTGCGTGAACAGGCAGAGCAAATGCTGGTGCAGTTGGGTGCTCAAGAATAGCCAGGCCGGGCTTATTATGTTCGATTTTATCAACCTGACAATCCATTAGTTTCCCAACTGTTGCGAAATTGGAAGGAGTACAGTTTATAATGAAGGCTTACCGCAAAGAACTCTGGTTCAATATTCCCAGCCGACGTGCCTTTGTCAATATCACGCCGCAAGTTGAGGATTGCCTGCGGGAAAGCGGCATTCGGGAAGGGCTGTGCCTGGTTAATGCCATGCATATCACTGCCTCGGTCTTCATTAATGATGACGAATCTGGCCTGCATGCCGACTACGAACGCTGGTTGGAGGAACTGGCGCCGCATGAACCAATTGGGCAGTACCTGCACAATCGCACCGGCGAGGACAACGCGGATGCTCACTTAAAACGTCAGGTCATGGGGCGCGAGGTTGTCGTTGCAGTCACCCAGGGACGTCTCGATTTTGGCCCGTGGGAGCAAATCTTCTATGGGGAATTCGATGGCCGTCGCCGAAAGCGCGTGTTGGTCAAAATTATTGGCGAGTAGAAAAGCGGTCAAAAGGCAGAATCAAACCATTCTTTTATTTGCTGTGGCGTCCATTCGAGAGTTGTAGGGAACAGTGAGTCGCGTTTCAAACGTGCCCCACACTATTTGGTGCTTTTGCAATGACCTTTGCGTGCACCCTTTGTTTAAGGCTTTCTCAAAATTCCTTGACAGCCTGCGCAACACATCGCGCTAGACCATTTTCATCACCGAGCACGCAGCGTTTGCAGAGATTTTTTATGCTTTTCTCTGCGTTCTCAGCGGCTCTGCAGTGAAAATCTTGAGTTTGAAAAAGCCATACACTTTGTTTTAGCAAGGGTTGCCAACTTATTCAATCCCTTTTATAATACACCCTACAATTTTCTTAAGTCGGAGTCACGCGCATGATGGAATCGAATGAAGCCCAAGCAGGGCAGGGGGCTGTATCTGGACCAGACCAGGTAGAGCACAACGACAATAACAATATCGGCAGCATGGATAGTCTATTGAAAGAAGAGGCATTGACCATTGATTTGCCTCAACAGGGTGAAATCCGCACTGGTGTAATTGCCAGCATTGGCCCTACCCAAATTCTTGTCAGCATTGGTGCCAAATCTGAAGGCGTGATTGCCGGCCGGGAACTTGATCAGATTGATCCAGAAGAACGCGCCAGTCTACAGGTTGGCCAGGAAATTCCAGTTTATATCCTCAACCCTGAAGATGCCAGCGGGAACGTTGTCCTTTCATATGTAAGAGCCCGCGAACAACTCTCTTGGGATACTGTTGAGAGCATGCTGGAAGGTGAGCAGGTCTTTGAAAGCAAAATCATTGGTTACAACAAAGGTGGATTGATTGTCAACGTGCAAGGTCTGCGCGGCTTTGTCCCTGCCTCACACATCAGCCCCAACCGCCGGGCTGCCTCGGCTGGCGAAACACCCGAACAGCGTTGGGGGCGCATGATTGGCGAATCCATTAGCGTTCGAATTCTTGAAGTTGATCGTGAACGCCGCCGCCTTATCCTTTCTGAACGGACCGCCACCAGTAGCGAAGCGCGCCAGTCGCTTAAAGAACGCGTCATTGAAGAATTGGAAGTTGGTGAAATACGCACCGGACGTGTTACCAGCCTGGCTGACTTTGGCGCTTTTGTCAACATCAGCGGTGCAGATGGACTTGTCCACCTTTCCGAACTTTCTTGGGATCATGTACAACACCCGCGCGAAATCCTGGAAATTGGCCAAGAGGTCAAAGTCAAAGTTATTAATGTAGATAAAGAGAAAAAGCGTATTGGCCTCTCTATCCGCCAGACACAAGATGACCCCTGGCGGCTCAAGGTCGAAAAATTCCACTCTGGCCAATTGGTTGAGGGCGTAATCACCCGCCTGACGAAATTTGGCGCTTTTGCCCGCCTGGAAGGCGATATCGAAGGCCTGATTCACATTTCCGAAATCAGCGATAATCGCATTGAACATCCCAAGGAAGTCCTGAAAGAAGGCGAAGTTGTCACCTTGCGCATCATTCGCATTGACCCTGAACAGCGCCGCATTGGCCTCAGCCTGCGTAAGGTGGACTCACCTGCATATGCCGACAAAGACCTCAAATCTCTGACGGCTGAACTCTACCCCGAGTCAGAAGACCAGCCCCCCAGCCCCGAACCGGAAGCGTAGTTCTGATGGGAGAGCGCACCAACCGGTGCGCTCTCTGAATAATGACATGCTTTTGGTTGACGCTCACCAAGACCTCGCTTACAACATCCTTTCCTTCGGACGCGACTACACGCGCTCGGCTGCTGAAACGCGCCGTCTTGAACAGGCCTCGCCATGTCCTGATGGGGATACTGCCCTGGGCTGGCCCGATTACCAGCGTGGACGAGTGGCGGTTATTTTCTCCACCCTCTTTGCTATGCCGCAGCGCAGAAGCACTGGCGCTTGGGAGACTCAAGTCTATACTACCCCCGAAGAAGCCCACCATCTTTACTCGCAACAACTTGACGTCTATCATCGGCTGACCGATTCCCATCCCGATAAATTCCGACTCATCGCTTCACGCGCCGACCTGGGCCTGCTCCTGTCTCATTGGGCCGATTCCAGTCTTGATCAAAGTGGGCATCCCGTTGGACTGGTACCGCTCATGGAGGGCGCTGAAGGCATCCGTCAACCAGGCGAAGTGGCCAGATGGTGGGAACGCGGCCTGCGCATCATTGGCCTGGCCTGGGCCGGGACACGTTTTTGCGGCGGCACAGGTGAGCCAGGGCCACTGACCGACGAGGGATATTCCTTGCTTAAGGCCATGGCCGATTTCAACTTTACCCTTGACCTGAGTCACATGGACGAACTCTCCATGCTTCAGGCTTTGGATGTGTACCCTGGACCTGTTATTGCCAGTCATGCCAACCCCGCTGCCTTGCTGCGTTCCACAGAGTCTAACCGCCATATCACCGACCGCGCACTGGCTGGTTTGATTGAACGAGATGGTGTGGTGGGAATTGTGCTCTTTAATGCATTCATCAAGGCTGGGTGGCGCAAAGGAGACCCCCGTCAGGAAGTCTCTTTGGCTGATGTTGTGCCGCATATTGATTACATTTGCCAGATGGCGGGTGATGCTCGGCATGTTGGTCTGGGCAGCGACTTTGACGGCGGCTTTGGCCTGCCGTGTTTGCCGCACGATGTGGATACGATTGCCGACTTGCTCATGCTTGCTGATTTACTCGCAGAGCGGGGGTACACTTTGACAGATATTGAAGCCATCTTAGGCGGGAACTGGTTATCTTATTTGCACAGGAGTCTACCTGCATCATGACTGTACTCGGAGACACAGCATCTTCTATTCCAGACCAAACCACCCCATCACCTGTGCGCATCAGACTGGGTTTGGGACTGACCTTATTGGGCTTCTTCATCTTTATTGCTGGCGCCAAACCTGAGTGGTTTGGTTGGGATCGGAGCCCGGTTGTTGGCTTTGTTCAAATCACTGTTTTTCTGATAGGCTTGGCTTTCATTTGTGTGGGCGGATACATTGGCCTGGTAGCGTTATGGGGCGAGCGCCAGCGCTCCATTGCTGCAGACTTTGGTCTCCGGCTGGTCAGTACCGGTTATCTTGTAGCCGTCTTTTCGGGCATGGCCGACATTTTTGGGCTGGGTTCACATCCCTTGCCGGGAATCCCTTATTTTGGCCCATGGCAGGCAACAGGTGTAGAAATTGGAATTGTTGTCATCTGCATTGGCTTTTCCCTCCTTATCCCACGCGTACAACATAATGTCTAGTGGCTAGCACATCAAATTTTTGAAAACGGCCTTGACCTTTTAAAACGCGAGATGATATTTTTTTCTATACCGCAAGTCATGCGGTCTCAGGGGCTCATACATCATTCCAATTTGGCCATCAGACCACATCGACAAATGTTTTATTGAAGGCCTAATGTGCCATTATTCCATACAACTTTCTGACTTTAGTTCGTTGTCAGTAATCTGATACTGTCCTATACTAAGGGGAGTAGAGATACATCGGTTTTTGTAGAACACCCTCTCTACATCAGTTTCTCAGGGCGGGCGCACTTTGAAAGCACCTGCTTTCTGTTGTCTGTGTTTGTTCCTAAAACCCGGCTGATACACGCCGGCATAAACTCATTACCCCTAAAGGAGATTTGTATGAAAATTCTTGTCTTAGGTGCTGCAGGCAAGATGGGTAAGGCTGTTTCCTGGTATTTGGGCAAAGATCCATCTGTCAGCCAGGTAGGCTTATTGGATGCACAGGAGCAGGCTCTAAAAGCCATGGCAGCCGAAGCAGATAAGTTTGTTGTACATGCTGTCAGCATTGATGACCGTGCTAGATTAGAAGAGGCGATGAAAGGCTATGACGCTGGTGTTATCGTCCTGCCCAACCGACGTCTAAGTTATGCCGCGATTGAAGCCGCGATTGAGGCGCGCTTGAACGTGGTGGATATTCTGGAAGAATACCATCGCCGTCCCGATTCTTATGAGATCGAAGGCCTGGTAATTCCTCCAGGGATGACGCTGCAGGAGTATGGTGAAAGTCTGCATCAGCGCGCTGTGAAAAATGATGTGTTGATCTTGGACGGCATGGGCTTCGCTCCTGGCCTGAGCAATCTGACAACAGAGCGCGGCATCAGCCTGTTGGATAAGACCAGAATAGCCATAGCACGCGTGGGCGGTATCCCCAATGCCGAAGCCGCACCCCGTCATCCGCTGCGCTATATGACAACCTGGTCTATTGAACATGTTCTGCGTGAATACAATGTCAAGACCTTTATGATCAAGGATGGCAAGATCGTTGAAGTTCCGGCGCTGGTAGATATGGAAACCTTTGAGTTTAATGAATTTGGCCGTCGGGCCGAACTTGAATGTGCTGTCACGCCGGGTATGCCATCTTTTGTTTACACTCATCCTGAACTGGAATACTTTGCTGAGAAGACGGTACGCTGGCCAGGACATTACTCTGGGATTCGTACGCTGATTGAGACCGGCATGCTCTCCACGGAGCCGGTTGAAACAAAGTGGGGCAAGATTCCGCCGCGTGAGTTTTTGCTGGGTGTTCTCAATCCCAAATTGATGCCTCTGCCCGAGGATAAAGATGCTTGTGTGATGTATAACACCATTGTTGGCGAGAAAGACGGTAAAGAGGCCCGCGTTGAATATTTTATGTGGGATGAGGCCCAAGGCGGCTTTACTGCTATGCAACGCGTGACCGGCTTCCCGGCAGCAATTGGTGGCAAAATTTTGGCGGCTAAAAAAGTTGCCATCACCGGTGTGCGTGCTCCTGAAGAGTGCATTACGGGTGAAAATTACCAGGCGATGCTGGATGAGTTAGCGTTGAGCAACATTTACATTAAGGAAAAAGTTTCCTGGTAACAAAAGCCGTTTTGGTCACTCCTGGTTGTGGTCAACAGGAGATTCGGCATAACACGGGCAATGGTGCAGCGCATCTCTTTCTGACCTATGTTTTGGGTTTGTACGCCTTTTGCGGCCCGAGCAAATAGACGCACCTACCTTGATAGAAATTGTCCTGAAGGTTTGTACTACTGACCTTCAGGACAATTTTCATGATGAAATTGGAGATATTTTCCATGTTTTTTATAGTAACCTGAGTTCGGGATAGGCCATCAGGAACGTCCCGAAGGTTTTAGAAAGCGAGATTTTAGCAGCAAAACCAAACCTTTGGGACGGTTGTTCTTGTTTATCCCGAACTGATGTTATAGCAGGGCTCGTTTCACACGTGACCTGCGGTGTGCCCTCTTTGCAAGCCTTTTGCGTGCACACACAAAAGATTAATCCACTTCTAGCGCATTTCATAACTTTTTTTGACGTTTTTCTTACAAACATTCCATAAATTAAAGGCGTAAAGAATCAAAAACTTTAGTACATGGAAAGGAGGTGCTCACTATGTCCAATCTCATTCGTTGGGAGCCTATGCGTGAGATGATGACTCTTCGGGAGGCAATGGATCGGCTGTTTGATGAAGCCTTTACTCGCCCGTTGAGCCTGAGTGGCGTCTCTGCCATGCCTGCCATTGATATGTATCAGACAGATGATGAAGTGGTTGTGAAGGCTGCTCTGCCCGGCCTCAAGGCGGATGACGTCCAGATTTCTGTGACCGGCGACCTGTTGACCCTGCGCGGTGAGTTCAAGCAGGAGAATGAAAAGAAGGATGCCACCTATCACATCCGCGAACATCGTTATGGCTCCTTTGAACGTTCGATTATGTTGCCCACCGATGTACAAACCGATAAGGCCAAGGCCGATTTTGAAAATGGCGTATTGACCATCACTTTGCCGAAAGCCGAAGCCGTAAAACCGAAGACCATCACCATCAAGGCAAAATAGTGGCTCCGTCTCTTTCATAACAAAAAAGAACAGACGCTCTTCTGATGGGGCGTCTGTTCTTTTTTGTTGTTAGGCTTTTGGGCAAGGCGTATTCGTTCTGGTGGAGTAGATCCTACTCTCCGATCATGTGGATAATGATCTGGCGCGTGCGTGGGCGGGTGTCAAAGTCCACGTAAATGATTTGCTGCCATGTTCCAAGGATGAGCCGGTTATCTCTGAAGGGGATGGTGAGCGAGGCGCCCAGGATGGCAGCGCGCACGTGACTGTGGCCGTTGCCATCTCCCCAACGGGTGTTGTGCGCATAGTCACGATTGGTGGGCAGGATTTCATCAAACAAACGGCGCAGGTCGGCAAGACAGCCCGACTCATACTCGATGGTGGTGACGGCTGACGTGGACGAGGGGCAGAAAACTGTCAGGATACCGGCACCCAGGCCAGAGTTCTGTAGTGAACCGGCTACCTGTTCGGTAATGTCCAGGATGTCTGTGTTTCCGCGGGTGTGCAGGGAGATGGTGGCAGTCACCACGTGGCACATGCTTCCCAATTCCTTTCTGGTTCAGTTGTTGCCGTATTTCCTAATCGGCTGTGCTTCAGGCACTGGTCTCATGAAAAACAGGCAAGCGACAAAACCAATCAACATTAAGATGGCGCCGGTCAGATAAGGGTAGAACAGGTTCAAGTCAAGGCTGTAACCGGCCCACAGCGGTCCAACAATGCGTCCCAGGCTCATGAAGGCATTGTTCAAGCCCATGGCCGTCCCCTGGTTGACGGTGGCGCGTTTTGAGATTAGCGAGGAAACACCAGGACGAATCATGGCGTTGGTGAGCATGAAGAAGCCGGTTGCAAGAATGACGGTTGCTGCCAGTTTTCCGGGTTGGCTTTCGGCCAGAAGCATAGAGCCAAAGCCAAAGACACTGGCAATCAAAGAACTTTTGACAATGGCCTCATCGCCCCATTTGCGTGTGGCGGGGCCGGTCAGGGCGCCCTGCACCACAGCCGAGACCAGACCAACAACGGTCAGGATGATGCCGACCTGCGTGGCGTCGTAGGCATAACGTTTTTGGGCATATAAACCGAAGACGCCTTCAAAATTGGCTAGGGCAAAACTGTGTAAAAAGGCCAGAACAAGCAAGAAACCAATTGGGCTGACCAGTGCCTGCAGCATTTCGCTGATATTTGGGCCTCGAAAGCGAACTGCTCCCTTTGTCCGATCGGCGGCTGGCAGAGATTCGGCTACCAGCAGCCAGGTGAGAGCAGCGGCGGTCAGCGATACGAACGCGCCGAAGTAGAAAGGGGCCGAAAGAGAGATTTTTGACATCAGGCCGCCAAGACCCGGTCCCAGGACCATGCCAATTCCCATTGCCGCGCCAATCAGTCCCATTCCTCCGCCTCGGTGCTCGTCGCTGGTGGTGTCACTGATGATGGCCATGGAAGTCGGCAAGGTGGCTGAAGAGAGAATCCCTCCCAGGCCGCGGGCACTGATGAGCAGGGTGAGAGCGGTGACAGGGGCAATGTGACCGGCCTCAGCCAGTTCGCCAATCAGGCCGTACAGGCCAAGCGTGATGGAAAAGCCGACAATGCCGATGAGAAGAATTGGCTTGCGTCCATAGTGGTCAGAAAGGCTGCCCCAGACAGGGGAGAAGAGGAACTGCATAATGGAATAAATGGCCATTAGCAGTCCCAGGTCTTTGCCGCTGCCGCCGAAATGCTCCACATAAAAAGGCAGGATGGGAATGACAATGCCAAAGCCAAGCATGACGACGATCAGGGCAAAGAAGATGATGGCCAGACTGCGATTTTTTAGCATAGGGTTTTCTGTATCCAATGGTTTCTTTGTTGTCTTGCATAACAATGTAGGCCAAACAGGCTGTTGGAACAATTATATGCCCGGCGGGCGTGGTCGTCAAAAAGATGAGTCCTTTGTTTGGCGGGTTGGCACTTGGGCGATAAAAAACAGGCTGACCCAGGCCAGCCTGTTTGCATTTGGAGTGTGATGTATTAGTGCCGCGCGGCCGCCAGTTCGATGCGGGCGTAGTTTAGGCGTTCGATGGCAGCATAGAGCAAGTTGCGCATCAGGTAGTAACCCAGTGTATGATCCACTTCGCTCAAGGCGCGCAAAGCATTGGCGTCAATCTCAATGGTCTTGGAATCTTTGGCGCATTTGCCGGTGGCTTTGTAGCGGTAGGGTTCCAGCATAGCCGAGATGCCATACACATCGCCCGGCGTGATCGTGCCAACATGGGCGTTTGCAATTGCCCCCTCGCCACCGCCGCTGTAAAGCAAATCCACCTCTCCTTCAATCAACACGTACAGTTTGTAAGCGGGTTTGCCTTCTTGAAAAATTTCCTCATCCTGTTTATAGGATTTTTCTTCAGTGATCATCGCGATCCCGCGTAACTGATTGTCGTTCAGCAGGCTAAAGATTGGATAACGGCGCAGAACTTCGGGTGAGACCATGCGTAACCTCCTGTAGAGTAGATTACTGTAATTTTAGCATATTTTGTTAATCAGGCCGCTTTGGTGATTGCTCTAAAGATGGTGAAGGTGATGGCATGTTTTCCATGTCTACCTGATGGGTCAATCAGATGCAAATCTCGGAGGAAGTGGATGAGGTGGCAGGGGTGCTGTATATTCTTGATCTTTGCCTGGTCATTGATCATTTACCGAATTTGGAACATTCACCGGTAAGTCAAATGAGAAAACTGTACCGCGCCCAAGTTCAGATGTGACAGCAATCTCGCCCTTTAGGCTTTCTATAATACGCTTTACAATGGATAATCCCAATCCTGTTCCCGGCGCTCCTTGTTCTCTGGCGTTTTTTGCCCGGAAAAATTCGGCAAACAGGTATTTTTGATCTTCAGGTGAGATACCAATACCGGTGTCAGCAACTTCTGCGTGAAGCCTGTTTCCCTTGGCTGACAGGCTGACAGTGATTGTGCCGCCTTCTGGGGTGTATTTGATGGCGTTGCTGATCAGATTTGTCCATAGACTGCTGATTTGTGCCGGATTACCAGAAACTGGTGGCAATTCAGGTGCAATATGGGTGATAACTGTAATCTGTTTTTTACTAGCCTGTTCCTTGAATTTGGCCAGGGTTTCCTCTAGAATTTCTTCCAGTTGTACGTTTGTTCCTTGCTCTGGTGCGCCAAGCATTTCCAATCGCCCCAGTTCCAGTAGATCGTTGATCAGATCGCGCTCTTCATTTAGGCGCAAAATACATTTTTCAATAATCTCTTTCATTCTTTCTGGCGGTACGTAGCCATCCTGTATCAGGTTGAGGTAACTTTGGATGGCATCCAGCGGGGACTGTAATTCATGGGTCATTAGACGGATGAATTGACGTTTCGTCTTGTCGAGTTCCTCTAGTCGAAATTTCTCTTCTGCCAGTCGGCGAGATTCGGCCTCAGCAGCCTGAACCCGTTTGGCTTCCAGCGAGAGACGTCTTCGCTCTAGTCCCTGGCTGACGGCTAAATTTAGTTCATCCACTGAGAAAGGCTTGGTTAGAAAATCATAGGCGCCTTGCTTAATTGTTCGCACAGCCAATTCGACAGTGGCATAACCGGTGATGATGATACAAACGAGTTCGGGGTCGTGTGCAAGGATGGATGGCAGGAGGTCAATGCCGCTGATGCCAGGCATCATCACGTCCAGAAGCACCAGGTCATAATTGCCGTCTCGCACCATTTCCAGCCCCTCTTCACTGGATGTGGCTGTGTCTACGTCGTAACCGCTCGAGGTCAGTGCACGTTTGATGCCCTCGCAAATGCCGATTTCATCGTCGATAACAAGTATCTTGCCTGTCTCCGGCATAAACGCTCCAGTTTTCCTTATCCGATAAGCACTTTATCTTCTGTCGAGCCGGTAATGTTGTTGGTTGTTATGGCTCTTTCAAGCGTTGGCTGGTGTATTGGCAAGGTGATCGTGAACGTAGTGCCTTTATTGACCTTGCTGGTTGCGCTGATTTGGCCGCGGTGCATTTTGATAATACCATAGACGATTGCCAGTCCCAAGCCTGTGCCCTTACCGATTGGCTTTGTGGTAAAGAACGGCGTGAACAGTTTGCTTAGATTTTCAGGTGGGATGCCAACACCTGTATCCTGTACTTCAATGGTTATCATGCCGGGAGGCGCTGTGCGCGTACGCAAGGTGACCGTACCTCCTTCTGGCATGGCTTCGACCGCATTTGTCATCAGGTTGAGCAGGACCTGACGTAATTGAGATGGATCAGCCTCGATAAGAGGCAGGTTTGGATCCAGATCGGTGACGAAATCCACTTGTACGGTTTTGATGCGTCGCGGAGCGATTTCAAGCAGTTCGTGAAGAATAGCATGAATATCTGTCGGCTGGGCTACTACCTGGTTTTGGCGTGCAAAATTCAGCAGATCTGAAACGATGCGTTTACAGCGCTTGGTTTCGCTGATGATGATTCTAAAATCATTGTATTCTGGATCAGACTCGTGGTGTTCCTTCATCATCGTCTCGGCGTATAACAGAATCGCGGCCAACGGATTGTTCAATTCGTGTGCTACGCCGGCCGCTAGTTGTCCAAGAGATGCCAGTTTTTCGGAATGTACGAGTTGGTCTTGAGTGCTTTGCAGGGTGTCGAGCATGCTGTTGAATGATCTTGCAACCAGTCCCACTTCGCCGCCAGCAGTGACTGGGGCGCGAGCGTTCAAGTCGCCTTCGGCCACGCGTTGGCTGGTTTTCACCAATTCGCGCAGTTCTTGCAAAGGGCGGGTGATGCTGCGGGCCACAGGTGTGGTGAGAATAAATGTCATCAGAATGGTCAGTGTGGCGACCAGGATGATTTGTTGATTAAGGGTATTGACCAGATCCATGAAGGACGATTGAAGTGCCCCAACGTACAAGATACCAATAACCTGGCCAGTGTGATCTGTTAACGGTTCATAGCGGGTAATGTAGTTTTGTGTGACTACAAAGGCTGTGCCTACATATTCTCTGCCTTCTCTTAGAACAACATCAGCCACCTCTTTTGACAGGCGGGTGCCCACAGCCCGTTGGCCGGTTTCAGTTTTCACGTTGGTTGAGACGCGCAGGTCGCCCAGGAAGATTGTAACGGTATCGATCTGGGCAGCCTCCTTGATCTGGTCTACTAATGTGAAATCATTGTTGAACAGATGAAAAGCGATGGCCGCGCCGTGCAACTGGCCACCGGGATTGAAGATGGGCGCAATACTGAAGAGCGCCAGACCAGCCGTCCCCTCACGCGGGTCATATGGCTGTGGAGCGGCTTTAGGCGTTTCCAGTAACTGAATGTAGGCCTGCTCATCTAGCCTGACCTGCTTCAAGTATTCCTGAGGGATGATTTCTGTGGATGCAATGAGCGTCTGCCTTGTCAGAGCGTTCTGGACAATGGGAAGGCCGGACCAGTCTCCGTGAGTTCCAACCTGAGTTTGCTGTCCGTTGCTAGTGACCAGGGCGTCAACCACCACCCGGCCATTTTGGTCCAGAATGGCAATATAATGATCGCCTCCAGAAGCCAGCCCGCTAACCCTGTTTCCAATTTCGGCGTTCAGCGCGGCAATGGCCGCACGATCTCCCTTGATAGCGAATTCCAGGTTGTTGATTACTGTTGGATCTAAAGAGAGTTGTAGCGTTGTGTTGGCAAGTCCGTTCAGACGTTGTTTGTAGAATGTGTTTGCCAGTTGAATATCGCGTGCGATACGTTCTTCCATCGCATTGGACAAGTAATTGTTGATGGTACGAGAAATCACCCATGTTCCAATGCCAACTGTGATGGCTGCCACCAGAGTGAATGAAAACACCAGGGTGGCCTGGAATGGTCCTGAATAAAGATCTCTAAGATATTTTATGACGGCTTTCATAGACACCGTCCTTAGGTGTTTTTGGCCAGGCCCAAGGCGTGTAACGTCGTTCGCTTGACCGGTATGCCAGAATGGATGTTAGGCTTTGGCAAGCAATTTATTGACTTGCTTGATCAATCCGGCCGGTTGGATCGGCTTGCTCATGAAACCGCGGATGTGGATGTATTCATCTGTAGGGAAAAGTTCGGCATAGTCGGTATTGGCAATGGATGTGACCATCAGGATGGGGATATCGTGCATTTCAGGGTCATCGTGCATTTGCTGGCTCATCGAAACACCGTCTAAAACCGAGTCCATGATTACATCCAGCACAATCAAGTCGGGTTTTTCTGCTTTTGCCACCTGGTAACCTTCGTTTCCGCTCGATGCACTGATGACGGTGTGTCCTTCTTTTTCCAGCACCATGCGCGTGGCGTTCTGAAAGTCTGGGTCGTCGTCTACAACAAGGATACGCGCCATAATGACCTCCTTTAAGCCGGTTTTCCATTCGCCGGACAATGTTTGTACGTCAGGTGATATTCGAACTCGGGGCGGAAGTGTTTGAGTGCAGACCGGGCCGGGTTGACCAGAGCAGCGCCCATCGGGCAGAAAGTGATTCCATCAATGCCCTGGCTGATTTCCAGGAGCAAGTCAAGATCGCCTTGCTGGCCTTTGCCGTGTTCGATTCGTTCAAGAATCTCATATAGTCGTTGCGATCCCAATCTGCAAGGGGTACATTGGCCACATGATTCGTGGGCAAAGAATTTGCTCAGGCGACGGGCGGCCTCAACCATGCAGGTGCTCTCGTCCATAACAATGATGGCACCGGTGCCTAATTCGCTGCCAATCGCTTTCAATGTCTCAAAGGCCATTGGGACATCAATTTGGTCTGCAGACAGCATAGGCGTGGATGCGCCGCCAGGGATAACGGCCTTGAGCGCTTTTCCGTCGCGCAACCCGCCGGCATGCTCATAAATAATTTCGCGCAGGGACACTCCCAGTGGCAGTTCATAATTGCCAGGTCGTTTGACGTGTCCGCTGACCGAAAAGATCTTGGGGCCTTTGCTCTCGGCTGTGCCGATGGAGGCAAACCATTCTGGGCCGCGAGCGATGATGTGCGGAATGCAGGCCAAAGTTTCGATATTGTGAACCAGAGTGGGCAGGCCGAAGAGGCCGGTTTGGGCTGGGTAGGGAGGCTTGAGACGCGGGTTGCCACGCTTGCCTTCCAGGGATTCAAGCATGGCGGTCTCCTCGCCGCAGATGTAGGCGCCCGCCCCGCGGTGGACCGACATGTCTAGGTCGAAACCCGAGCCGAGGATGTTCTTCCCCAGAAAGCCGTGCTCATAGGCGTCGGCGATGGCCTTGATCCAGCGTTTGATGCCCAGGAAGAACTCTCCCCGAATGTAAACATAAGCCCGGTTTGCCCCAACCGCGTAGGCAGCAATCAGCACGCCTTCGATGACGGAGTGCGGGTCGCGTTCAACGATCTCCCGATCTTTGAAGGTGCCGGGTTCGCCCTCGTCGGTGTTGACGGCGACGATCTTTTGCGGCGCGTCCTTGGGCATGAAGCCCCACTTGACGCCGGCCGGGAATCCTGCCCCGCCGCGCCCGCGCAGGCCGGAGCGTTTGACAATTTCAATGATTTCTTCTGGCTGCATCCGAAGCGCAACGCGCGCAGCCTGATAGCCCCCGTTTGCCAAGTAGGTGGCAATTTTCTCAGAATTAGGGCGGTGTGTATTGCGAGTCAGGACGGGTTCAAACTCGGTCATGATCTTTCCAATTTTTCCAGCAGAGTGTCAATGCTTTCCAGGGTCATGTGACCGTACAGTTCATCGTTGACTTTGAGCGCCGGGGCCAGGTCGCAGGCCGCCAGGCACTGGACAACCTCCAGCGTGAACCGTCCATCCGGCGTGGTCTGACCCGGTTTGATCTTCAATCGCCGGGCAATGTGATCAATGATCGTCTCAGCGCCGTCCACCAGGTAGCAGGATAATCCTTCACAGACCTGGATGTGGTATTTGCCCTGCGGTTCCAGTTTGAACATGGTGTAGAAACTGGCGGTGGACATCACCTGCCCGGTTGAAAGTTCCAGCCGGTCGGCCACGCGCCGGATAGCCTCCGGGCTAAGCCAGCCGTGCTGTTCCTGCGCCAGATACAGTGCCGCCAGCAGCATGGCGCGCTTGCGCGGGTCTTCAATGGCTGGAGGAGATGACTTATTTGCCTGGTTCATGGGCTTGTGTGGCTATTTGAGCGATTCGACTCGGACTGCACAAACTTTATATTCCGGAATCTTGGCGAGCGGATCGAGGGCGGCGATGGTCAATTCGTTGGCCGAGGCCTCTGGGAAGTGGAAGTTGGCGTACACCATCCCCGGTGGAACGCGGTCGGTCACCATGGCTTCTGCCTCAATACTACCACGCCGGGAGGAAACGCGCACACGTTTGGTGCCGTTCAGGCCGAGTTTTTCGGCATCCTCGTGGCTGATCTCGATCAGCGCCTGCGGGTAGATTTCGAGTAATCCCTTGGCGCGGCGTGACATCTGGCCGCCGTGCCAGTGGTAGAGCACGCGGCCGGTGCTCAGCACCATTGGATATTCGGGGTCAGGCAATTCGGCCGGCGGGACGTGGTCAATGGACATGAACTTGCCCTTGCCGCGGGTGAAGCCTTTTGTGTGCAGAATTGGCGTGCCGGGGTGATCGGTGCTCGGGCAGGGCCATTGCAGGCTTTCGCCTTTTTCCAGACGTTCGTGCGTAATGCCCGCGTAGGACGGCGCCAGAGCATTGATTTCATCCATGATGTCGCTGGTTGAAGCGTAATCCCAGCCGGCATAAGGGGCGTCTGGGTTAAGCGAACGTTCGGCCAGCATACGCACGGCCAGGTCACGGATGATCTCCCAATCGGGGCGTGCCTCGCCAGGCGGTTGGATCGCCTGGCGTACCATTTGGACGCGCCGCTCGGTGTTGGTGAACGTGCCGGTTTTCTCGGCAAACGAAACGCCAGGCAGGAAGACATCGGCATACGGTTCGGTCTCGGACGGGAAGAGTTCTTGTAATACGAGGAAGTCAATCTTTTCCAGGCACTCGCGGACGTGGTTCGTATCCGGGTCCGACATGACCGGGTCTTCGCCCAGGATGTAGAGCGCTTTGGTCTTACCCTTCAGGATATCTGGGATTAATTCTGTCACCGTCCTGCCCGGCTCAGGTGAAAGCGGCGTGCCCCAGGCGGCTTCAAATTTCTTGCGGGCCTCCTCGCTGGCCACAGGCTGATAGGCCGGGTAGACATTGGGCAGGCCGCCCATATCGCAGGCGCCTTGGACATTGTTCTGGCCGCGTAGGGGGTTGACGCCGCCGCCCGGTATGCCCATATTGCCGGTCAGCATTTGCAGGTTGGCCAGCGACATCACATTATGCACGCCGGTGGTATGCTGAGTGATGCCCATCGCCCAAAGCGCTGCCATTGGTTTGGCTGTGCCCAGGATCTCGGCGGCTTGGTAGAGTTGCTCCACCGGCACGCCGGTGATCTGGCTGACCCTTTCGGGCGGGTATTGCTGGATGGTTTGCTTGAATTCCTCGAAGCCCTCGGTGCGCTCAGCAATGAATTTTTCGTCTGCCCAGCCTTTTTCGATGATGATGTACATCAGGCCGTTCAGCAGGGCAATATCGGTGCCGGGTTTGTGCTGCAGGTGCAGGGTGGCAAAGTCGCACAGGTCAATGCGGCGCGGGTCGGCAACAATCAACGCTGCGCCGCGCTGGCGAACTGCCTGCCGGATGCGCATTCCGATAACCGGGTGTTGTTCGGTGGTGTTTGAGCCAATCACAAAGAAGGCTTGTGCCTGTCCGGTGACATCTTCAATTGAGTTGGACATCGCGCCAGAGCCGAAGGAGATGGCCAGACCGGCTACGGTGCTGGAGTGGCAGAGGCGGGCGCAGTGGTCAATGTTGTTCGTCCCAATCACCTGCCGGGCAAACTTGTTCATCAGGTAATTCTCTTCGTTGAGACATTTGGCCGAGGCCAGCACGCCCAAACTGGATGCCCCCGCTTCTTTCCGGACCTCGAGCATGCGCCGGGCGGTGATGTCCAGGGCGGTGTCCCAGTCGGTTTCGACCCACTCCCAGGCGTTGCCCTTGCGGGACTTTTTCTTCCCCTCCAGCAGGTAGCGGCGCACTTTGGGCTTTTTCACCCGGTCAGGATGGTGGACGTAGTCATAACCAAAGCGGCCCTTCACGCAGGTCCAGCCGCGGTTGGCTGGGCCGTCCCAGGCGCCTTCCACCTGGATGATTTCGTTGTCCTTGACATGTAGAGTCAGTTTACAGCCCACGCCGCAGTACGAGCAGATGGTGTCCACTTTTTTCACCTGCCAGGGGCGGCCCTTGCCGATGGACATCTTCGGCCACAGCGCTGCGGTTGGACAGACGGCAACGCACGAGCCGCAGAACTCGCATGGGCTGTCCTGCATGTTGCCGTCGGCGCCGAAGCCGATGTAGGCATTGAAGCCGCGGTAGAAGACGCTGATGGCTTCCACGCCGTTGATATACTGGCAGGCGCGCACGCAGCGGCGGCACAGGATGCACTTGTTGCGGTCTACTTGGATGAAAGGGTTGGGGTCGGTGATGGGATAATGGTGCTGTTTGCCCTTGAAGCGGTCGCCTGCCACCCCATACTCGTAGGCCAAATCCTGTAAAAGGCAGTCGCCGGTGGCATCACAGGTCATGCAGTCCAAAGGGTGGTCAGAGATGAGCAGTTCTAGTGTAAATTTTCGGGCGGCCATCACGCGTTGTGAGTGGGTTTCAACTACCAGGCCCTCGGTCACCGGGAAGGTGCAGGCCGGCTGAAGGGCGCGCTGTTTCTCGATTTCCACCAGGCAGATGCGGCAGGCGCCCTCCGGCGGCAGCGCCGGATGGTCGCAAAGGACGGGGATGTGAATCCCCGCCGCGCGGGCGGCCTGCAACACAGTCTGGCCGAGTTCAGCCTGTATCTTTTTCCCGTCAATGGTGATGTTTACAGTTGGCATAGTCAGGTTCCTTTCTTAATCCACGGCCTCTTCAACCTCCACCAGCGGAACAACCCGCGGCGAGATGTGGATAGCACCCAGGTTGCAGACTTCATAACATGCGCCGCATTGAATGCAGTTCACCTGATTGATCACGTGCGGTTGTTTCTTTTCCCCGATAATCGCGTTCGAGGTGCACGCTTTTAAGCACAATCCACAGCCGGGACACTTGACCTCGTCAATCTCATATTGGAACATGCCCTTGCAGACGCCTGCCTGGCAAAAATGATCGCGGATATGCGCCTCATACTCCTCCCGGAAGAAGCGTAAAGAGGCCATCACAGGCCCCGGCGTTAACTGGCCAAGAGCGCACAGGGAGGCTTGCTGCATTTGGGTCGAAATGTACTCAATCTCGTTGAGATCTTCCGGGCGTCCCTTGCCCTCGGCAATGCGGGTTAGCACCTCCAGCAGGCGCTGCCCGCCGATGCGGCAGGGAACGCACTTGCCGCAAGATTCGGCTGAGGCAAAGGTCAGGAAGTAGCGGGCGAATTCGACCATGCAGGTATCCTGGTCAACCACAATCATGCCGCCAGAGCCCATGGTCGCGCCAGCCTGAGTCAGGGAGTCGAAATCTACCGGCGTGTCCAGCGCGCTTTCGGGCAGGCAGCCTCCCAGAGGTCCGCCGGTCTGAACCGCCTTGAAACGTTTGTTGCGCGGCATGCCGCCGCCCACATCATAGATGATCTCTCGCAGCGTGATGCCCATTGGCACTTCAATCAGGCCGGTGTTCTTGATCTTGCCGGTCAGGGCAAAGACGGCTGTGCCGGTGGACTTTTCGGTACCAATCTTGGAGAACCAATCTGCGCCGTTCAGGATGATTTGCGGCGTCAGGCTGTAGGATTTGACGTTGTTGACGTTGGAGGGTTTGCCCCACAGGCCCGAGACTGCCGGAAAGGGCGGGCGGGGGCGCGGCTCCCCGCGTTTGCCTTCGATGGAGGCGATCAGCGCGGTCTCCTCGCCGCAGACGAATGCCCCAGCGCCTTCTTTGAGATGCAAGTCAAAAGAAAAGCCGGTGCCGAGGATATTCTCACCTAAAAGGCCGTACTCATGTGCCTGGCAGATGGCTTTTTCCAGGCGTTGGATGGCCAGCGGGTATTCTGCGCGGCAGTAGATGTAACCATCGCGGGCACCTATCGCGTAACCGGCAATGGTCATGCCCTCTATCACAGCGTGCGGGTCGCCTTCCAGGATGGAGCGATCCATGAAAGCGCCGGGGTCGCCCTCGTCGGCATTACAGATCACGTACTTGGGTGTTCCCCGCGCACGCCGGCAGAATTCCCACTTGACGCCGGTCAGGAAGCCCGCCCCGCCGCGCCCGCGCAGGCCGGAATCTTTCATCTCCTCGATGACATCATCTGGCTCCATGCTGGTCAGCGCCTTAGCCAATCCCTGGTAGCCGTCGGCGGCAATGTATTCAAGGATATCTTCCGGGTTAATCATGCCGCAATTGCGCATAGCAATGCGCAGTTGTTTTCTATAAAAAGGCAGATTCTGGTAAGTATCCAGTTCCTGCTCCGGTTGGATGCCATCTTCAACCATCTGCGCCAGGGCCAGTTTCTTGACAATTTGACCGTTGACCAGATGTTCTTCGACCAGGTGCGGCACCATATCGGTTTTGACATTGGCATAGGTCACGCGTGGCCGTCCTGGCAGTTGGATATCTACCAGCGGCTCCTTGACGCACATGCCGATGCAGCCCACGCCGATCACTTTGACATTTAAATTGCGCTGGGCCAATTCCTTGCGCATGGCTTCTGCAACTTCGGATGCACCGGCGGCAATGCCACAGGTACCCATGCCGATCAGAACCACAGCCTGGTTTGCGCGGCGGTTATTAAGGTGCTCCAACACAGAAAGGCGCAGGTCGTTCAATTGTTCAGGATTGTCCAAGACTGTCATTGTGGTTCCTTTTTCCCCTATGGCAATTGCTTGATCTGTTCGACCAGACTGTCAGCATCGGTCTTTCCATATACTTTATCGTCCACCACAGCAATCGGCGCCAGCCCGCAGGAACCCAGGCAATAAACGATTTCCAGGCTGTACTTGTAGTCCGGATCGCTGCCACCGGGACTGACATTCAAAGCCTCCTCAAGGCCAGCCACGATCTTAGTCGCGCCACGCACATGGCAGGCTGTCCCATCGCAAACCTTGACCAGATGCCGCCCGCGGCGGGTGAGACGGAATTGGGCATAAAAGGTGGCCACGCCATACAAGCGGGTGATGGGAATCCCAGCCTTCTTGGATATGGCCGCCAGTGCCTCCTTGGGCAGGTAGCCATAAATTTCCTGAACTTGCTGCAGGATGGGAATGACCGCTCCCTTCTCCTGTTTGAACGCATCCAGGATAGACTCAATGGGCGCCAAGTCCAGCGCATCGTCAGACATGGGGAAACTCCTTTGGCAGAGATGTTCTGGAAAAAGTGTATCCATTTCGCGATAGAATGTCAATTGCCGAATGTCATTGCCCATGCCGATAGATTGACCGATTTGTCGGTTGAAACTGATAAAACCAGTGTATGATCTGTCGGATAAAGGTTGCCTGTCCACCTGTATTTGGATGTGGATGTTTGTGTTGTTGACTTAAATAACTTTCACGAGCATAGTGCTGTGTACTTGAATGAATGTTGAGCGGTGAGACATCACGATTTGTTTTTAAATCTTTTCAGAAACCGCAGCACTTCCCTTTCGACGCTTTCTGCGGCACGTGGCAAGGCCATCTCTACTTCTGGGCTGAGAGCAGCGCCCATTTGGAACTGATGGCCGCTCACTCCAAATAGAATCAACCGGCATTGTTTGATGGATGGGTTGAGGGCGATGCCCAATTGCAAGGTCTCAGCGACACCCCAACCGTGAGCCGAACGCGCTTCCGATGTAAAGGCGATTGCCTGTCTCAGCGTGAAACGGCGCAGACTGCCGGGTGGATCGGAACTGCGGATAGCATCTACCAGGATGGCCGCCTGCATACCATCCAGATAATCCAGCAATCCCAGCCCCGGCAATTCCAGCGTTTCTGCCCGGACCTCAGGCCTGCTGGCTGTTTCAGGAAATTTTTTTTGCCACAGGCGGACGGCCATCAGTCCGGCGGCATCATCGCCGCGCAGGCTTTGCCCAATGCCGATGACAACAATTGTTGCTTCCATAGCCGCTTTTAGAATACTGCCCGACTTTTGAAGCCGGGCAGTATAAAAACTTTTTCTCGAGTTTTTCAATCCTCTTCAATCTTCAATTTGAGGAAGTGTGTGGCGCACGAAATGCAGGGATCATAGGCACGCACCAGGTGCTCGGCTGTCAACGTGGCTTCTGCATGCGGCAATTGGACAATTTGCGGAACCAGGGACTTTAAATCCTCTTCCATGCGCGGCAGGTTTTGGGCAGTGGGTGGGACGATGCGGGCTCGCAGCACGAGGCCCTGAGCATCAACGGCGTAACGATGGAAGAGCAAGCCGCGCGGCGCTTCGCTGGCGCCCGCGCCAACTCCGGCCTTGAGCGCAAGGGGAACGTAGGCTTTCCCGGTTGGTTGGTAATTCTTCACCAATTGAATTGCGGTCTCGTAGGCATCCACCAGTTCAATGGCGCGTGCAATCAGACTCTTGTAAGGGTTGCAGAGAGGCAGTTTGATATTGGACTCTTTGAGCGCTTTTTGGGCCAGGGGGCTGAGTTGTTCATGGTTTAGGTTCAAGCGTGCCAGGGGCCCAACCAGGTAGGGGTTGCCGTCTATCGTGCGACTGTGCAAGGCATTCGAGTGGCGTACATGCTCTTCTAAATACACCTTGTCAAATTCATCCACCGATACTGCCTTGCGTTTTGATGACCAGACCTCCCCGTCGTAGACGGCGTACTCGTCAGGGCGGTGCAGGGCTACGAATTCGTAGTCCAACTCCAGGTCTGGATACGGAAGCGTGACCGCCCAACGTACTGTTTCCAGCGAAGCCTCCAGGCCCCACTCCAGTTCAGGCAGCAAGGCTTGAATCGGTTCTACATCCGGCCAGCGGTAAAAACCGCCCACGCAGGCGTTGACCGGATGTACCGAGCGGCCGCCAATGGCTTTGAGCAGGTCGTTGCCGATTTTCTTCAACCGCAGGGCATTTCGGACTACTTCGGGAGCGACCGCTGCCAATTCCAGGGCCGATTCTTTGCCCAGCAAATCAGGCGCTTGGAGCAGGTAAATATGAAGAGCGTGGCTTTCGATGTATTCGCCGCAATACATCAGGCGGCGCAGCAGACGGGTTTGATCAGAAATGGTGATACCCAGTGCGCTTTCCAGGGCTTGCACCGAACTCATCTGGTAGGCAACCGGGCAAATGCCGCAGATGCGGGCCGTAATATCTGGCACTTCTTGCAAGAAACGACCCTGCAGGAAGCCTTCAAAGAAGCGCGGCGGTTCGTAGATGTCCACGCGGATTTCTTCTGCCTGTCCATTCTTTAGTTTTATGTATAAGCCGCCTTCGCCTTCAACGCGGGCCAGGGCGGGGACTTCGATTTTTTCAATCATGCTCAATCTCCTACTCTTTGATGGAATCCGCAGCCTTGCGGAAGGCAGGAGCATAGCCGGCAAAATTACGCAGCAAGCGCGCAGTCTCGCCGGGGTAGCGTTCCAGGTCTTTAAGTGCTGGTGTCAATGATTCCAGGTTGGCGCCAGGCCAGGGGCCAAAACAACCATAACAACCGCGGCCGTTTGCCGGGCAGATTGCACCACAACCAGCCTGTGTTGCCGGTCCCAGGCAGGGAATACCTTGCGATACCAATACACAGACCGCGCCGCGGCGTTTGCATTCCATACACACGGAATAAGGCGGGAAGTTGGGCTTCCGGTTCTGCAACAAAGCCGCAATGGCTTCCAGCACCATGTATTTATTGACCGGACATCCCCAGATTTCTAAATCCACCTGAACATGTTCGGAGATGGGGGTGGCTTTGGTCAGGTAACTGAGGTATTCGGGATGAGGATATACATTGTCGGCCAGGCGGGACGCATCGGTGAAGTTGCGAAGGGCCTGGATTCCACCTGCTGTCGCACAGGTACCCAGCGCAATCAGCAACTTGCATTCATGGCGTATGTCGGCGATGCGCTCTTCTTCGTGTGGGGTAGTGATTGAGCCTTCGACAATACCAATGTCGTAAGGTCCCGGCTTCACGGCGCGCGTGGCTTCCAGAAAATAAGCAATTTCTACTGCCCCGGCCAAATCCAGCAGTTCATCTTCCAGATTGAGAAGCGACAACTGGCAGCCATCACAGGATGAAAACTTATAGACTGCCACTTTAGGTTTGTAGGAGCCGCTCATTAGAATTCCTCCACGTTAAAGAATTTCTCGAGCGCATCGAAGCGAAAGACAGGGCCGTCTTTGCAGATAAAGTACGGACCGATTTGACAGTGTCCGCATGAACCCTGGCCGCATTTCATGTTGCGTTCCAGAGAGACGTAGATGCGTTCGGCGGGGATGCGCCGGGCCAGGCCTTCGTAGATGACAAAGCGAATCATGATCTCTGGGCCGCAGGTCAACACCACACTCTTTTGATGGTCGAGGCGGAAGCGGTAGAAGAGCATAGGTACCACGCCCACCTGTCCGTCCCAGGTCTCGTCGGCGCGGTCGACCGTAATTTGTACGTCAATGCCATTGGCGCGCCATTGCTCATACTCGTTGGGGTAGAGCAGGTCTTTCGGCGTGCGCGCTCCATAAATGAGCAGGACTTTACCATATCGTTCGCGATGGTGCATGATGTGATAAATCGCCGGGCGGAGGGGCGCCAGACCAATGCCGCCGCTGGCAATGACAATATCGCGGCCTTCGATTTCGTCCATCGGCCAGGCCGATCCAAAAGGTCCGCGCAGACCGATGACGTCGCCTACCTTCAAACGGCTGATTGCCTTGGTCACGTCGCCGACGAAGCGAATGGTATGACCCACTACTCCCTGCGTGTCCTGTGGGTCTGAACTGATTGAAATGGCGGCTTCTCCATAGCCGGGCAGGTAGAGCATGTTAAACTGCCCGGGCAAGAAGCGATAATTTTCGCGGATGGCGGGGTCTTCAAAGCGCAGCCAGATGCTGCCTACCCCCTCTGTTTCGTGCTTAAGTTGGGTGATTTCAGCCCAGTATGGATACAACAATTGATTGGGGCTTACAGCGGTTTGGGGGAGAGGGGTGGTCATGCCTGGGCCTCCTTGCGCAGAGCAGCGATTTCTTCTGTCAGGTCAATGCCAACCGGGCACCACGTGATGCAGCGGCCACATCCGGTGCAGCCAAACGTGTCGTACTGTTCTTTCCAGGTGCCCAGTTTGTGAGTCAGCCATTGGCGATAGCGCGACTTGATTGTTGGTCGCGTGTTGCCGCCAAAGACATAAGAGTATTGCGGATTGAAGCATGAATCCCAAACCCGTTCTCGGCGGGTGGAGCGAGCCATTAAATCGGTTTGGTCGGTAGCATCCCAACAAAAACATGTGGGGCAAACTTGTGTGCAGTTGGCGCATGAAAGGCAACGTTTAGCAACTTCATCCCAGTGTTCAAGTTCAAGGTTCTCTGTTAACAGGGATGGCAAGTCATCCAAAGACAGTTGGCGTCCCATTTCGTCAATGGCGCGCTCCAATCCTTTGGCTGCTGCGCTCTGGGAAAAACCGCTGGCCGGTTCGTACTGACAGCGGCTGAGCGCGTCGCGTCCCAGTTCTGAGCCAATTTCAATCAGAAAGATGTCATCCAATTCGGTCAGACACAGATCGTATCCTCCCTGGACTTTTGGCCCGGTTCCCATGGATGCACAGAAACACGTCCCGGCCGGATGGAGACAGTTAACTGCCAGGATGAAAAGACCTTCGCGTCGAGCGCGGTAGATGGGGTCTCGAAAATCTGCGCGCAGGAAAGCCCGGTCCTGAATTTCAATGGCGGCCAGTTCGCAGCCGCGAACGCCAATGAAGGCATAACGCGGCGGCTTTTCGGCGTCGGGCTGAATATCCCAGCGTTCGATCTTTTTAACCGTAAAGAGATGTGTACGTGGTGGAAACAGGAATTGTTTCCAGGACTGTGCCCCAGGGATGACATCAAAATAACGCTGATGATTCCCTTTGACCAGTCGGAAGGTTGCTGGTCCCTGCTTGCTGGTATAGCCTTGGGGCAAGTCGGACAGCTTCTCAATCCCTGCATAGACAATTGCTTCATCGCGCACGCGTGGCCCAATGGTCTGATAGCCCAGTTCGCGTAAGGTTGCCAAAAGCGTGTCAAATTCCGTTTTAGGGAGGGCGATTGTGCTATGGATGGTTGGTTTATTGAGCATGTCTGGTCTCCGCGCTTGGTTCGGCAAACATATCCAATAGTTGCAGGCGGGTAACCATCAACCGGCCAGCAATGATATTGGCAATTCGGCGCATAAAGATGTATCCAAAGTCGTGGTCTTCTTCGCACATCTGGCGGATTTTCTCGGCTTCAAAACCTACCAGCCGCCCTGGTTGAACAACGGTTGCGCTGGCGGTGCGATGATGGACGACCGGTGTGGCTACCGACCAGCCGATTAAGTCCATCGGTTCGGCTGTGTAGATGCGCACCTTGCCGCGGTGGGGAACGAAGATGTCTAGTGCCACACGTCCTTCGACAACGACATAGAAACAGTCTTCTTTGTCGCCCTCTTTGAATAACTCCTCTCCAGCGCGGACATGCCGCATGGTTGCAGCCTCAGCCATACGATTGAAGTGTTCAGGTTTGAGTTCGGCAAACCAGGGGATGTTTTTCAGAGCAGAAACAACTTCTGGGTCAGCAGCCATTTTGCACACTCCTTTGGATAAATTGAACTAATCCGGTCAGATAAGCCTATTTGTAATATATTTCACAAATCAACAGAAGTGCAGTCCGTCACAAGTTATCAACGTTATTTGTCATGTTTCAGCAGGGGCTTAACAAATCCGCGGCAGCATTTCGCCGGGGAGCATATCCACCAGCCGCGTGCCGCCGATGGCGGTTTTCAGGCGCACCTGGGTTTTGCCGCCCTCGAGAACGCGGCCGATGACCGCCGCATCTTTCCCGTATGGATGTTGGCGCATAACTGCCATGATTTTTTCGGCGTCTTGCTCGGCCACGAAGGCCACCAATTTGCCTTCGTTGGCAATGTAGAGCGGATCGAAACCAAGCATTTCACAGGCGGCGCGCACTTGCGGCTTGACCGGAATGGCCGTTTCTTGCAGTTCAATGCAGACTCCCGACTGCTGGCTGATCTCCACCAGTGCAGTGGCCAGGCCGCCGCGTGTTGGGTCGCGCAGGACGTGGATTTCCCCGGCTGCCAGCATTTCGGCAACCAGACCGTTGAGCGGGGCCACGTCTGAGACCAGGTCGGTTTCGAAGCCCAGGCCCTCGCGCGCCGAAAGAACGGCAATGCCGTGGTCGCCAATCGTCCCTGAGACCAGTACCACGTCGCCGGGGCGGGCGTTAGCGCCAGAGATGTTCACACCTTTGGAAAGGATGCCTACCCCAGAAGTGTTGATGAACAGTTGATCTGCGCTGCCTTTTTGCACTACTTTGGTATCGCCAGCGGCAATGAACACACCGGCTTCAGCAGCGGCCTCTTGCATCGATTGCACTACCCGCTGCAAGATTTCGAAAGGGAGGCCCTCCTCGATGATGAATCCGCTGGTCAGCGCCAGCGGGGTGGCCCCAACCATGGCCAGGTCGTTGACCGTGCCGCACACGGCCAGGCGTCCGATGTCGCCGCCCGGGAAAAAGAGCGGCGCAACGACGTGAGAGTCGGTCGTTACGGCCAGGCGTTCGTTTCCCACCTTCAGCACTGCCGCATCGTCCAGCGCCCGCGGGGCAGCCTGACCCAATGCAGGCAGGAAGAGACGCTTCAGCAGGTCATGGCTCAATTTTCCACCCGAGCCGTGACCAAGCACCACGCTGTCTTTGGGCGGGAGAGGCAAAGGGCAAGAGTAACCTTCGAAATTTACGTCGTCAGTCATTTTCTACCTGCCTGTGATAGCGGTAATAGGCCGCGCACGCTCCCTCTGCCGAGACCATCGGCGCGCCGAGTGGTGTCTGGGGGGTACATTGTACGCCGTAGGCGCTGCATTGCGGCGGTTTTTTCAACCCTTGCAGGATTTCCCCGGCAATGCACAACGGCGATTCCTGCGTTTGAATTTGACCCACCGGGAAGCGTTTTTCAGCGTCAAACTCGTCAAATTCAGGGCGTAATCCCCATCCCGATTGTGGGATGACGCCAATGCCGCGCCACTTGCGATCCACCGGCTGGAAGACCCGTTGGATGACTGCCTGGGCCGGGCGATTGCCCTCAAAGGTAACGGCGCGCTCGTAAGCGTTCTCGACCTCGAAGCGGCCAGCCTCTAACTGACGGACGGCGGCCAGCACGCCGCGCAGCAGGTCCACCGGCTCGAAACCGGTTACGACAATTGGGACGCGGTACTTCTGCGCAATCGGCGGGTACTCGTGATAACCCATCACCGCGCAAACATGCCCCGCCGCCAGAAAAGCCTGAACGCGGTTCGATGATGAGCCAAGAATGGCTTCTATCGCCGGCGGCACGCGCACATGCGAAACCAGCACCGAAAAATTTTTCAATCCCTTTTGATGGGCTTGCAGGACGGCCATAGCGTTGGCCGGGGCGGTTGTCTCGAAGCCGATGGCAAAAAAGACGACTTGCCGCTCTGGATGCCCCTCGGCCAGGGTCACGGCCTCAAGCGGTGAATAGACTACCCGCACGTCGCCGCCTGCCGCTCGCACGGCGAACAGGTCGCGGGTCGAGCCAGGGACGCGCAGCATGTCGCCGTAAGAGGTGAAGATGACTTCGGGGCGTGCAGCGATTTCGAGCGCGCGGTCAATCTGCTCCAGTGGGGTCACGCAGACCGGGCAGCCCGGGCCATGCACCAGTTCCAGTTGCGAAGGCAGCATTTCATCCAGGCCGTGATGCAAAAAGGCATGAGTCTGCCCGCCGCAGATTTCCATCAGCACCCAGGGGCGGGTGAGGCTGGCGCCGATTTCGTCCAGCAGGGTGCGCACCTTGATGGGGTCACGATATTCGTCAACGTACTTCATCACTCCCTGCCTCGCTGGCGAGTTCGTCCTCGATAGCAGCGACCTCGCCGATGAGTTTGAGGGTTTCCTGGGCTTCTTCTTCGTCCATCAGGCTGATGGCAAAGCCCACGTGAATGAGACAGTAATCCCCCACTTTGGCTTCAGGGACGTACTCCAGGCAGACTTCTTTCATCACGCCGCCAAAGTCCACTTTGGCCATTTTTAAGTCCCCTTGCGGGTAAATCTCAACAATTTTTGCGGGAATGCCAAGACACATGGATACCTCCAATGAGTTATCACCGATAATTTGCTGCTGCCGCCTGACCAAGCGCCAGTCCGCCGTCATTGGGGGGAGTTTGACGGTGGAAGAAAACTTCGAAACCGGCGGCGCGCAGTTCGGCGCGGGTCAGGTCGAGCAGGAGTTGATTTTGCCACACGCCTCCCGAAAGCGCAATTTCCGAAAGGCCGCGCTGTTCCCGCAGGTGGCGGCAGATATCCACGCTGAAAGCCGCCACGCTGCGGTGGAAGCGCGCCCCGATTTGTCCGGCAGGAACCCTGCGACGGACATCGTCAATCACCGCAGCCAACAGGTCATGCAGGCCGATGACCAGGTGTTCGTCTTGCCAGGTCAGGGTGTAGGGGTAAGGCGCGGCCGCCGCCACGTGCGGGCGAGAAAGCGTTTCCAGTTCGATGGCTGCCTGCGCTTCGTAGGTCACGTCGTTGCGTATCCCGGCCAGGGCAGCGACGGCGTCGAACAGGCGGCCCAGGCTGGAGGTCGGAGGGGCGTTGAGATGTTTTTCGACCTGAGCCTGGACGATGGAAATGGCCTGCGCCTCCACGTTTTGGAGGAAGGGTAAATCGCTCACATCCAGACCGAGGGCGTGGGCGTAGCCCAGGGCAATGCGCCAGGGGTGACGAATGGCAGCGTCGCCGCCGGGGAGAGGCAGGTACGCCAGGTGGGCGGCGCGTTCGTAGTTGGCGTAGTCGGCGATCAGGATTTCGCCGCCCCAAATGGCGCCATCCGGCCCGTAACCGGTGCCGTCGTAGGCCAGGCCGATGACGGGACGGTTTTCCAGGCCGTTGTCGGCCATGCAGGCGGCGATGTGGGCATGGTGATGCTGGACATATACCGGTTGCGGATGGTGCCGGGCGGCCCAGGTGGTGGTGAAATAGCCCGGGTGGAGGTCACAGGCGATGATTTCCGGCTCGATGCGGAACAGACGGCTGAGATGTTCCACGCCCTGCTCGAACGAGGCGTAAGTTTCGGCGTTTTCCATGTCGCCGATGTGGTGGGAGAGAAACGCGTATCTCTCGCGTGTAAGGCAAAACGTGTTTTTTAGTTCCCCGCCCACAGCCAGAGTGGGGCGCGTCTCGAACGGCAAATGCACCGGATAGGGGGCATAGCCGCGCGAACGCCGGATGTGGACAATCCCCGGACGGATCACTGATGACTGATGACTGATCACTGATGACGGATGACTGATAACTTCCTCATCCACCCTCACCACCGAGTCGTCACAGCGGATGTGGATGTCGCGGTTATGGAGCAGGAAGGCATCGGCCAGCGGGGCAAGCCGCTCCAGCGCCTCAGCGTTGTCGGTGGCAATGGGTTCTTCGCTGAAGTTGCCGCTGGTCATCACCAGCACTGCCGGAACGGGTTCAAGGCTCAGGTCGGGGTTGTTTTGATTGAGCAAGAGGTGATGGAGAGGGGTGTAAGGCAGCATGAAGCCGAGCGTATCCACGCCTGCGGCCACCTGAGGGGCAAGGGACGCTTGCGCCCGGCGTTTGAGGAGCACAATGGGCTTTTCGCGGCCGGTCAGGAGGTCTCGTTCGGCGGGCGAGACGAAGCACAGACGCTCGACCGTCTCCAGGTCGGCGGCCATGAGGGCAAAGGGTTTGCCTTGACGGCCTTTGCGCTGGCGCAGAGTCTCCACAGCGGCAGGATTGGCTGCATCGCAGGCCAGGTGAAAGCCGCCCAAACCTTTGATGGCCACAATTTTGCCTTCCCGCAGCAGGCGGCGCGTGGTCAGGATGGCTTGCAAATCTTTCGCGGCGTCCTTTTGGCCCGGGATTTCCAGCCACAAGCGCGGGCCGCAGACGGGACAGGCCGCCGGTTGGGCGTGGAAGCGCCGGTCGAGCGGGTTGTGGTATTCGCTCTCGCAGTCTGCACACAGCGGAAAGGCGCGCATGGTTGTTTTGGGCCGGTCATAGGGCAGGTCCTGGATGATGGTAAAACGCGGGCCGCAGTTGGTGCAGTTGATGAAGGGGTAGAGATAACGCCGATCGGCAGGGTCGAAGAGTTCGCGTTCGCAGTCGGGACAGAGGGCCACATCGGCGGCCACAGGTTGAAACGCGCCCTCGATCACTTCTGAAAGGCGTATTTCAAAGGTGGAAAAGACCTCGCTCCCCGGCAGTTCGGTGACGGTGAGCGAATCAATGCGCGCCAGGGGCGGTTTTTCCTGTTGAAGCGCGAGGGTGAAGGCCTGGAGTTGATCTTCTTCCCCCTGGATTTGAATGTCCACGCCGGCAGAGTTGTTGTTTACCCAGCCGCGCAGGTTGAGGCGGGTAGCCAGCCCATACACAAATGGCCGGAAACCCACCCCTTGTACGACACCGCTCACGTGGACATGCCAGGTCTTCATGCAATCAGGCTCTTTACTTGCTGTGTACTTTTTCGACCAGCCAATCGGCCCAGGCTTGCATCCCTTCACCGGTTTTGGCCGAGACGGGGAAGGTGACCAGCCCGGGGTTGAGCATTTCTACACCGCGGCGGAAGTAATCCATGTCGAAGGTCACATAGGGCAGCAGGTCAATTTTGCTGATAATGAGCGCCTGCACACCGCGGTACATGCCGGGGTATTTGTAGGGCTTGTCGTCGCCTTCGGGAATGGAAGCAATCAGCACGTTTAGATGCGTTCCGAGGGCAAAACTGGCCGGGCAGATGAGGTTGCCTACATTCTCCACAATGACCAGGTCCAATTGATCGAGCGGCAGAGCAGGCAGGGCATTGGAGAGCATGACCGCGTCCAGGTGACAGTCGCCGCCGGTGTTGATTTGCACGGCGGGCAGGCCGGCGGCGGCAGCCTTTTCGGCGTCAATCGAGCCTGCCACGTCTCCTTCGATGACGCCCAGGCGCAGCCGTCCTTGTAGCGCTTCCATGGTCTTGAGAATGAAAGTGGTTTTACCGGCGCCGGGCGAGGCCATGATGTTGATGGCAAAGACGCCTGCCTGATCGAAGGCGGCGCGGTTTTTCTGTGCTATCTGATCGTTGGCAGAGAGGATGTTTTCGACAACAGAGATTTTTTGAGACATGACGAGCCTTTCTTTTGGTGAGATGGCAGCAATGACGGGCTATGTTTCTACTTCAATGCTTTCCACCCGCAATTCTTCGCCGCGCGTCACGCGGACCCGCGGACTGAGACAGCGGGGGCAGGCAAAATCGTCTTCCTGCGGTTCGTAGACTGCGCCGCAATCCTGGCAGGTAAATTCTACCGGCACGCGCTGGAAATGCAGGACGGCGTTCTCGGCGATTGTCCCTTTGGCGATAATGTCCCAGTAAAACTGGATGGAGTCATCCACAAACGACGAATATCGTCCGATGAGGATATCTATGCCCTTGATTTCTCTGGCGCCAGCCTGTTCGGCATGCCGTAAAGCAATTTCAAGGATGTTTTGCGTAATGGATAGTTCGTGCATGAATGGCCTCGCGGCCTTACTGTATCGTTGAATGGTTGCAAAATGAAGTAAAGAAAGTCACTGCTTTGGGCGATAAATTTCCTGTAAAGTGGATAATTTTTGTAAGAATAAGGCTTCACTTGTCCGGGCTGATTTGTGCCAGCAGTTCGAGCGCGGTGCGCACGGCTTGCGGGACGGCGGCGGCGATGGGCGGGGTGAGTCCTTCCTGCAGATCATGCACCTGCCTGGCCTCGACGGCCACCACATACACATGTTGGTCTTCGGGCAGGTCCGCGCCCAGTTTGCGACCCATCGCCAGCGCGGTTTTGAGGGAGGTGTCGTGAGCGGCGGTGGTGTGACCCGAGGACAGGTCGGCCAACTCGTCCAGGGTGAAGGTCGTGACCTCGCCGATGGGGCGGGTGCCGGTGGTGAGCGAGTCGATGATTAGGACGCGCCGGTAGCCGATCATGCGTTCCATCAGGCTGAGACCGCCCAGCGAGAGGTAGTCAAACTCCAGGTCGGCGCGTTGACCGGCAAAATGCTCCTCCACCTGGCGCGCCACCACCCAGCCGACGCCGTCATCTCCAAGGATAGGATTGCCAAGACCGATGATCAAGGTTTTCATAGTTGATTGTTTGAACGGTCAGTAGTCTACCACAAAATACATCGTCTCATAGCCAGGCTGACTATGAGACGATGTCAGTGCAAAACGCAGAAGGGAAGGTCCTAATCCACGAACTGCTTCAGCACATCCACAATTTCGCCGTCCGCATTGCGGATGGTGATTTCGAGTGGCATCTGGCCGGGCAGCGAGTGGGTGGCGCAGCCGAAGCAGGGGTCGTAGGCGCGGAAGGCCATCTCGACCATGTTGAGCAGGCCCTCGGTCACCACCGTGCCTTTCTTGATGAGGCTGCGGGCGGCTTTCTGGATGGACATGGTGATGGGCGCGTAGTTGTTGGTGGTACCGACGATGAGATTGGCCTTTGTCACTACGCCGCGCTCGTCGGTCCAGTAGTGGTGCGTCAGGGTGCCGCGCGGGGCCTCGACGATGCCCACGCCCTCGGTCGGTTTCTCGGTCGGGATCGTGTGATAGTTCGGCGAGGTGATTTCGGGGTCGGTGGCCAGTTCCACCCAGCGCTCGGCGGCGTAGAGCAGTTCGATGAGGCGCGCCCAGTGGGTGGCCAGGCGCTGATGCACCGGTTTGCCGCCCAGGGTCTTGTAGAATTTCTCGTATTCTTCCTGGGCGCGCGGGGTCGCCATGCCGTCGGCGGCGTTGAGGCGCGAGAGCGGCGTGGCGCAATAGACGCCCGAATCGGGGCCGTCCACAAAGCCCTTCCAGCCGACCTTCTTCATGTAGGGGAACTTCAGGTAGGTCCAGGGTTCGACATGCTCGGCGACGTTGTCCATGTATTCATGGGGCGCGTACTTGACCAGTTCCTTGCCGTCCGGCCCGACGACGCGCACTTTGCCGTCGTAGAAGTTGACGTGGTTGTTTTCGTCCACCGTGCCCATGTAGTAGGTCTGGTGGGTGTAGATGTCGCCGAGGATCAGGTCCACATAGGCCTTGTTGCTCAGGACGATGTCATTGAAGAGTTTCAGGCTGAACTGAGCAAATTCAATCGCCCAGCGCCCCATCTCCTCGATTTCCTTGCGCTGTTCTTCGGTGATGCCCTTGGTCAGGCCGCCAGGGATGGAAGTGCAGGGGTGGACTTTGCGCCCGCCGATCATCTCGACCACCGTGTGGCCGTACTTGCGCATCTGGATCACCTTGCCGCCGATTTCCAGCCCGACCTTATGGATGACGCCCAGGATGTTGCGCTCGGCCACCGGTGCGTCGGGGCCCATGACGAAGTCGGGACCAGCCAGGGCGTAGAAGTGGGTGGTGTGGTCGGTGCAGTAGAAGGCGCTGTAGAGCAGTTCGCGCAGTTTTTTCGCTGTGGAGGGAATATCCACATGATAGACGGCGTCAACGGCTTTGGCGGCGGCCATGTGATGCGCCTCGGGGCAGACGCCGCAGATGCGGTTGGTGAGCAGGGGCATTTCCTCCACCGGGCGGCCGACGACGAAGCGCTCGAAGCCGCGCAGTTCGGGAATCTGGAAGTAGGTGTTGGCGACCTCGCCCTCGTCGTTGAGGAAAATTTCAATCTTGCCGTGGCCTTCCAGGCGGGTGATGGGGTCAATCGTAATTCGTTGTGTCATCTCTCTACCTCCAAATTAGTCGCCCGACTTCCAGGCTGGCTTGGCGGCGCGCAGGAGCGAGCCGGCCAGGTTGAAGCGGTAGAACTGCCCGGCCGGGTCCACCAGGCCGTCCAGGATGCGGTCAATTTCGGCAGGATCGTTGCTGTCAATGACCGAACCAAAGGCGGCCACCAGGCGAGCGCCGTAATCCACCACGCCCTCAGCCGGACCGTAGCAGCCGATGCACTGCGCCCCAGCCGATGGGCAGCGGGCATTGCAGCCGCTGCGGGTAGCCGGACCGTTGCAGGGGATGCCCTGTTCAAGCAGGCACAGTTCCGGGTCGGCGTGCGTAAGTTGGATGCGGCCAAATTCTTTGATCGTTTTCTCGTTGCGTTTGCGTTTGCATTCATCGCAGACGGTGGAATTCCCAGCGCCAATGACCGAGCCTTTCGGCGGCAATTGCGCTTTGCCCTGCAAGACCTGGATGACCAGGTCAATCACCGCCGCAATCTGATGCGATTCGGGCGGGCAGCCGGGCATGTAGTAGTCCACGTCCACTACCTGGTCGAGGGTCTTGAGCACCGGGTACAGGGTCGGGATGTGAATTGTGCCTTCGGGCATCTCGTAAGCGGTCTGCGGGCGGATATTGTTCGGGTTGTCGGTGGAAATGGTCGAGAAGGCGGTGTCCACCACTTGCTGAATGGGCGAGAAGTTTGCCAGGCCGGGGATGCAGCCTTCACAAGCGCACGAGCCAAAGGCAACCAAAATCTTGGATTTCTTGCGCAACAGGTGGGCAATGTGTTCGTTCTCGTCATTGCGGATGCCGCCGTTGAAGAGGGTCAACAGAATCGAGCCGTCTTCCATGGCTTCCACGTCTTTGTATTTGGCATCCATGGCCACCGGCCAGAAGACGACATCGAAGTTGGCGTCCACATCCAGGATTTTCTCGTGGATGTTGAGGACGGCAATTTCACAGCCGCCGCACGAAGCCGCCCAGTACATTGCGAATTTCGGTTTGCTCATGCTGGTACCTCCTCATGGACAGGTGTCTCAAGGGCAACACCATTGCCTTTGTTCCAGTTCAATGGTCCAAGCGCGCGCACCTGTTCCACAAACTTATTGACCTCATCGGCGAAAATGGCGCCTTCGGCGGCGCTGGCCCACAGCAGTTTGATGCGCTCCGGTTCGATGCCCATCTGTGCAAGAACGCGTTTCATCAGGTGGAATCGGCGCAGCATTTTGTAGTTCTGATTGATATAGTGGCAGTCGCCTGGATGGCAGCCGGAGACCAGGACGGCATCGGCGCCATTAGCAAAGGCCTTGAAGACGAAGGTCGGATCGAGACGGCCGGAGCACATCAGGCGAATCAGGCGGACATTGGGGGCGTATTTCATGCGCGCCGTGCCAGCCATATCGGCCGCGCGGTAGGAACACCAGTTGCAGGTGAAGCCAATGATGGTAGGTTCAAACGGTTTGGTTTCTTCGCTCATAGTTCTTTTCAGCCCTACGCAGCGGCTGCCTCCTTTGACGAGAGATTGAGCATCAACAGACCCTCAATTTGCGAGAGAATCTGTTCGTTCGAGAAGCCGGTGCCGCTGATGGCGCCTGCCGGGCAGGCGGCTACACAGGTGCCGCAGCCCTGGCACAACGCCGGGTTGACCTCGCTGACCATGCGGTCCTCGTGGAAGAGGATGGCGTTGAAGGGGCACAGATTATTGCAAATGCGGCAGCCGGAGCATTGATCTTGGTTAATCGTAGCGCGTACCGGCTCAAGGGCAATTTCTTTTTGTTGGATCTTGCCCACAATGCGAGCCGCAGCCGCGGCTCCCTGAGCAACGCTGGAGGGGATGTCTTTCGGGCCCTGGACACAACCGGCCAGGTAAATGCCGTCAGTCATGGTCGCCACAGGGTCAAGTTTGGGGTGGCGCTCAATGTACCAACCGTCTGCCGAGCAGGAAATGCCAAATTTCTTGGCTACTTCTTTGGCATCGGGTTGCGGCTCCATACCTGCCGAGAGAATAACCATGTCCACCGGAATGCGGCGTTGTTTGCCGACCAGGGTGTCCTCTACCTGGACGATGAGTTTGCCTTCTTCGCCGGGTTCGCGGGCGGCGTCGGTGATTTCGGCTACTTTGCCGCGCACAAAGAGCGTACCTTCCTCAATGAGGCGCTGATAGAACTCATCGTACCCTTTGCCGGGCGTGCGGATGTCAATGTAGAAGTTGTACACTGTCGCGCCCGTTTTTTCTTCGACCAGGTGAGCAAATTTCAGACTCTGCATACAGCAAATGGCTGAGCAGTAGTTGTTGTAATTCTTGTCGCGGCTGCCTACGCAGTGGACAATGGCTACCGACTTGGGTACAGTCTTGCCGTCGCGCAGAACAATGTTACCGCCGGTCGGCCCGGCTGCGTTCGAAAGACGCTCAAACTCCAGGCTGGTGAAGACGTTTGCCAATCGTCCATACCCGTAGTTCGGAATCTTGCGCGGGTCAAACAGTTGCCAACCGGTTGCCAGCAAAATGTTTCCGACCTCCACGGTCAGGATCTGATCTTCCTGGGCAAAGTCAATGGCGCCGGTGGGGCAGAATTTTTCGCAGGCTTTGCAGGTGCCCTTTTGATAGTAGGTGCAGTTCTCGCGGTCAATGACCGGATACTTTGGCACGGCTTGCGGGAAGGGAACATACACTGCCTTGCGGTAGCCCAGGCCGGCTTCGAATTTGTCGTCAATCACTTTCTTGGGGCATTTTTCCCAACAGACGCCGCAGCCGGTGCACAGTTCTTCATTGACCGAGCGAGCGCGTTTGCGGATGGTGACAACAAAATTGCCCACATACCCGTCCACTTTTTCGACTTCGGAATAGGTCAGCAGGGTGATGTTGGGGTGGCTGCCCGCCTCTACCATCTTCGGCGTCAGGATACAGGCCGAGCAGTCCAAAGTGGGGAAGGTCTTGTCGAACTGGGCCATGTGGCCGCCGATAGTCGGTTCGCGCTCGACCAGATAGACCGGGTAACCGGCGTCAGCAATTTCAAGCGCAGCCTGAATGCCGGCAATGCCGCCGCCCACCACCAGCGTAGCAGGATGAATGGGGACATGCAGCGGTTCGAGCGGCTCGTGATGAACGACACGCCGCACGCCGCCGGCCACAATTGCTTTGGCTTTCTCTGTGGCCGCTTCCTTGTCAGTATGCACCCACGAAACCTGCTCACGGATGGAGACCAGTTCGCACAGGTAGGGATTCAAATTGGCCCCGGCGCAGGCGGTACGGAAGGTTTTTTCGTGCAGGTGCGGCGAGCAGGCAGCAACCATCACGCGTGTCAGACCGTGTTCCTTGATGTCTTTTTGAATCAGTTCCTGCCCCAAACTCGAGCACATGAACTTGTAATCGCGTGCAATGACCACGCCTTCTTTTGCCATTTCGCGGCCAGCCCACTCGCTGACCTCAGCAACATTGACAACGCCGGCGATGTTTGTCCCGCAGTGACAAATGTAAACGCCAACGCGTTCCTGGGGTTTCTTTTCGTCGCTCATAGACTATGCCTCCTCCTCGGTACTGGAAGAACCACCCTTCTTCAGCGGGGGTGGCATGGGCAGACCTTCAGCCTTGCGCGGACGCGGCGCCTGTTCCACCGGTTCGGGGGTCTCGACCCCGATGCGGCTCATGGCTTCTCGGGCGCTGACAAATTCCGAGCCAAAGCCCAGTTTTTCGGGCTTTTCTCCAAAGGCAATGCCCATCAGTTGGGTGAAGAAGAGTACCGGTATCTTGTAATTGGTTTTGAAGTGACTGTTCATTTGTCCCTGGAAGGCATCCAGGTTCATTTGGCACATCGGGCAGACGGTGACAATCACATCCGCTTTGTACTGGTCGGCCGAGGCAATCAGCCGGCGAATCAGTTCAAATGCCGTATCCGGCCCGATTTGGGTCATATGACCGCCACAGCAGTGAGTCTTGAGCGGAAAATCAATCACTTCAGCGCCCAAGGCGGCTAGCAGGCTGTCTAATTCATCTGGGTGTTCGGGGTCGGAGTAGCGCGTGTTGTAGTCTGGGCGGGGCAACATGCAGCCCAAATAAGGTGCAACGCGCAGACCTTTGAGGGGTTTGGTGACCTTTTCCTTGACTTTGTCCAGCCCAATTTCGTTGATGACCACATCCAGAAGGTGACGGACGGCCAGTGTTCCGGGGTTGTAATGCAGACCACCGGCAGCCAGTGCCTCATTGATTTTTGCGCCGAAGGCCGGGTCTTCATGCATGTAATGATCTGCTTTGGCCAGGTTGAGATAGCAGGCCGAACAAGGGGCCACCACCGTCTTTGAGCCATTGGCCTGTTTTTCCGCCAGGGCCAGGTTGCGGGCAATCAAGGCATACGCGGGCGTGACTTCGAGAGATAAATACTCAGTTGCACCGCAACAGTTCCAATCCTCGATTTCTTTTAATTCAATGCCTAGCGGCTTGCAAACTGCCATGACGGAGGTGTAGTAGGCTTTGGCGCTGCTCTCCATGGAACAGCCGGGGTAGAAAATGTAGTCGCTCATGCAGCCTCCAGTTCCTTGGCACGCTTCAAGATCTTTTTCAATTGATCCAGGCCCTTAATCGGTTTGGGCGGAAGCGGCGACATCCCCTTTTTGGTCAACATGCCGATGGCCATGGGGGCCATATTGGGCAGGCGGGTGGCAAAGTGCTTCAGGTTATGGATTCCCGCCAGTCCAATTTCAAAACTGCGGCCGTAATCCTCCACCATGGCAATAAATGTTTTGGAGAAATCGGCCGCTGTGGGATCGTATTTCTTTGCTTGCAACGACATGTTTTTCAAAGTGTACATGACATCGGTGATGTGAATATCCTGCGGGCAGCGTACCGTGCAGAAGTAGCAGGAGACACACATCCAGGGGGTGTTGCTCTTCAGCACTTCCTCTCGCATCCCGGCTCGCAGCATGGCAAAGATGGCACGCGGGGTGTGATCCATCGCTGCGGCAGAAGGACACGAACCACCACAAGTTCCGCATTGGATGCACATTTCAACGTGCGATTCACCGGGGGTGCGCAAGGCTACTTCATGCAGAAGAGACAGGTCCTCGCCCCGAGTTGGGACTGAGGGATGGGCAGACACAGATACTGCTTCAGTCATAGCATTGCTCCACCTCAAAGTAGAATTTCCCGCGCCAAAAGACGCGCAGGCTTTAAAACCTTTGCATAGTATGTTTTGTTTTCCTCTTTAATTCCAGTGGGAATAGTCATTGTATAATGTGACAAATTTCCCAAATTATAACCCGCTAAAATAGCCCTTTTCTCTAGGGTATAATGTTCCCCCACTAATAAACAGGAGTATTTCTTATGGTCAATTTTGCAATGTGGCGTAAAGCCTTACAGGTAATTCCAGATGTTTCTAAAGAGGAATGGGATGCTCTTGATTTGGTCTCCAAATGGCTGATTGCAACCCGCGCAGCCGTGCTGGTGATGACCTTCCTCTCTGCGGTTCTGGCCGGACTTTTTGCCTTGCACGATGGGTACTCGGTCAACCCCCTGGCCTGGTTGGTTCTGGCTCTTGGCCTGGTCCTGGCGCATGCTTCGAATAACATCTTCAATGATTTTACCGATTACGTGCGCGGGGTGGACAAGGACAACTACTTCCGCACAATGTATGGACCTCAGCCGGTGGCCCACGGTCTGTTGACCAAACGTCAGCACCTGACTTACTTTGCCGTCACCGGTCTGCTCGCGTTGATCTGCGGCCTGTTCCTGCTTTTCCTGAACGGCTTGGATCCGGTCATCTGGATTCTGCTTGGTCTGGGTATGGTGTTTGTTCTTTTCTACACCTGGCCGATGAAAGGATGGGCGCTGGGGGAACTGGCCGTGCTCATCGTCTGGGGGCCGTTGATGATTGGCGGCGGCTATTACGTGCTGACCGGCCTCTGGAACTGGAATGTGGTTTGGGCCAGCCTGCCCTATGTGTTGGGGGTGACAACGGTCATCTTTGGCAAGCATATTGACAAATATCTGGTGGATAAAGCCAAGAAAATTTATACTCTGCCGGTGGTGATTGGCGAGAAGGCTGCCCGCTATGCCGTCCTTGCCATGATGATTGCCCCGTATCTCCTGGTGATTTATCTCATTGTCACCCGCTATTTCACGCCGGTCATGCTGGTTGTCTTTCTGGCGGTGCCGCAATTCCTGAAAATTTATCCCCAATTCCTTAAGCCCAAACCGGAGACGCGCCCCGAGGGCTTCCCCGAAGGCCAAGGCGGCTGGCCGCTCTACTTTGCGCCGCAGGCCTTTGTCAACAACCGCGCCTTTGGCACGTGGTTCATGCTCGGCCTGATTGCCGATATTGTGCTGCGTCTCGTTTTCCCGGCATTTTGGGTCTGACGTGTAATTGCTTCTCCCACATGATTTGAAATGCCAGAGCCTCCCGTAGGTTTTAGAGCAGCAGGGGGCTCTGGCATTTTGTTACCTGTATCCTTGAAGGCGAATCAAGGGGGGAGGTTATTTCTCAGAATATCAGAATCCGCTCAGGGGTGGTGAGAACCGACCTTTTATCCAATTTTTGCCAGCGCCTGCTCCAGATCTGCCAGAATGTCCTCTGCATCTTCAATACCGGTTGAGAGGCGCAACAGTCCCTCTGGAATACCAACGCGGGCGCGTTCCTCGGCACTGAGGGTACGGTGGGATGAGGATGCCGGGTGGACAATGAGGGAGTAGATATCACCCAGCGAGGTGGCAGGCAGGCAGAGTTGCAAGGCTTCCATGAAACGAAAGGCTTGGGCGCGGTCAGCACCGGCAATTTCAAACGAGAGCACACCACCGAAGCCTCTGCCGTTGAGCAGTTTTGTTGCCAGTGCATGTTGAGGGTGCGAAGGCAGGCCGGGATAAATGACGCGGGCAATTTTGGGCTGCGTGGTGAGCCACTCGGCCACGCGCTGGGCGTTCTGACATTGCTGGCGCATGCGCAAAGGTAAGGTCTTTAAGCCGCGCAGGGCCAGCCAGGCTTCAAAGGGAGCCAGCGTGCCGCCGGTCAGTTTGTTCAGGTCAAAGAGCCGTTCTTTGTTGGCTTTTGAAGTTGCAACGACGCCGGCCAGAACATCGCCGTGACCGGAGAGATACTTGGTCGCGCTGTGGATGACGTAATCGGCGCCATGTTCCAGTGGACGAAAGAGATAGGGCGATGCGAAAGTATTATCCACCAGAAGAGATGCGCCGTGATTGTGCGCCATTTTTGCCAGAGCAGGGATATCGGCCACTTTGAGCAGGGGGTTGGAGATGGTTTCTACCAGCAGGATGATGGCTTTGGTTTCTTTGAGCGCCGATTCCACTTCGTACAGATTCGTAGCATCTACAAGTTGGACATTGACGCCCATTTGAGCCAGCAAACCGGTCAGCAGGGTGAAGGTTGCTCCGTACACGTCTAACGCGGCAACAACCGATGTCCCAGAACGTGCTCCGGCAGCCAATAGAGCGGCGTGAATGGCTGCCATGCCTGAAGCAAAGGCTTGGGCGGCTTCTGCTTCTTCCAGGCTGGCAACAGCGGCCTCAAAGGCCATGGCGGTTGGACTGGTGTAGCGCAAATAGATTTGACCGGGCTTGGTCTTGGCAAAAACCGCATCTAAATCGTCCATGCTGCCATAAACATAGCCAACGGTAGGCCAGATGGGGGTGGCAACCGGTGTGTAATCGGCTGGAGGGACGCGCTCCCCGGCGTGCACAGCGCGGGTTTGAAAGGATTTGCGGTGCAGGTCTTTCATTTTCTTCTCCTGTGAACAGACGATAGCGGGGTGGGGTTTTGCAAAGTATACCCGACTTTATATTTTGTGTTGTTCGTGGCAGAATTTAATCTGTGACTGATTTTCAGAGTTTGAGAAAACCGTGAAATGAAATTACCTTTTGCAAGATAAGATTCTATGCCATAATTGAGTCTACTCAAACAAAATATTTTACCGCCGAGACGCAGAGTACGCAGAGGCTGTATTTGGTGAAGTAGTTCTGTGCTTTTGGCGTCTCGGTAGTGAGTTTTTGCAGGGAAGCCATACTTGAAGACCAAACTATTTTTGGAGGAGATACCATGATCAACTTTGCAATGTGGAAGAATGCCTTGATTAGTCTGCAAAAAGTGGACAAGAAGCAGTGGGATGGGCTGGATGTCGTTTCGAAGTGGTTCATCTTGACCCGCTCTGCAGTCACCACTGTGACCATTTTCTCTTGCGTGATTGCCGGGCTGTTTGCCTGGCGCAGCGGGCAGTTTGAATTCCTGCCCTGGCTGATTGTCACGCTTGGCCTGTTCATTGCTCACGGCACCAACAACATCCTGAACGACTACACCGATTACGTGCGCGGGGTGGATACCGACAATTACTTCCGCACCGAATATGGCGCACACCCGCTGGTTCACAACCTGCATGATAAGCGTACCCAATTGACTTATTTTGTGTTCAGCGGGGCGCTGGCGGTGTTGGCCGGCATCTATGCTCTTTTCTACACACAATTTGATCCCTGGGTGATTGGTCTGTTTGCCTTTGGTGCCTTTTCTTTGCTCTTTTACACCTGGCCGCTCAAACACCTGGCGCTGGGTGAGTTCTTCATTTTTCTCATCTGGGGACCGGTCATGATTGGCGGCGTTTACTACGTTTTAACGCGTTCTTTTGATTGGAATGTCATTTTGGCATCCATTCCAGTTGGCCTGAGCGTGGCAAGCATCAACATTGGTAAGCACATTGACAAAATGCTTTCCGACAAAGAGCGCAAAGTCACTACCTTGCCGGTCTTCATCGGTCAAACGGCTGCGCGCTATTTGACGATGGCCTGCATTCTTCTGGCTTACCTGATTGTGCTTTATCTGATTTTCGTCCCGCGTTTCTTCACTCCTGTTTTACTCATCATCTTCTTTGCGGCGAAACTGGCCTTGATTGCGCTGGCGGTTCTTTCCAAACCTCGTCCGGATGGCCCCCCTGAAGGGTATCCGGCCTGGCCGATTTGGTTTTCTGGCTTTGCTTTCATGCATAACCGCCGCTTCACCCTTCTACTCATCTTGGCTATTTTGATAGATACCGTCTTACATGTTTTGGGCCTAACCGGTTGGTGGGTTTGAGCCTTTTACAAGCAGATCCTCGATCTCTATCCAGGCGGCCGGATTTTCCAGCACCCCAAATTTAAACCGGCCGTCTGGATGCCAGGCCGCGTACTGATTATCTATCCAGATGACCAGGCCCAACGGCGGTTGTGGAACGATAGACGTTACCAACAGCGGAGTATCATCTATCCCAAAGACGATTCGGCTCGGACTCCACTCGAGGCTGTACCTGTGCCATTGGGTGACGTCCAGGCTGATGGGTTCGGATAAGTCGCGTGCTGAACGAGACGTGCCGCACGTTACTGCCTGTTCGCGGATGAGTATGCTTGCAATCCGCCGCGCCAGGCGCGACAGGCTGCGTATAACCAACAATGGTGTGCCTATTAGGGCGGGAATCAGCCCCCAACTTGGCCAGCGCGCTGAACGAAATACCTGCGCCAGGAAGCCTTGTGCTGGCTGGTCATTGTGGAAGGATAGGTGATTTTCGGGCGAGGCGTGAAAAAACCAGGCTGTGTTGGGCAGACAGGGCAGCCGGAATGGATGACCTCCAAAACCCAACGAAATCCCAAAAGGATCATTCCACAACCCAAAGCCCCACGTCCCTGGTAAATTGGGGGCAGAGGCGCGGGCGCGCAGTGTAATGTTCATTGGCGGCTGCCAGGCAAAATGTCGACGCGGGAGCCGCTGATAGTCATCTAATTGTGCCAGCCGGTAAGCATTGGCCGGGCCGGCCGGTATAGACAGCCGCCAGCCGCCAGGCAGGTTCTGTACTTCTGCATCTGGAGTTTGACGAGGAAAAAGACGCGGGTTCATTTTGCTATAATTACCAGAAAATCCTGATAGTCTATCCATCCTTGATTCCGGACACTTTTGCCAACACCCTTATAGACTTCCCAAGGGAAAGATTATGGAAGCAATTGCAAAAAAGGAGGTTCCCATGCCCAAGCATACCACTGAAGACCGTTTTGGTCACTTGCGTACCAGTATCGAAATTAAGCCAGGTGAGCGTGTATCTATCTGCCGCTGCGGGGCTTCAAAAGAGTGGCCTTTTTGTGATGGCGTGCATAAGACGTTGCCCAACAACCTGGGACCGGCGGTGGTAACGGTTATATTGGATGATGATCGAAATGAGAGCAACAAAAGAACGGATGCTTGAACTGCAATCCGTTCTCTTGTTACCGCAGGGATTTTTGGGATTTTTTGCGCTAGGAAGTAATGCCCAGGTAACTGGCCTGAACGCGCGGGTCTTCGAGCAATTCCTTGCCGGTACCTTCCATGCTGATTTCACCGGTTTTCAATACGTAGGCGCGGTGGCAAAGTTCGAGCGCAATGGAGGCATTCTGCTCAACCAGCAGGATAGTCAGGCCCATCTCGCGATTCAGGCGGGTGATGGTCTCAAACATCATGTCAATCACAATGGGGGCCAGACCCAAGGATGGCTCGTCTAGCATAAGCAGGTCTGGTTTGGCCATCAATGCTCGCCCTACGGCCAGCATTTGTTGTTCACCGCCAGAAAGGGTTCCACCGCGTTGATTGATGCGTTCTTTGAGACGTGGGAAGAGGGCAAAGACCTCTTCCATGGTTTGATTGATGTGGTGACGATCCCAACGGGTGTAAGCGCCCGCAAGCAGATTTTCGCGTACGGTCAGTGGGGCAAAGATGCGCCGTCCTTCGGGGACGAGTGTAATTCCGGTTGAGACGACTTTATACGACTCTTTTGGCAGAGGCATGCCTTTGTACATGATGGTGCCAGAAGTGTAACTCTTGACGGCCACAATGGTTTTCATCAGGGTGGATTTCCCTGCGCCGTTGGCACCAATCACGGCTACGATTTCACCCTGTCCAACGTTTAAGTTGACGCCATTCAGAGCACAAATGCCGCCGTAATGGACTACCAAATCTTTGATATCAAGCATGGGCATTATCTCGGCCATTTTTCCTCTCTCCCAGATAAGCGCGGATGACGTCAGGGTTGTTTTGTATTTCGGCCGGACTGCCAACGGCCAGAAGTGATCCCAGATTGAGTACATAAATGAGCGAATCCCGGCACAGATCCATGACAACATTCATGTGGTGCTCAATCATAATCATGGTATATCCCATTGTGGTGTGAATTTGGCGGATGAGTTGCACCAATTCTTTACACTCATCTTCATTCATGCCGGCTGCCGGTTCATCAAGCAGGAGTAGTTCCGGCGAGGTGGCCATGGCGCGGGCCAATTCCAGGCGGCGCTGCAGGCCGTAAGGCAGGCTGGATGCACGCGCATTGGCATGTTGACTCAAGTTCACCATTTCGAGTAGTTCATGCGCTCGTTTACGGGTCTCAGCCTCAATGCGCATTGCACGTGGGGTGCGGATGAAAGCCTCAGCCAGGGAATAGCGGGGGGTGCTATGCAAGCCTAATTCCACATTCTCGTAGGCGGTCATTTGTGGGAACAGGCGAATGTTTTGGAAGGTTCGGCTGATTCCTAGGCGGCAAATCTTGTCCGGCGATTTTCCCAGGATGCTCTGACCCTTGAAAATAATTTCGCCTGAGGTCGGCTGGAAAGCATTGGTAATTAGGTTGAAAATCGTCGTTTTGCCGGCTCCGTTTGGGCCAATCAAGCCAATGAATTCTCCCTTTCTTAGACTCAAGGAAACGTCATTGACAGCCCGGACACCGCCAAAGTCAACTGTTAGGTTTTTGATGATGAGAATTTCTTCGCTCATGGCGGCTATCCTTCCTGTGATGGGGTGTGTTTGCGCCGGAAGATGGCATTCCACCACCTGCCCAGGAAACTGAAATTCATCTCAACATATCCCAACAGGCCCTGTGGGCGGAAAATCATCACAATGACAAACAGGAAACCGTAAATGATCAAGCGCCATTCAGCAAAAGTGCGCAGCAGTTCGGGTACGCCAATCAGAACAAAGGCTGTGATGAATGGTCCAATCAAGGATTGGATACCGCCAAATACCACTGCCGCTAACAGGTCAGAGGACTTTGTGATGGTGAACAGGGATGGGCTGAGGTAGGCAAAATAGAATCCCAGCAGGCCGCCTGCTACGCCAGCATAAAATGCGCTGATGAAGAGTGAGATCAGTTTTGTTTTCAGCAGATTGACGCCCATCATTTCTGCTGCAACCTCATCCTGGCTGATGGCGATGCTGTTTTTCCCGTATTGGGAGGTTACATACATGTGAGCAAAGAACAGAGCAAGCGCAACAGTGATCACGACCACCCCAACGGTCGTAACGTTGGGAAGGTTCATATACCCAAATGCGCCACCAAGTTTGATGAGTAAGGAAGATGTACCTTGTCCCAAACGGCTTGTGGAGTCTTCAAGACTCTGCCCAAGGCCTCGGGTGTTGTTCAACAAGAGTCGGATGGCTTCTGAGAAGCCCAAGGTTGCAATCGCAAAATAGTCGCCGCGCAGGCGGCTGCGGAAGGCAGGGTACCCAATGATAAAACTGCATAGCCCTGCAAATGTGCCGCCAATGAGTAACGCCAGTGGGTATGGCACGTGCAATTCTTTAACCATAATGGCACTCATATAGCCGCCGAGCGCCATAAAACCGGCATGACCGATGGTGAACAGCCCCGTGTAGCCGGTCAGAATTGCAACACCAAGTGCCGCAACGATATTGATGCCGCACAGAATGATAATTGCAATCAAATAACCCATGGCTCTGCAGCCTCCTTATAGTTTTTCTTCCACGCTCTTGCCCATCAGGCCGTTAGGGAAGAAGAGCAGGATGACTATCAAGAAGAGGAAAGAAAACAAGTCTCGATAGGTTGAAGAGATATAACCTGAGACCATGGTTTCCAAAATCCCCAAAATCATACTCCCTACAATTGCAGCCGGCAGGCTGCCAAGTCCACCTACAATACTGGCAATCATGGCTTTAATAGTGACCATGCCCATCATGGGATAAACGGCATATTTGATGCCATAGAAGATCCCTGCTACGGAGGACAAGATACCGGTTAACGTGAAGACAACAACAGCCACACCGTTGTTGTTGATTCCCATTAAGGATGCTGTCAGTATGTCAATGCTGCTGGCGCGTACACCCAACCCCCACCTGGTGCGATACAGGAAAGCCCATAGCAAAGCAAGGACAATAAATGAAATTCCGCCGGCAACCAGGTCCGTGCGCCCAATAGAAACATTACCAATAAAAATTGGCTGCAATGCATCTACAGGGAACTTGCGGAAGGTTCCACCATAGATCAGGTTAATGATGTTGACGATGGCCAGGTTGACGCCCATGGCCGAAATCATCATGAATAGACGTGGAGCCTTGCGCGCTCGTAGCGGGCTGTAGGCCAATTTCTCTGCTGAAACAGCCAGGATGACGGTTAACACAATAGAAATAGCCCCTGCAGCCCAAAAAGGCAGGAACAGGGAACTGATGGAAGTAAAGGCCATGAACGCTCCGAAAGCCATGAAAGCGTCAAATGCCCAGTTAGTGAAATTATAAACGCTGTAGACCAGAGCATATCCTACAGCCAGCAGAGAGTAGATGGCTCCGATTGAGATGCCGCTTACCAATTGTTGGATGAATAATTCCATTGGTCATTCCTTTGTAAAAAGGTTATTGAACAGCAATGGAGAGTGCTGTCGAAAAAAAAATTAAATTGGGGTGTTTGCAATGCGCAAACACCCCAATTTACATTATTGGTCTATTGCGGTTGGAAGGTTTCCAGGAGTTTCCACTGACTATTCTGGATGGTCATGATAAGCAGCGGTTTGTTGTGGGGGTTGTGGGTGTCTGGTTCCATGGTGACGACGCTCGTAAAGAGTTGCACGTCTTTCATGGTCTCCAGCGCATCGCGCACAGCAGTTGGGGTTACGGGGCCCTTTTTGGCGGCTTCGCCAATGGCATATTCAATTGCCATGAGAGCATCCAGACCGTAGTAGGTGTAGATGTTTGCCTTGACCCCGTGCTTCGCCTCAAAAGCCGCGTTGAAATCGGCAAACTCAGGCAATTCTTCTGAAACGCCGGTGGTTACAATCGCACCTTCCAATTGCGGGCCGGCCATTTCAAGGAGTTCGGGTACAAAGACACCATCACCTGCCATAAACTGGATATCCAAACCGAGTGCCTCGGCTTGCTGGGCGGCCAGGCCGACATCCTTGTAAGTATAGGCATCCATGACCAGCAAATCGGCGCCCGAGTCCTTAATTTTAGCCAGTTGAGCGCGGAATTCGGTGTCCCCTTGGGTGTAGCCTTCTTTAGCCACAATTTCGCCACCCAATTCCTTGAAGTGATTCTCAAAGAACTGATGCAGGCCAACTGTGTAAGGAGAGGCCACGTCGGTCAAAAGGGCTGCCTTGCGGAGGCCAAGTTTGTTGTAAGCAAAGTCGGCTTGTGCATAGCCCTGGTAGGGGTCAATGAAGCATACCCGGAACATGTAGGGATGCACTGTGCCGTCCTCTTTGACCGTCACATTGACATTGGATGCGGTTGTGGCAACTGCGGGGACTTTGGCTGCGTCAACAATGTCGGCAATCGGAATAGCCGCTGCTGACCATGATGGGCCAATGATGGCTACGACTTTGTCCTGATCAATCAGGCGTTTGGTCACGGCAACAGCGTCTGTTACCTCTGAGCGGGTATCATAGACAATCAGTTGCAACTTATAGCCACCGATGCCACCCTTGGCATTGATTTCATCAATCCGGTCTTGCATAGCAGGTACAGACGCAGGCCCAACATAGGCGTCCACCCCGGTCTGCTCGGTGATGAAACCAATTTTGAGCACTTTTTCTTGCTGACAGCCGGTGAGCAGGCTAGAAGCCAGCAAGATGAGTGCTACAATAAGGCCAGACCACTTGCTAAATGTAGTACCTTTCATTACCTTTCTCCTCCTGAACATGGGTGATTTGAACGGAAACCGTTCATGGTTTTAAACACTTGACGGATGTCCTCAAGTGTAGTGCCACCGGAGAGTGAAGTATTAAGGAAAGTGCTACTCTTTAAAGGTGCTTGACACAACCAGTAAACCTAAATGGATTTTAGCAGTACAGAAGAGGCTTGTCAATCCATTTTCCTCACGTAGAAAACTCAAAACGGGTTGTATTTCTCATGAATCTAACATTACAAATGTCAAATTGTCTAGACCTAGTTATCTACAAGGGGCCGTATCAAATCTGTGAGATGGATAAAAATGCACATGAAAATATGTTGTATTTTGCTTGCGCCAGGTGAATGAACATGCTATAATCAAAACACCCCCGTTTGTCTAGAATGACAAGTTTTCTGTCGCTGTGCATGGTGATGCAACCTGCGCGCGTGACTCTAAAAACGATTTGAACGCCTATCCCCAGTTACTAAATTAGTGAGTGTGTAGCCCGTCTAAAGAAATAGCGGGGTTGTCTTGTTGTTCCTTGTCCCTTTCTAACCCATTCCCTTCATCAGAGATGACCATGAACATTCTTGAACTTGAAAACGAACCCCTGGCAAAACTCAGGCAAATGGCCAAGGATCTGAATATTGTCAATGCCAATCGCTTGAAGAAAGAAAGCCTGATATTGCGTATTCGTCAGGCCGAGGCTGAAAAAGAAGGCCTGGAAGTGCGTGGCGGCATCCTGGAAATTATGAGCGAAGGTATTGGCTTCTTGCGCTCAGAAAATTATCGCATTACCGACCAGGACATCTATGTGTCACAGGCACAATTGCGGCGTTATGACCTGCGCGCCGGAGATTTGGTGGTGGGACATGTCCGCCCCCCTCGCGAATCTGAGAGACACTATGGCCTGCTTAAGGTAGAGAGCATTAACGGCATGGACCCGGAGGAGGCCGCCCGCCGTCCCTATTTTGAAAATTTAACCCCCATTTTCCCTGACAAACGCTTTGACTTGGAAGTGGACCGCGATACTCTGGCGCCGCGCCTGATCAATTTAGTAGCACCCATTGGGCGTGGCCAGCGCGGCCTGATTGTCTCGCCGCCTAAGGCTGGCAAAACCACCATCCTCAAACAAATTGCCAACTCCATTTCCACCAAGTATCCTGAAGTAACGCTGGTTGTAGCCCTGATTGGCGAACGCCCCGAGGAAGTCACCGACATGGACCGTTCGGTGGATGCTGAGGTCATCGCCTCAACCTTTGATGAACCGGTTAGTTCACATGTGCGGACTGCCGAAATTGCCCTTGACCGGGCCAAACGCCTGGTTGAGATTGGGCGTCACGTTGTCATCTTGATGGACTCACTCACCCGTTTGGCACGCGCCTATAACCTGGTGGTCAACCCGTCTGGACGTACCCTCTCTGGCGGCATGGATCCCTCGGCACTATACCCACCCAAGAAATTCTTTGGCGCGGCACGTAACATCGAGGAAGGCGGGTCATTGACTATCATCGCCACCTGCCTGGTAGATACTGGCTCACGCCTGGATGATGTCGTCTATGAGGAATTTAAAGGCACCGGCAACATGGAACTTCACCTCAGCCGCCGTCTGCAAGAACGCCGCATTTTCCCCTCTGTGGACATTGAACGTTCGTCCACACGGCGCGAAGATCTGCTCCTTGGTCCAGATATCCTCCAACGTGTCTGGTTGATGCGGCGTATGTACATTCAGATGATTTCCCCACCTCCGCAGGGAGCAGGCATGGATCCGGCAGTTGCCACAGAGGCCATTATCACCCGCCTCCAGCGTTCTAAAAACAACCAGGAATTCCTGGAAACCCTTACCGAGAGTGTATGAACAGCAAATTTTCTGCTTTTGTGAATTCAAAATCCTTTACTGTTATCTCATGGCTGATCACAATTCTGATAGTTGTTGGCCTGCTTGGCATTGCCCTGTTATGGAGGCGCCCGGCAGCCACTGCGCCGGCACAACCTGAACCTGCCCCAACAGCCAGTGTACAGGACACATCCATCTCCCTGCCAGCCATCCAGACGGCTTCGGACTCCTTAAACGCTGTTAGCCGTCAGATTGCGCTAAAAACCAATATCCCTGAACGCCCGCGTTACAAAGCCATTGAATATACCGTCGGACGCGGCGACTCGGTCTATGGCATTGCACGCAAATTTAACCTTAAGCCTGAAACCGTGCTGATGGCTAATTACGAAACACTGGAAGATAATCCCCATAGCCTTAAGCCCGGTCAAAAACTCATCATCCCTCCGGTAGACGGCTTGTACTATAAATGGGGAGAAGGCGACACCATTGAAAGCGTTGCAGGCAAATACGAAACCACCCCCGAAGAAATTCTCACCTGGCCTGGCAATGACATTGACCTGACCAATCCCCAAATTAAAACAGGCACATGGGTCATGCTTCCTGGCGGTGCTCGTCCCATCAAAGCCATTACTCTGCCGACGGTTGCCCGCACGGGCAATAGCGGCACGGCCAACCCTGGCACTGCTGCCTGTGGTGGTGGCCCGGTGGGCAGTGGTTTTGTCTGGCCGGTGAACAATCACACCGTATCTGGCAACGACTATTGGGGTGGCCACCTTGCTTTGGACTTAAGTGCCTATGAAGGCGACCCGGTCTATGCCGCTGCCAACGGCGTGGTCACACAGGCGGCTGGCGGCTGGAACTACGGTTATGGCAATGTCATCCAAATTGACCATGGCAATGGCTACACCAGCCTGTATGCCCACTTGAGTTCTATCAATGTTGGCGTCTGCCAACCGGTCTATGCTGGTCAACTCATTGGCCTGGCGGGCAATAGCGGCAATTCCTTTGGCGCCCATCTGCACTTTGAAATTCGTGTTGGCGGCAGCAATATTGATCCCCGCTATGTACTCCCCTAATGGACGAAAAAACGCTTAAGGCGGCCCTGCATGATCTCCCCCTGGGCGGCTTACGTTTCTATCCACAGGTCGGCTCGACAAACGACCTGGCGCTGGCCTGGGCCACGAATAGCGCGCCTGACCTTTCGCTGGTCATTGCCGACGAACAGACTTCTGGACGTGGCCGGAGCGGGCGCGCCTGGCATTCCTCTGCCGGTTCATCTCTGACCTTTAGCCTGATCCTGCATCCGGACAAAAGCGAGGCCGAATCTGCTTCGCTCTTTGTCGGATTGGGCGCCCTGGCACTGGTGGAAACGCTGGACAAATCTTTTGGCTTGCAAGCAGAAATCAAATGGCCCAATGATATTTTGCTGCAAGACCGTAAACTGGCGGGTATTTTGGTCGAATCTGTCTGGCTGGGAGACGCACTTGAAAGCATCGTCATGGGCATAGGTGTTAATGTACTGGCTGCATCTGTTCCCCCGGCAGAGAAAATAGATTTTCCTGCTATCAGCCTGGAAGAAATGCTCCATCATCCCCCCGACCGCTTAAATCTGTTGCATGATTTTTTGACTTCTTTGCTGGAATGGCGGCCTCGGCTTGGAGAGGCAGCCTTTGTCCAGGCCTGGGAAGAGCGCCTGGCCTATCGCGGCAAACAGGTCCAGGTCTGGAGTGGAGCCGAAACGTCCCAAGTCGGCACATTGCTTGGCCTGGCCTCTGATGGTAGTCTGCACTTGCTTTTGGCCGACGGTCGTTCTCTCCAGGTCAATTTTGGGGATGTGCGTTTGCGTCCGGCGATGTGATATACTTTTCTATGAGGTGAGTTATGCTTGATAATTTGCGTGAACAGGCTGCATCTTCTCCCTTTATGCCGGATGACGAACCGGGAATTCGCGAGTCACAACCCAGGCGCCCTATCAGCCGCCGAAAGAAGCAGTTTCTGGGCCTGACCCCTGTGCAACGGTTTATTATGGCTATAATGCTCATGTTAACCGTCTGTCTTTTAGGGGCAATGTTTCTGGTCATTACCGGCAAATTCTGGCTATAGACAAAACTTCCCGAAGACGAGTGAACCTTCGGGAAGTTTCTTTTCTCTGCCAAGTTTCAGTTACAACGTTCCAGATGTGCCTTCAGGAACTGGCCGGTATAAGAATGTGGCAGACTGCATAACTGTTCTGGCGTGCCTGTGGCGATTACTTCACCACCCAAATCGCCCCCCTCTGGGCCAAGGTCAATCAACCAGTCGGCAGTTTTGATGATATCGGGGTTATGCTCAATGATGAGCACACTGTTACCGGCATCTACCAGGCGTTGTAAGACTTCAATTAACTTATGCACATCGGCTGCATGTAGTCCTACCGAAGGCTCATCCAGCACATACAATGTCCGGCCAGTTGAACGGCGAGATAATTCTTTGGCCAGTTTGACGCGTTGCGCCTCTCCGCCCGAAAGTGTCGGCGCGGGTTGTCCAATGCGGATGTAACCTAGACCCACCTCTTGCAACAACTTTAGTTTGTTTAACATGGCCGGAAAGGCAGAGAAGACATCCACTGCCTTATCTACCGTCATATCCAGGATATCGGCGATGTTGTAATCCTTGAAGCGCACCTGCAGCGTCTCGCGGTTGAAACGTTTGCCATGACATACATCGCAGGGAACGTAGATGTCTGGCAGGAATTGCATTTCAATGCGTAATTCGCCCTGTCCCTGGCAGGCCTCGCAGCGCCCACCGTGCACGTTGAACGAGAAGCGCCCGGCTTTGTAACCGCGCACTTTACTTTCGGGCAATTCGGCAAACAATTTGCGCATTTCATCCCACAAGCCGGTATAGGTAGCAGGATTAGAGCGGGGAGTTCGTCCGATTGGCGATTGATCAATATTGATGATTTTATCCAGGTGTTCAATGCCTTCAATGCGTTCATGCTCGCCAGCCTGGGTATGCGCCCCGTGCAGTTTTGCGGCCAGGGCCTTGTAGAGAATTTCTGTCATCAGGGTGGATTTACCCGAACCTGAAACGCCAGTAATGCAGACCAATAAGCCCAATGGAATTTGGACGGTGATGTTCTTGAGATTGTGGGCGCGGGCGCCGACGATGGTGATGTCCTTGCCATTACCTTTCCGTCTCTTCCTTGGAATGGGCACCTGCTTGCGTCCGGATAAATAGGCGCCGGTCAGGGATTTTGGATGTGCCATAATGGCATCTGGCGTACCCTCTGCAACGAGACGACCGCCATGTTCGCCAGCAGCCGGACCAAGATCAATCACCCAATCAGCAGAGCGGATCGTTTCATCATCATGTTCAACCACCAGGACGGTGTTGCCCAGGTCGCGCAGGCCTTTAAGCGTGTCCAACAGACGGGCATTGTCGCGTGGGTGCAAACCAATGGATGGTTCGTCCAGTACATATAACACACCCGTCAGCCGCGAGCCAACCTGCGTGGCCAGGCGGATGCGTTGTGCCTCGCCGCCTGAAAGTGTTGCGGCTGAACGGCTGAGTGTCAGATAATCTAGCCCTACATTGACCAGAAAATTAAGCCGCTCATAAATTTCTTTGAGAATGCGCTCGGCTACTGCCTTCTGGCGTGATGTCAACGGTGAATTGCTCCCTGACAAATGTTTAATCCAGGCTAATGTGCGTTTGACGGGCCAGGAGGTCACCTCGACAATGTTGAAGCCATCTACTGTGACTGCCAAAGCACCAGCGTTGAGCCGCGCCCCATTGCAGGTTGGACAGGGACGGTCGGACATAAATTCACTGATTTTGCTGCGGATATATTCTGAATTGGTCTCGCGGTAGCGGCGTTCCAGGTTGTTGATCACACCCTCAAAAGGACGCTTGAATTTGAATTCGCTGCCATTGCCATTGCGGTAGACCATCTCCACTTCTTTGCCGCGCGTGCCGTATAAGATGATATCCAATTGCTCTTTGGTAAGCGTGCTGACGGGTGCATCCAGATTGATGTGATAATGCCGGGCGGCTGCTTCCAGACTTTGCCAGTAATAACCACCCTCTTCTTTTGGCCCAGCCCATTCCAGACTGATGATGGCTCCCTCGTTCAGGCTTCGTTCTGGGTCTGGAATGAGCCGCGCAGGGTCAATTTCCAGTTTGGAACCCAACCCCTGACAGTCGGGGCAGGCGCCGTGCGGGGTGTTAAAGGAGAACGTCCGCGGTTCAATCTCTGGTACAGAGCCGCCGTGCTCGGGGCAGGCAAGGTGTTCAGAGAAATGCAAGTCTTGTGCCAGAGGGGCCGGGTTGGAATCTTGTAAATCGCTTTCTGCCCTTCCTGTGCTTGATGATGGGCTGTCCACCCGTGAAATCGTAACGTACCCCTCGCCAAATTTTAATGCTGTTTCAATGGAATCGGTCAGCCTGGTCCGCGCGGCTTTGCGTTCTTCATCTGAACCTGAATGAGAGATGACCAGCCGGTCCACCACAGCCTCAATCGTATGTTGTTTGTAACGGTCCAGGCTGATCTCTTGATCCAGGCTGTAAACTTGACCATCTACTCGTGCACGCACAAAGCCGGCCTTGCGGATCTCCTCAAAGACAGCCTGGTAAGTGCCTTTACGGCCGCGTACCAGTGGCGCCAGGACGAGAATACGTGCGCCTTCAGGCAGGGATTCGACCTGGTTGACAATCTCCTCTGCACTTTGACGGCTGACTTCCTGCCCGCAGATAGGACAATGTGGGATACCGGCTCGGGCAAAAAGCAGGCGCAGGTAATCATAAATTTCGGTCACTGTACCGACGGTGGAACGCGGGTTGTGGCTGGTGGATTTTTGGTCAATTGAGACGGCGGGTGAAAGGCCTTCAATGTAATCTACATCGGGTTTATCCATTTGACCGATAAACTGCCGGGCGTAGGCCGAAAGCGACTCAACGTAGCGGCGCTGACCTTCAGCAAAAATCGTGTCAAATGCCAATGACGATTTTCCCGACCCCGAGAGGCCGGTGATAACGACCAGTTTATCGCGTGGGATTTCTACGGTAATGTTCTTCAGGTTATGGACGCGGGCGCCAACGACACGGATAAAGTTAGAGGACATGAGACTCCTGAAAATAGAAAGCGGCACAATTATAGCACATTTGTTTCATTATAAGAGCAAAAATTAATTATACCAGTCATGCAGGGGAGGTAGCCTTGTTGCATTGCCTGTGTCCACGCAAAAATCCGTTGCAAAGAGAGCACACAGTAGGTCACGTTTCAAACGTGACCTACTGTGTGCAATAACTTTTGTGTGGACACTCGACTTTTCGGCGTTCAAATCAGGCGATGCGCGCGCAGGATGCCCTCGAAAGCCTGTCTGCCGTCGGCCAGGGCTTTTCGACGCCAGCGGGGTTCGGAGGGGAAGTATAGCGCCTCGAATTCACGCCGCACGGCTTGTTCGGCTGCTTCGTTCACCGCGCCGTGCCAGTGCAATTGGTTTTCCAGCACCATGGCACGCAAACTACGGATGCGCGCCAGCAGAGATTCGCCAAAGGTGCCAAACTCGAAGCCGCAGGCAAACAGGCGTTTGTCCGAGAAGTGCGCTTGGCGCAGGCGATAGACGTATTCGCTCATGTCGCCGCTGATGGCGTAGAACTCGCTTGCGTCTATCTTTTGCACGAGGGGATAGCCGAACTTGCGGCTAAATTCTGCCGAGGAGGGCGTCTCCAGCGGGGGGACGATGACGCTCATCTGGTAGCGCGGGCCGTAGCCAGTGTGCATGTCCATGTGGATGACTTGCTCGTATTCTGCCAGGGCGCGGCGGTACAGATCCATTAAGACGACGGTGCTTTCTTCATATTTCGTCCCGCCGTAGAAGAAGCCATCGGGGGTGTGGTATTGGCCCAGCAAGGTGGCCGTGGAGACACGGCGGCTGCCTAATGTGAGCAAGGCGCGCAGCACGCGCCCCCAAAACGACAGGTTTTCCAGGGCAAAGGGGCGCAGCGGGCGGCGCGGCGTGAGCAGGAAGCCAAGCGCCTGGTAATCAGGATTGATGGAGGGGTCGAAGTTCCCATCGAAGACGAAGTTGCGGTTGAGGTCCACGCTGTTTTCGTTGACTTTGCGATGATGTTCCATGCCCCAGGGGTTGATGGCGTGGACAAGCAGCAGGCCGGTGTTTTCGGGGTTCAGGCGCGGGGCAAATTCTTCGCTGAAGAGTTTCAACATGGCCGCGCCCACGTAGCCCTCGATGCCATGTTCGCCGGTGGAGACGATGACCAGGTTCTCTTTTTTTGGCGGTTCGGCCCATAGCCAGTCCATGGACAGGCTGGGGTCGGTGCTTAACGGGTGACTTTCCAGACGGGCAGACGGCCATTTTGACGAGAGCAGGCCGAGGCTGAGTCGGAAGCGGTCGCGCGATTCGGCGTAGGAGAAGGGGTAGTCGTCGTCCATCGTTAGAACGGTCCGTAGTGAATGGCTACGGCAATCCCCAAAAAGGCCACCGTGACCAGGACGACCCACAGCCAGAGTTTGGCCGTCCAGCGAATCCACTTGGGGTAACTGACGACCGTCAGGCCGAGGCTGATGAGCAGGACGGGGTTGGTGGGGTAGGCCAGGTTGGAGAAGCCGTCGCCAAAGATGTAAGCCAGGACGGTCGTCTGGCGGGTGACGCCGACCAGTTCGGCCAGCGGCAGGAGGATGGGCATCATCAGGAAGGCTTTGGCCGAGCCGGAGGCGATGAAGAATTCGATGCCGAGCGCCAGGGCATAGACGACCAGCGCGGCCGGGAAGCCGCCCAGTTGGCGGAACGGTTCGGCGGCTGCGTGCAGGAGGGTGTCGGTGACGCCGCCGCTGTCTATGATGTAGCGGATGCTGGCGGCCATGAGGATGAGCGGGACGGAGGGGGCCAGCCCGCCCCAGCCTTCGATCAATCCCTGCCAGACCTTTTTGCCGCCCGCGCCGGAGAGGAAGCCCGCACCCAGCCCGCCGACAAGGAAGAGAATACCAACCAGCGGCAGGGCATAATCGGAAATGGCCGGGACGAAGGGGCCCATGAGCATGACGGCGAAGATGAAGAGCAGGAACAGGCCGAAGAAGTTCATGGCGCGGTTTTGTTTGGGGTCTTCTTCGATGAAGGAGGCGTCTATGCTGGTGTATTTTTGGCGCTCGGCTTTGTCCTCTTCATGGACGAGAGAGGCGGCGGGGTCGCGGTCTATGCGGCGGGCATAGGCGGAAATGAACCAGCCGAAGATGAGGTAGATGACGATGAAGACCAGGATGCGCAGCCAGGCGCCGGAGAAGAGCGGCAACTCGGCCAGTCCCTGCGCTACGCCAAGCGTGTAAGGGTTGGAGATGGCGGCCGAGAAGCCCAGGTTGGTGGCCAGGATGGACATGCCTAGGCCAACCAGTGCGTCCCAGCCGAGGGAGTAGGAGAGGGCGATCATGACCGGTACCAGAAGCACGACTTCTTCGAATGTGCCAAGCGTGGCGCCGAGGAACATGAAGGCCAGCGAGACCATCCACAAGAGCAGGTACTTGCGCTCGCGGAAGCGGCGCACGACGCGGCCGATGAAGGCGCGCAGGGTGCCGGTCTTATCTAGCACGGCGAAGGCGCCGCCGGCAAAGAACAACACAACGATGATGACGATGACGGTCAGGCCGCTTTCGCTGCCCAGCACTTCGAGAGGCGCCACGAACCAGCGCCAGATGGGATAGTCGGGCCGTTCGACGAACTGAAAGGAGTGAGGGTCAATGGTCTCGCGTCCGTCCACTTCGAGGCGGGCGTATTGCCCGGCCGGGAGGACGAGGGTGAGTATCCCTGCGATCATCATCAGGGCAAAGAGGATGACCAGCGATTGAATGAAGGCTCGCTGGCTGATTTGGGCACCGGCTTTTTGTTGCATGGGAGTCTCCTGGATTTTAGATTTGCGATTTTGGATTTGCGCTGTGGCAGGTCGTTCAATCGAACCATTTCTCGTCCAGCGCGGGCCACTCATCGCTTTGGTCGGCGCGCTCTTTCCAGTTTTCCTTGCCGCTCCAGGATTCGATGGCGATGGCGTAGACCGAGGTGGCGCGCAGTTCTTGGTCGGTGATTTCGCGGTATTCCTCCCCGGCGGTCATGGCCGGGAAATATTTCTTGAGCAGGCCGTACAGCGCGGCGCGTTTTTCGGCAGGCTCCTCGAGGATGTGCGCCGTGCCAAAGATCATGACGCTGCGATACTGCAAGGAAAATTCCAGCGCCACGTTGGATGGAAGCAGCCGCCCCATTTCGCTCGCTTCCAGGCAGACCTTGGGGTTGCGTTCGATATTCGAGCGGATTCTCCCCGTGACGTTGGAGTGGAAGATGATGCGGTGCTGCGCCTGATCGAACCAAAAGGTGGTAGGGGTGACGAAGGGCTGGTCGTCCCAGACGGTGGCGATGTGGGCTATTTGGGCGCTGTGCAGGAAGGCGCGTATCCACGCCTCGCCGCGTGTGTATTCGGGCAGGCGTTGGAAGGCGGTGGGGGGTTGATGGGTGTAATCGCGGGGCAAAAGAACCTCTATTGTGAATCAACCAGCAGATGTTTGTACCACAGCCAATGCGCCAGGTAGCCAGCCGCGCAGAAAACAACGGTTAGCAGCCAGCCCCACCAGGCGACGCCGCCCAAACTGTTGAGCAGGAAATACACCGCAGCGGCGGAGGTCAACGCCCCCAGCAGGCTGACTTCCACGGCCATCAGGTTGGCAATGCTGTAGGTTTTGTCGGTTGGCGGAATGGAACTCATCCGCCACTTGAAGGCCGGTTCGATTTCGGGATGTCGTTGGATGTAAAAGTCTTTGAGTTGATTCATGGCCTCGACCGACTCATGCCAGGCGGCGCGCAGACGTGCCAGTTGAGAAATGGTCAGGCCGCCCAGGGCGGTCAACACCAGGAACAAGAGGCTGAAGGCTGGCGAAACGCCCCGCATGGAATCGGCTGCAAATTGCGTTCCCAGGATGGCCGCCACCAGCGAGCCGACCGAGACGAAGTAGAACGAGGTCACACGGGCGCGGTCTTCGTTGGCCTGGAAGGCGGTTTGGGCGATGTAATCGAACTCGGCGTGCAGGATTTCATCCGAATTGAGTTTACCTTCCGATGCCATATCTCCCTCCGGTCAAACATCGAAGGCCCATTCACCGACGCGCAGGACCGGTTCACGCGACCCGTCGGGCTTGATTCCGTCAATATCGAGTTCTGCCGACCCGACCATGAAGTCCACATGCGCCAGGCTGACGTTGCCGCCCCGGGCGCGAAACTCTTCGTCGCTGAGACCTTCCCCACCCTGGAGCGTGAATCGGTAGGCACGCCCCAACGCCAAATGACAGGAGGCGTTTTCGTCAATTAATGGATCGTAGAACAGAATGCCGCTCTGTGAAATTGGCGAACTGTAGGGGACCAGTGCTACTTCGCCTAGGCAGGCTGAACCATCGTCTGTTTCAATCAGTTTTTTCAAAATGGCTTCACCCTTCCTGGCACTGAACCGGACAACGCGTCCTTTTTCAAAGGTCAGGCTAAAATCCTCAATCAGCGCGCCGCCGTAACTAAGCGGCATGCTGGCCCGGATTGTGCCGTTAACCTGCGCGTAATGCGGCATGGTGAAAACTTCTTCGGTCGGCAGGTTGGCAGTGAAATTGATACCGTTTTGAGCCGGCATCCGGGCACTGATCCAGCGATGACCAGCGGGCAGGCCAATGGTCAGGTCGGTGCCGGGAGCAGTGTAATGCAACGCTGCATATTGTTTGGCTTCAAGATAGGCTGAACGCTTTAGCAGATTCTGGATATGTTCTTTCCATGCGCTGACGGGGTCGGGCTGATTGAGGCGGCAAATCTCAAAAATGACCTGCCATAATTGTTCCTCTGCCGCCTGCGGTGAGAGGTCCGAGAAGACCCTGGTTGCCCAATCAGGGCCAGAGGCGGTAACCACGCACCAGTTGACTGCGTTGCGGCTGATGGCTTCGCTGTATGGGGCCATGTTCTCAAGGTGTGCTTTCTGCACGATTCCAACCAATTCTGCGTCAAGCCCGCTGAGCAAGTCCGGATTGTTTGATCGGATGGAGAGGAAAGCATCGCCTTGCTGAAAATAATCCTCCATCCCCTTGATTTGCCAGGTGGGATATTCTGCCAGCGAGTCTTTGGCAGCATTTTCCAGGCGGATTTTCATTAAGGCTTCGTCGCCCCACATCACGTCCACCAGGCGCGCACCGGCGCGATAAGCACTGGCAGCAACTTTTCGCACCAATGGCGCCGTATGGAGCAGGACGCCGCGGGTGGATGGATTGCTAATCATCAATCGCTGCCCCGGTTGTAGATTCAACCCGACTTTAACGATCAAATCGGCATAATGATCCAGTTTTCTTTCGAAATCAGGAATAGACATAAAAAGCGACCTCTTTGGCAAATAGTGAATGTGATTAGTATAGCATGCTTTTATGCTCATCAATTCTCATCAGGCAAAATTGAGCTTTTACTATGGCTTTCTCAAAGTTCCTTGACGACCTGCGCAGAACATGGTGCTTGACTGCTTTCACTGCCGAGGACACAAAGAACACCGAGATTTTTTATGGTCTTCTCTGCAGTCTCTGTTAAGAATCTCGACGTTGAGAAAACCACAGACCTTTTATAAAACCTAATTGACGATTAATCAGAATACTGCTATTATCGCGCCTTGTGAAAAGGTTTTTGCAATCCAGGCACACTCGATTCTGGCGGAATATACAACAAACTGGCCGCTGGTTAACACCAGGACTGGGGGTTAAACGCTGGTTTGGGCTACTGCTGGCCGGAGTCACTTTACTGGGAGTGGGTCTGGCGATTTTTCTGCTTGATTTGTACCGCACAGCGCCTGAGATCGAATGGTATATCAATTTGCTGGCAACGGCCTCTCTGCGTTTCCTGCCGCGGCCTGTGCGTGTCTTGATTTTTGGCGGCCTGGGAATTAGCCTGATTTTGTGGGGAATATGGGGCATCAATCGTTCTGTGCTTTTGCCATTTCTGCGGCCGGGTAGCAAAGTGGTGGATCAATTGGCTGAATACCGCCGGCGTGAGCGCGGGCCGCGTGTGGTGGCCATTGGCGGTGGGCACGGCCTGGCGACTCTGTTGCGAGGTTTGAAGGAGCATACGCACAATCTGACGGCAGTTGTCAGTGTCGCAGATGATGGCGGCTCTTCTGGTGAATTACGCCGCTCTTTGGGCATTCTCCCGCCAGGAGACATCCGCAATTGTCTGGCAGCACTATCTAAGGACGAAGACCTGCTGACGCAGTTGTTCCAATATCGCTTCTCTGGAACGCCGGGGCTGGATGGTCACTCGTTTGGTAACTTATTTATCACAGCCCTGAGCGAGATAACCGGCAGTTTTGAAGAAGCAGTAGCAGAATCGGGGCGTGTTCTGTCGGTATATGGTCGGGTCTTGCCGGCGACATTGCACGATGTACAACTTGTTGCTGACGTACAAATCCCGCACCTGACGATGGAAGTTCGCATTGCTGGCGAGAGTCGCATCCCGGAGTTTGCCGGACGAGTACGGCGTGTCTGGTTGCAACCCGATAGCCCGCCTGCTTTCCCCCCCGTTATTCAGGCCATCCTGGCTGCGGATGTGTTGGTCATTGGCCCAGGCAGTTTGTACACAAGTATTGTGCCTAATTTGTTGGTGCCTGATTTAAGGGCCGCAGTGCGTGCCAGCCGGGCATTGAAGATTTTTGTGTGCAATATTGTTACGCAACCCGGTGAGACCCAAAACTATACTTGTCGTGACCACATTGAGGCGTTGGAAGAATACATTGGCAAAGGTGTAATTGATATTACTATCTGTAATGATGTTTATACCCCAGATATTCCGCCTGAGCGGTGGGTGCGCGTAGATGAAGAACTGTTGGGGAATTCCCGCCTCTATTGCGCTGATTTGGCTGACAAAAGTCACCCCTGGCGGCACGACCCGGCCAAGTTGGCGCAGGTTATCATGGATTTGTATTACGAGAGAACGGGGCCGCTGAGCGAGCGGGCTTTGAAAGTATGATAGAATGCTATGATTGCATGACTTATTGCCATCATAAATAAGGAGGTTTTTCATGACTACTCGTGTTGGTATCAATGGTTTCGGCCGCATTGGCCGACAGGTGCTCAAGGCAATTCGGGATTATTACCCCGATACGCTCGAAGTGGTGGCCTTCAACGATATTGGCGACATCCCCACCATGGCGCATCTGCTCAAGTACGACTCGAACTACGGCCGCTTCAACGGCACGGTGGAGGTCGTCGAGGATGGCATTCTCGTTGATGGCAAGAAAATCAAGGCCTTCAAAGAGACCGATCCGGCGGCGATTCCCTGGGGCGACCTGGGCGTGGACATCGTCATCGAAGGCACCGGCATCTTCACCGTCAAGAACGACGGCGTCAACAAAAAAGGCAAGACGGTCAAGGGCGCGGTCAATCACATCACCGCCGGCAAAGCCAGGAAAGTCATCATCACTGCTCCCGCCGAAGGCGAAGATCTGACGGTGGTGTTGGGCGTCAACGAGGACAAGTACGATCCGGCCAATCATCACGTCGTCTCGAACGCTTCCTGCACGACCAACTGTCTTGCTCCGGCGGTCAAAGTGGTGCATGACAAGTTCAAGATCGTGCGCGGCTTCATGACCACCATCCATGCCTACACCAACGACCAGAAAATCCTGGATCTGCCGCACTCGGACCTGCGCCGGGCGCGCGCTGCCGCCATGAGCATGATCCCCACCACCACCGGCGCAGCCAAGGCCCTCAAACTGGTCATCCCCGACCTGGCCGGCAAATTCGACGGCTACGCCATCCGCGTCCCGACCTCCACCGTCTCGGTGGTGGACTTCACCGCCGAAATCGAGACGCCGACCACGACCGAGGAACTGCGTCAGGCCTTCCGCGAAGCCGCCCAGACGCCGCGCCTGAAGGGCATCCTCCAGGCGGTGGACGAACCCCTGGTCAGCATTGACTACAAGGGCGACCCGCATTCCTCCTCGGTGGACCTGCCCTTCACGATGGTCCTTGGCAAGGAAGCCAGCACGCTTGTCAAAGTGGTGGCCTGGTACGACAACGAATGGGGCTACTCCGTCCGCACGGCAGACTTGGCGGCCTTGATGGCGAGGGGGTTGTAGCAGGAGATGTGAGCAGGTACGGAGGTGGAGGTACACAGGGATACAGGGATACAGGTATACAGGTACACAGGTATACAGGTACACAGGTATACAGGTACACAGGTATACAGGTACACAGGTAAACTTGCCTACTTGCTTACGTGTCTACTTGTCTACCTGCCTACTTGTCTACCTGCCTACTTGTCTACTTGTCTACCTGTCTACTTGTCTACCTGTCTACTTGCCTACTTGTCTACCTGTCTACCTGTCTACTTGCCTACCTGTCTACTTGTTTACATCTCTACTTCCCCACCTGTATCCCCCTAGGAGAACACCATGAACAAGAAAACTGTGCGCGATATTGACTTGAAAGGCAAGCGCGTGTTGATGCGCGTGGATTTCAACGTCCCCATGCAAGATGGCAAGGTCACCGACGACAAGCGCATCAAGGCCTCGCTGCCCACCATTCAGTACGTCCTCGATCAGGGGGCGGCGGTGATTCTGATGAGCCACCTCGGTCGTCCGAAGGGCGGCCCCGACCCGGAGTTCAGCCTCAAGGCGGCTGCCGAAGTGCTGGCCGGTCATCTGGGGCGTCCGGTCAAGATGGCGCCGGATTGCGTCGGGCCGGAAGTCGAAGCCATGGCCAAGGCGCTTCAGCCCGGCGAAGTGCTGATGCTGGAGAACACCCGCTTCCACGCCGGCGAGGAGAAGAACGACCTGGAACTGGCCAAACAGATGGCCGCGTTGGGCGATGTGTACGTCAATGATGCCTTTGGCTCGGCCCATCGCGCCCACTCCTCGACCGAGGGTGTGGCGCGCTTCCTGCCGGCGGTTTCCGGCTTCCTGATGGAACAGGAACTGGAGTACCTCGGCCGCGCCACCTCCAACCCCGAGCATCCCTACATCGCCATCCTGGGCGGGGCCAAAATCAGTGACAAGATTCTGGTTGTCGAAAATCTGCTCGCCAAATGCGACAAACTCATCATCGGCGGCGGCATGGCCAATACCTTCCTGGCGGCCAAAGGCTACAACATGCAGGATAGCCTGGTGGAAGCCGAGGCCATCGAAACGGCCAAAGGAATTCTGGCCAAATATGCCGATAAAATCATCCTGCCGGTGGATGCCGTCATCGCCGACAAGTTCGACCCCGAGGCCAATACCCAGGTCGTGGACGTGGACAAAATCCCGGCCGGCTGGCGGATGATGGACGTCGGCCCGAAGACGCTGGCCGCCTACAAGGAGGCCCTGCAGGGCGCCCGGCTCATCGTCTGGAACGGGCCGGTGGGCGTGTTCGAGATGCCGAAATTCGCCGAGGGGACGTTCACCCTGGCGAAAATGCTGGCCGAATCGGGCGCGACCACCGTCATCGGCGGCGGCGACAGCGCCAGCGCGGTCAAGAAAGCCGGCGTGGCCAAACAGATGACGCACGTCTCCACCGGCGGCGGCGCTTCGCTGGAGTTCCTGGAAGGCAAGGAATTGCCCGGCGTGGCCGCCCTGCTGGACAAATAAAACAGGCCGCGCTTCTCTGGCGGCCTGAAGAGTGTAGGTCACGCTTTAAGCGTGACCTACTTTAACTTAAAGTATTACTGGCGCGCTCAACAGATAAACCAGTAATTTGATAGTGTTTTGCACATCCTCCATGTCCACCATTTCGGATGGAGTGTGGATATAGCGGCAGGGGATCGCCAGACAACTGACAGGCACACCCGACCGGCTGGCTTGCATGGCGCGGGCATCGGTTGTTCCAAAGGTGCTGACTTGCCGCTGAAAAGGGATCTTGTTTTTTCGGGCCGTCTGGTCGATCCAGGCAACCAGGCGAGGGTCAGATAATACGCCTGGGTCATGGATGCGAATGGCTGGTCCTTTTCCCAAGGCAACATCGGTTTTGTGTCCTTTAGGCGTGTCGCCTGTGCTTGTAACGTCCACCGAAAGGGCCAGGTCAGGTTCGATACCAAAAGCCACTGCGGCGGCGCCAGCCTCACTGCTCAATTCCTCGCGAGTGGTGAAGACGAAATATACCTCGTGGGGGGTCATCTTCAACTGGCGCAAGGTTTCGATCAGCACAGCCACGCCAATACGGTCATCCAATGATTTGGCAATAATGCGTTTACCCAGGTCAAGGAAAGGGCGCTCCATGGCTGCCACATCGCCAATTTTGATTTTGACCTCTTTTGGACTGGATGCACCAATGTCAATGAATAACTGTTCCAATGTATGGACTTTGTCCCAGTTTTCCAGCACTTCGCCGCCAATGATGCCAGTGGTACCATCCAGAAAACGCACACGCCCGCCGACCAGCGTACGCGGTGGGACTCCACCCAGGGTGGTAAAACGCAAAAATCCTTTTTCGTCCACGTGTTTGATGATCAGTCCGATTTCATCCATGTGGGCCGCCAGCAGGATTTTCTTCCCGCCATTGCGCGCCGCGCGCTTGACGGCAATCAGGCTGCCCAGGGCATCCACGCGGACTTCGTCTGCGAGCGGCTCAACTTGAGCGCGGATGACAGCCCGCACGGCATCTTCGTGACCAGAAGGGCCAAAGGTTTCAGTCAGGGTTTGGATGAGTGCTTTCATCAGAAGTAATCTCCAAAGGGAATTGCCAACCTGCCAGCCCAAAACACATTTGCGGCTTGCAGTTGGGCAGGGAATGGCTATTGTTGTTTGAGCAGAGCGGGTGTCACTTGTTGCAAGGCCGTGTAAAGCAGGCGCAAGGTATTTTTCCAGTCATCCAGGCGGCACAAACTACAGGCCGTGTGGGCATAACGCCCAGGGACAGAAACAGAAACTGCCGGGATGCCTGTCAGTGAGCGCTGAATGGCAGCCGCGTCTGTTTGACCGCCGCCAGGCTGGCGATACTGAAAAGGAATCTTGGCTGCTTGCGCCGTTTCGGCCAGAAAACGCACCAGCCGGACGTCATGTACCATGCCACCATCTGCTGTGTAAATGGCAGGCCCGGCATCCAGGCGGGTGTTGTAGAGATGATTCTCACTGTCGTCATACATGGGCAGGTCATTTGCAGGAGTGCAATCCAATACCAGGGCCAGGTCAGGTTTGAGAGCATGGGCGGCTACACCTGCGCCGCGCAATCCAATTTCCTCCTGCACCGTAAAGGCTGCCAGCAGGTCGATATTTGGCGGGGCATGTTTTATCAGTTCAATCAACGTGGCTACCCCCAGCCGGTTATCCAAGGCTTTGGCCAGCAGACTCGGCCCCGCACGGCGGAAGGAAGTTGCAAAGGCCGCGCATTCGCCCGGTTGGGCCAGACCAGCCTTCGGTCCAAGATCGATACGCAGGGATTCTAATGGGATTTTGCGCTCGCGCTCCTCTGCAGTTGTCAAATGAATCGGCCGCGCCCCAATCACGCCGGGCAGATGCCCTTTGCCCACCCAAACGCGTTTTCCGGGCAGTTGACGTACATCAATGCTGCCCACTGTTTCGAACTGGAACAGACCCTCGCCATCGGCGTTGACCAGCATGAAGCCGACTTCGTCCATGTGAGCCGCCAGCATGATGCGCGGACGGTTCCTTCCGGACCCGGAGCGGGTTGCCAGGACGTTGCCAAGTGCATCCACCCGGACATCTTCGACGTGCGCCCGGATTTCATCCAGCACGATGGCGCGCACCTCGCCCTCTTCTCCAGAGACGGCAACGGCATTGCACAGCCTTTCAAGCAGTTTGAGTTGGGTGTTGCCAAGGATGGGTTCTGTCATATTATTCATCCCAAATCATTTTGGTGGTGAAGTTGACTTCCAGGCTGCAAACAAATTCGGCCAGCAGGCGGCCGGTGCGTTCGATGTCCTGGTAGGCCACCACCTCAACCGGCGTGTGCATGTAACGCAGAGGGATGCTGATGACCATCGTTGGCACACCCTCGCGGCTGACTTGAGCGGCCATCCCGTCGGTACCAGAACCGCGCGGCATGACCTCAAGTGAGAAGGGAATTTCCAGTTTTTCAGCCAGTTCCTTGAAGCGTTTATGCAAGGCAGGGTGGATGTTAGGCCCCAAACCAAGCGCCGGCCCGGAATTGAGCGCGACGGTTTGCCAGTCGCTGGCGCCCGGCCCTTTGCCAAAGGTCACATCTATGGCCACAGCCAGGCCAGGTTGAATCTGAAAAGTGGAAGTGGCCGCGCCGTGCAGACCGACCTCCTCGCGCACAGTGGCGATTGCCCACACATCCCAGGCGTGGGCGCGTCCCTGTAAATGTTCCAGGCAGACGGTCAGGGCTGCAACTGAAGCACGATTATCCAGAGAATGACCAGAGATTGTCTCTGCTGCCAGTTCCACCGGCTCGGTAGCAAAGGCTACCAGGTCACCGACCTGCACCAGTTCAGTAACCTGCCGTGGGGGCAGGCCGGTATCCACAAACAGGTGTTTCAGCGGCACCGGCCCATTTCCAATCGAATCGGGCAAAAGGGAGGCCGCCGGTTGTACAACCAGCCCTGGCAATTCTTTTATGCCATTGCCTGTGGCATGGACGGTGACGGGGGTACCGGGCAAAATGCGGGGGTCTATTCCGCCGATGGGGGCTATAGAGAGGAAGCCGTCTACAATTTGGGTAACGACCAGCCCAATAGCGTCCATATGTGCCAGCAGAACCAGGGAAGGACATGGGGCCTGGGCGCGGCCGCGCTTTAAACCGTGCAGAGAACCCAGACGACTGAGAGAAAGATCGTCCACTAGAGGACGCCATTTTTCCTCAATAATTTGTCTGACCGGCGCTTCATGGGCCGATATGCCAGGAGCAGAAATTAGAGATTTTAGAAAGGGGGAGATGGAAGACATGTGAGTGGGTTTAGTTGGTAGTGTGAATTGGATTGGGAAAAGTTGTCAGGGGGTAATGATGATGGAGAGTGGTGTTTCTGTTGGGCTGGGAGTCATGGAAGGAGTTGGCGTGTCAGATGGTGTTGGGGTAAAGGTCCATGTAGGGGTGGTAGAAGGCGTCAAAGTAGGAGTGGGTGTGCGGGTAGGGGAAGGGGTAAAGGTCAGGGTTGGTGGCAGGAAGGGTGTTGGCGTAATAGTTAGGGTTGGCGTGAGGGTGGGGGTGGCCGTCAATGTCGGGCTGGGCGTAACGGGTGAACTGATGGTGGGGAACGGGATGGCAGATGCGGTTGGTGTAGGGGTAGCAGGCCGCGGGGAGGGTGAAACGCTGGGGGTAGGCGTACGTGTGGCTACCGGCGGTTTCACTTGTACGACAATCAATCCTAAACAATAGCACGGAATGGTTGCCAGTGTGATGAGAGCCAGCGTCATTCGGCGGCGGGTTTTGGGAGACATCTCAGACGTCATGACGTTTCGATGATAACATCAGTTGAAGGGGAAGACAAGCAATTATTGCCTGGTGATTACCCACAAGGATGAGGGGAAACAACATTTGACTTACCTAACACGCCACACATGCACCAGCGGTCTGGCGTCGTCGGCGTACAGTTCCAGCACATAGAGCAGGCCATTGGCGCGGTCGAAGGAGACATCGCCGATGCGCGCCCGGCGCTGGTCGCCCCACCCCAGTTCGATCCGTTCCCATTCCGGGGGATTCAGGTAGAGGTGTTCGTCAATGTCAATCACCGCGTAGGGTTGGGGCTGCCAGGCTTCGAGTTGACCGGCGGCCACCTGGGCGAGTTGCTTCGGGTCGTAGAGGATGAACTGCGCGTCGAAGCGCGTCGTCCACCAGCCGCGGTTGGAAACACACTCACCGGCATTCTCATTACAACAACCGGAGAAGTCTTGCGGCGGGCAGGCCGTCCCGTCTGCGTTGCGGCAGGTGGTGAAATCGGTGACTTCTGCGTCCACGCAAACGTATTGCGGGCCGGCCGGATTGATGTAGCCGTACCAGTATTTCTCGCCGTTGCTCTTCGTCCCTGCAAAAAGAACAGCCTGTTTGCCCGAAGAAGTCGTCAGCCACACGCCGCCCTCCCAAGCGTCGGGGTGCTGGTAGCCGTTCATGGCGCGGACGATGTCCTCGGTGTTGTAGGCGTTTTCGTAAAGAAGCAACGTGACTTCTTCGAGGCGCGTCCCCGAAGGAGGCGGGCTGCCGTCCGCGTTCCAGGGACGGTAGGCAAAGAGGGTCGGGCCAAAGCCGCCCTGCCCGCCGTCGCGCATCCGCCCGGTGGCAATGTACCGTCCGCCCGCGTAGGCGTCGGCCCAGGCAGCGGGAATCTCGAACATGTAACCGTTGACGCTGTACATGTTCACGTTCCCGATGAACCACTCGCCCTGAAAGTCGGGTGCGGACAGGGCCGGGCTGAACCAGCCGTGCGAGGGGAATTCGTCCCGCTGGAGATGCTCACCCCATGCCACGTGGATTTTCGGTCCCGTTTCGGGGCGGTTCAAATAAGCCAACCCGACCTTGGGTATCTCTTGAAATTCGACAAAGTGGTTTTCGAACACATTGGCGAAGTCCTGGATGAATTCGGCGGTGTTGAGGTCTTCGATATTTCGCGAAAGAATCGGGGCAGGGATATTGACCTCGGCAATCTGCCCCCCATCCGGCAGGTCGCCGTAGGGCATGCGGTCGTGGCCGCTGATGAAGAGCGAGCCGGGGAAGCCATCCGCCGCGCCGGAGGGGTCGCCGTCGGGGTTGAAGGTCATGGCGTTGCCGCCGTAGGCGAAGGTTTGTGGGCGCTCGTCGCCGCCGGGCAGGCGGAAGGCGCCCAGGTATTCCAGGTCGGAAGGGACGATGACCTCGCCGGAGGAGGGCGGGAGCGGCGCGGGCCGGGACTCGGCCGGGGCGGGCGCGCCCGGCTCGGGTCCGGCGGGAAGCGAGGGGGAGGAGGCCGGCAGGCTGCAGGCCAGCGCGGCCGCCAAAAGAATCAGTCCAGGAATCCAGCGCGATACAAGTCTCATTCTCACTCCTTTCAGGGGCTTTGCTGGCAGACCTGGAAGGTCAAGCCGAGCGGCTGTCCATCGTGGCTGCCGACCGTCCAGGGATGCCAGCCGCGCGTGCCGTAAAGCCAGTCGCTGCAGCCGCGTGTGGAACCCCAGCCGTTGGCATTCCAGTTGTCGCGTGGGAGGTAGGTGTCGGAAAGGGTCCAATCGCCATCGCGATGGGTGACGTGGACGATCACTTCCAGGGCTTCGTCGCCGAAGATGGGAAACCAGTAAACGGAAAAGGAATTGGGATCGTCTGGGGGGAGGTACATTTCACTGCACCCAGAGGTGCGGGTGCACGAGTCCCAATCAATGTCGGTAAAATGCAAGTCAGCCACCTGCCGCCGCCCGCTGCCAGAGACAGCGTAGGCCGTGAGGCTGAATTCCGCGCTGTTCCTGTAATCCCAGGGGGCCCGCAAACCCATGACGCTGATCATCAGGCTGTTGGCAGCCGGCACGCGGAAGGTGTTGTTCGAAGTGTCGCTTTCGAAGAGTCGCCTGTCCGGGTTGACCGTCACCTGGTAGCCGTTGCGCATTTGCTCGCGGATGGATTCACTCACGCCGCCGAAGTTCAAGGTGACGGTTTGGCGGCGCCCCAGCGTGATGTCTGGATACGAGCCGCCGATGTAGAGCGGCGCGCCGTCTGGCAGGTAGGTTTGGACGGAGACGGCGCGGTGGCGCATCGCCTCGCCGATGTTCTGGATGGTGACGGAAATTTGCCCGGCGTAGTAACGCACGTCGGTGACGACCAGGTCGGGGACTTGCGGACAGATGGGGGTGTGGGTCATCGCTCCTGAACGCTCGAGCGCTTCCAGCACATCATCGTAGGGATCAATGACCACGCAGGCGTCGAAGGGCGCGCTGAGGCGCATGTCGGGGTGTTCCAGCACGGCGCGCTGGCCTGGCTCCAGCATGAACATGGGCCAGGTGTAGACGCCCAGGGAAATGCCGTCTCGCGTCTGCAACTCGACGTTCAGGTCGCGCCAGGGCCAGGTGGCCGTGCCGGTGTTGCGGACGTGGATCTGCACCTGCCCGCTATCCTCGTTCACGACGAAATCCTCGAGGGTGATCCACGGCAGCGGCTCCCAACCGGCCACGCCGGATCCAACCGGACTGCCGGCGGCAGGCCCCCATTGGTAGGTGACGCGGCAGCGCCCGTCTTCGGAGATCAGGGCGCCTTCGTTGTGGCTGTCGAACATCCAGGCGTTGGCGCTGTTCACTTCATAGATGGGTGAAAACCCTTCGCAAATCAGATCGTCGCAGCCGGCGTCGCCAGAGTCGTTGCAGCGGCCGGAATCTTCATCCATGATGTGGAAGCCGAATTCGAACGCGCCGTCCTCGGGGATGGCAACTGTCAGCGCGGGCATGCCGCTGAAACGCCAGGTTCGGTCAGCAGACATCTCGCCCAGGTTGTAGAGGGTGTTGTGGCGCAAGCCGTTCGGCATATCCAGGCCGGGTCCGAGGTGTCCGCCGCTGAAGGTGATTTGCGATTCGTTTGCATAGAAGTAACCGTAGGCTGGGCCGACGTCGCCGTGGCGGTCTTCGTAGCGGCCGTCGCCGCCCAGGTCGAAGGTTTCCAGCGTCAGGAAGGTGAGCAATACTTCGCGCGTGCAATCCTCTTCCGGTTGTCCCAGGATGGCGATGTCGGGGAAGGACTCCGGGCCGTCGGGCAGGCCAGCGCGATAAGCCGTGACGCCGAAGGTGTAGGTGGTGCCGCAGGGCGGGTTGAACCACTCGTAGGGCAGGCCGCTTTCACGTGAGTCCGCCGGTTCCACCCATTGCAGGCTGCCGTTCAGGTAAACGCGGAAGCCGTCAATCGGTTCTTCGTCGGGACGCGGGTTGTAGTCCCAGCGCAGGGAGATGCGGCGGTCGTCCAGGCGGACGTTGGTGGGCGGGGTCATGTCGGGATCGAGCCAGAGCGGGACGCCGCGGCGGCCGCCGTCGGTGCGCGTGATGCGGAAGGTGAAATCGAAGCGGCCGCCCCAACCCGCCTCGGCGCCAAGCGCGCCCGCACTGCTCGCCAATACAACGCCCGTCCATCTGTCGGATGGAGCGCTGTGTTCCCACGTGCCGAGTTCGACCGCCTCCGTCCCGCCGGCGGTGATGCCGACGCAGGTGACGCTGAGCGGCAGGTCGAGGTTGCGCGGCCAGTAGAAGACCGGCATGGAATCGCCGGAAAGGCCTGCAACGGACCACCTCACGGCCCTGTCCGAAATCTCTTCGATGACGAAGGATTCGTCGGTGGTCTGGTCGCCGTCCGAATCGGGAACCCAGCGCGGCGGAACGTCGGCGTAACCGATGTAGCAGTGCAGTTGCTCGAATTCTTCATAGGTCAACAGACTGAGAAATTCCACGCGCAGGCCGGTCGGTTCGCCCGCGCCGAAGGGGAAGGCCCGCAGGGGTTCGAGCAACGGAAAATCCCAGGCGGAGCCCGGCGCGCCGGGCGGGTCGTCTTCGGGGACGGGCGGTTCGCTGCCTGGAGGGGCCTCGGCGGGCGCGCCGCCGTCAGCGGGAGGCGCTTCGTCGTCGGGGATGACCAGTTCGTCGCCGGGCGCAGGTCCGCCGGGGTCGAGGCCGGGGTTGGCGGCGGCCAATTCCTCGGGAGTGATGCCATGTTCCTCGGCAATCGTTTCGAGCGTCTCGCCCTCCTCGACAACGTGGACGCCTTCATCCGCGGCCTCCTGCGCAAGCGCCTCGACCGTCACCGTGGTTTGTCCTTCGCTCCCATCCGAAGCGAGGGCGCGCACGACAAGGATGTGATTCCCTTCCATCGTCGGGACCCAACTGCCGGAGAAGACCAGCATGGTCGGCGCGCTGCCGTCGGTCACCTGGCGCGCGTCCACGAAGGTATCGTCGGCCCACAACTCGATGCGGCGCAGACCGTTCCCCGCCCGCGCGGTGGCATGGACGAGGAGTCCGTCGCCGACGCGCGCCTGTTCATGGTTGACCGGCGAATGAATCAGCACCAGCGGCCCGGAACGGGTCGCGCCGGCGCGCCCCTGGAAGTACATCAGTGAAACGACGCCGAGGCAAATGGCAATCAGCGCCAGCAGGCCCAAAAGGAAGAGCCAGCGTGAACAACCTTTGCTTTTCATCTCCGCCTCCTCATCCAAGCGTGATGGCAAAATACGACCAGTCCGACCACCCGCCAACGTTGCCTGCGCCGTCCACGGCGCGCACCCGCCAGCGGTAGTACCAGCCGCATTCCACGTTGAGGCTCATTTGCTTGTCATGGATACCGCCGAACGGGCTGCCGGAGACTTTCTGCCAGTTTGTATTATCCGGCGAACGCTGCACCTGGACCTGGTACTCGGCGATGCCGCTCGGATCGTTCACCGGCAGCCAGACCAGGCTTTGCGATCCCTTGCAGGCAATGGACAACCCGTTCGCAGGCACGGCAGGCGTGGGGGCAGGCGGCGGCGTGGCATCCGCAGGCGGGGGCGAAGTGGGGGTGACGCACGAACCGCTGACGGCAACGTCCACCGTGCGCGTCTCCTCGACGCCGTCCAAACGGGTCACCCGCAAGGTGTAGCGTGTGCTGGCACACAGGCAATCGCGGTAGGAACCATCGAAAGGCTGCTCCAGCCCGCCGAAGACGACGCGGCTGGCGTTCTCGACGTGCCAGCGGATGTTCACACACGCTCCGGCCGGGACTTCGGCCGGCTCGGCCCAAAATTGAATGACCGCCCCCGCAACGACGGTTGGCGTCTCGGTCGTCACCGCCGTCACCGAAACGACCGGCGTGACGCAACTGACCGGCGTCGGGCCGCCGCCGACAGGTGTGGGGCAGCCGCTCACAGGGGTGGGCGTTGCCGCTTCCCCAAACGTGACGCGCGCCGAGTCCGGCGCGCTGGCGCTCCCGTCGGCGCCGAAGGCCACCGCCTGGATGATGTATGCGCCGGGCGCAGGCGGAGTCCATTCGGTGTAGAAAGCGGTCAGACTGCCTTCGGTGGGCGGGTTGTCAATCGTGGTCAGCAGCACGCCGTTGACCCAAATCTCGACGCGGCTGATACCGACCGAAGATGCCGCGTGTCCCTCGATCTTGATTGGCTGCACGGTCGGAAAGGCCAGTCCGTCAAGCGGCACGTCAATCCAGACAGAGACGCCGCTCAGGGATGCCGGCAGGGTGCATCCCGCCAGCAGGCTGAAAATCAGCAGCAGGGGGAAAAGGGGCAGCGCGCGCCGCCCAAAGAGCGCATTACGTTTCATCTTGTCTCTCCTTATTTTCATTCCAACGGAGCGCCACGGACAAGTCCAATTCATCCTTTGGGATGAAGGCCTCCGCGCCCGCCGCCTGCGCCGAGGCGTGAAAAAGATGCTCAACAGATGAGATTTTTGAAAAGCCCTACTTACGCCGCAAGAGCGATAAGGCAATCAGGCCTAGCGGCAAGAGGAATGCGCCCGTGCAGGGCAGCAGGCGGCGGGGAGCAGATTCGGTGGCTTCCGGTTCACTGGCAGGCGGGTTTTCTGCGGGAGGCGGCGGGGGAGCAGCCTGTCCTGACAGGGCCAGGTCATCCACGCGGATTGAGCCAATGTTGGGCGCGTCCGGTAGCGTGTTCATGCCGAACGCGATACCGACCACATCATTTGTCCTGGCAAAGGGGGCGTTGGCGTTTTCTTCCCAAGCGGCGCGGTGGAAATCCTCCCAGCGGAGTTCCATTGCTACCCAGTCGGCGGCGCTTTCTGGTACTGCCTCGATGGTGTAGAGATACGTTTCGCGGTTTTCATTGGGACCCGCGTAGATGTTAACATCGAACAACACCCCCGCCTGGTCTGCGAGGTAATAGAACACCAAGCCGTTGCTGGCGCTCCAATCCTGCGGGCTTTCGAAGAAGCGCGCACAGGTCCCCCAGCCGTTGGCGGATATGTTGAAGTTGACTCGCAGTGAATTCCCGGAACGACCCGAACCGGCTTCTGCGCTGCAGGTCATCATGGTGGAAGGGGAGCCGTCACTGAAAGCCTCCCACTGCAGCGGGATGGACTCGAAGTCGTCAATCAGGCCAGAGGCAGCAGGCGCTCCGGGCTGGACCTCGGGCTGGATCCCGGCTTGGGGAACGACAGCCGGCTCGAGCGTGGGCAGAAGCGGGGCGTTTTCCTGCCAGCGATGATAGAAAACGTTCAACAGCGGTACAAATTCTTCGGTCGCCTTGCGGCTGCCTTCCACCGACGGATGGTCGTCGCCGGAGGGATAATAAAGCGTATTGCGCGCGCCGGTGAGGTGTTCGACCTGGCCGTTGATAAAGCGGTGATGCGCATTCGGGTCGGTCAGGATGTTGTAGAAATCGAAAACGGCCACGTTGTTGAGTGCGTAGTTGTTCTCGCGCAGCCAGTCGTTTACCAGCCAATTGTTGAAGGCGCGGGCATTGGCGGCAAAGGTGGGATCGGAAACCGGCGGGGCTGTGATGACGATGAAGAGTTTGTCGGGACGGGTGGCAAAATACTGGAGAATGGTGTTGTATACGTACTTCGCGCCGCTGACGGTCATATCCTCGTAATTGCCGGGTGGATCGTTCGGATTCCCGTCCAGGTTGGAGTTGGGGAAGCAGGATTTGAACATGACAATCTCGTTCTCGCCCCCCGGGTTGGGCAGCGTGCGTGTGTAGGAGGAATTCTGCCCGCTCTCGTTAAACAGGGCTTGCATGTAGATTGGGGTGCTGTTGCTGGCGAACCATTCGGTCCAGTTTGGGATGTCGGTGCGGTCGCCGATTTCATTCGGCCCCCAGCCGTAGTTGGTGTCGCTGACGAAGTAGTTGTTCGTGCCCAGGGTGCGGCCCAGGTCGCCGTAGCCATCGGCCAGCCAGTTTTCGCCGGTGGAGTGGTGAATGAAGATGAGTTTGACGACGTGATCGGGCGGATTGGGGTTATCGGCCTGTTGCGCAGGGGCGGCCAGGATTGTGCCAAACGTGAGAAAGAGAAGGGTGAGAACAGAGAGAAGGGGAATGATGAGACGCTTCATATGCTGCTCCTTACAGGTAATTGCCCACCATATTTCTGTTTAGGGGGGGCAAATCATCCACGAAACTTTCGGCGGCTTCGGGACACACAAATGCTTAATTTCGCGTTACGAAGGGCGCTGATACACAATCTTTCCGCCCACCAGGGTCAGGTCAACAGTGCTGTTGAACAGGTTCTCAGGTGAGAGAATGGAGGGGTCACTGGTCCATACCGCCATATCCGCCAACTTGCCCGTTTCCAACGTTCCTTTGACGTTTTCCTGATGTCCAGAGTATGCGCCTTCGTAGGTATGTGCTCGCAAGGCTTCGGCAAAGTTAAACGTTTGGCCGGTGCCGATTGTGTTTTGCTTGAAGGTATAGCGGGTCATGGCGCCGGCCAGGGTCGCCTGTGGCTGATAAAACGGTGTAGACGGCGCGTCGGAACCGATTGCCACATGGACGCCGGATCTTGCCCATTCTTGCGTCACCATGACGCGCTCCATCCGTTCAGCGCCAAAGAGATAGTTCCACCCCTCGCCAAAAAGGTAGATGAAAGCGGGTTGTGTGCTGACGACAACCCCCAAGTCTTTCATTTTCTGTGTGGCCTGCGCTGTAGTGAGGATGGCATGTTCGAGCCGATGGCGCGGATCCGAGCGCGGGTTGGCGTTCATCGCGGCTTCATAAGCCTCCAACACCAGATCGGCGGCGGCATCGCCGATGCAATGGACGCAGATTTGCAAGCCTGTGTCATGCAGGCTGCGAATCGTGTCTTTGAACATCTTCTTGTCCCAGGTTGTCAACCGCCATTCGACGCCATTGTGCGGCTTATGGCAGTAGGCGGTTGGCCCCTGCCCGTCAATCAGGAATTTGAAACCTCGAAAGCGCGTCACGCCGTTGTCTATAGATTCGACCTGGTCAACCTTTTCGAGGTCGGAAGGCCATTCGAGGGTGAGATATAAATCGTTTCGTAGGAAGAGTTTCCCTTCCTGCGAAAGTTCCTGATAGGCTCGCAGATCGTCCAAATCACGAATGTTATTGTCGTGAAAAGTGGTCACACCGCAGGAAGCCATGAGAGTCTGGGTATCCAGGATGGATTGCCTGATTAGATCGCCGGTGATCGGGGGGGCAAAGCGGCGCACTACATCCATCGCCCGATGGTTGTAGAAGACCCCGGTTGGCTCGCCATCCTTTTTTTCAATAATGCCTCCCTGCGGGCTGGGCGTGCCGGAAGTAACATCGGCAATCTGCAATGCGACGCTGTTGGCCGTGCCCCAGTGACCGCCAATATGCATGATGAAGACCGGGTTTTCAGGAGATACGGTATCCAGGTCCTCCTTCGTGGGAACAGACTTGTCGCTCAAAATCATGTAGTAGCCCATGAGCCATTCACCAGGCTGTTTGCCTTTGAGGGCATCAGCCAGGGCATATTGCAGCGAGGCCACATCCTTTACATCGGGGGGCAGGAATGGGATGTAGTAGGTGTTGTTCAATCCCACAGCGCGGAAGTGAAGGTGCGGGTCAATCAGGCCGGGCGTAACGGTGCGCCCCTGCAAATCTATCTCTTGGGCGCCCGCCATCGCCAGCGCGCGGATGGCCTCATTCGTGCCGGTCCCCAGAATCTTATCGCCGGCGACGGCAATAGCCTGGGTCACTGTATTGGCAGCGTCCACAGTCAAGACCTTGCCATTGGTCAGAATGAGGTTGGCCATTGTCCCGGCAGGAAACGTAGGGACAACGGGAACAGTTGGAGCCGGCATGGCGGTCAACTCGACGCCGCGTCCGCAGGCCAGCACAGCACCGCCCAGGGCTGCGCCGGCCATCTTGAGAAAATCGCGGCGGGACAAATGGGAATGGTTGTGCGACATTTTGAACTCCTTTCGGTAGGAACAACGAACCCACAGTTACGGCATGGGATGAGCCAGGAAGAACTCCCAGATCAGGGCTGTGGCGGAGATTTCCAGGTTCGGCTCGCCCATTGCTTACTAAGATTGCTCGATGCAGGTTGAAACTCTCAAGGCACGGGCGGCAGATAAATATCCAGCCCGCGGTTGCTGACGAAGGGGATGAAGCCCAGGCTCCGCGATGTTCGGTAGACCCAGGCGATATGCTCCGGCTGCAGGGCGTAATCCACGGTGAACACCGGCAAGCCCTTCTGCCTGGCAAGGTTCAGGAAATGAAGGTATTCCTCGCTGCTGACGTGTAACGTGCTTTCGGGAAATTCATCGAATTGACGCTGGCAGGCGGGCGGCAGGGAAGCGTAATACGCGTCTGTATCTACCTCAGCGATTGTGCGCGGCAAGGGACAATCGCCCGCAGGGTCGTTGTCCGCGCCGCCGTCGAACCAGACCTGCTCCTGCGCCAACGCATCAATGACAGCCACATATTCGTCATATTCCACCAGTTCGGCGGCGTTCTGCGCAACCACCGCGCACTGCGCGCAGCGCGACTTTACGAATTGACTGATGTCGCCCACGAATCGAATCATGGCTTGAACGGCATCCACGCCTTCCCGTCGAGCGGCGGCGGCCACATTTTCGTCCGAGTAGGCTTCGACCCAGTCGAGATACACGCCGTCGAAGCCGAGGTTCAGGAGCGAGGACAACAAGCCATCCTCAGCCAGCCAGAGTTCCGACCAGTCATCCGCCCAGAACGCCACCGGGTAATTCTCCGCCCAGCCGTCCGGGTCTTCTCCTACGATCCAGGCAGGATGACCGACGCGCCAGTCCTCCTGCCAGTAGACGCGATAGGATTCAGCCTGGCCAATGTCAATGTAAGCCAGCACAAGTTTGTTTGTAGCGTGAAGGCGGTCAATGACTGCCGCCATCGGGTATCTCTCCTCGCCAACCACGGAAGGGATGTAATCCATCACAATCATGTCATAATCGGAGGCAACCATCTGGTCAATGACCGAATCTTCGGGAACATCGCCGATGAAGTAAAACCAGGTCTGAACGCCGGCCAAGGCGTTCCTTTGAGGCGCGGCGCCGGATGAATGGAAATTCGACGGCCGCACGGTGTTGCGCGCCCAGGCGGCTTGATAGGTTTGCAGCAAGGCGTTCGGGACCTCGTTCAGGTTAGTGGGGTCAGGGCCAAAGAGGAAGTTGAAGGAATTGTCGCCCTCCGCCAGCGGCGGCCAGGAGGCGTGCCACTGCCAGGCGGCGTAATTCCAGCCGTATTGCTCGAAGAGCGCCATCTGGTCGCGGACGTACTCGGCGCCGCCCGGCTCCCAGCGTTCCAGCCCGTACTCGTTCACGGCCAGCACCGCCTGATGGCGGGACTGAAAGTCCGCAGCGATGGAAAGCAGACCTTCCAGCCAGGCGCGGTCGAAGGTTTCCGGGCGGTCGTCGTAATCGGTGTCGAAATAGCCGGGATAGGCGCGCGTCAAATTGGGTGGTTCCTGGTGGGTGTATTCGTGCGGCGAATACTGGTGAATGGTGTAAACGATGTGCGCATCGTCCACCAGCTGGAGGTAAGGCAGCCATTCCACGCCGCTGTAATTGTTCCCGCCGACCAGGATGGGCGTGGAGGCGTCCACCTCGCGGATGGCCGATACCAGATTGGGATACCAGGCGTTCCAGTCATAACCGCTGCCGGCATATTGGTCGTAGAAGGTCTCTGCCTCCCAAATATCGAGGCCCGCGTTGGCGTTCGGCTCGCACATCAAATCGTAGCCGACGACGATGGGATGGTCTTTGTAACGCTCGGCGGTATAGCGCCACATCTCGGCCCAGGCGGCGCGGGCTTCAGCATCCTGCCAGACGGATTCGATGATGTAGCCCTCTGGCAGCCAGTCGCCGCCGCCGATGATGGCAAATTCGCTGCGCCCCGGCCCGCTGCGGAAGGTGATGACGGCGAACATATCGGCCCGAGCGATCATCTCCAGCAGGCGGTCCAGGTTGGCAACCGTCTCCTCATCCACTTGATAAGGCGGCTCGACGGTAAACAGGCCGGCGTGCGAGATGTTGACATAGTTTGCCCCCAACGCGGCCAGGCGATCGAAATCAGCCTGAGTGTAGGGCGGACCAAACGGCCCTGGGCCTAGAAACTCTGTGCCGTCGAATTCAGGATAGACGCGCCGCTGGTAGATATTTGCCCCGCGCAGTTGTGTGCCATTCACCCACAGTGACCATTTGTCAGATGCGGCCGGCGCATTGGATGGGGTGGGGGAGGCTTCGGGCGGAGACGTAGTCGTGGGGAGCACCTCGGTCGGAGATGTGACCGTGATAACGGTAGCCGGCGGCGGTGGGGCAGATAGGCTCTGTGGTTGGAATAATCCACAGGCTGGCAGGAACAAAACCAGCATGAAAGTCCCCACTACCCTCCTCATGGCTTCCTCCTTTTAGCAATAACGTCCCGAAGTATCGAACCTTCGGGACGTTTTCCCCTTCTTTACGAGACGGAGTATTCGTACTCTAACCCCATTATACAACCTGGTCAAAAAAAATCAATCAGGCGCGTTTCGGTTTCGGATAACAGCACAACCGTCCCAAAAGTTTCGTTTTGCTGCCAGAATCTCGCTTTCTAAAACCTTTGGGGCGTTCCTAATGGTCTATCTCGAACTCAGGTCAGATTATTGAATATCTATGTGCGTGGCCCGCGCAAGAATTTTATGTAACAGGCCAAATGGCAGCACAAGCAAGCCATGCACGATAGCACTGAGTGCTAAAATCAGGCTTGCGCCGCGCAAGAAAGCGTTAAGCAATGGTGCCAGGTGTTTCAGCATCCAGGGGCCGGCACCCGCGATTATTGCCAATACAAGCAGAATGGCGAGCATGATTCCCAATGGCCACCACGCATGACGATCGGACGCCGAGGGCAGCATCGTGCTGCTAATGGCAAAGACCAAATAAAACCATAGCCAGAAGTCATGCATGCTTGGCAGAGCCGTCAGGCCCATCCAAAACAGGGAAATTTGTCCCATGCGCAGCGTATCCCAGAGCAAGACCATATGCAGGCGCTGGATGGCAATAAAGGAAATTACCAACATGCCGCTTGCAAGTGGAGCGGCGCCAATCAAGGCATCGCGCAGAAAGTCAGCGCGCGCTGTCTCCACGTATCCTAACCGCAGCCGGCCATCGGGCAACGCTTGAGGAATGAGCGAGAATCGCCCAGTCTGTACACCCAGCAGAACAGCCGTTAGAAAGTGGCTGCCTTCATGCAAAACTACGCCGGGGAAGAACAGCAGAGAGAAAATCAGCGTGGATAAACCAGGATGACGGGTGAGAATTAACAAGACGGCCTGTATCTCTCGATGCAGGAAGCGTTGTAGAAAAACCAATAGAGCCAGGCTGGTCGCGAACCACGCAAAGCCGTCAAAAGTGTTCAGGTAGTACATGGAGAAAAATGAAAACGCTGGATAGGGATAGGGTGCTCAAAACCAGCGTTCTTTATGGTCGCTGTTATTTGCGTGCTGCGCGAGTTATGGCTGTAAACTCATCTACCTTCAGGCTGGCGCCGCCCACCAGAGCCCCGTCAATTTCAGGTTGACCGAAGAACTCAGCCGCGTTAGCAGCCGTCACAGAACCGCCGTACAGGATGCGGATGGATTGGGCGGCTTGTTCACCAAACAAGTTGGCCAGTGCCGGCCGGATAACTTCAGCCAGGACTTGATTCGCGTCTGGACCGGTGGCTGCGCGGCCTGTTCCAATGGCCCAAACCGGCTCATAGGCGATTACCAGATTCGCGGCAATAGCCGCGTCTATCCCCTGTAAGCCCAACCGGATCTGACGAGCCACCACATCTGCTGTTTGACCGGCTTCGTTTTCGGCCAGGGTTTCGCCCACGCAGACAATAGGCGTCAGGTTATAGGCCAATGCAGCATGAACTTTTTTATTAACCGTTTCATCTGTTTCGCCAAAGTAAGTCCGGCGTTCAGAATGACCCAGGATGACATACTGACAAAATTCGGCCACCATGCCAGGTGCTATTTCGCCGGTGAAGGCGCCTTTTGGCTCCCAGTGCATGTTTTGTGCTCCCAGACCAATGTCGGTACCCTGAAGGATGGCTGCTGCTGCAAGCAGTGCTGTAAAAGGCGGACAGATGACCTTGGTGACATCTGAGATCGTTTTCAGTTCTTGTCCCAGTGCAAATGTTAAAGCGCGCGTTTCTTCAACGGTTTTGTTCATTTTCCAATTGCCAGCAACGATGGGCGTCCTCATGATCCATTTCTCCTAGGGTAATTTGTTTGATATTTTTTCGGCTTCGAGACGTATCCATGCCGGGGTGCCAAGATCAGCAATGAGCAAATTAAGCAGGGAACGTGCCTCATCCACGCGGCCTTCGTTGAAATTGTATTCGGCTTCTAACAGCATAGCCGTCTGAAATTTTGGCTTTAACCTTTTTATTTCTTTTAGAAGGGAGTGGGCTTTGGGCTTGTCTCCATTGTAGTAAGCGTACCTGGATTCGGCGACAAGGCCTAACACCTGGTCTTGTTGGCTAACGCGTGAGAAGGGGATGAATTCAGGAAATTGGGGCAACGCGGCGCCTTTATAGACGCTTTCTTGCAATGAATCGTGTATCTCATTAGGCAAAGGTTTATCGGCCGGCTGAAGGGTTGCAAAACGCAGATACATGGCAGCAGCGCCAATCCAGGCTTGCCGCTCTTTCAGATGCTGCCCGGCATCCCTGAAGAATGCCTGGTCATCTTTTGCAAGGTCGGCTGCTTTGGCAAGTTCTTCAAGGTAACTTCTCTCCATGTGGGCGTCATAAAACGCAAGCGCCAGTCTGAGGTGGGCATACGCATCGTTGGGATTCTTTTCCACTTCCTGAAGCGCCCGGGATACATCTGGTGGAAATGCCGTATTACTTGGGACAGGCAGTAATGGCATCGGGGTGGGATTGGGAAGCGTTGAGGTGATGGCGGGCGGTGGTATATTTGGTGTGAGGATGTAAGGGAGTTGAAGGCGGCGATTACGGATTGCTAAGGCAGCAAATAGACAACATAGCACCAGTAAGGTGATGGATGCAATAAGTTTCCAGGACAGGCGTTGACGTGGGGGCTTGACGCGTGTAGGCACAGCCGCTCCCGCCTCTTTTTTCTTTTCTGTTACAGGTGATGTTGGCGGGGCAAGTGTGACAGCCTCACCAGCAACAGGCACTTCCGGGCGGACAGGCATGGCCAGGGTGGCTGCATGTCCAATAATGCCAGAGGTGTTCCATGCCGTCAAAAAGGCTTCAAGCAAATCGCTGATGGTTGCATAACGGTCGGCTCGCTCTTTGGCCAGGCATTTGAGCAAGACGCGCTCCACATCTTCAGGCACGTTAGGGTTGAGGGAGCGTGGCAGAGGCAGCGGTGTATAAATATGGTCGTGAATGATTGAGAAAGGCGTATCTGCACTGAACGGGACGCGTCCCACTACCATTTCGTAGATCATCACACCGAAGGAATAAATATCGGTGCCGGCATCCAGTTCCTTTTTTCCGAGAGCCTGTTCAGGTGAGATGTACTGCGGGGTTCCAAGAATCATGTCTGAACTCAGGGTGGATTCGCCCGCCTGAGCAATGCGTGCCAGGCCAAAATCGGCCAGGTAAATTTGTCCATCGTTGGCCAGCATAACGTTCGAGGGTTTAACATCCCGATGTAAAATGCCCTGTTGGTGAGCATACGCCAGGGCCTGCCCCACACTTTTAACGATTTTAGCAATTTCATCTGCGGCCAAAGGACTGCGCGCCAATCGTGCTTTTAATGTTTCCCCTTCAATATATTTCATCACCAGGTAAGGCTGTTGTTCGTGCTCCGCATAATCATAAATTGGAACGATATTTGGGTGTTCCAGTTTGGCTACCAGGCGCGCTTCGCGCAGAAAACGCGCTTGAAAACTGGCGTCTTCCAAAAACGCCTGATGTAGAACTTTGATGGCAACGTAACGGTCGAGGGATGGATGGTAGGCTTTGTAGACGGTAGCCATCCCACCTTGGCCAAGTTGCTCTAAAATTCGGTAAGGTCCTACGTTTTCACCGGGTCTGAAAGGCATGATTGCATTCCCTTTGCTGGGTTTATTCTAACTGCCTGCTCTTTTTGCAAGAGGCAAAGAGATGTGCGGGACGGCGTTTAGAGAGGTGCAAAACTCTGTTTACCCTGTGCCCTGTTTGATTATAGCCCAGTTTCTTAGTAGTAGAGCAAGTTTAGTAATGAGGCCTACTGGTGCAGACATGTTGTTAACTGATGACCTTACGATAAACGCGATGGTTTTTGTATTCAACACCGTTCAAGTTTTTCAAATCAGCGCGCATTTGACGGGTGGTTTCTGCTACCTGTGTCATTTCTACATGCTCAAATTGATTAAACCCAAATACTGTTTTCCCCATTTCATAGTATAGCAAGGCATTGCCGCCGGTTCCTTGAAATTCGGGTAAAACGCCCATCCCATTGCCGGAGATGGTTTTGGTGCGGCGCATTTCGAGCAGCAGGTCAATGATGGTAATAGGATTGAGGCGACCCCTGGCGCGTTGAAGGGCGGCAGATACATCTGGAAAGGCGAACAAGAATCCAACGATTTGTTCATCATGGAGTATCAATTTGATGAGACGATGGTCGGCGACCAGGAAAATGTTATCTACAGCATACTGGATGTCTCCTTGTGAGAGGGGATAATATTCCCAATTGTGGATAAAGGTGTTGTTGTATGCTTCGCCGATGCGCTGAGCCCATTGCATTAATTCGCGCTTACTCCTGAAGTTCTTGACCCTCAAGCGGTTGCGCTGCATGGCACGTTGGGCAATGCGTTCAATCCTCTCAGGGATGCGAAATGCTTCGGCTGGCAGATAACATGAGACGAAATCCACTTCTTTTTCAAAACCCAGCGCTTCTACCAGTTTTGAATAATACGGATAGTTATAATTCATCATGGTCATCATTTGGCGGTGTTCAAAACCCTCAATTTGGATGCCATAGCCGTCAAAGGGAGACAGGCCCTTGGGACCAATAATGGTATCTAGACCGCGGCTTTTGGCCCATTCAAATGCAGTGTCAAACAGAGCAAAGGCTACATCCAGGTCATCAATGCTGTCGAAGAAGTAGAATTGTGCTTTTTTGGTCTGGTGGTACTCATTGAAAGGTTTGTTTTCGCCAACAAAGATACGACCGACAACCTTACCGTCTTTTACAGCCACAAAGAAGTCACCATCGGAGTGCCCAAAGAAGGGGTGTTTCTTGCGGTTGAGTGGCAAGTAGGCATCTGTGTACAATGGGGGGACCCATTGTGGGCAATCTTTGTAAAGATCGTAGTAAAACTGGACAAAGCGTCTGGTTTGGGCTTTGTCGCTGGTGTCCACTTTCTCAATAGCGATTACCATTTTTTGACTCCTTGAGTTTTGATATTGTTGCCGGGTAAAGGGGCGTGGCCTTTTCGGCCCGGACTCTTTCTTGCTTGTGGGCGAAAGTTGAAGTTTTTTGAGGGTACACTGAATATTAACACAAATTAAGAAAAAGGGTAACTGCGTGTCCACGCAACAGTCGTTGCAAAGAGAGCACACAGTAGGTCACGTTTCAAACGTGACCTACTCTGATCAATAACTTCTGAGTGCACACGGTAACTGTCTGCTCAAGCATGGTTTTCTTACTGATAATCGGTTAAAGATTACACTGATTATCACGGATAGGCTCTCAAAAATTTGTATAAATCTGTGACATCGTGCCCACAGGGTAAATCGGTGGCTGAAGATTGATTTTGAGAAAGCCCTGCCTACGCGATAAACGGTTCTTTGATGTGCTTGAACTGCCGATGCCCATGCTATAATTGCTCCTATGTCTTATTACGTCACAATTGACATTGGAGGAACTCACTTGCGGGCAGCACTGTTTATGTCCAGTGCTACACGTCCCGAAAAGCACCACCGCGTTCGTACCCACGCCTCGGATGGGCAAAGTGTATTTGAACGGCTGGCGCAACAAGTGGAGGCGATTTGGCCTGCGAGTGGAGATGTGGCCGCTATCGCGGTGGCCAGCCCGGGTCCGCTTGACCCGATGACGGGTGTTATCTTTGCCACGCCAAATATCCCAGAGTGGGTGGATTTTCCGCTCGGTGAAAGCCTGTCCCGCCGATTTGGAGTACCGGTCTTTGTTGAAAACGATGCCAACCTTGCCGGCTTGGGCGAGTGGAAATATGGTGCTGGGAGGGGACATCATCATGTTTTGTATCTTACTGTAAGCACGGGTATCGGTGGGGGTGTGATCATCAACGACCGATTGCTGCAAGGGGCGTATGGACTGGCGGCTGAATTGGGGCATGTCGTTGTTTCGCCTGATGGGCCTGTGTGTTCGTGCGGCAAGCCGGGGCATCTGGAAGCCTTTGCTGCCGGGCCGGGAATTGTGCGCTACGTGCGCGAGCGGCTGGAATCTGGCGCCCAATCGGTCTTGCAGGCTAATGCGAACTTGAGCGCACAAGACGTGGCTGAGGCTGCCAAAAACGGTGACCCGCTGGGCCTGGAAGCGATGGCGCGCGCTGGTGAATATTTGGGAATAGGTCTGGCCAACTTCCTGCACATTTTTAACCCTTCCATTGTTATTTTTGGAGGCGGCGTCTCTCAGAGCGGCGATTGTCTCTTCGGGCCAATGCAGCGCAGCCTGCGCGAGCGCGTCTTCCGCCGTAATTATCTTGAGAATCTGACCATTACGATGGCAGAATTAGGGGATGATGCGGGACTGATGGGTGCGCTGGCCTGGGCATCCATCAATCACCCGGTTTGAGTTTTAATCAGCCGCTGCAGAGATTTCATTGATCTGCGGCGGTACTTTTTCTAAGAGGAAAGGAGTTTGTATGATGGAACCAATGAATGTACCTGGCCCAAAAGCGCGTGCCTGGATCGAACGTGATGGAGCGGTTATTTCTCCATCCTATCCGCGTGGCTATGGTTTGGTGGTGGACCATGCCCGCGGTTGCCATGTTTGGGATGTGGATGGCAATTGCTACCTTGACTTCATGGCCGGCATTGCGGTCACATCTACGGGTCACTCCCATCCTGAAGTGGTACAGGCAGTTCAAGAGCAGGCAGAGAAGTTTTTACACATCTCTTCAGACTTTTATCACCCTGCATGGATCGAATTGGGAGAACGGCTGAATGAGATTGCGCCTTTCAAAGAAACGGCCTTGTCTTTCATGACCAATTCGGGAACCGAGTCGGTGGAAGCGGCTATTAAACTGGCGCGCTATCATACAGGCCGCATGAATTTCATCGGCTTTACTGGCGCTTTTCATGGCCGCACAATGGGTTCTGTGACCTTTACAGCCAGCAAACCAAAATATCACAAGGGCTTTTATCCGCTGATGAATGGGGTTTTGCACGCGCCGTACCCCAATCCCTATCGCCCCATTTTGGAACGCAAGCCTGGCGAGGATTATGGCCAGACTGTTGTGCGGTACATTGAAGAAGAGATTTTGGGGCATGTTTTACCTGCTGAGGAGACTGCCGGCATTTTGGTCGAATCGATCCAGGGGGAGGGCGGTTACATTGTTCCGCCGGAAGGCTTCTTCCCTGCTCTGCGTGAACTCTGCGATAGACATGGAATCCTTCTCATTGTGGATGAAGTGCAGGCAGGCATGGGACGCACCGGCAAGTGGTGGGGAATCGAACACTTTGGGGTCGAGCCGGATATTATCACGGCAGCCAAGGGCATTGCCTCTGGCTTACCGTTAGGCGCTTGTATTGCCCGTAAAAGTGTGATGAACTGGGAACCGGGCGCACATGGCAATACCTATGGCGGTAATCCCCTGGCCTGCGTTGCTGCGCTTAAGACGATTGAACTGATTCGCCGAGAATATCTTCAGAACGCTGCTGAGGTCGGTCAGTACATTTTAGATGCCTTGCATGAACTTATGGCACGTCATCCAAGTATTGGCGATGTGCGCGGCAAAGGTCTGATGATTGGTGTTGAATTTGTCAAAGAGCGGGTCGGCAAAGAACCGGCAGAGGCCTTGCGCGACCGCATTGTGGACCTGGCTTTCCAGCGCGGCTTACTTCTGCTTGGTTGCAGTAAGAGCACCATCCGCATTGCACCCCCGCTTTCCCTGACCAGACAGGAGGCCGATGACGGCCTGGCAATTTTTGAGGAAGCCATTGCCTTGGCCGAAAAAGAAGCCTGATCGCTGTTTGAAATCTGATTGATAACTGGAACCAGACGACATCCCGAAGGCCTTTTCAAAGTAGTTACCCTTTGACGAAGACCTTCGGGATGATGATAAAATAAACTGGTTCAACCCTGGATAATCTCCCTATTGCGTGTTGATGATCGGCCCTTTTCTTACTCTCGCATCCTATGCTTCCCGATTTTCGCGTTCGTCAGCGTGACTATTTGCTTGAAATTGCCCGCTTGTTGACCGAGGAACTTGACCTCGACAAACTCCTGGCGCGCATTTTGCGCATCTCCATTGAGATGCTGGCAGGCCAGGCAGGTCTGATTGCCCTCAAAAACGAAAGCGGTTGGCGGGTGGCTGCTGCTCAGGGCATTCCACACGCCATGTTGCGCTACCTTGAACCGATTCTGGCTGAAGAGAATGTCTCTGAATTCAATGCCGAAGAACTCAACCGCCTGTTGAAAGAATTGGCCTACACGGCCAGCATGGGCCTGCTCAACGGCGTAGGCTTGCCTCTGGTAGCCCATAACCGCGTGATTGGCGTCATATTCATCTTTCGAGCCTATGCAGATGTTTTTTCAGCCAATGACAAATCTCTCTTGCGTGCTTTCGCTGACCAGGCGGCAATTGCCGTTTTCAATGCACAACTCTATACACAAGTCAGTTACGAAAAACAACGCCTGGATGCCCTGCTTGATGCCGCCGCAGATGGGATCTTTATTCTTCATGCCGACCACACCATCGAACGCTGTAACGCAGCCTTTGAGAAACTATATGGCCAGCCGCGCAGCAATATCGTCGGCCGGAAACACGATGAAATCATCCGTTGGGCGCGCGACCCGCATGGTCAGACACTGGAAGAAGCCGAACGCGGCGGCTGGCCGCTTACCCCCAATGCCAGCCTGTATGTGGAAGGCGACCTCCAGCGCCCGGATTTGCCCCCTTTGCCGGTTGGTATCACCTATTCCCCTTTGATTTCTTCTGAAGGCGTCTTGCGCAACATTTTTGCCAGCGTACGTGATATCACCCACTTTCGTACTGCTGAGGAAATCAAAAGTACGTTTGTCTCCATTGTCAGCCATGAACTGCGTACTCCTGTGGCGTTGATTAAAGGTTATGCAAGTACCCTGCGCCGCGATGATGCCCGCTGGGAACGCGAAATTGTTAATGACAGCCTGGCAGTGATTGAAGAAGAGGCTGACCGTCTGGCGCGCATGATAGATGACTTGTTAGATGCATCCAGACTGCAAGCAGGCGGATTGAGCCTCAACCGTTCTGACATCTCCCTGCCGCTCCTGGCACAGCGCACTGCGGATCGTTTCCAACCCCAGGCAGGCCCGCACACCTTGATTGTAGACTTCCCCGAAGGCTTTCCCGTTATCCTTGCCGATGAACACCGCATTGAACAGGTGCTTTCAAATCTCATCTCAAATGCTTTGAAATATGCCCCATCGGGCGAGATTCGCATTCAGGGGCAAGTGCGGCCCGAGCAGGTAATCGTCTGTGTGAGCGATGAAGGTCCCGGCATTGACCCGCGTGACATGCCTCATGTCTTTGACCGCTTCTACCGGGCCGAAGATGCTGTTCGCAAGACCAAAGGTGCAGGATTGGGGTTATACCTGGCGCGAGCCATTGTTGAGGCCCATGGCGGTCGTATTTGGATTGACCCTCAGCCCAATCACGGCGCCCGCATTTGCTTTTCGCTGCCGCGGACACCATGATATAAAAACTGTGTTCCCCGACAGGTATTGTGAATTTCCTCTCAAGTTGAGTGGAAAGTAGTATACTTTTTACACCATTCCCTATTCTTGCCCTGTAGGAAAAAACGCAGGGGGCAATCACCTTTTTGCAAATCTCACCGGGAGGAGATGCTCATGCCCGATCCACGTGTCCAGAAACTGGCCAAAGTACTTGTTCATTATTCGCTTGAGATTAAACCCGGTCAACAACTGGTATTGCAGACCGAGCCTCTGGCCGACGAACTCTCCCTGGCTTTCCTTGAAGAAGCCACCAAAGCCGGGGCCCATATTCTCACCTTGAATTCTGTGCCAGGCGCAGACGAGGTCTTTTTCAAACACGCCTCTGATGCGCAATTGGATTTTCTAATGCCGCTACGAAAACAAATCTTTGAGACCTTTGATGCTCGCTTGTATATTGAAGCCCTCTCAAATACGCGTACCCTGGCTGGCGTGGACCCAACGCGGATTGCCCGCTACCGCAGAACGTATGCGCCGCTTTTCAAAATTCTCTCTGAGCGTTTTGCGCGGGGCGATTTCCGTTGGTGTTTAACCGTCTACCCCACCGAAGCCATGGCCCAGGAAGCCAACATGAGCCTGAGCGACTACCGCGAGTTTGTCTTTGAAGCCGGAATGCTCAATGCAGATGACCCAGTATCTTGCTGGAAAGAAGAGGCCGGACGTCAACAACGTTTGATTGATTGGCTCAAAGGACGTAAGCAGGCAGTCCTTAAAGGCGAAAATGTGGACCTTACCCTGTCGTTGCAAGAGCGTACCTTCATTTCATGTGCAGGAAAAGAAAACTTCCCTGATGGAGAAATCTTTACCAGCCCGGTAGAGGATTCGGCGAATGGCTGGATTCGCTTTAAGTATCCGGCCATCTACGATGGGCAAGAAGTGGAAGATATCGAACTCTGGTTCGAAAACGGGCGGATTGTCAAAGAGAAGGCAGGCAAAAATCAGGCCTTACTAACCGCCTTGTTGAACACCGACCCAGGAGCGCGCTACCTAGGCGAATGGGGAATTGGCACCAATTATGGTATCACCCGTTTTACCAAAAACATGCTGTTCGATGAAAAGATTGGCGGCACGATTCATCTGGCCGCCGGTATGGGAATGCCGGAAGCCGGTGGTAAGAACGAATCTGGCCTTCACTGGGACATGCTCTGTGATATGGCCTCCGCCGAAGTAATTGTGGATGGAGACCTGTTCTACAAAGACGGAAAACCGGTTATTTGACCATGGACGTGGAAGCATTTTTCTCTGCTATTCAGAATGGCAACTTGAGATTGGTGGAGCAGATGCTCCAGGCCCATCCGGACCTGATTCACACGCAAGATGACAGAGGCCTTTCGCCTATCCTGGTTGCAACTTATCAGCGTCATCCGGATATTGTCGAATTGTTGATAAGCCACAAGGTCTTGCTGGATATATTTGAAGCGGCTGCTACTGGTCGGGTCAACCACGTTGTCCGCATTCTGGCCCGAAAGCCAGAATTGGCCACAGCCTATTCCCTAGATGGCTATCAACCCCTGGCTCTGGCGGCCTTTTTTGGTCATCTGGAAGTCATGCAGTTCCTGTTGCGCGCAGGAGTGGAGGTCAATGCCCTCTCGCGTAATCCACTGCAAGCAGCACCCATTCATTCGGCCGCGGCAGGAGGGCAGGTGGAAGCCATGCGGCTCCTTTTGGAGTATGGCGCAGATCCCAATGCCTGTCAGGCTGGCAAGGTGGCACCGTTACACCTTGCTGCCCAGCAAGGCAACCTTCAAATGATACTTTTGCTTTTACTTAGCGGCGCCGACCTTCAGCAGAAGACTGCAACAGGCAAAACCGCCTTGGATTTAGCGCGGGAGGCCAATCACCCTGAAGTAGTGGAATTGCTGAAAACAGAAATTACCAAACGCTTTCGCAGTACCCGCAGGATAACTGCTCCCCGCTGATGTGTTGTCGCTTGAGCAGGAACGGTAATTAACGTCAGTCTGGGATAAGCAGAACAAGCGTCCCGAAGGGTTCGGTTTTGTTGCCAGCACCTTCGGGACGTTTTGACACTCTGTCCCGAACTCCGGTTAATTATTCGCGTTCATCTTCTGCACAACAGGGCAGGGGAATGAACTTTTTGCCATTCCTTACGTATATCTTTCCAGTGCGAGTAAGATGACATTTTTTCTTTGTAAAAGGAGTATCCCATGCGTAGCAAATTCTTTGTTTCACTGGCCCTGTTGTTGTTGCTAACGGCTGCTGTGGTCACCCCTGCAATGGCTTTCGGAAGCCGTGAAGGGGATAAAATTGTCATCGCTGCTGATGAAGTTGTTGAAGATGACCTCTATCTCTTCGCAGACGAAGCCGTGATTGACGGTACCGTTCAAGGAGATTTAGTTTTCTTTGGACGTGCTTTGACCCTGAACGGCACTGTTGAGGGTGACCTGATGGTTGCCGGGCAGGCAATTGTGATTAATGGCACCGTCAAAGACGATGTACGTTTAGGTGGGGCAGCCGTGCTGGTGGGTGAGCGCGCCAGCATTGGTGATGACCTGTTCTTCGGCGGCGCCAGCCTGGAGACCAAGCCTGGTTCCAGCGTTGGCGGCGACCTGGCCCTGGGTTGTGCTCAGGCATTGGTGTCTGGTGACGTAGCCGGAAACCTGATGATCGGCGCAGGTGGGTTGGAATTGCGCGGTACTGTGGGAGGGAACGTAAAGGCGGATGTAGGTGATCCTGAAGAGGGCAGTCCGCCGGTTGACATGTACCTGCAACAGATTCCTTTTGCGGTGCCGGCGGTTCCTGTTGGACTGACGATTGATCCCAATGCTAAAATTGGCGGCCAACTCGAGTATACGGCTACCGAAGATTTGTCCATTCCAGATGGCGTCGTCGGAGGCAATATCAAACGAATCCTGCCCGAGGTGAGTGAGAAAACTGAAGAACAGACCACAGCCCAAAAGATTGGCCAGTGGTTTTTGGAGTTATTGCGCCTTATGGCTTCTCTCTTGCTGATTGGCCTGTTATTGGTTTGGTTACTTCCCGCATTTGTCCTGAATCTGAGCGAGAAAGTCCGGATGCAAACCTGGCCCAGCCTGGGATGGGGAGTGGTAGCCTACGCTGCTTTCTTCTTCGTCCTGCTGCTGATTGTCATTGCGATGATCTTGCTCGCGATGGTTTTTGGGATGTTAACGCTAAAAGGCATCAGCACGGCCATCGTGTTCATTGGCATTTTGGCGCTTTTCTCCATGATTCTTGCTTTTGTCCTCATCACCTCATACCTGGTGCTGGTAGTCGTCGGCCAACTCCTTGGCCGCCTGGTATTTCGGATCTTCAAGTCAGACCTGGCAGAACATCGCATATGGCCAATGGTTGCAGGCGTGATTCTGATTGCCATTCTGGTCTCTCTGCCTTTTGTCGGCTGGCTGTTCAAGTTGCTGAGCGTTTTCTTTGGCCTTGGCGCTCTCTGGCTTTGGGGGCGCGAGAGATGGGTCACGCAAGCAGTCTGAGTGTTGTTTGAATGATGTAAAGAAGCGGGTTGCCATAAACAGCCCGCTTCTTTGCATGATTGCTATAGAGTAGGTCGAGTTTCAAACGTGACCTACTCTATTATGCTCGCCAGAAGCCGCGGCGGATGGGGCGGACATCCTCCGCTGTGATGAAGGCCTCGGGGTCAATCTCGTTCACCAGGGCGCGGACATGGTCGACATTCTTCCGCAAGACGTTGCATTGCATCAGCGTGACTGTGCCATCTTTGCCGCGCGCCGGGATTTCGGTCACGGCAAAGCCATTGGCCCGCAAGTGTTCAACAATCGCTGCGCCGCGGCGAGGGCTGATGATGTTGATGTGAACGTGTCCAATCGCCAGCCGTTCTTCGATGAGCATCCCCACCACATTGCCGGTGGCAAAGCCGGCGGCGTAGCCAATCACATTCAGAGGATTATCGAGGTTCTGTAGAACCGAAGTAATCGCAATGACGAAAATGACCGACTGACAGAAGCCGAGGATCCAGGCGATCCACTTCTTGCCCCGGACGACGAACAGCAGCCGCAGGGTATCGAGCGTCATATCGCCGACCCGCAGGGCAAAAATGCCCAGGGCAGCCAGCCAGGCAGCGGGGGAGAAAAAGATATCAGACATTTGACCTCCAATTGTAAAAAAACGGGCGGCACGCCGGCCGCCCAGGAATGGATTATTGGTTTGCCGGCAAATACAGCCGCTCTACGTACTCCTTGACCATGCGGCGGGTGCTGAACTGCGGGGTGATGGTGCGCAGGGATTCTTTGATGCGCGCCACCCATCCCAACGGCACATTATCGGCATTCCGATTGTTGTAATAGAGCGGGATAATCTCTTTTTCCAGCACTTCGTACAGGCTGGCAGCATCCATCTGGTCCTGGATTTCGGTATCCAGGTCGGCATCTTGCCCAATGGCCCAGCCGTTCTGTCCGTTATAGGCCTCGCGCCACCAGCCATCCAGCACTGAGAAGTTCAAGACACCGTTGACTGCGGCTTTCATGCCCGAGGTCCCGGAGGCTTCGTTCGGGCGGCGCGGATTGTTTATCCACACGTCCACGCCCTGGACGAGGTAACGCGCCAGGTTCATGTCGTAATCTTCGAGGAAGACCAGCCGACCGCCGTTCTCGGCGCGTTTGACAATGCGATAGACTTCCTGAATCAGCAATTTGCCGGGTTCATCGGCCGGGTGCGCCTTGCCGGCAAAGATGATTTGCACCGGATAGTTAGGCCGGTTGATGAGTTTCAACAGGCGTTCCACATCGCTAAAAATCAGGTTGGCGCGCTTGTAAGTGGCAAAGCGGCGGGCAAAACCGATGGTCAGGACGTAAGGGTCGAGCATCACGCCCGAGGCAATCGCCTGCACCGGATGATAACTGCCCTTCATCCAACGCTGACGGGCGCGTTCGAGGGCGTAGAAGGCCAGTTTGCGCTTCAGATGGATGCGAACAGCCCATAGTTCATCATCGGGGATTTGCTCCACCTGATTCCACAGGAGCGGGTCGTCGAGGCGGTCGAGCCAATCGGGTCCCAGGTACTTGTCGAAGAGGACCCGCATCCGGCGGGCCAGCCAGGTGGAGGTGTGCACGCCGTTGGTAATGGACGTGATGGGAACATCGTCTTCTTCCACATCCGGCCACAAGAATTGCCACATGCGGCGACTGACGCGTCCATGCAGTTCTGAAACGGCATTGCGTCCTTCGGAAAGGCGCAGGGCCAGGATGGGCATGCTGAAGGTCTCGCCCCAGGCCTGGTTGTGACGTGCCAGGTCCACGAACTGATCGCGGCTGATGCCGAGTTCGCTCCAGAAGTTGGAGAGGTTCTTGTCAATCAGCCAGAGTGGGAATTCATCGTTGCCCGCCGGCACAGGGGTATGGGTGGTGAAGACATTGTTGGTTTTGATTTTTTCAACGGCCTGCTCAAAGGGAAGGCCCTCGGCCACGAGTTCGCGCGCCCGTTCCAGGGTCAGGAAAGCAGCGTGACCTTCGTTCATGTGCCAGACGGTCGGAGCATAGCCGAGTTTTCGCAGGGCGCGCACGCCGCCCACGCCGAGTAAAATTTCCTGGGCGATGCGCAGGTCAATGTCGCTCCAGTAGAGGCGGGCGGTCAGTTTTCGGTCGTTGGGCGGATTTTCATCCAGGTCGGTATCGAGCAGATAGAGCGGGACGCGGCCGACGCGCAGTTCCCAAATACAGGCGTTAACCGAACGATCCGGGAAGTTGACCGAGATTTTGAGCAGGTCGCCGTGTTCATCCACCACCGGCAAGACGGGCAGGTCATCGAAATTGAGCGGTTGATTGATGGCTTCCTGCCAGCCGTCTTCTGAAATGCGCTGGGAGAAGTACCCCTCGGCATACATCAGTCCCAGGCCAACCAGCGGCAGGCCCAGGTCGGAGGCCTCTTTCAAATGGTCGCCCGCCAGCACGCCCAGGCCGCCGGAATAGATGGGCAGGGTTTCATGCAGGCCAAATTCCATCGAAAAGTAAGCGATGGTGCCTTTACAGCGGCTTTTGTACGTGCGCGTGCACCACGTCTCGCTGGCGTTCATGTACGCGTCAAAGTCGGCGAAAACCTGGTCGTAGAGTTCAAGGTAGTAGGGGTTTTGGGCCGCGGCATTGATTTCAGCGCGCCCGACTTGTCGTAGAAAGACGAGGGGGTTGTGGTTCAACCTCTCCCACAGGGCGTTATCAATGCGGTTGAAGAGCCGCTGGGCGTAGGGATTCCAGGTCCACCAGAGGTTGTACGCAAGTTCTCCCAGCCGGCGGATTCGGCGCGGCAGGTCGAAATGGTTGGGAATTTTCGTCAGAAAGTTCGTCATCGTGAGTTCTCCAAAAGTAGAATGATACCAAAAAAAGCCGCAAATGGGGGAGCAATTTGGAACGCGGATTGCGCGGAGAAACGCGGATGACGCAGATTGTTGAAACGCGGATGACGCAGATTGAACGGATTGCGCGGATGAGACAGAGGAACGCGGATTGTGCAGATTGTTGAAACGCGGATGACGCGGATTGAACGAATTACGCGGATGAGACAGAGGAACGCGGATGACGCGGATTGAATGAATTACGCGGATGAGACTGAGGAACGCGGATTGTGCAGATTGTTGAAACGCGGATGACGCGGATTGAACGAATTACGCGGATGAGACAGAGAAACGAGGATGACGCAGATTGAATGAATTACGCGGATGAGACAGAGAAACGCGGATTGTGCAGATTGTGCGGATAAGCCCCAGAGATAAACGGAACCTGGATTGATGCTGAAAACATATCACGGCCCCAAAACATCTTTTTTCGTGTAATTCGTGCCATTCGTGGCAAAAAAACATCCTTCGTGAAATTCGTGCCATTCGTGCAGATGTGAAGTAAAATTCCGGCGGAGAAACCATGCCCGAAACCGTCCAACTCTTCATCACCTGCCTGATCGATTCCTTTTTCCCGCACATCGGCGAGGCGATGGTGCGCGTCCTCAACCGCGCCGGCGTGCGCGTGGAATTCCCGGCTGGTCAGACCTGCTGCGGTCAGCCGGCCTTCAACGCCGGCCTGCGCGCTGAAGCCCGACCGATGGCCGAGCAGACCATCCGGGTCTTTGAGCAGACCACCGGCGACATCGTCATCCCCTCCGGCTCGTGCGCGGCGATGATCCGGCACGGCTACCTGGAACTGTTCCGCGACGACCTGCCCTGGCTGGAACGGGCGCAGGCCCTGGCCGGGCGCGTCTTCGAGTTGACCGAGTACCTCGTGGACGTGCGCGGCGTGACCGACCTCGGGGCGCGCTGGCCGGGCCGATTGACCTACCATCCCTCCTGTCACCTGCTGCGCGGCCTGGGCGTGGACCGTCAGCCGCGCCTCCTCCTGGCAGCAGTGCAGGATGCTGAAATCGTCGAACTGCCCGAACGCGAGGATTGCTGCGGTTTCGGCGGCGTCTTCTCGGTGGAGCATCCCGAACTCTCTGCCGAGTTCCTCAAGCGCAAAATCGCCAACCTGGAGAAAACCGAAGCCCCCGCCCTTGTCGTCGCCGATACCGGCTGCCTGATGCACATTCAGGGCGGCCTGACGCGGCAGGGCAAACCGCAGCGGGTGGTGCACATCGCCGAAGTCTTGAGCCACAGATAGCCACAGATGAAAACAGAGAACTTTCGCCAACGCATCCGCCGCTCCCTGGCCAACGAGACCCTGCAACTGGCCCTCGACGCCAACGCGGCGCGCCGCAAGGCCAGCCGCCAGGTTGCTTTCGCTTCCCTGCCCGACATCCAGGAGCGCCGCGCCCGCGCCCACACCGTCAAAGCCGAAATCGTGGCGCATCTGGAAGACTACCTCACAGAGTTCATCCGACAGGTCGAAGCCAACGGCATCCACGTCCATCGCGCTGCCAACTCGGCAGAAGCCGTGAAACAGGTGCTGGCCCTGGTGCAAGAAGCCAAAAGCGCCCCCGGTCATGGCCTTCCCGATGAGCCGCTCATCGTTGCCAAATCCAAGAGCATGGTGAGCGAGGAAATCGAACTCAACCACGCCCTCGAGGCTGCTGGCTGCCGCGTGGTGGAGACCGATTTGGGCGAATACATCGTCCAACTGCGCGGCGAACGCCCCGCTCACATCATCACCCCCGCCGTTCACCTGCGGCGTCAGGAGGTCGGCGCCCTCTTCGCCGAAAAACTGGGCATCCCCTACACCGAAGACATCCCCACCCTCACCGACACCGCCCGCAAAGTCCTGCGCGAAGTCTTCCTGAACGCCCAGGTTGGCATCTCCGGCGTTAACTTCGGCGTCGTCGAAAGCGGCACCCTCTGCCTGGTCACCAACGAGGGCAACGGGCGCATGGTCACCACCCTGCCGCCGGTTCACATTGCCCTGATGGGAATCGAACGCCTCGTCCCCACCCTGGACGACCTGGCGCTGTCCCTCTCGCTCCTGCCGCGCTCGGCCACCGGTCAGAAACTCAGCGTCTATACCAGCCTCCTCCACGCCCCGCTCCCCGGTCAGACCCGCCACCTGATTCTGCTCGATAACGGACGCCTGGCCCTGCGCGCCTCGCCCCTGGCCGAGTCGCTCTACTGCATCCGCTGCGGGGCGTGCCTGAACGCCTGCCCGGTCTTCCGCGAACTGGGCGGACACGCCTACGGCAGCATCTACCCCGGCCCGATTGGCTCGGTCATCTCGAGCGCACTGGTGGACCCGCAATTCGACTACTTGGCGCAGGCCTCCTCGCTGTGCGGCGCCTGCCGCGAGGTCTGCCCGGTGGACATTGACCTGCCCGGCCTGCTCTTGCGCGTGCGGGCGGGAGGTTCACCACGAAGGACACAAGGGGACACAAAGGTAAGAGAGCAGAGAGAAGCAGAGCAACGTGAAGGAGCGGGGATTCCGTTACCGGTCAAAGTAGGGTTGAAAAGTTTCCGCCTCGCCGCCTCGATCCCGCGCCTGTTTGCCGTTTTGCAGACTCTGGGCGGCATCCTGACCCATCTCCTGTCCCCCCGCCGCGCCTACCTGCATCTCCCCGCCTGGACGGGCTGGGGCTACAGCAAAGACTTTCCCCGCCTGGCGGTGCGTCCCTTCCGGGCGCGCTGGCAGGATGTTGAGCAAGAGGTGGCAGAAGGACACAGAGAACAGAGAACAGAGGGCAGCGAACAGGGCGAGAGGAGAGAGGATGAAGCAGAAGTCGGGCTGATAGAACGCTTCGTGCAGGAGGTGACCGCCCTGGGCGGGAAGGTAGAGCAGATCTCCGCCGGAGAGTTACCGGCCCGCTTGCAGGCGTTTCTGGCCGAAGCGGGCGCGGCGCAGGCCCTGACCGATGACATGACGGCTCCGCTGCTGGGCGAGGCCGCCGTCCGCCGACCCGACCCAGCCATCCCCGTCGGCGTGACCGGCGCGCTGTGCGCCATTGCCGAGACCGGCTCGCTTGTCCTCGTCAGCGGCGCGGGCGAAACGCTGACCGCCTCGCTCCTGCCGCCGTTTCATGCCGTGATTTTGAAAGCCTCCCAAATCGTCCCCACCGTAGCCGAGGCGCTGGCGCGACCAGAAGTGCGTCATGCGCGGGCGGGAGTCATCATCACCGGTCCCAGCCGCACCGCCGATATTGAAATGACCCTCACCATCGGCGTCCACGGGCCGGGAAAATTAGTCGTCTTTCTCGTTGACGATTGGTGAAACTGTGATAAAATCAGCCCGCTAAAAAAGAGCCGCCCCCATCGTCTAGCGGCCCAGGACGTGGCCCTCTCAAGGCCAAAACAGGGGTTCGAGTCCCCTTGGGGGCACACACATCTGCCGGTGAGGCAGATTTTTTTGCGCCAAACCACGGCTCCGTAAGGGGATGATGGTCGTTTCGATGGCATCCACCGTGCAGGATATGGACTTCCCCCATAGCCTGGCAGGAGTGTAGGACAAGTCTTAAGACTTATCCTGCTACGGCTCGGCGCGCTTTCCCCCCTCCGTCCTGCGGACGCCTCCCCCGAATCGACAGGATTTGGGGGAGGGCAGGGTGGGGGTCTTACGGCTTGCCGGGACAGTGGCGTGATACGGCACATCGGGGCCGACGTATTGCTGCCATTCCGCCAGCGTCAGGTTGCGCGGCAGGCGGCGGGCTTCATCCTGGAGCGTTGCCTCGCTGACCAGGCCACGCTCCAGCGCCTGACGAACTGCCTGGTGGATCCACTCTGCGTCTATGCCGGAACGAATCAAATCCACCAGGGTGCGCGGCAGAGTAGTCACCGGCAGGCCATGCCGGAAGGTGACTTCGTCATCGCTCAGGCGAGCGGTGTGCAGACGCACCCCTGCCTGTCGACGCGAGGCCGTGCGCGGGACGGTGAGATGGATTTTGGCGGGTAGCAGGTCGGTGAGGCCATAGAGCAGGAGGGCGCTCTCGTGCGAAACAACAGCCTTTTCTCCGGCCGCAAGCCAGGCGACGATCAAATCGGCATAGGGTGTCTCAGGGAATGCAACCAGGCGATAGATACCACGACGAACTCGCAGCAAGTGGCCTTGTCTGGCGTGATACGAAAGCAGGGCTTTGGACAGACCCACTCGACGCGCTTGACCGGCTGAAAAGTAACCTCCCTGCTGTTCCACAATTGGGTAGAGACGAGAATGAATGGACATTGGTTGTGTGTGAGCAAAAAGTCAAAAAATGTTTGACTATTTGCACACATTATACTGTCGAACAGGGTGCTGCGAACAGATTTTCTCATGCACAGCCATTCACTCAGCGTCCTTTCCGGCACGGGCCGCGGTGGTAGGGGTACATGTCAGTAATGTAAGCACGCATATACCGTCCCTTGGATTCGGCCTCCAGCAAACCCTGGAAGACTTCGGGCGGGACGTCTTGGTAGCAATAGACCCGTCCGCTGGTGAACATGACCTGCAGCAGGCGACGCTCTTCATCGTAGCCGACCGAATCCACCATGCTGGATTCCACTGGGATCATGGTGATGCGTTTGGCGGGCTTCTTTGCTGGCGGTGTGACCTGATCGCCAATAGTCATCCCACTGGACTGGCCGATGTTGACGTTGTACTTGCCCTGCTGCACCACGTTCTGGTCCCCCGTCACAATCACGCTGCCGCTCACGCTTCCACCGATGGCGACGGAGCGATCCCCACTGGCGATGACGGTGTGACCAGGGGCTTGCGCCTGTTGCAGTAGGCGGGCGAGTTCCTGCGCCAGGGGTTCGTCTTCGGCGAGCAGTTTCTTCAGTTGCAGGCGCAAAGCAGCCAGCGCCTCTTCATCCTTCGGGTTGTCCGCAACATCCGTTGCCGCTTCGAGCGCGGCGGGTTTGGCTTCTACCTTTGGGCGCAGTTTGTCCCACAGGGTTTTGGCCTGGTCGAGGCCCTGCTCAGTAACTTTTTCGCCGAGGGCTTTGGCCGCCTCCTGTCCGGCGAGTTTGAGTCCCTTGAGCAGGTAGGGCAGGAAGGGGGCGAGGAATTGGACGAGTTGGGCGGGGAGTTGGGGGTCCATGGGAGGCTCCTTTCAGGGAATACCATTTTGTGCTGATGAAAGATGAAGAAGATTACAAACGCGCCAAAAACTCCGCCGGGCGCAGGATGGGGATGTTTTCAAAGGGTATCAAGGCCAGCAGGTCAGCGTCTCCCGAAACGATGCAATCTGCTTCGGCAGCGAGAGCGGCTTCGAGAAACTTGTCATCTTTGGGGTCGCGGCAAGCGGTCACTTTTTGGGTCGGCGTCACCAGTTTCCCCCGCAGGCGCAGTAAATTGATGATGGCGAAGATGTCATCCGGCTCGATGTGATATTTTTGGCGAAAATCAGGGTGGCCAAGCACGTCAATGATTTCCACCAGGATTTCAGTGGAGTAAATGGCGGTGAAGCGTCCATCGCGCAGGGCAAGCAGCACATTGCCGGTTGTCCCCTGGCGGTGGATCAATGCGCTGACCAGCACCCCCGTATCTATGACGGCGCGCATGGGCTACCCCCGCGCCGCTTCGATGTCGGCGGCCAATTCTTCTTCGCTCACGGCAGCGTTCACTTCCGCCAGGCGGTTCCAGACCCTGTCGAAGCGCGCCAGCACCTCGCTCTCCTGGATTTGCTGAAAGCGCAGGTAGTCTTCGTAAGAGATCAGCACGGCTTCCGGGCGCGAACCGCGCGTCAGGATGATCGGCGTGCGCTTGCTGACCACCTGATCGAAAAACGAGCGAAATTTGCGTTGGAGTTCGGTGACGCCAATGATTTGCTGCATGTCAGGCTCCTTTCTATGTATTACAATTCATATTGTAACACATATAGACAATGCGAAATACGCCAGCCATCTCGAAGAAACGTACCACGATCCCCGTTCTCCAGCCTTGTTCGCCGGGTTTTCTGGCCGCCTCCTGCCCGGCAAGTTTGAGTCCCTTGAGCAGGGAGGAGGCAAGGTATCCAACGCGGCGGCTTTCAATCGCTGAACTTTCCCCCCGGCATGGATGCAGAGTAAAGGCATACTTCATCCAGAGAACAAAACCGCCTGCCCACCGCTGACCGGTCCGGTATCTCTGCCACATTATCTCTCCCGAATAGTCTTAATCGCTCGAAAGGAAAATTCCCCGTGGGGGCACAAACATCCTCGATTTTGGCCTTTTGTCACAGGTATGTTGAAAAAAAAGCCTTCTGACTGGCTGGCGGTGACACAACGGTGACCGGGAAGAAGCCTTCCGAAAATCGCTCAAACAAAATGCAGCCTTGGACAAAGCGCCTGTCCACTGAGTGGTAACCCAGAGTGATCAAATCTTTAGAAGGTTTTTACTTATGGCTTCTTTTGGTAAAATTGCCAGCATGGAGCCGACATTTTTATCCGAACACATTGCCCAATCTGCCCCTGGTATCTTGAAGTTCGACGGGACGCGCATGGCTTTCATTGACGTTGAAGCGGGCTTTTGGAGTTTGCGCCGCCAACTGGAAACGCTGCTGGGCGAATCGGCTGCCCGCGCCGTCTTTCAGCAGGCTGGCGCCGATGGCGGGGCTTCGTATGCCGCGGCGCAAGGACGCGCCCAAGACCCGCAAGCCCAGCGGCAGTTGTTCGCGGGCTGTCTTCAGGCGTATCAGGCGGCGGGCTTTGGTCAGTTCGAGATGCTTGCCGATGGCTGGCTGCCGGGGCGGATGATGGTGCGCGGTCGGGAGACTTTCGAAGCCTGGATGATGACCCGGCACGGTCAGCGTGCCCACAGCCCGGTCTGCGCCTACACCGCCGGGGTATTGGTCGGTTTCATCAACGTGGTCACGCAGCGGCGCGATGTGGTTTGCATCGAGCGGCGCTGTCAGGCTTGCGGCGACGAAGCCTGCGAATTTGACCTGCTGCCCGCATCGCAAGCGGAAGGTCAATCCGTTATCGCCTTCACCCCCGACCCGGCGCTGGGAAAACTGCCCGGCAAACTCGACGAACCCCATCTGCGCGAAACGCTCACCCGCCTGACCGCCAACGAATCGCTCCTGCGTTCCATCGCCGAAAACGCCCGCCATTTCGCCATCTACCGGGTCACGCTCGACCCCGCCAGCCCTTATGGGGCGCGTGTGACCTTTGCCAGCCCCTCCATCCGCGAACTAACCGGCGTGGAAGACCACTACGATTTTGCCAACTGGTTCAAAAACCTGCACCCTGAAGATGAGCCGCGAGCGCTGGAAGCCAACCGCCGCGCCCTCGAACTGGGCGAGCCGTACAATCAGGTGACCCGCGTCTATAACCCGCGTCAGGGACGCTGGCGCTGGGTGCGAACCATCTCCAACCCTGGCTACGATTCCGAAGGGCGGTTGACTCACTTTGACGGCATGGTGATTGACCTGACCGAGCAAAAAGAAGCCGAACTGGCTTTGCAGGAGATGAACGCCACGCTGGAAGCGCGCGTGCAGACGCGCACAGAAGAAGTCGAGCGGCGGCGCGCTGCGGCGGAAAGTTTGCGCGACATCATCCGCATGATTAATTCCAACATGCCGCTGGACGACTTCCTGCAACAGGCGGTGGAACTGGCGGCGAAGCAATTGGGAGCGGGAGCGTGCGTGCTGCATCACATTGACCTGGAAAAAGAAATCATTACCCAGTCTGCCACCTATGGCATGGAAGGAATCTTTGAAAAGCGCGGCAGCCGCCCGTTTTCGGCGATGAAGCCTTCGGGCGGCGAAGGCTACCTTCAGGCTTTGCTGGCGCGTCAGCCCATCTATGGCAATTACCCGCCCCTGCCCGAACGGGTGGATGAAATCCGCCGCGACCCAAGCATCCCCGAATCCATCAAGCGCGAACGAATCGCCTTGCGCGAGCGTTACGCCGGTTCGTTTGCCGTGCCGCTTTACATTCAGGATACGCTCTACGGCGGAATGGTGTTTTATTACGCCGAGCCGCAAGAGTTTCACGAAGAGCAAATTCAACTGGGAATGGCGTTTGCCGAACAAATGGCGGTAGCGCTCGAAAACGCCTTCCTGCGCGAACGCGCCGCGCTGGCAGAACGCAGCCGCCTGGCGCGCGACCTGCACGACGCCGTCTCGCAGACTCTCTTTTCCGCCAGCCTGATTGCCGAAGCGCTGCCCAAACTCTGGCAGCGCAGCCCCGAAACCGCCGCCCAAAAACTGGAAGAATTGCGCCAACTGACGCGCGGCGCGCTCTCCGAAATGCGTACTTTGCTCTTTGAATTGCGTCCCGCCGCGCTGGGCGACGCGGAACTGCCCGACCTGCTGCGCCATCTGGCAAACGCCTTTACTGCGCGCACCCGCCTGCCGCTAGACTTGACCATCGAAGGGCAGCCCGACCCGCCCGCCGGGGTCAAAGCCGTGTTCTACCGCGTGGCGCAGGAAGCCCTCAACAACACCGCCAAATACGCTCAGGCGCGGCAGGTTGCCCTGCATCTTTCGGGCGGAAGAGACCATTTGCGGTTGGAAGCGCGTGACGACGGGCGCGGATTCGACCCGCTCGCCGTTCCGCCCGATAGTTTGGGGCTGGGCATCATGCGCGAGCGCGCCGAATCGATAGGCGCGTCCCTTCACATCCGCAGCGCGCCCGAACAGGGAACAACCATTACGCTGGATTGGAAACCTTCTCAACAGGAGACCCTATGACCCCCATTCGCGTTATGCTGGTAGATGACCACGCCGTAGTACGCAGCGGGCTGGCAACTTTTTTGCTGACCTGCGACGATATGGAACTGGTGGGCGAAGCCGAAAACGGCGAACAAGCCCTGGCGCGCTGCCCCCTGCTCAAGCCAGACGTGGTGCTGATGGATTTGGTCATGCCCGGCATGGACGGCGCGACCACCACCCGCCGCCTGCGCGAAGTTTGCCCCGACGCGCAGGTGATTGTGCTGACCAGTTTCAAAGAGCAGGAACTGGTGCAGGGTGCGCTGCAAGCCGGGGCGATTGGCTACCTGCTCAAAGACGTGACCGCCGCCGAACTTGCCAGCGCCATCCGCGCCGCTTCGATGGGCAAGCCCACCCTCGCGCCCGAAGCCGCCCAGGCGCTCATCCAGGCTGCCCGCCATCCCGCCGAAAAAATTGGTTTCGACCTGACCGAGCGCGAGCGTGAAGTATTGGCGCTGATGGTGGAAGGCTTGAACAACAATCAGATGGCGGAAAGACTCGTCATCAGCCTTTCGACGGTCAAATTCCATGTCAGCAGTATCCTGTCCAAACTGGGCGCGTCCAGCCGCACTGAGGCGGTTTCCATCGCTTTACAAAGTCACCTGGTCAAACGGTCAGGTTAAAGACCCTTCTGTGGCACAGGCTGTAAACTCCTCCACCTGCGGATGCGGTTGGGGAGTTTTTCTTTTAAACTGCAAACATGAACGATACGAAGAAGAACGCAACGACAATCTTTATTGCCCAAGGCGAAAAGCATGTTTTGGAAGCCCTGCGCTTCTTGTTGGAACAGCAAGATGACATTGCAATGGCGGGCGAAGCGCGCTCTGCGGAGGATTTGCTGACTCAGGTGTGCAAAAACGCTCCCGATGTCGTTTTGCTGGACTGGAACCTGCCAGGCATTCATCATCAACGGTTGGTGCGCGCTCTGCGGGAGTGCTGTCCTGCCGCGAAACTCATCGCGCTCAGCGTCAAGCCAGAGCATGAAGCCGCGGCGAAAGAATATGGAATGGATGGATTCCTTTCCCAACAACTTTCGGCGGAGCAGTTTTTAACCGCCTTGAACGCTGTTCGTTCAACAGACCCTAAAGGTCTCGGAGACCTTTAGGGTCTCGAAAAAAAGGAGAACCCATGAAAATTCTTTTCATCATCATCGCCATCGTCCTTGTCCTGCACGGACTGATTCACCTGATGGGCACGGTGACCTACATGAAACTCGGTACGGTGCAGGGCTTGACCTACAAAACCACCCTGCTCGGCGGGCGCTGGGATTTGGGCGAGAGCGGCATCCGCGTGTATGGCGCGTTGTGGGCTTTGGCAGCCATCGGCTTTGCCGTTGCGGCGATTGCCATGCTGACAGGCGCGGAGGGGTGGCGGCTTATCCTGGCTGGTACAGCCATCTTTTCTCTGGCGCTGACCGCGCTGGATTGGCAAGTCGCCTCGGCGGGAGCCATTCTGAATCTTGTCATCCTGGCGGGGCTGGGGATTGCTTCGCTTTTGGGAAAGTAGGAAACATGAATCACATCTCAACCCTGAAATGGCTCATTCCGCTCATCATTGTTTTGGCGTTCATCGCCGCGCTGGCAGGCTTGTATCCCGCCCAAGGGACGCCCTACCCGCTGACCAACTTTCGCGGCGAAGCAGTGACCATCAACGCGCGCGGACTGTATTACTGGGACACGGTCAGTTCCGCCGCCCAAATGCAAGCCAACGATTTGGTGACGCTCGTCCTCGGACTTCCCCTGCTTGCCGTTTCCTTTTGGCTGACCCTGCGCGGCTCTCTGCGCGGACGCTTGCTCCTGACTGGGACGCTCGGCTTCATTCTCTACACCTACGTCACGATGTGCTTCGGCGCGGCATATAACGCCTTGTTCCTCGTCTACGTTGCTTTGTTCAGTTTGAGTTTGTTTGCCTTCATCTTGAGCATGATGTCCTTTGAGTTGCAGACTCTTTCAGCGCATTTCTCGGAAAAACTGCCGCGCAGCTGGATGGCGGGACTCCTATTCTTCGCTGCTACCTTTCTCTTGCTGGCGTGGCTGGGACGCATTCTACCTACGCTTGTCCCCATCTCCCCCTGGGAGAGGGGCGGGGTGAGGGGCATCCCCGCGCTGGATAACGTAACCAGCATGTTCATCCAGGCGATGGACCTGGGACTCATCGTCCCGCTCTGCATCTTGTCGGGCATCCTGCTCCTGCGCCGAAAGCCCTGGGGCTACCTGCTGGCTTCGGTGGCGCTGATGAAGTTCCTGACAATGGGCGTCGCGGTCAGTGTCATGAGTCTGAACATGGCGCGGGTGGGTGTCCCGATTAGCATGGTTGAAGTTGTGGTGTTTCCAACCATCACGCTTGCAAACATTGTTATGGTGACGCTCTTGCTTCGGAACATCAAGGAATGAAACAAAGGAGAAAAAAATGGATAGGAAGTTTGGCCTCTACATCGTTTTGGGAATGCTCATTGGCGTGTGCTTTGGAGCATCGTTCACTCCAGTCGTCGAGAACGACATGCTTGCAATTTTGGGCGGTGCGCTGGCAGGCGTTTTCATTGGATGGTTCGCCGCCGTTGCGGTGCGCGAAAGAACAATACGAAAACAGGACAAGAAATAATCCAGAGCAAACGAAAATGAATAATCTCAATTTTCAGAACCGCCGCAAGCAAACTGCCGCCAGTATGGCTCTTGGAATAGGCATTGGACTTACGCTCGGCGCAGCGCTGGGCAATATCGCGCTGGGGCTTGGCGTTGGCATCCTCATCGGCGGCGTGGGGGCGCTGTGGAGAACGAAGGCGTCATGATTGTGTTCCGCAAGCGGACCCCTCAAGCCAGGCGGCGCCTCTCCAGGGCGGGCTGGGTATTGCTGCTGGTCTTTCTTGTTATCACACCCGTCCTGATGTTTCCGCCACACCAGAAACCAGCACCGACAGGCGCGTATGTTGTTGCCAGTGTCCGCTACACCTACACCGATGAAAATCGCATCGAAACCTATACCGACACGGGCGAGAAGCGCAGAGTCAATGTGACCTGCTGGCATCCCGTCCATGCCGCAGGTGAAACCTACCCGCTGATTGTCTTTTCGCACGGCGGGCTGGGACTGGAGACCAGCAACGAGTCGCTTTATCGCGAACTGGCGAGTTATGGCTATGTGGTCTGTTCCATCGGACATCCCTATCACGCCTTCTGGACGACAGGCGACGACGGGCGCACAACGTTTGTCAGCATGGATTATTTCCGTGAAATCCAGCGGGAAAATGCCAGGCGCGACCGTCAGCAAAGTTTCCACGCCTACCAGAAATGGATGGAAATCCGCACAGGCGACATCAACTTCGTGCTGGATACCCTTTTGTCCAACGCCGCAGGCGGCGCGGACGGCGTGTATGGTCTTGTGGATGTGGAGCGAATCGGCGTGATGGGGCATTCGCTCGGCGGTTCGGCGGCGTTGGCGATTCCACGTCAGCGAAACGACATTGACGCGGTGATTGCGCTCGAAGCGCCTTTTCTGTACGATATTGTCGGCGTGGAAAATGGCGAATTCGTCTGGCTCGACCAGCCTTATCCCGCGCCTGTCTTAAATATCTACTCGGACAGTTCCTGGAGCCACCTCGCCGAATGGCCGCAATATGCCAGAAACTACGCCATGCTTTCGGATGTCCCGCCAACTGCCATCAGCCTGCACCTGCCAGGGGCGGGACATTTCTCCCTGACCGACCTCTCGCTGGTCAGCCCGCCGCTGGTACGGCTGTTGGAAGGCGCGCCGCCGACCCGCGATAGCGTAGAGTATTTGCAAGCCGTAAACCATGCCTGCCTGGAATTTTTTGACCGTTACTTGAAGCGCGGCGTTGAATTCACAGTTGCTCAATAAAGGAAACCCCATGAAAAAGCCAACAAAAAAGACATTGGTTCCAGCGCTTTTGGCGCTCCCGCTAATTTGCGGCGTTGTGTTCCTATTCGCCTCGCGCTACGGTCATCTTTCGATTAACTTGCCAATGGCGCATAAGCCTGCTTTCGATACAGACGCCAGTGCGTATCCAAGCCAACTTCATGCCGAAGGCAATAGACTGGTGGATGCAAATGCACAGGTCGTGACCCTGCGCGGCCTCATGCCTGCTGACCCGGCAGTGTTGAGACGCAAGGGACGGTTCGAGCGCCTCTTCTTCGACAAAATGGCTGATTCGGGCGCGAACGTCATCCGCCTCCCCGTCCATCCCGAACGCTGGGGGCGCGATCCCGATTACCTGTGGCGTTACCTCGATCCCGCCGTGGCATGGAACGGTGAGAACGGCGTCTACACCATCATTGACCTGCACTTCATCGGAGACATCGGCACGGACCGCGGCGCGCAAATGCCTGACATCCGCATGCCCAGCAGGGATTTTGCCATGGCGTTCTGGCAGCAGGTTGCCTCCTACTTCAAGGACACCCCGCATGTCATCTTTGAAATATTCAACGAACCGGCTGATATTTTGGCCGAAGACTGGCAGACAAATGCCCAGGCGTTGGTGGACGTCATCCGCGCCACAGGCGCAAGGCAGTTGATCATCGTCGGGGGAATCGAATATTCCCGCGACCTGTCCTGGGTGTTGAAGTCGCCTATCAAAGATGACAACATCGCTTACGCATCCCACATCTACCCGGCGCATGGCAGATACTCCTGGGATCTCTGGTTTGGAAATATCTCGGAAAAATACCCAGTGGTGATGACGGAGTGGGGCTGGATGGAATCTGATCCAGGCGGCAAGCAGGAGTATCTGGTTGGAAGCCAAAAGACCTATGGCGAACCGTTGATGAAATATCTCGATCAGCGCGGGATTGGCTGGGTAGCGTGTTGGTTCGACGACGAATGGAAGCCCGCCATGTTTGCAGAAGAACTCGATAAGTTGACTCCATTTGGGGAATTCGTTCTGCAAAGACTATCCGGGCAATAAATATCTCTCATTGGAGGAGAAGCTATGAACATGAACATAAATGAATGCCAACATGAAATGCGCTCCGCTTTTTTGGGCGGATTTGCCGGGCAATTGGTTTCCGGCTTGATCTGGTTGGCGGCTTCGGGCATCAGCTTGTGGGGGACGCCGCGTTACGGCATGGCGGCGCTCTTCTTCGGGAGCATGTTGATTTTTCCGCTCACACAACTGGCGGTGCGGCTGATGGGGCGTCCCGGCAAAGTCAGCGCCGACAATGGTTTGTGGCAACTGGGTTCCCAAACCGCATTTACCGTGCCGCTTAACTTCCTGCTGGTCGGCGCTGCGACTCTCTACCGCGAAACCTGGTTCTTCCCGGCGGCCATGATCGTGGTCGGTTCGCACTACCTGCCCTTCATGACATTGTACGGAATGAGGATGTTCGGGCTGCTGGCTGGCTTGTTGGTTCTGGGCGGAGCCGGACTTGCACTTTATGGACCAGCCGTCTTCAGTCTGGGCGGCTGGTTAACGGCTGTCATCCTGATCGCATTTGCCTTTTTGGGGAGGTATCTTGTTTTACGGGAGGAGCAACGCGATGTATCCCATCCTTGAACACGATTTCACGTCGGAAGCGAAGATTGAACCTTCCCGAATCATCAAGCCGCGTGATATCCCGGAACATTGCGTCATCTCCTTCTTCCGGGAGGTGAATGAAAAGGTGGTCAACGAGAAGCAGGCGAAGGTCGCCGTCCCGAACCGCTGGGAAGACGGCGAACATCCCCTCTACGAAATCGAGCATCGCGGTCGGCGGCTGGCGTTTTTTCATCCTGGCGTGGGCGCGCCGCTCGCCGCTGGTCTGCTGGAAGAAGCGATTGCGTTTGGCTGTAAAAAATTCGTTGTGGTCGGCGGAGCAGGGGTTCTGAGCAAGGAATTGACCGTTGGCAAACTCATCCTGGTCGAGAGCGCCGTGCGGGACGAAGGCTTATCCTATCACTACGTCGAACCTGGGCGTGAAATCATGGCGCAGCCGCAAGCGTTGTCCGTCCTCCGCGCCGCGCTGCAAGAGCGCGGACTTCCGTTTGTGAGCGGCAAGACCTGGACGACCGACGCTCCCTACCGCGAGACGCCCGCTGCCATCGCTGCCCGCCGCGCCGAAGGCTGTCTGACCGTTGAAATGGAAGCCGCCAGTCTGATGGCGGTGGCGCAATTCAGGAATGTGTTATTGGGACAAATCCTCTATGCGGGCGACGACTTGAGCGGCGCAGACTGGGACAATCGCGGCTGGCAATCGCGCAAAGAAGTGCGCGAGAACCTGTTCTGGCTGGCGGCAGATGCCTGCCTGGAGATGTAGCCATGAAAAAACGATACACGCCTCTCATCCTGCTTATCGCCGTCATCCTGTCCATTTTTATTGGACGAACGCTGCTGGCGCATTCCCACAACGCGCCGCGCCTGTTTGACCTGTTCGGCAGCCTGACCATGCTCGGCGCGCTGTGGGTCTTGGTGAAGGAGTATCGCCGCCTGCGCCCGTCCGATTGGCTGATGGCTTTGGGGCTGGGCATCATGCGCGAGCGCGCCGAATCGATAGGCGCGTCCCTTCACATCCGCAGCGCGCCCGAACAGGGAACAACCATTACGCTGGATTGGAAACCTTCTCAACAGGAGACCCTATGACCCCCATTCGCGTTATGCTGGTAGATGACCACGCCGTCGTACGCAGCGGGCTGGCGACTTTTTTGCTGACCTGCGACGATATGGAACTGGTGGGCGAAGCCGAAAACGGCGAACAAGCCCTGGCGCGCTGCCCCCTGCTCAAGCCAGACGTGGTGCTGATGGATTTGGTCATGCCCGGCATGGACGGCGCGACCACCACCCGCCGCCTGCGCGAAGTTTGCCCCGACGCGCAGGTGATTGTGCTGACCAGTTTCAAAGAGCAGGAACTGGTGCAGGGTGCGCTGCAAGCCGGGGCGATTGGCTACCTGCTCAAAGACGTGACCGCCGCCGAACTTGCCAGCGCCATCCGCGCCGCTTCGATGGGCAAGCCCACCCTCGCGCCCGAAGCCGCCCAGGCGCTCATCCAGGCTGCCCGCCATCCCGCCGAAAAAATTGGTTTCGACCTGACCGAGCGCGAGCGTGAAGTATTGGCGCTGATGGTGGAAGGCTTGAACAACAATCAGATGGCGGAAAGACTCGTCATCAGCCTTTCGACGGTCAAATTCCATGTCAGCAGTATCCTGTCCAAACTGGGCGCGTCCAGCCGCACTGAGGCGGTTTCCATCGCTTTACAAAGTCACCTGGTCAAACGGTCAGGTTAAAGACCCTTCTGTGGCACAGGCTGTAAACTCCTCCACCTGCGGATGCGGTTGGGGAGTTTTTCTTTTAAACTGCAAACATGAACGATACGAAGAAGAACGCAACGACAATCTTTATTGCCCAAGGCGAAAAGCATGTTTTGGAAGCCCTGCGCTTCTTGTTGGAACAGCAAGATGACATTGCAATGGCGGGCGAAGCGCGCTCTGCGGAGGATTTGCTGACTCAGGTGTGCAAAAACGCTCCCGATGTCGTTTTGCTGGACTGGAACCTGCCAGGCATTCATCATCAACGGTTGGTGCGCGCTCTGCGGGAGTGCTGTCCTGCCGCGAAACTCATCGCGCTCAGCGTCAAGCCAGAGCATGAAGCCGCGGCGAAAGAATATGGAATGGATGGATTCCTTTCCCAACAACTTTCGGCGGAGCAGTTTTTAACCGCCTTGAACGCTGTTCGTTCAACAGACCCTAAAGGTCTCGGAGACCTTTAGGGTCTCGAAAAAAAGGAGAACCCATGAAAATTCTTTTCATCATCATCGCCATCGTCCTTGTCCTGCACGGACTGATTCACCTGATGGGCACGGTGACCTACATGAAACTCGGTACGGTGCAGGGCTTGACCTACAAAACCACCCTGCTCGGCGGGCGCTGGGATTTGGGCGAGAGCGGCATCCGCGTGTATGGCGCGTTGTGGGCTTTGGCAGCCATCGGCTTTGCCGTTGCGGCGATTGCCATGCTGACAGGCGCGGAGGGGTGGCGGCTTATCCTGGCTGGTACAGCCATCTTTTCTCTGGCGCTGACCGCGCTGGATTGGCAAGTCGCCTCGGCGGGAGCCATTCTGAATCTTGTCATCCTGGCGGGGCTGGGGATTGCTTCGCTTTTGGGAAAGTAGGAAACATGAATCACATCTCAACCCTGAAATGGCTCATTCCGCTCATCATTGTTTTGGCGTTCATCGCCGCGCTGGCAGGCTTGTATCCCGCCCAAGGGACGCCCTACCCGCTGACCAACTTTCGCGGCGAAGCAGTGACCATCAACGCGCGCGGACTGTATTACTGGGACACGGTCAGTTCCGCCGCCCAAATGCAAGCCAACGATTTGGTGACGCTCGTCCTCGGACTTCCCCTGCTTGCCGTTTCCTTTTGGCTGACCCTGCGCGGCTCTCTGCGCGGACGCTTGCTCCTGACTGGGACGCTCGGCTTCATTCTCTACACCTACGTCACGATGTGCTTCGGCGCGGCATATAACGCCTTGTTCCTCGTCTACGTTGCTTTGTTCAGTTTGAGTTTGTTTGCCTTCATCTTGAGCATGATGTCCTTTGAGTTGCAGACTCTTTCAGCGCATTTCTCGGAAAAACTGCCGCGCAGCTGGATGGCGGGACTCCTATTCTTCGCTGCTACCTTTCTCTTGCTGGCGTGGCTGGGACGCATTCTACCTACGCTTGTCCCCATCTCCCCCTGGGAGAGGGGCGGGGTGAGGGGCATCCCCGCGCTGGATAACGTAACCAGCATGTTCATCCAGGCGATGGACCTGGGACTCATCGTCCCGCTCTGCATCTTGTCGGGCATCCTGCTCCTGCGCCGAAAGCCCTGGGGCTACCTGCTGGCTTCGGTGGCGCTGATGAAGTTCCTGACAATGGGCGTCGCGGTCAGTGTCATGAGTCTGAACATGGCGCGGGTGGGTGTCCCGATTAGCATGGTTGAAGTTGTGGTGTTTCCAACCATCACGCTTGCAAACATTGTTATGGTGACGCTCTTGCTTCGGAACATCAAGGAATGAAACAAAGGAGAAAAAAATGGATAGGAAGTTTGGCCTCTACATCGTTTTGGGAATGCTCATTGGCGTGTGCTTTGGAGCATCGTTCACTCCAGTCGTCGAGAACGACATGCTTGCAATTTTGGGCGGTGCGCTGGCAGGCGTTTTCATTGGATGGTTCGCCGCCGTTGCGGTGCGCGAAAGAACAATACGAAAACAGGACAAGAAATAATCCAGAGCAAACGAAAATGAATAATCTCAATTTTCAGAACCGCCGCAAGCAAACTGCCGCCAGTATGGCTCTTGGAATAGGCATTGGACTTACGCTCGGCGCAGCGCTGGGCAATATCGCGCTGGGGCTTGGCGTTGGCATCCTCATCGGCGGCGTGGGGGCGCTGTGGAGAACGAAGGCGTCATGATTGTGTTCCGCAAGCGGACCCCTCAAGCCAGGCGGCGCCTCTCCAGGGCGGGCTGGGTATTGCTGCTGGTCTTTCTTGTTATCACACCCGTCCTGATGTTTCCGCCACACCAGAAACCAGCACCGACAGGCGCGTATGTTGTTGCCAGTGTCCGCTACACCTACACCGATGAAAATCGCATCGAAACCTATACCGACACGGGCGAGAAGCGCAGAGTCAATGTGACCTGCTGGCATCCCGTCCATGCCGCAGGTGAAACCTACCCGCTGATTGTCTTTTCGCACGGCGGGCTGGGACTGGAGACCAGCAACGAGTCGCTTTATCGCGAACTGGCGAGTTATGGCTATGTGGTCTGTTCCATCGGACATCCCTATCACGCCTTCTGGACGACAGGCGACGACGGGCGCACAACGTTTGTCAGCATGGATTATTTCCGTGAAATCCAGCGGGAAAATGCCAGGCGCGACCGTCAGCAAAGTTTCCACGCCTACCAGAAATGGATGGAAATCCGCACAGGCGACATCAACTTCGTGCTGGATACCCTTTTGTCCAACGCCGCAGGCGGCGCGGACGGCGTGTATGGTCTTGTGGATGTGGAGCGAATCGGCGTGATGGGGCATTCGCTCGGCGGTTCGGCGGCGTTGGCGATTCCACGTCAGCGAAACGACATTGACGCGGTGATTGCGCTCGAAGCGCCTTTTCTGTACGATATTGTCGGCGTGGAAAATGGCGAATTCGTCTGGCTCGACCAGCCTTATCCCGCGCCTGTCTTAAATATCTACTCGGACAGTTCCTGGAGCCACCTCGCCGAATGGCCGCAATATGCCAGAAACTACGCCATGCTTTCGGATGTCCCGCCAACTGCCATCAGCCTGCACCTGCCAGGGGCGGGACATTTCTCCCTGACCGACCTCTCGCTGGTCAGCCCGCCGCTGGTACGGCTGTTGGAAGGCGCGCCGCCGACCCGCGATAGCGTAGAGTATTTGCAAGCCGTAAACCATGCCTGCCTGGAATTTTTTGACCGTTACTTGAAGCGCGGCGTTGAATTCACAGTTGCTCAATAAAGGAAACCCCATGAAAAAGCCAACAAAAAAGACATTGGTTCCAGCGCTTTTGGCGCTCCCGCTAATTTGCGGCGTTGTGTTCCTATTCGCCTCGCGCTACGGTCATCTTTCGATTAACTTGCCAATGGCGCATAAGCCTGCTTTCGATACAGACGCCAGTGCGTATCCAAGCCAACTTCATGCCGAAGGCAATAGACTGGTGGATGCAAATGCACAGGTCGTGACCCTGCGCGGCCTCATGCCTGCTGACCCGGCAGTGTTGAGACGCAAGGGACGGTTCGAGCGCCTCTTCTTCGACAAAATGGCTGATTCGGGCGCGAACGTCATCCGCCTCCCCGTCCATCCCGAACGCTGGGGGCGCGATCCCGATTACCTGTGGCGTTACCTCGATCCCGCCGTGGCATGGAACGGTGAGAACGGCGTCTACACCATCATTGACCTGCACTTCATCGGAGACATCGGCACGGACCGCGGCGCGCAAATGCCTGACATCCGCATGCCCAGCAGGGATTTTGCCATGGCGTTCTGGCAGCAGGTTGCCTCCTACTTCAAGGACACCCCGCATGTCATCTTTGAAATATTCAACGAACCGGCTGATATTTTGGCCGAAGACTGGCAGACAAATGCCCAGGCGTTGGTGGACGTCATCCGCGCCACAGGCGCAAGGCAGTTGATCATCGTCGGGGGAATCGAATATTCCCGCGACCTGTCCTGGGTGTTGAAGTCGCCTATCAAAGATGACAACATCGCTTACGCATCCCACATCTACCCGGCGCATGGCAGATACTCCTGGGATCTCTGGTTTGGAAATATCTCGGAAAAATACCCAGTGGTGATGACGGAGTGGGGCTGGATGGAATCTGATCCAGGCGGCAAGCAGGAGTATCTGGTTGGAAGCCAAAAGACCTATGGCGAACCGTTGATGAAATATCTCGATCAGCGCGGGATTGGCTGGGTAGCGTGTTGGTTCGACGACGAATGGAAGCCCGCCATGTTTGCAGAAGAACTCGATAAGTTGACTCCATTTGGGGAATTCGTTCTGCAAAGACTATCCGGGCAATAAATATCTCTCATTGGAGGAGAAGCTATGAACATGAACATAAATGAATGCCAACATGAAATGCGCTCCGCTTTTTTGGGCGGATTTGCCGGGCAATTGGTTTCCGGCTTGATCTGGTTGGCGGCTTCGGGCATCAGCTTGTGGGGGACGCCGCGTTACGGCATGGCGGCGCTCTTCTTCGGGAGCATGTTGATTTTTCCGCTCACACAACTGGCGGTGCGGCTGATGGGGCGTCCCGGCAAAGTCAGCGCCGACAATGGTTTGTGGCAACTGGGTTCCCAAACCGCATTTACCGTGCCGCTTAACTTCCTGCTGGTCGGCGCTGCGACTCTCTACCGCGAAACCTGGTTCTTCCCGGCGGCCATGATCGTGGTCGGTTCGCACTACCTGCCCTTCATGACATTGTACGGAATGAGGATGTTCGGGCTGCTGGCTGGCTTGTTGGTTCTGGGCGGAGCCGGACTTGCACTTTATGGACCAGCCGTCTTCAGTCTGGGCGGCTGGTTAACGGCTGTCATCCTGATCGCATTTGCCTTTTTGGGGAGGTATCTTGTTTTACGGGAGGAGCAACGCGATGTATCCCATCCTTGAACACGATTTCACGTCGGAAGCGAAGATTGAACCTTCCCGAATCATCAAGCCGCGTGATATCCCGGAACATTGCGTCATCTCCTTCTTCCGGGAGGTGAATGAAAAGGTGGTCAACGAGAAGCAGGCGAAGGTCGCCGTCCCGAACCGCTGGGAAGACGGCGAACATCCCCTCTACGAAATCGAGCATCGCGGTCGGCGGCTGGCGTTTTTTCATCCTGGCGTGGGCGCGCCGCTCGCCGCTGGTCTGCTGGAAGAAGCGATTGCGTTTGGCTGTAAAAAATTCGTTGTGGTCGGCGGAGCAGGGGTTCTGAGCAAGGAATTGACCGTTGGCAAACTCATCCTGGTCGAGAGCGCCGTGCGGGACGAAGGCTTATCCTATCACTACGTCGAACCTGGGCGTGAAATCATGGCGCAGCCGCAAGCGTTGTCCGTCCTCCGCGCCGCGCTGCAAGAGCGCGGACTTCCGTTTGTGAGCGGCAAGACCTGGACGACCGACGCTCCCTACCGCGAGACGCCTGCCGCCATCGCTGCCCGCCGCGCCGAAGGCTGTCTGACCGTTGAAATGAAAGCCGCCAGTCTGATGGCGGTGGCGCAATTCAGGAATGTGTTATTGGGACAAATCCTCTATGCGGGTGACGACTTGAGCGGCGCAGACTGGGACAATCGCGGCTGGCAATCGCGCAAAGAAGTGCGCGAGAACCTGTTCTGGCTGGCGGCAGATGCCTGCCTGGAGATGTAACCATGAAAAAACGATACACGCCTCTCATCCTCCTCATCGCCGTCATCCTGTCCATTTTTATTGGACGCACGCTGCTGGCGCATTCCCACAACGCCCCGCGCCTGTTTGACCTGTTCAGCAGTTTGACCACGCTCGGCGCGCTGCTGGTCTTGGCGCAGGGGTATCGCCGCCTGCGCCCCTTCGATTGGCTGATGGCTTTAGGGCTGGGGGCGCTGGTCGGCGCGGGGATGTTGTTCGCCACACTCTTTTCGCCCTATCCGTTTTTGGGGATTATCCGAGATGCCAACGGGCAGGCGTTCGTGCGCGGGCTGTTTACGTTCCTGGCGGCGCTGGGCGGGCTGGTCGTCCTGCGTCAGGGCGGACCCGTTCCATTTCCCGCAGCCAATGGCCAGTGGAGAAAGAGCGGCGGCGGCATCCTGTTGGGGCTGGCGGTCGGCTTGCCGCTGGCGGTCATCAATGTCGTTGCCTTGCAGTTCACGCAGGGACAAGCCATTCAGCGGCAAAGTCCGCTCGCCGCGCTGCTCGACGCCTTGCAACCAGGGATTGTCGAAGAAGTCATTTATCGTTTTGCGTTGTGGGGTTTGCTGTGGCTGGTTTTGCGGAACTCGCTGCCCGAAGGGGCGCCCTGGCTGGCGGGGCTGTTGGCGACGCTGGTGCATACCTTCGCTCACCTCGACGCGCTGTTGGCGCAATCGCCGCTGACCGCGCTGGGGATGGGCTTGGCGATGTTCGTCCTGTGGGGCTTACCGCTGTTTTTCCTGGCGCGCCGCCGCGGGCTGGAATCGGCGATTGCCTTTCACTGGATTCAGGATATGGCGCGTTTTGCGGCAGGGTTTTGATGGTTGAAGATTCCATAATTCTGCGCAGTTTGAGCGAGCGGATAACCGCATAGAACATCAACAAACAGCTATCTTCGTTGCGAAAGGCAGCCGCCATTTTGTGCGTGCGTTTCTTGACCTCATCAGACAAGCGCTCGATGATATTGGAGGTACGAATACACTTCCCATGCTTCTTCGGGAAGCTGTAGAAGGTGAGACAAGCGTCGAAATCACGTTTCAGGCATTCGATGGCGGTCGGATAGACCTTTTCATATCGATCGCATTGAGCATGGCCTTGTTGCCATCGGTAATCCACAAATCGACCGTTTGCACGCCCCGCTCCTTGAGGTTGTCCAGCAAGTCTTCCCAGGCTTTCAGGTTCTCGCGTTCGCCCATCGTGAAGGCCAAAACATCCCGTTTTCCGTCTTCATCGACCAAAATGGGCATTTTGCAGCCATTTTCATCGTAGATGACGGTGAATGAGGTGCCATCGGCGAAGACATACAGGTAATGAGCTTGCAGCTGGCGTTGTTTCCAGCCTGTAAACTCTTCCTCCAGCGAATGGAAGACCCGCGAAACGGTGGATGGACTGGGATGCGTGTCCGTCAGTGCCTCGATGATTTCGCCCACGCCGGTCGTGCTCACGCCTTTCACGAAAATGTCGCAGATGCTTTCATCCAGCTCTGCCCGGCGACGTTGATAGCGCTCGAACAACTCCGTGTGAAATCCACCGCACGTACGTGTCACGGTTAGGTCTTCAATCTCACCTATCGTGGTGACCAGGTTGCGTTCGTAATATCCGTTGCGGTAATCTTTTCGGCTCGGTTTCCGTTGGTAAAGAGGTGCTTGTACGAAGTTCTCCACCTCCTCTTCTAACACACTAATCAGGGTATGACGAATGGCAAGGCGCATCTTTTCTTGCAGCAACGCATAGATCGTTGCTTGACGCTCCGCCTGCGACAGCGTATGATTTTTCTTGGGAGTCATGGTTGTCCTCTTTAGGTTTGGTCACCTGTAAGGATACCAAGACTCCCTCTCTTTTACACAATTTTTAGTATACCGCCGCAGTCAACAAAAAGATCTCTTCTCAATAAAATAGTTCAAGGAATCAACGCATGTTTAAACCAAAAACGACCATCGCTGGTCGCTTCGGAAACAGTAGCGGGGAGTGGATTCGAACCACTGACCTCCGGGTTATGAGCCCGACGAGCTGCCACTGCTCTACCCCGCATCGCTGAAAAGTATTATACCATTCCAATCCAATCCGTCAAGAGTCTGAATCCCAAAATCAAGGATGGGGGCTGATATCGTATATTACCCCCAACCATCTGCTCTCTTCCCTCGCCCGCCAGTCTGACCATGAAAATTGTGACATTTTTAACTTGCTCTCATTTCGCTTATCATATAAAATGAAAATGGTCTTAATATTCGAGTTACACGGTAGTAGATTGGAGGTGATGCTTATCGGATAAAACGACTGGTGCTCCCTAATATTTCCCAAGACCATTTAACGAGGAGAATACATTATGCAACATAGGTCGAACAAAATTATTTATCTGCTCTTGTTGCTCGCCG
>Ga0101944_10000303_pt1 | contig 151874 bp, 127 predicted proteins | sample DewCreD2012metaG_FD_75245 | JGI IMG/M metagenome (GOLD analysis project Ga0101944, IMG submission 75245) | Hot spring sediment bacterial and archeal communities from British Columbia, Canada, to study Microbial Dark Matter (Phase II) - Dewar... ...
AGCTCGCCGCCGCTCGGCCTGGGTAAGCCGAAAGCTCCGCTTGCTGCGTGCCCACGGGCTGATCACAAAAATCACGGGCACGTATCGCTATCAACTCACGGTCTCCGGGCGCAAAGCCATCCTGGCCATCCTGACCGCACTCCGCTCTACGGTTCGGCAACTCACTCCGGTTGCCGCGTAAAAATCTTCGCGGGAAGAAAAGAATCTACGGGCTAGTAGTACAGAGGTGGAAAAGAGAGGACGGAAACGCTGGGCCGCCCCTACGGATGCAACGAGGCGATCGAGGAGAGGGCGTTGGGTAAAGGGGGCCAGGCCGGCAGGAATGCCGGCCGCAGGCTAGAAGGCCTGCCCCACAAGAGTAGCCTGCTCACAAAGCAGGTTGGTCAACACGGGAGAGGCGAGCGCAAGCTGGAGAACAACGCCAACTGCTGACCGGAAGCAAGGTTGACAGTGCGAGAAACAGTGGGGCACGATGGTCGTTCGTGAAGTGCCTGGAGGGTCTGCGGAGGAATGAGGCGGCCCCGGCGTAACGGGGACGAGCAAAACCATGAAGCGGAACCTGGCTGCGGTGGGATGGTTGCTCGTGATCGGCCTCTACATGGGGCTGACGGCGCTGGCCTATCTCGGTCGTGCGCCGAACGAGTTCGACGAATACATCCCGCTGGTGCTGGGGCGGCTGATCCGGCAGGGTCTGACGCCATACGTCGATTTCTTCTCGCACTATCCGCCGGGAAGCAACTATTTGCACGCGGCGTCGATGGCGATCGTGGGCGAGACGGTCCTGGCCCAGCACTTCTTGCATCTGGTTTTTGGGGTTGCAACGGCGGCGCTGTTTTGGCGCTGGGCGCGGCGGCTGTTCGGAGGCGATGATCTGGCGCTGCCGGCCACGTTGTTGTTTGTGGCGGGTTGCGCACCGCTGCTGGCCACGACGTCCTGGATCGGATTGTGCCTGGCGTTGTCGGCCATGCTGGTTTGCTGGTTGAGGTGGGGGCGGGAAGGGGCACCAGCAACCGGATGGTTTGCCTTATGCGGGGTGCTTGCGGGACTGACTCTGGTGACGCGGATCAACTTTGCGGTCTACGCGGCAGCGGCCGTGGGGCTGGCAGTAGCGGCGGAGCTGCCCGAGACAGGCCGGCAACTGGCATGGCGGACGGCGATCGGGCAGGGCGCGAAGCGGCTGGTTGCTTTTGCAATCCCAATGGTTGTGTGTCTGGGGGCGTGGCTGTTGCCCTACGGGCGGCAAATGCGGGCGCCGGTGGAACAGACGGTCCTGTTCCTGATGGGGATGATTCCGGCGCACCGTTTCATTGAGCTGCCGGTCAACCCGTGGATCTTCTATGCGCTGGCGGCGCCGGCGGGATGGTTTGCGATCCGGCTTCTGCTGGCGAACCGGCCCCTTTTTGAGGCTGCGATTCCCGCGGTGGCCAGTGGAATCCTGGCGGGCTTGCTGTTGTGGAGGCGGACCGACCCTGGGGTCTACACACTGGCGCTGGCGCTGAGCTGGTCGCTGGCAGCGGCGCTGCAATGGTGGCGGCGCGCATTGCGGCCTGCGGAGCTCGGAATGCTGGTGTTCTACTGCGGAATCGTGCACTATAGCCTGACGCGGGCGGACGACTGGCATCTGCTCCACCTGGTCCCCGCCGCCGTGGCGCTGGCGCCGTTTGTATTCACCAGCGAGTTGATGCAGGCCGTCCCGAGGAGAGTGTCGGCGCTGGCGTTGACCGCGGCCGTTGGCGTGCTGGTGACCTGGATCCCGTACCGGCCCCTCTGGCCGGACGTGCAGAAGGGGGCGCGCTTGTTATGGCGGGGCGGGTTGCTGGAGAGGCTCCCAGACGCCGAACGGATGGGCAGGCCGGCGAGCGAGGAAGGTCCGTGGGGCTTGGTCTACCCGGACCGCGACGAGCTTGCCGCAGTGAGATATGTCCGGGAGCGGACCCGGCCGGATGAGGCGGTCTTTGCCGGGGTGAAGGATCACTCCAGACTCTACCTCAACAATGTGCGCCTTTACTGGTTGCTCGACCGCCCCGTTCCGACTCCCTACGTGAACTTCGAACCCGGGCTGGTGACCGAGCGGGGCGTGCAGGAGCGTATGATTTCGGCGTTGGAAGCGCGGCGGGTACGGTGGGCCGTGCTGCAAGAGATCTCCGGCGGAGATGAGACTTTCCGCAAGAGAGCCTACCGGGGCTCCACGCTTCTGGACGAGTACCTGGCGGAACAGTTCACGACGGTGGCCGAATTCGGAAGGATCGCGGTCCTGGCCAGGCGGTAGCAGAGCCTCTCATAGGCCGCGCACGCACGGGACGGCTATTCGGCGTCTTCGGTCAAAGGTTTCTTGTGCTTCGGCTTTTTGCGCAGCGGCTTGGGAAGGATCGCGCGTGAGGGCGGGGCGGCGCCGACACGCTGCCGGGCGAGGCGTCGAACCGTTTTGGCGCGGCTGGCCGGTTTTTTCTTCGCGGCCATGCTCTATGGCTCCGGGCGGCGAACGGCCAAGCCGGCCCATTCGTCCTGGGCGAGGCGGTCGAATATAATCAGGCCGGCCGCGGCCAGGCTGTGCTGGAGCGCGGAGGCTTCCTGTGCTGAGAACCCGCTGAGGAGCGCACGTCCGCCCGGCCGCAGCACGCGGCGAATTTCCGGCGCCAGGCCGGCGAGCGTGGGCGCGTCGATATTGGCGGCGACGAGGTCAATCGCCCCTTGGCGAACGCTGCCGGCCGAGCCGATGAACAAGCTTGCGTTCCCCGCCAAATAAACGCAAGCCGCTCGGACGGCGTCCGGATCCGTGTCGCAGGCGAGGACGCGTGCGGCGCCGAGAGCGGTTGCCGCTGCGGTGAGAATGCCGGATCCCGTGCCCAGATCCAAGACGATGTCTCCCGGGCGCAGATGTTGCTCCAACAGCCGCAGCATGATCTGGGTGGGCGCATGCAGACCGGTTCCGTAGGCGTTGCCGGGAGGCATCGGGAGCCGGATTCGTCCGGGCGGGGCCGGATCGTTGCGCCAGGGCGGAACCAAGAAAAAGCGGTCTCCAATCGCAAGCGCGGGCCAGTCGGGCTGCTCTGAGGCGGTCTCATCCCCAGCGGCGCACTCCTCGATGGAGGCCCCCAGGTCCGGCAGTTGGCGCAGGAATTCCTCGGCGGCCGCGCGGGTATCGAAGTAGATTTGGAGGCGGGTGCTTCCCGGGGCCGGCTCTTCCTCGACGACGCCCTGCACCGGGTGGTCAAGCAAGGCAGCCAGAGCCAGTTCCGCCTGTTCGGTTGAGCAATTGAGCAAGACGCGCCAAGGCATAGAGTCAGCGGAGCTGGAGCGGCGTTATCACGGGGGAGCTGCTATTGGGCGGAGGCATAGCGCCGGAAGAAGCTATCGGGATTCCAGCGGGGCCGGGCGGGGTCATTAGCCACGCGCCGGACGATGTCCGCCATGAGACGGTTGAAGCGCGCGGCGGCGGCGAGATCAACCGGTTGGGCCGCATCGTCGGAGGGCGCGTGGTAGCGCTGCCGAAGCCATTGCTTTTGGATCTGCTCCTCAGGGGAACCCTTCTCGAAGCCGAACTTGAAAGATAGAGCGGGGATGCCTTCGCGGATGAAGCTGTACTGATCGCTGCGGATGAAGAGGTTGCGCTGGGGTTCAGGGTCGGTTTGAATTCTGATGCCAGCGGCTTTGGCCGCGGCGCGGACGCTAGCGCCGAGAGTGGACTCCTCCAGTCCGTAGGCCGTCAGCATCTTGAGCGGATGAATGGGGAGGAACATGTCCAGATTGATATTGGCGGCGATGGCTGAGCGCGGCACGGTGGGCTGGGCGGCGTAGTAGCGCGACCCCAGCAAGCCTTTCTCCTCGGCCGTGACGGCGAGAAAGACGACCGAGCGGCGCGGCGGCGACGCCTTCAAGGCGCGCGCGATTTCCAAGAGACTGGCCACGCCGGCGGCGTTGTCCATCGCGCCGTTATAGACGGCGTCGCCGTTGACCGGGGTGGAGATGCCCTGGTGATCCAGATGCGCGGAGACAACGACGTACTCTTCACGGAGCTTTGGATCGGAGCCGGGCAGAACGGCCACCACGTTGCCGCATTCGGTTTGCCAGCGGCTGACGCTGACGGCGGCGCGCACCGTCCAAGCCAGGGGAAACCGGGGCAAGGGCTTGCCCTCGGCGGCGAGATCCAAGATCTCGGCGGCGGTATGTCCGGAGCCTTCGAACCACTTCCCGGCGCGGGCAGGGTTGATGGTGAGGGCCAGGCTCAAGCCGTCCGCATCGCCGAAGCCGGGGGCGGCCAAAGTGAAGGCGGGCTCAAAACGCAAAGCGTCGTAGCGTTCCCAGGGCAGGTCCATGCCCTTGGGATCGAGGATGTAGGCGATGCCCACCGCGCCGGCGCGCCGTAGAGCCGGGAAGCGCTCCCGTGAGGTTTGGGCGTGGGCGCGGAGCGCCGGTGGGATCGAAGAAGGTCCGCCGCGGAGGACGACGGCGATCTTCCCCTTGAGGTCTAGTCCGGCCAGGTCGTCATAGCCCGCTTCGGGGATGGAGAGGCCGTAGCCGGCGAAGACGGCTGGAGCCTGAAATGTGGGGGCTGGGTCCACGCCGAGCGAGAAGTAGGCATCCTCGCCCAGATGCAAGACCTCTTGCAAACCGCCGCGCACGAGGGCAAGGCTGGAAGCGGCTTCTTGGATTTGGCGGGCATGGAACGGGACGGGCTGAATGAAGCTCGATCCGGCGCCGGGCTTCAGCCCCAGCTTGGCGAACTCCGAGACCAGCCAGGCCGCAGCCTGGCGGTAGCCTTCGGTGGCGGCGGCGCGGCCCTCGTAGCGGTCGGAGGCAAACTCGGAGACGGCGCGCCACCAGCGGGTCCCGACGGAGTCCGCAGCAGCGGCCAGAACCGCGGCCAAGGCCAGCGGCAGCAACCAGAGGAATCGCGTTGTTCTGCGCATCGGTTCGGGCCTCACGCGGTTTCCCTGCTCAGCTTGTATGCCTGGCGCACGGCCTGGATCTGGGCGGCATGCTTTTCGGCGTGGCGAGCGTAGGTGCGCAGCATATCCAGCAGGGTAACGGGGCCGCGTTCGGAGTGGGTCCCCTGCCGCTCGAAGGCCTCTTCGGGCAGACTCTGGAGCAGCTCGTAGTTCAGGCTGCGAATATGGCGGAAGGTTTCCAAGGCTTGGGTGGTTTTGCGCCGGGAATAATCCAGGCGCTCAGCCCAGGCATCCTGGTCGTAGGCGAGGAGGGTGGGATTATCCTCGGCGATGATGCGCCGCATGCGGATGCCGGCCTCCATTTCGGAGTCGGCCAGATGGCAGAGGATCTGGCGGAGGCTCCACTTGCCGGGCGCGGGGGCGTAGTCCAGTTCCGCCCCGGCAGCCCCGGTCATGGCCATGGCGACCAGCTCGGGGCCACGGCGGAAGCGTTCCAGCAGTTCAGCGATTTCACTCATAGGATTAGCGATGCAATTCTCATCTTGACAGATTCAGCGCCGGGCGGGGCTTCAGGGGCCGAGGCGGCGGATGACCGTGCGCACCACGCCCTGGATGACCAGGTCGGCGCGTGGGTACAGCTCCGGGTAGGCGGGATTCTCGGCCTTCAGGAACCACTTGCCCTGGAGGCGCACCAAGCGCTTGAGCGTGCTTTCGCCATCGATGAGAGCGACGACGATCTGGCCGGCGCGGGGGTTGGGCGTCGGCTCTACGATGACCAGGTCGCCATCGAGGATTCCGGCGTCCTTCATGGAGTCTCCGCGCACGCGGAGCGCGAAGCAGCCTTCCTTGGGGCGGAAGCCGAGGGTGGCCTCGTCCAAGGTGACGCAGCCTTCCGGCGTGGCGGAGACAAATGTTTCGGGAGGACCGGCGGGGACGCGGCCGAACAGGGGCAGATCAAAGCTGGGGGCGCGGAAGGGCTCCAGAGGACCGGCGATGTCGATCCTGCGGGAACCGCGCGGTCCGAAGCGGATGAAGCCTTTGCGCTGAAGGGCGCGCAGATGGCCCATGACGCCGTTGGGGCTGCGAATCTCGAAGGCCTTCTGGATTTCGGGGATGGAGGGAGAGCAGCCGTGGCGGCGGCGATAGTCCAGAATAAAGTCGAGAACGCTTTTCTGCCGCTCGGTAAGCATGCTACTATAAATATTTACACTTTCGAGGCCCGATGTCAAGCGTAAACCTATTCGAACCCGCCGCCGGCTTCGACCGGGCGGCTCTGGCGCGGCGGCTGAGGGAGCTGGCGGCGCAGGGCGTGTACCTGGGAACCAGTTCGTGGAAGTACGAGGGCTGGCTGGGGCAGATCTACACGCGGGAGCGGTATCTGACGCGGGGGCAGTTTTCGCAAGCCAAGTTTGCGGCGACGTGCCTGGCGGAGTACGCGGAGACCTTCCCCGTTGTCTGCGGCGACTTTTCGTTCTACCAGTTCCCGTCGGAGAGTTATTGGAAGAAGCTGTTCGAGTCCGCGCCGCGGGAGCTGCTCTATGCCTTTAAAGTCCCCGAGGATGTGACGGTTAAGACTTTCCCGCGGCACGCTCGCTACGGGGCGAGGGCGGGGCAGGAGAACCCTTCCTTTCTGGACGCAGCGCTGTTTGAGGATGCGTTTCTGGGCCTGCTCGAGAAGTGGCGGCGACAGGTGGCGGCATTGATCTTCGAATTCGGGACCTTCTCACGGACCAGTTATGAAAACGGCGCGGCGTTTCTGAAGGATCTGGACCGGTTTTTAGGCGCGTTGCCGGCGGGCTGGCGGTATGCGGTGGAGATCCGCAATCCGGAGTATCTCGGGGCGGGCTATTTTGGCTGCCTGCGAAGCCACGGCGTGGCGCACGTGTTCAATGCATGGACGCGGATGCCGGAGCTGCACCGGCAGATCCGGATGCCGGGAGCGTTCACGGCGGACTTCGCGGTGTGCCGGGCGCTGCTCGCCTACGGGCGGAGTTATGAGCAGGCGGTGAAGACGTTCGAACCCTACGACCGGATCCAGGACCCCAATCCGGCGGCGCGGCAGGCGATGCGCGAACTGGCGGCGAGGGCGGTCAGCCGCCGGGAGCCGGCGTTTATCTTCGTGAACAACCGGCTGGAGGGGAATGCGCCGGCGACGATTCAGGCGGTGGTGGAGGACTCCTCGGCGGAGGATTCGCAAGGGCCGCATTCGTAGCCGTGGCTGCAAATCTCGGTCCATAGGATTTCGGAACCGTGGCCCCGGAGGCGGAAGATCTGGCGGACCAGCTCGCACACCTCCTCAAAGCCGCGTTCGTAGAAGACCAGCACGGAGGGGCCGGCGCCGCTCAGGGCGCAGCCGAGCAGGCCCGGGGCGCGCAGCTTAAGAACTTCCGCCAGGCCGGGCACCAGCGGCACCCGGTAGGGCTGGTGCAGGCGGTCCTCAAGGGCGGCCGGGAAAGCGTGGGCCGAGCCGGTGGCAAGGGCGGCGATCAGGAGCGCGGAGCGCTGGACGTTGAAGATGGCGTCCTGACTGGAGTAAGCCGTGGGCAGCACGGCGCGGGCTTCGGTGGTGGGGAGGATAAAGTCCGGAACCACGACGGCCACGCCGAAGCGCTGGGGCAGCTCGATGCGGACGGCGCGGGCCATGCCGCCGGAGTCGATGGCGCTGGCGACGATGGAGCCCAGCACGCAGGCGGCGACGTTGTCGGGGTGGCCTTCGATGCGGGCGGCTTCATCGAGGATGCGCAAGGGTTTCCAGCCCAACCCCAGCAGATGGTCGGCGATGACCACGCCTGCGGTGAGGGCAGCGGCGCTGGAGCCGAGTCCTTTGCCGATCGGGATCTGGTTGTCGATGATCAGCTCGATGGGCGGCAGCGGGCTGTGCGTATCGCGGGCGACGGCGAGGGCGGTCTGCCAGATCAGGTTGTCTTCCCCGAGCGAGATTTGTTCGACGTCGCGGCCCGAGGCTTGAATGGAGAGGCGCTCGCTGCGGCGGAAACGGCATTCCAGGAACAGGTTGAGCGCCAGCCCCAACGCGTCGAAACCAGGGCCCAGGTTCGCGCTCGAAGCGGGCACACGGAGGCGCATCCAGGACATGGGTCAGGCGCTTTCCCCGGCAATATCGAGGACGCGGTTCTCGCGGCAGGCTTGGTAAATGGAGAGGACGAGCTCTAAGGCGCGGAAGCCTTCTTCGCCGGAGACGAGCGGGTCGCGGCCGGTCCGGACGGCTTCGCCGAAGTCGCGGAACTGGCGCTCGAACGGCTCCAGGGGGATGGCCATGGGATCAGAGGAGCCGGAGCGGACGTCGCGGAACAGCGGCGGCGGGTCGCCGGAGTCGTTCTCCACGTCCCAGGTGACGAGTTTATCTCCGGCGACCACGGCGGTGCCCTTGGTCCCGTGGATCTCGACGCGCTCGGTGTAGCCGGGATAGAAGGCAGTCGAGGCCTGGATGACGCCGGTGGCGCCGCTTTCGTAGCGCAGCAAGGCGGAGATGACGTCCTCGGATTCGATCTTGTGGCGGGCGCCGAGCTGCCAGAAACCGGCGACCCGGCGGACAGGACCGGCCAGCCAGAGCAGCAGGTCCACCTGGTGAATCGCCTGGTTGATGAGCGCGCCGCCGCCTTCCACTTTCCAGCTTCCCTTGATGGGCCGCGAGTAGTACTCGGGCGAGCGGTACCACTTGACGTAGGCGTCCGCCTGGAGAATCTTGCCCAAGCGGCCGCCGGCCAGCGCGCGGGTAAGAAACAGGCTGGCATCGTCAAAGCGGTGCTGGCTGACGACGCCCAGGCGGATGCCGGCAGAGCGGGCTGCTTCGATCATTTGCCGGGCAGTTTCGAGGTTGGTCGCCATCGGCTTCTGCACCTGGATGTGCTTGCCGTGGGCGGCGGCGGCCTGGACGGGCTCCAGGCGGAAATCGGGGAAGGTGCAGACGTCGACGAAGTCCACCTCCGGGTGGCGGCAGACATCCTCGTAAGTTGGAACAAACTGCGCGCCGTGGGCGGCCGCGAACTTGCGGCCCGCCTCCGGGTTGATATCGGTGCAAACCGTTACCTGAAAGCCGATGTTGCGATATGCCTGGGCGTGTTTGTAAGAGATGGCGCCCGTCCCAATGATGCCGACACGTAGACTCATGAGCTTGGACCTGAACCTCGCAGTATAGCTTATGGGGAGTGGGGCCGAGAGGAGATCAACGCCGGGGCAGGGCCGAGAAAACGGAGTCCAATTCCTGCGTCGAGTACTCCGCCTCAACCAACAAGACGCCTTGATCTTGGCGAACCCGGACGCCGTCGTAAAGGCGCAGCAGGCCGGAGCGGTTCTTGGGAGTGCTCATGCGAGCCAGGGTTAGAAGGCCGCGCAAGCCGTCGTGGACGCGGGTGAGAGCTTCCGGAGAAACATAGGTGGCGCGGGCCTCGAGTTTCAGACCCTGGCGAAAGTCGGCGGCGGCCGTATAGGAATCCATGCCGGCGGCGACCTGCTGGAGAACGGCTAGAGGATTGGCGCCCGGGAGCGCCTGCTCCAGCAACGCCGCTGTGCCGGCGCCGGCGGACCAGATCTGGTTGTGCGGGGGGATGGTCCCAAGCAGGCGGCGCAGGCGGGGCGGAATGCCCCCGGTGGGCGGGGGCAGCGGGTCCTTGGAATTCAGGCGGACGACGCCGGTGCGAGTGCGGGCAAATACGGAGACGGTCTTGCCGTCGGCAACAGCCAGCATCTGGATCCCTTGGCCGGTCAAGTCGGCGTTGTTCTCCTTGCCGAGGCGCTCCAGACTCGGGGCGAGCCATTTGGAGAAGGCGGGGGTGGAGCGGAGGCTGGCGAGGTCGATCCCGGCCAGGGCCAGAGCGTCGGGCGGGACCAGGGCGGCCAGGGCGGGGTCGACTTGGACCGAAGAAGGCCGGCAGCCGTTCGAAAGCATAGCGAGGACCGCGGAAGCCGCCAACCACAGGCCGGGCGGGCCCAGCGGGGACCAGCGTGGAGAGTTCGTTGTTGCCATAGGGGTGTTGTCAACATACCAAGACGCCGGGCAGGCGTGATAATTTCCGGTTATGGCAGTTTTTCAGAAGAAATTCCGCTTGTCGACCAGGGGACACTGCGATGTCCAGGACATCACCCCGCAGGTGGAGCGGGCGGTCCAGGAGAGCCGCCTGCGCCAAGGGATTGTGAACATCTCCGGGCGCGGGTCGACCTTGGGCATCACGACGCTGGAGTTCGAGCCGGGCTGCGTGGCGGACCTGCGGCGGGCGCTCGAAAAGATCGCGCCGGAAAATTCCGACTACGCACACAATGCCCGCTGGGGGGACAACAACGGCTTTGCTCACCTGCGGAGCGCCCTGATCGGCACGTCAAAGTCCTTTCCGCTGGTGGAGGGACGGCTTGGGATCGGGACCTGGCAGCAGATCGTGTTCTGCGATTTCGACGACGGGCCGCGCGAGCGCGAGGTGACGGTGACGATCGCCGGCGAATAAGACAGAGTTGTACCATTGAAGCCATGTATGATTTGACCTTTTTCCGCACTCACTTGGAGGAGATCGCGGAGCGGCTGAAAACGCGTGGTTTTGAGCTCGATCTGGAGGCTTTCCGAGAGCTGGACGCCCGGCGCCGGGCGGCCATCACCGAAGCCGAGCAGCTCAAGGCGCAGCGAAATGCCGAGAGCAATGAAATCGCCAAGTTACGGCGGCAAGGCGCCGACACCTCGGAGCGCCAGCAGAACGTCCGGCGGATCGGCGAACGGATCGCGGCGCTGGACGAGCAGGTGCGGCAACTGGAGGAAGAGTTCCGCCAGGCGCTGGCCGGGGTGCCGAATGTCCCGCATGAGTCCGCGCCCACAGGCAGGAGCGAGGCGGACAACGTGGAGGTGCGGCGCTGGGGCAGCCCGCGCGAGTTCGACTTTGCGCCCAAAGCGCACTGGGATCTGGGACCGGAGCTGGGGCTGCTGGATTTCGAGCGCGCGGCGAAGATCACCGGAGCGCGGTTTGCGGTTTACTGGAACGCGGGCGCGCGGCTGGAGCGCGCGCTGATCAACTTCATGCTGGACGTGCATACGCGAGAGCACGGCTACACGGAGGTTTTGCCGCCGTTTTTGGTGAACTCCGAGAGCCTGTTCGGAACCGGACAGTTGCCCAAGTTCGCCGAGGATCTGTTCAAGTGCGAGGGTTATGACTTCTGGCTGGCGCCCACGGCGGAAGTGCCGGTGACCAACCTGTTCCGCTCTGAGACGCTGGACGCCGACCGGTTGCCCATTCGCCTGTGCGCCTACACGCCGTGTTTCCGGAGCGAGGCCGGCTCCTACGGCAAGGACGTGCGCGGGATTATCCGCCAGCACCAGTTTCAGAAGGTGGAGCTGGTGAAGTTCACCCGGCCCGAGCAGAGCTATGAGGAACTGGAGCGCCTGACCGCGGATGCGGAGGACATCCTTCAGCGGCTGGGGTTGCCCTACCGCACGGTGGCGCTGTGCACGGGAGATCTGGGTTTCAGCTCGGCCAAGACGTATGATATCGAGGTGTGGCTGCCGGGCCTGAACGTCTACAAGGAGATTTCGTCGTGCTCCAACTTTGAGGCGTTTCAGGCGCGGCGCGCCGGCATTCGAATGAAGGCCGCCAAAGGGAAGTCGGAATACGTCCACACGCTCAACGGCAGCGGTCTGGCCGTGGGGCGCACGTGGCTGGCGATTGTTGAGAACTACCAGCAGAAGGATGGGTCGGTGGTGGTGCCGGAGGCGCTACGGCCCTATGTCGGGCTGGAGGTTTTGACCCGGGAGAGCGGCTGGCAAAGTTGAGCTCCGGCGGGATCGCTGAGATGAGTGCAGGAGGGCGGAATGGTTAGGAAACTGGTTTTGTTTGGTGTGCTGTTTGGGATGGCGGCCCCGGCGCTGCAATCCCCGGTGGAGCCGCCGGACCCTGGAATGAAGACCTTGGTGCAGGTGGCGATCGTGAGCCGGGATATCGAGGCGACGGCGAAGCAGTGGGCCGCGCTGCTCGGAGTTCCGATGCCCAAAATCACGCTGACCCGGCCGGGACACGAAGTCAAAGTGGTCTACCGGGGGCGTCCATCGGAGGGGCGGGCCAAGCTCGCTTTCATCCCTTTGGGGCAAGTCACGCTGGAGATCATTGAGCCTGTGGGAGCGGACACCAGTTGGAAAGAGTTCCTAGACAAGCATGGCGAGGGGGTGCAGCACATTGCTTTCCAGGTGAAGGACCTGGAAGGCAGCCTGCGGAGGCTGGAGAAACTCGGGCTAAGCACGCTGCACCGCGGCCGCTACGACTCCGACAACGGGACCTACGTGTATCTGGACAGCGAAAAGGCTCTGGGAGTGACGCTGGAGCTGCTGCATTCGGATCCGAAACCGTGAGCCGGACTGGGGACACGCAGGGGAGTTTGTTGCGGCGCAGGCGGCCGTCCCAACCAGAGTGAGGCGGCCGGGAAGGAACGCTCGGCTGGTAGCAATTCGAGCAACGAGCTGCGAGGAGGTGAGAGCCGGTGAAGAACCGCCAACTGTGGAGGGTCATTCTGCTTGGGTTTGGACTGCTTGTGTGGGACCTGCAAGCGGCCCGCTATGAGGCGAACTGGGAGTCGCTGGACAAGCGGCCGACGCCGGCTTGGTTTTCCGCGGCCAAGTTCGGGATTTTCATTCACTGGGGCGTGTACTCCGTCCCCGCCTATGCTGCGGTCGGGGTCAAAGGGGAGAATCCGTACGCGGAGTGGTATTGGAATTCTCTGACTCAGGGCAAGAACGCCAAGGCGCCAACCGGAAGAGGCATGCCGACCTGGCAGTTCCACCAGCGGGTCTATGGCAAAGACTTTGAGTACTGGGATTTTGCGCCGCTGTTCAAGGCGGAGCTGTTTGACCCGAACCACTGGGCTGAGGTGTTTCAACGCTCCGGAGCGCGTTATGTCGTGCTGACTTCGAAACACCACGACGGATACGCCTTGTGGCCGAGCGCGGAGGCCAGCCGCACGTGGGGGCGTCCGTGGAATTCGGTGGAGATCGGACCGAAGCGGGACCTGCTGGGCGACCTGACTGAGGCGGTGAGGGCGAAGGGACTGAAGATGGGCTTCTACTATTCGCTCTACGAATGGTACAACCCGCTGTGGCTGAGCGACCGGAAGCGGTACGTCGAGGAGCACATGTTCCCGCAGTTCAAAGATGCGGTGACGCGCTACCGGCCGGCCATCATCTTCTCGGACGGCGAGTGGGACATGGACAGCTTGGCCTGGAGGAGCCCGGAGCTGCTGGCGTGGCTGTTCAATGAGTCGCCGGTAGGGGCGGAGGTGGTGATCAACGACCGCTGGGGCAAGGACACCCGGCACCGGCACGGGGGTTACTACACGACGGAATACACGGCCGGGCTTCAGACCGGCAAACACCCCTGGGAGGAGAGCCGTGGGATGGCCTATTCCTACGGGTGGAACCGGATGGAGACGCTGAAAGACTACCAGACGGAGCGGGCGCTGATCCTGATGCTGGTGGATCTGGTGAGCCGGGGCGGCAACCTGTTGCTGGACATCGGACCGACCGGCGACGGGAGGATCCCGGTGATCATGGAGGAACGCCTGACGCAGATGGGCGAGTGGTTGAGGATCAACGGCGAAGCGATTTATGACACCTCGCCGTGGCGGATCAGCCGGTTGTGGGGGCCGGGCGTGGTCCCGAAGTTCGAGGAGAAGGAGTTCCGGGCGGAGTACGATTTAAGGAAGCTCGTGGATGAGCCGGCGCCCGGAAACGCCCGGATCCTGGCCTTTTTCACGGCCAAAGGCAGCGACGTGTACGCGATCCTGCCGCACTGGAGCCGCGAGATTGTGATCCCGGACGCGGCAAGCCCGGGCGCGCGGGCGCGGTTGCTGGAAACTGGACGGGAACTCCGGGTAACAGCCAAGGGGAAAGACCTCGCGGTCCAGTTGCCGGAGTTTGTGCCGGGAGCGATGGCTTCCAGAGAGGCCTGGGTGGTTAAGTTGACCGGAATACGATAGGTGTTGGAGGGAGCGGCCGGCACCGTGACAGTGCAGTTTACGCCTTGAGAATATGAATAGATGGGAAGGCTGTAGTACGCCGACGACATGAAGCTGTTCGGGATTCGATACCTGTGGTTCAAGCTGGCGCTGGTGGGAGGATCCTTGCTCGGGATCCTGCTGCTGGTGCAGTCCGTTCAGACCTACTTCCAGGTTTCCCGGGGCATGGTGCTGGCGGAGCTGCGCAGGGAGGCGCAGCGGCAAGTGGGTCTTTTGCAGAGGGAGGCGGCCCGGCTAGGGTTGCGCGAGCCGGCCGAATTGCCGCCGGTATTAGCGGAGATGCAGGAGGAGGCCCCCAACCGGATCGCCTGGATCCGGATTCTGGACAGCTCGGGAGCGGTGCTGGCCCAAGCCGGAAATCCGGCGGGCCCGCCGCTGCGTCCGCCGCAGCCGCAGGAGATGCCTGCGGATCCGTTCCTCGTCCCGGGCGAGATCCGGCAGACGCCGGAAGGCAAAGTCTGGGTAACGGTACAGTTTTTTGGGCTCGGGCGCAGGTTCGGACCGCTTCCGAGGGGTTCAACGGGTTTCCCATCGCCGCCGCAGCCATCCAATAACACCCAGCAGGCGCCCAAAGCGCCCCAGCCAGCGCCGAACGCTGCCGGTCAGCCGCGAGCTGGACTCCCAAAGCAGCCCCAATCTGAGGCGGCGCCTCCGGGTGCAGCCCAAGCGCCATCCCCTCCGGCTGGGGTCCGCCCTGGACCGCGGTTCGTCGAGTTGGGACTGTACATGAGCGGCGTTTCGGCGGTGTTCGGGACGCTGCTCACCAACCTGATTCTGAACTCGGCGGCAGCGGTAGGCTTGGTCGCCTCCATGGTGCTGCTTTGGCTCAGGTTCCCGAACTACGTGAATGGGAAGCGGCTGGAGCAGCAGACCGAGCTGGCGCGCAAGGTGCAGATGGATCTGCTGCCGCCTTCGAAGCTTGAGATCGCCGATGTGGACATCGCGGCGCAGTGCGTGCCCGCCTGGCAGGTGGGAGGCGATTTCTACGACGTCTTTTCGACGGTGGACGGGCGGGTGGCGATCGCGGTGGGCGATGTTTCCGGCAAGGGGTTGCCCGCCTCGATGGTGGTGGGGCTGCTGTTGGGAGCGGTGCGGGCCAGCAACTGGATGGGGGGCAAAGAAGAACATGCGTCTTCGACGGCCCGCTTGAGCGAGCTGATCCGCTCCCGGACGGCCATCGAGCGTTTTGTCAGCCTCTTCTGGTGCTACTACGATCCGGCCCGCCGGATGCTGTACTACGTCAACGCCGGACACCTGCCGCCGATGCTGATCGGCCGGGATGAAAGGGGCAACCCGGTGGTGCGGCGCCTGGAGGAGGGGGGACCCGTTCTGGGGGTGCTGGCCGGGGTGAGTTACGAACAAGGCGAAGCGGAGGTGCGGCCCGGCGAGCTGCTGGTGATGTACTCCGACGGGGTCGTCGAGGCGGCCAATGCTAGCGGGGCTCAGTTCGAGGAGGAAGGGCTTCTCGGGGTGGTCCTGAAGAACCTGGAGAAACCTTGCCTTGAGATCCGAGACGAGGTCTTGCGGGCCGTGAATACCTTCATGGGCGAGGAGCGGGCGCAGGACGATATTACGCTGGTGGTGGCAAGGTTTCTGGAGAAAGGCATCGGCAACAGCGCCGGGTAAGCTGGCAGGCCGCTCCAGCGCCAGTCACATCGAACGAGCGACTTCTCAAATACTCGTAACCTATTGACCTAACGTATATTAGGGTTATCCCAGAGGTTTGCCGAACCGCGGTCAGGTGCCTATCGTGTGCCTACACTGGGACCGGAAGGCGGCCCGGCGTTTCTGCAAGCGCCGGTGCGTGGCCGCCGCCCGGCTTGGCGAGTCCAGGCGCGGGACCTACCGAGTGAGGCAACCATGAGAGTCCTATTGAACATCGCCCTGCTGGCGACCCTGATGACGACGGCCCATGCCGCTGTGTCCTTAACCACGGTTGAGGATGTCTTGTACCAGGCCAACGGCGCCAAGTTTAATGGCGTGGTCTTTGTCGAATGGCGCCATCTTGTGACAACCGGCCCTGCTAACGTGGCCGGCCAGAGCGCCGTAGTGCGCGTGGTGGACGGGCTGCTGCGCGTTCAGCTCGTGCCGACCACAACGGCGCCTGGCGGCGCTTATTATTCGGTTAGTTATTACAGCGGCGGCAGAATCCAGTTCCGCGAGTATTGGAGCGTTCCGCCCAGCTCCAAGCCGCTCAAGTTGAGCAACGTGCGGGTTGTCGGGCCCCCGCTGGCCGGCAATACGCTTCCGCCGCCCGAACAGACCCTGTTGCAAATCAGCGATGTGGCCGGGCTGGCGGAGGAGTTGGATGCTAGGCCGGTGAAAGGTCCTGGCTACGCGCCCGGAAGAGCCGCCTGGATCAATGAGTCCGGCCAGATCGAGGCCGTGGCGGGCGAATGGACGGACTGCGTGCGGGTGGACGGAACCGCCGGACCATGTGGTCTGAACACGCCGCCGGGTCCGGACTACGTGGATGGAGAGATCCCGCAAGGCGCGCTGGACGGTTTCAGCCGGGTCTTCACTTTGTCGCAGGCGCCACAGCCCGCCTCCAGCCTTCAGGTGTTTCGGAACGGCCTGTTGCAGAAGGCTGGGCTGGATTATGTGCTGAACGGGAATGTCATTACTTTTGACGCCGCCGCCGTCCCGCAGCCGGACGACATTCTCCAATGCTCCTATCGCGTGCCGCCAGGTTCGGCGCCGCCGTCCGGGCAGCCGCTGGCCTACACCCCGGCGCAGGTGATCTGTTCTGGGACTGGCGCGAGCACGAGTTCAACGGCGCTCGTGAACCTGGCAAGTTGCCAGATTCCGGCCAACGTGTTGCAGGCGGGCGACCGCGTGGAGGTCCGGTTCAGCTACGCGCATCAGGGCACGCAGCAGGAGTACACGTTTGAAGTACGCTGGGGCGGAACGGCCATGGTTTCCAGAACCGCGGGGAGCGCGGAAGCGTACATCGCGGGGAAGGCCGAGGCGGGCGTGTACGACTCGGGCGTCCAATGGGATGTGCAGAGCTGGGGCAGTTCGACGGCGCTGAGCGCGGGCGCGGGGAATGTGACAGCAGCGCCAGCGTCGGGTGCGGTCATCGACTTTCTCGGCAAGCTGGCGGCTGCGTCGTCCGATGCGGTCGCCCTGCGGAACTTCACGGTTCTGAGATATCCGGCCACGAGCCGGCCTCAGTGAGAGGGCGGCAGGAATTCCTAAGATCCTCCCATCGCCGCGGGCTAGCGGCGCGGGTAAGCGCCCACCGTGCGCGCGTCCTGTTCGCTCCAGCCGAGTAGCTTCCGGACCTCGGCGGGCATCACCACCGCAGGCGCGGGTACATGCAGCGGTTCAACCAGCTCGTAGCGCTTGAGTTCCAGACTTTTGAAGACCGAACGCGGCGTCCGGTCCAGGCTGCGTGCGGAGGCTTCGAATCCCGGCGCTTGTTTACGGAACTCCTCCAGGCTAGCGGCGGTGACCGAACAGCTCTCGGTGGGCGCCGGGCTCCAGACGATCAACGGTGGCTGGGGCCCGCCGCCCGGGATCTGTGCCCGGACATAGACATTGCCGTCGATCTGTTTGGCCTGGGGCCGCGGCAGCTTCTGGCAGAGCATCCTGGGTTGGCCGAATTGGAGCAAGGGGCTGCGGAATTCGGGGCTGGATACCAGCAAGTTGTTCACGAACACGTGGCCCTCGCGCTGGTCCACGTCCGGGCCTGTGGCGGCGTGCCAGCCGAAAAGGTCGCCGGTGGCGCTCCTTTGGTTCCGCTCGAAGGAGGCCGGAGCGTCCAGGAACGTGTTGTTGTAGATGCGCGCATCGGCGGCGTTCAGGATGTAAATGCCGCGTCCGCAGCGGACGAAGACGTTGCCCGCCACCGTCACGCCCCGCGAAATCTCAAAGAAGAATCCGTTGGTCGCGTTCTCCACGTAGTTGTTGATAAAGACTCCGTCGCGGTTGCCAACGTCGTACCAAACCCCGCTCGAATCCGGATTGTCGAGAATCAGATTGTCCCGGACGGTGACGCGGTGCGACTGGTTAAAGATCTTCACCGCCGCCGGATAGTAGCCCGTGATCCCCTCGATATTGTTCCGCCGGATGATGTTCCTTTCGAGCAGCACGTCGGAAGATCCGATCACATAGATCCCCTCCGTGCTGGTGTCGCTGATGAGCGAATTGCGGATGACGAGGCCGTCCCCCCGGAAATAGCCCGCCACGCGCGAACAGTAGGTGATCGTCACATTCTCCAACACCGTTCCGATCACCTCCTTTCCGTATGTGGAGGGATCGGAGGGGCCGACGGGTTCATCGGTAGGCTCGTCGGCGGCGGTAAAGCGCCGTTTCCCTTCCACCTCGAGCGCCCGGTAGGGGTACTGGGTGAAAGTGATGCCCCGGATGATCGGGCCCTTGCGGTCCGAAGGCTTGCCGTGAACCGTTGCGCTGGTGCGGATGATGGCCCCGTCGAAGGCGGTGATCTCGACCAGCCGGTTCGCCGGATTCACTCCGATGTAGACGTAGCCGCGGGCGTAGTCGATGTAGAAAGAGTGTGCATCGACCTCTCCCTCCCAGCCCGCCGAGCGCAGCAGCTCGCCGTCAACGAACACCATATCGTTGTTGAACCGGTGCAACGGCGTGCGCACTCCTTCGCGGTCGCGGTTCCACCAGCCTAAGGGCGATGCGGGAAACAGCCGCTTCCACGGCGTGCGCCAGACGTTGTTGGGGAGAGCCTGCCATTGGGTGGCAACCAGGGTTCCTTTGAGGATCGGCCGCTCATCCGCGTAAGGCTGGATGATAACGCCCTGATTCAACAGCAGCCCGCCGGTCCGGTAGACGCCGCCCCGCAGAATGATGGCGTCGCCCGTCACGACCCGCTCGATGGCGGCCTCGAGCGTGGTAGGCTGCTCCAGCGAAGTGCCGGGCGCGTCCGGTTTCCCGTCCGGGGCTACGAAGTAGACGTGCGCGGCTTTCGGGATCTCATAACGCTGGTCGACCGGGCCATAAGGTCCGCCGGAGGGCTGCGCGTGCAGAGGCAGCGCGGCGAGCAGCAGCCAAGCGGGCAACCATAGCGACCATCGCCGGATGAGGATGCGAAGTGTCGGATGCATAGGACGTCCTTTCCAGATTAGTCTGACATTCGAACAAAATTTAGCAAATCCCAAAGGAGTTTGAAGCCGGGGCGCCCCGCTCATCAACGGAGGGCGATGGCTGGCGGCGGAAAGCGCAAGCCCGAATGCTCGAGCATAGGGCGAGGGCGATGGAACTAAACGCTCCGTGATGGGGTTGCCCCGAGTGGTTTCGGGCAGCGAAATCCCATTTCGTGCGGGACTGTTATAAACTGTCTGGCGCGGTATTCAAACCTCGAAGGAAGGGTTCATGGCCCAGGACAGTCGCCGAAGAGAATGCTGCATGACGCGCCGAAAGTGGTTGCATGCCGGATTAGGGGCCGTGGCGGCGAGCCGGGCCGTTGCGATCGGCGGGGCGCAGACCCCGCCAAAACAAGCCGTCACGGAGGACCCGCCCTTCAAGACCCCTGCTGAGCCGCCCAACCGCCCCATCGGAGAAGGCAAAGGGATCCATCCGGGGCGAGTCACCTGGGCGCACGAACCCAAGGCGGCCACTTGGGACGAATCCACGGGCAACTGGTGGGACGACGGCAATACCAACCCCGACCTGGTTCGGGAAATGCTGTCAGGCTCTTTGCGCGCCTTGACTGGAGAGCGCACGGACCGGGCCGCGTGGAAGTCTCTGTTCCAGTTCTTCGACGAGGCGCGGAAGCTGGGCAGGGCGGGCTACCGGCCCGGCGACAAGATCGCCGTCAAATTGAATTGCAATCAGGACCGGCCGGGCGCGTGGCGGCGCGGCGCGGGCATGCCCACCCCGCAGGTGGTCTACGCCGTAGTCGAACAACTGATCTCTTCGGCGGGCGTCCGGGGCGAGGATATCGTCTGCTACGACGCGTCACGGTACATCGGCGACCCCATCTTCGACCGGATCCGGGCCAATCCCAACCCCAACTTTCAGGCGGTCCAGTTCGTGGTCAGCGAGCGCATGGCCGGCAACGGCCGCATCGCCGCGGTCCCCGACAAGTCCAGCCCCATCCGCTTTTCGCGGCAGGGCGTGCCCACCGCTTATCCTCCCCAGTGCGTCACGCAAGCGAAATACGTCATCAATCTGTCTCTGGCTCGGGCTCACGACCTGATGGGCGTGACCGAGACCGCCAAGAACCAATACGGGTCGGTCTATTTCGAGGGCGCGGGCTTTACGCCCGCACCGTTGCACTCCTACTCCTCCCGCGATCTGCCGATGGGATCCTACAACTCCATGGTGGACCTGATCGGCTATCAACACTTGGGCGGCAAGACGCTGCTCTACGTCATCGACTTTATTTATGTAGCGGTGAGTCAGAACAACCGGGTGGTCAAGTACGAATCCTTCGGGGATCACTGGTGCTCCAGCCTGTTCCTGTCCCAGGACCCGGTGGCCATTGATTCGGTCGCCCTGGATTTCATCCGCAACGAGCCCCGGGCGCTCCAGTGCCGCGGGTATCCGGAGAATTACCTGCATGAGGCGGCACTGGCCGCCGCGCCGCCGTCGAAGACGCTGTACGATCCGAACGGCGTGGGCACGCCCCTCGCCAGCCTGGGCGTTCACGAGCACTGGAACAATCCTTCCGAGAAGCAGTACTCGAGGAATCTCGGCAAGCGCGAAGGCATCGAGTTGGTGCGCTGGCGAGCCGACGGCGGAAAGCAAAGCTAGGAATGCCGGCGCGCACCTGGATCCCCGCCGCCCTTTTGGCTTTCCTGCTGCCGGGTTCGCCCTGCGCCGGGCAGCCGGAGCGGTGGGTTCCGGCCCTGTGGGAAGGCGGCCCGCTGGCGGTGCACTTGCGCGAAAAGGCGGGAGCCCCGCCGGCGGACTCCGAGAGGGCCGCGCTGGCCGGCTGGTACAGCGCCGAAACGCTGGAGCTTTTGGAAGGGGCCGCGGTCAACTGCTTGCTCATGCCGCTCAGCGCGGGGGCATCGCCGGAGGTCGAGAAAGCGCAGCACAAGCTCGTGCGGGATTACGCCCGGCTGGCCCGCGGCAAGGGCCAGGCAGTGCTGGGCCTGGTTCATCCCGGGGCGGATCCGGAGACCGCCGCCGCTGCGGCTGTGGAAGCGCAACTGGACGGTCTGGTGGTTGTGGGGCTGGCGCCGGAGGACAGCCAATTTTTGAAGCGGCTCCAGGAGGCGCTGGGCAAGCGCAGCGGCAAGCCATTCGCCGTGCGGGTCGCGCAGGCCGCCGCAGCCCGGCTGGACAAAGAATCGCCGCTTCTGATTGTGGAGGGCACAGCGCCGCGCGTGGTGCAGATGGGCGACACGGCGGAGGCGACGCCGACCGCGGGCTTATGGATCGACTCGAACTTGTGGCTGGTGCGCTCTCTGCATACGGGGCGCGCCGGCCGGCCCGTCTGGGTTTGGCATGAGCCCCACGCCGAGGACTCAATGGGCCACCTGCGCTCTATCGTTGATGCCGCCGCGGCGGGCGGGCGCTGGATCGTCTCTCTCAACAGCAACCTGCAATCCGGCTTGTACCGCAAAGAGCCCCAACCGCTGGCCCTTTGGAAGCAGATCAACGACTTCCTGCGCTTTTTCGAAATGCACGCCGCATGGCGGGAGTTTTCGCCTTACGGGAACGTCGGGATCGTGTTGGACAGCGCGGGTCCGAACGTAGCCCATTCGGAGGAGTATCTGAACCTGATCGCGCGGCGGCAGATTCCCTATCGCGTGATCGAGCGCTCGTGGTTGAACGCACGGTCCTTGGAGGGCCTTCGGGCCGTGCTGGCCTTTGATCTGGCGCCGCCCGCGGAGGCCGAGCGGCGACTGCTTGAGGATTTCGCGCGCAAAGGCGGCTTGTTGCTCGGGGGACCGTTCTGGGGCAAGCCGCCGGCGAGTCAAAGCTACCAGGTGGCGGCGGCGGGGGAGGGCGAGATCGCGGTCTACAAGGACGACGCGCCGGACCCGCAAGGAGTGGCCCGGGACCTGAACGACCTGTTGACGACGCCCGAGCTGGGCCTGAGTGTTTTCGACGCGCCTTCAGTGCTTGCTTACGCGGCGGCCGCCGGAGCGGGCAAGCCGGTGGTGATTCACCTGGTCAATTATGCGTCCCGGCCGGCGGACAAGATCACCGTTCGGATCAGCGAGCGGTTTGAATCGGCGCGGCTGCTGAGGCCGGATGGCCCCCCGCTGGAGTTGCCCATCAAGCGCGGGGCGGACCGGACCGAGGTGGTGGTTCCCAACCTGGCCGTCTACGGAGCGCTCTGGCTGGAGTAAAACTTAGGGAGAGAGGAGCGAACATGTCGGGTAGCTGGTTGACTTCCCGCCGTACAGCGCTAAAGGGCGCTTTGGTTGGACTGGCCGGTGCGGCGCGGTCTTTTGCTCAGCCCATTTCCCAGAAACGGCCGGGCGAGACCCGGGTGCTGTTTCTGGTTGGGGACTACTATCACAACGGGGCGATGCAGGAATATGCCTGGCGGAAGGTGTTGAAGTCGACCGGCTGGCGGCTTCTGTTCGCACAGGCGCCTAGTTTCATCACCCCGGAGGTGATGGGATCGGCCGATCTCTACGTGTTGTGCCGCTATGCGACCAACACCCAGCCGGTGAACATCTCGCTGGGCTGGTCGCCGGAGAAGATCGTCGAGGAGCGGCCGGAGCCGGACGTTTTCATGACTCCCGAGCATGAAGACATGATTGTGCGCAACGTCAGGCGGGGTATGGGACTGATCGCCGTCCACTGTTCCATCTGGAACCCGGAGAGCCGCAGGTTTCTGGATCTGCTGGGCGTGGAGAAGCCCATTATGCACGGCCCGGTGGTCAATACGAGGATCGTGGATCTGAACCCGGATCATCCCATCACGCAGGGTATCGCGCCTTTCGGCATCGGCATCGACGAAGTCTTCGACGCGGTGATGAAACCCGGCCAGCATGTGCAGCTCTTCCGGGCGGTGCAGGAGCAGCCCAAGAGGAACGCGATCAGCGGCTGGTGCCGCCAGGAGGGAGAGGGCCGGGTGGTGGCGGTGCTGCCGGGCCACACCACGGGACCTTACGGCAGCCGGGAGTTCCTAACCATCCTGTGGCGTTCGGCGCACTGGGCGCTCAAGCGCGAGATCCCGCCGATGCCGGAAGACGTCTTTACGGCGCGAAGCTGAGGCCGGCCGGCCGCAGGGCCTGTGCTGCCGCGATGCGCATTGGGAGCGGGTTATGGGGGAGGCGGGCATGCCAATCAGATGTCTTCTGATCCTGTGCCTGGCGGCGAGTCTGCCGGGCGCGACGTTCTACGTTTCCACCCAGGGCCGGGCAGGATGGAGCGGGAGGTTGCCGGAGCCCAATGCGCAGGGGACCGACGGCCCGCTGCCGTCTTTATCCGCCGCGCGCGACGCCATCCGCGCCTGGCGCGCCAAGCAGCCGGGCGAAGCCTGCACGGTCCAGGTCCGTGGCGGAACCTACTACCTGAGCGAACCGTTCGTGTTGAAGCCGGAAGACTCCGACGTCACTTACATGGCTTACCCCGGCGAGCGGCCGGTGATCAGCGGCGGCCGCAGGATCGAAGGATGGACCAAGGGCGAGCGGGCCATCTGGAGCGCGCCCGTGAACTGGGATTTCCGCCAGCTTTTTGTGAACGGGCGCCGGGCGCAACGGGCGCGGATGCCCAATTTCGGCTTCTATCGAATCGAAGGACCCAGCTCTCAAGACAAGCCGTTCCGGCTGAAGTACCGGGGCAACGACATCCGCCCGGAGTGGGCCGGCAAGGGCGTCGAGGTGATCGCGCTGCTGGCCTGGGCGGAACTCCGAATGCCGATCGTGAGTGTGGATGAGGCGGCCAGAGTTGCCACGCTGACGGGAGACCCGCGCCCTTCCAACCGCGAAACCGACGCCCGCTACTGGATCGAGAACGCGCCCGGCTCGCTGGATCAAGCCGGGGAATGGTTCCTGGACCGGGAAGCGGGGCGGGTGTTGTACTGGCCGCTGGGGGTCGAGTCGATGGAGAGCGCGGAAATCGTTGCTCCCGTCCTGACGCAGCTCGTGCGGCTGGAGGGCGCGCCCGAGGAGGAGCGGTTTGTGCGCCAGGTCGTATTCCGGAGCCTGGACTTCCGGCATACGGACTGGAGCATGGGCCCGCAGGGCTTCGCGGATTCTCAGGCGGCCATTGCGGCTTCGAGCGCGTTTGAGGCAGTGGGCGCCGAGGAGTGCGCCATCGAGAAGTGCGTCTTCACCCAGCACGGCGGCTACGCCGTGTGGTTCGGGCGCGGCTGCAAAAGGAACCGAATCTCCGCCAACGAGATCTACGAGATGGGCGCCGGCGGCATCAAGATCGGCGAGACGGTGCAGCGGCCCAGGGAAGCGGACCGGAACTTTGAAAACGAGATCACGGACAATCACATCCACAAGCTGGGCGAGGTGTATCCGTCGGCGGTGGGCATTTGGGTGGGGCAGAGCGCGCGGAACTACATCGCGCACAATCACATCCACGATCTTTACTACACGGCGATCTCGGTGGGCTGGACGTGGGGCTACGGGCCGAACCAATCCAAGGACAACGTGATCGAGTACAACCATCTGCATCACATCGGCAAGCAGATGCTGAGCGACATGGGCGGCATCTACACGCTGGGCGTGCGGTCGGCGTCTTCGATCCGGAACAACTTAATCCACGACGTTGAGTCGTTCACCTACGGCGGCTGGGGGATCTATCCCGACGAAGGCTCGAGCGAGATCCTGATTGAGAACAACGTGGTGTACCGCTGCAAGAGCGCGGGCTTTCATCAGCACTATGGCAGAGACAACGTGGTGCGGAACAATATCTTCGCCTTCAACCGGGAGTCGCAGTGGATGCGCACCCGCGCCGAGCCGCATCTTTCCTTCACCCTGGAGCGGAACATCGTCTACTTCGACTCGGGAGTGCTGTTGGGAAGCAACTGGACCGGCGACCGGTTCCAGCTCAACCGGAATCTCTACTACGATGCGCGCGGCGGGGAGATGCGGTTTGCGGGCAAGAGCTTTCAGGAGTGGCGGCAACAAGGACAGGACCGGGATTCGGTGATCGCCGATCCGGGGTTCGTGAACGCAGGGAGTTTTCAGTTTGGGCTGCGCCCCGATTCTCCGGCCCGGAAGATCGGGGTTCAGCCGGTCGACGTGAGCAACGTCGGGCCGCGCAGCAGGCCGGAGTGGTGACGGCTTTCCGCCCGCCTCAGCGGAGCGAAGACGCCACGCCCGCCGGCTGAGCAAAGCCGGACCGTCCGCCTCGCTGAACTACTTACCGGAACGGGATTGTCTCGCCGTGCCAGGGAAAGGCGTAGCTCGGCCGGTTGCAATACCGCCGGACTCCCATCTCCAGCGTGATGCCTGCGGCCGGAGCCAATGCGACCTGAAGGAATTTGGCGTTCACTTCCACGGTCTCCGCGATGGGTTTGCCTTTTTCCAACCTGTGATGGCGGACCGTGGTGAAGCTGTGCTCGCCGAAGGTCCCTGCCTGGACGATGACCTCCCGCTTCTCAAACGGATTCAAGTTCACCAGTTCAAGAACGACCCGGTCCCGCTCAATGCTCCTCACGAGCGCGGCGACGTCTTTGGGCAGGCCGGGCCGCCTTTCGGAGGGATTGAAGTAGCGAACCGAGGCGTGCAGCAGTCCGCCGTTGTACATCAGCTGCGGCGCTCCGAGCATCAGTTGCACAAGCGCTTCGGTGGTGACGGGATTCTGCTGCTGCCAGTGATGCTCGTTCAGTTTGGTGAAGTCCGTCTTAGAAGGGTCGATCTGCCGGTACGTTCCTGGATACTCGTCCAGGAGCAGCCAGTTGGTGCGCATCTGGTTCAACCGTTCGGCGACTTGCCGGGCGGCCGAGGCCAGAATCCGCTCCGGGTAGCCGGGGTTGTCCCCGGCCAGGAATCGCAGCCAAGGCGCCTCGTGGCCGTTGTCCATTTTGTTGCGTGTATCGCGCACTTCGCGCCAGTCCGTCGCCTCCGCCTGCCGCACCTTCTCGATGCGCCCCCAGTCGTCCGGGGAGAGGGACATGAACCAGAGCTGCGCCAGATAAGAGTGGTCCATGCGGCCATAATCCAGCCAGCCGGAGCTGTCGCGGCGGGCGGGGACCAGAAAGCCCTTCTCGGTGCGCTTGCCTTGGGCCAGGATGGCGTCCATGGTTGAGCGGGGCATTTCCAGGTAGCTCGGGTCGCCGGTGAGCAACAGCGCGTTGGCGGCCCCGATCTGGATGGCTTGTCCGACGCTGTGGTAGCCGTGCGGCCAGCGCCAGCCATACAGACCGCCCCACCACTTTCCGTTGAAATACTCGCCCACTTTGCCGGACAACCCCACGTTATCGGGCGTGATGCCGCCATTGGCCCGGGTCCGGCCGAGCCATGCGCCCACGTACTCCTTGACCCAATCCACGTACTTGCTTTCGTGCGTCAGCAGGAAGGCGTGAGCCGCGAGAGTGGTTGCGGCCAGATTCATGACCACATCGCCGCCGCGATACAGGCGCTCTTCGAGGGCGATGCCGTAACGCCTCGCCTTGTCCGGATCGTCCAAATCGGCAATTTTCTCCACGCCAGGCACGTCCTCGATGGGAAGCCCATAGACGGCCATGCCGGGGGCCATTCGGAACGGCCGGGCGCGCGCGGCCGAACCGAAATAAGGCCCCGCGCTTCCATTGCGCGGCGAGCGGACAATCTTGAGCACGGGGTCGTAGTTTGGGGCCTCGGGGTCCTCGTTGAGATAAAACCCGGCGAAGCGCCTCGCCCGCACCCGGAGCTCATGGTCGGTGGGATCGGCAAGGGGGAGAAAGTAGAAGAAGAGATTCCCTTCGCCGTGATGGAACCAGTCGTCCTGCCGGGGGTACTCCAGCCGCATCATCCCGAAGTCGTACGTGAGTTGCCGGGTTATGGCGTGCCAGAGATTGAAGGAGAGCGAGCGGAGACGTTCGTCGCCGCCAAGGGCGTACAGCAATGGGTAGTTGTAGAAGCCTTCATACGGGTCGTCCGGATCGGCGCGGCCGCTGGTTCTCCAGATCAGGGTGCCCCCGCTGCGGGTGTAGCGCTCCACAAACTCGAAAGCCGCGCGGCTCATGTCCTCGATCAGCCGTCGCTGAAGCGTGGCCCAGCCGGGAGGGTTTACGCGAGAGCCGGCCTCAATCACCTTGGGCAGGGGTGCTGTGTCCTGTCCCGCCAGTAATGCCAGGGAGAAGCCCCAAACAACCATCCAACGCTTCCACATCGTCGCCTCCAATCCGCCCGGCGCTCTATGCCGGGGTTGTAAGTTGATAGGCCTCGATGGCCGTTTTGCCGAAGATCCAGGCCAGCTCGCCGCGCGAGAGCCTGGCGACGGCCTCGCGCGCGGCGCGGAACCAGCGTTCGTAGCTCGCTGCCTGCAAACAAACCGGCCAGTCGGAGCCGAACATCAGGCGCCGCGGGCCGAACGTCTCCAGCGCAGTTTCGATATAGGGCTGCAAGTGCTCGGGCGTCCAGGTTTTCATGTCGGCGGCGTTCACCAGGCCGGAGAGTTTGCAATAGAGATTGGGCCGCCGCGCGGCCTCGCGCATGTTCTCGCGCCAGGGCGAGAGGATCCGTTCGCGTATGCGGGGCTTGGCCAGGTGGTTCAAAACCAGGGTGACCTCCGGCAGGCGGCCGGCCAGCGCCGCCAGGCTGGGAAGCTGATCCTCGCTGATGTGGATGTCATAGGCCAAGCCGGCGCGCCCGAGGGCTCGCAGCGCATCGAGGAAGCGCCTGCCCCGCTCCGACTCCGCATTCAACTCCACTCCGGCCCGGACGCCCCGCAGCTTTCGCCGGGAGGCGTATTTCTCCAGCAAGGGGGCCAGCTTCGCTTCCTCCATAGGAAGCCAGCCGACCACGGCGGCGAGGAATTCGTGGCGCTCGGCCAGATCCAAGAGCCAGTCCGTTTCCTGCAAGCTGGAGCGCGCCTGAACGGGAATGGCCCAGCCGATGCCCGTCCGGTCCATCTCGGTCTTGAGCTCCGCCGGGCCGAAATCGGCCTTCATGACAGGGTTGCTGATCCAGGAGTACTGTTTCGGATCGTAGTTCCACAGGTGGACGTGGGCGTCGATGAGCGGCTCGGAGACGGCCCCGCGCACCGCAACCGCGGCAGTTCCGAGAAAGCTGCGGCGGGACAACAAAGTCACGGTTTGCGCTCCATGCCCATCAGATGCAGATAGCCCCACGCTCTGCGCTCGGCCGGAACAGCTCCGGGCGCAAACCACTGCTCGTGATGAAAGAGATAGCGGTTTGCGGCCCCGTCCTCGGGACGGTCCATATCCCCGAGCACCAGCTTGATGCGCACCACGGCCCGGCCCTGCGCCGGCGAATAGAAGACGCCCGGATCCATCTCCAGACAACGGTCGAATCGGATGGCCCATTCGAGAATGTAGCCGCTTCCGTCAGGCTTGACCTTGGCCGCGCAGCGCTGGGCGCCGTCTTCGATCCACTTTTGGTAGGTCTCCCAGGCGGAGGCTTTGGAGCGCGGCTCGCCTTCCAAGATTCCTCCCACGCCCACCCCGCCCGCGCGCGACTTGGTGAGGTTGCACACCATCTGCCAGGAGGAGCCCGTTCCGTCCGCTTCCAGGCGCGGCGGCGACGGCCCGGCAAAGAGCAGGATCTCCATTTCGTCGCCCAGCCAGGGATACCCTTCGCGCGTTAGCTCGTGGGCCTTGGGATTGGAGGGCGGCAGATAACGCGGCGTGGCGATGCCGTACAGCAGATCGTCGGTTACGTCCGCCGCGAAGTAAAGATACTTGGAGTCATGCTTGACGTAGCCCTTCAGAGAGAGATCGCGGTCGTTGGTGACGGGGTGGAAGGCGGGCCACCAGTCTTTGACCCCAGCGAACTGGGTCGCGTCGTCCCATTCTCCGGGACTAATCACCCCGTCCAGCACGGGCGTGGTTCCGTAGTAAGACGTCAGCGGAGGGTTGTTCTGTTGAGCTGCGAGCGAATGGGCGCTGGAAACTAAGATGAGCAGTGCGGCGCAGAGCCATGTTACGGGCGGGCGGCAGTTCATTTTCGGCACGAGTGTCTCCTCACGGGGCCGGGGGCAGGTCCGGGTTGGGCCGGTCATAGCGCCCTTCGATGTAGGGGAACTTCTTGGCGATTCCGGGAATCAATTCCACGCCGAAGCCGGGCCGGTCAAACAACTCCATGTAACCTTTTTTGACAACCAGCGGGTCCTTGAAGATCTCCTCTTTGAACGGGTTATAGGTCTGGTTGAGCTCCAGCATCATCCGGTTGGGGATGGCCGCCACCAGCGCGGCGTTAGCCATGGTGGTCAGCCCGCCGTGCCAGTTGTGAGGACAGCAGGGCTTGCCGCTCAGCGCCGCGATCCGGGCGATGTGCCACGCCTCGGTGACGCCGGTGACGTTGCAGTCGGGCTGGACGATGTCGTAAGCGCCGCGGTCGATCCACTCTTTGAACTCGAAGCGGTTGGTCCGGCTTTCGCCGCCTGCGACGAGCACCGTGGGCAAGGCCTGGTTGATCTTGATGTAAGCCTCCAGGGCGCCCTCGCCCGAAGTGCTGACGGGCTCTTCGAACCACAAGAACTTGAGCTCTTCGAGCACGGGGCAGAGCTCCAGGCATTGTTCGAGGGTCAAGCGCATGTTGCTTTCCTGGATGAGGTCGAAGTCCGGCCCGACGGCCTGGCGCAGCTTGCGCAGGTAGGGGATGTACTTCTGGATGGTCATGCCGCTATTGCGCCACTCGGTTCCGATGCGGAACTTGAAGGCGGTGTAGCCGGCTTCCTTATGCCGGACCGCTTCGTCGATCAGGTCTTCGGGCCGCTTGTACCAGGCGTAAGATACGCCGCCGGAAGCGTACATGCGGATACGGCGCTGGGGAGGGGCGTCGGTAGCCAGCAGCCGGTAGACCGGGGTGTTGGTAGCCTTGCCGATGATGTCCCACAGGGCCATGTCGATGCCGGCCCAAGTGGCGGCGCCCGGGCGGCCTCGCTGAACAGGCCAGCTTGTCGTGAGCTGCTCCACGTCGAACGGATTCTTGCCGAGCAGAGTGGGCCGGATCCATTCTTCGATCATCTGCTTCATCTGCGGCGGGCCGCCGTAGGGACTGGACTCGCCGATGCCCACGATGCCTTTATCGGTGAAGACCTCCACCAGCACGGCGTCGGTCTTCCAGGTGACGGCTCGACCCACCATCCATTGCTTATCCGGCGGAAGTTCATACGACATGAGCGTCACGCGGATATCGGTAATCTTGAGATTCTGCCGGGCGACGCCTTCGAGCGGGTGAACCCGGCGGCGGAATGCGGTTGTCCCGGCGCGCTGCGCTGCGCCGGCCTGTCTCCGGCCGGAGGCGAGGACGGGGGCGAGCGCGGCGGCTGCTGCGAACTGCCTTCGTGTCATCATGGCGGCTTCTCCCTTCAGGAGGCTGATGTGCCTGCCCTCCGGCGCCTGGGGGAGCGCAGAAGCGGCACTGAGCAGTATACATCCGGAGCTTGACTCCGGCGGCGCGAGGCGCTATATGTTGCATGGCCCGGCCTTTTCAATGCGAGGCCGGCGCCCTGAAGGGAGAACGTCATGAACTCACCGGTCTTTTCCCGCCGAAGCTGGTTACAGACGCTCGCCGCGGCCCCGGCGGTTTCCGCTCTATCGGCAGCGCCGCTGCCTGGCGACGCCGACCGCGAGCGCCGCATGAAGTGGTGGCACGAAGCGAAGTTCGGAATGTTCATCCACTGGGGCTTATACAGCCTGCTCGGCCGCCACGAATGGGTGATGGAGAACGAAGCCATTCCCGTGGAAGAGTACGAGCAGCTCGCCAAGCGATTCAATCCCCGCCCCAACGCCGCGCGCGAATGGGCGAAACTGGCTCGCCGCGCCGGGCAGAGATACATGGTGATGACCACCAAACACCATGAGGGATTCTGCCTGTTCAACTCCAAGCTGACGAGTTACTGCGCACCCAAACAGGCCGCGGGACGGGATCTGGTGGCCGAATACGTAGAGGCCGCCCGGGCTGAGGGCCTGCGGGTGGGGTTCTACTATTCGCTGATGGACTGGCATCATCCCGACGGAGCGCGCTGCGCCACCGACGAGGCGGCGCGCAAACGTTTCGTCGAGTACATCCACGGCCAGATCCGCGAGCTGATGACCAACTACGGCAAGATCGACATCCTATGGTATGACGTCGCCTGGCCGTTGAACGCGGAGGGGTGGGAGTCGGAACGGATGAATCAGATGGTCTTCCAGCTTCAGCCCGACATTGTCGTCAACAACCGCAATCTTCTGCCCGGCGACTTCTCGACGCCCGAGCAGCGCATCCAAGCCGACCCTGCCGGGCGGGCCTGGGAAGCCTGCATGACCATGAACGACTCTTGGGGCTACCACGCCGCCGATGACAACTGGAAACGGCCGCGGACCTGCATCCTTAATCTGGTCACCTGCGCGCGCGACGGGGGCAACTATCTGCTCAATATTGGTCCGCGGGGCGACGGATCGGTTCCGGAAGAGTCCGTGCGCATCCTGGAAGCCGTGGGACACTGGCTGGAGCGCAACGGGCAGGCGATCTACGGCACGGAGCGCTGCCGCGTGAACCGCTCCAACTACGCCAATTTCAGCCGCAAGGGCAACACGCTGTACATGCATGTCTCCTACTGGCCCGGTGAGACCGTGGTGCTGGCAGGCTTGCAGGCGAAGGTGAAGTCGGCGCGGCTGCTGGCCTCGGGCCGGCCGGTGCGCTTCGAGCAGGACGAGTTCCGGGTGCGCTTTTTGGGACTGCCGCCCAAGCCGCCGGACGATCCGGTGACGGTGATCGCCGCCGAGTGCGACTCCGAGCCGGTGCAGAACATGGACCGCGTCCGCCGGGAGCGGCCCCGCCGCGGGGTTTGAGCAGGCTGGCGGCGCGCGGCGGCGGGTTTCGCCTACGGAGACGGCGCCCCGGTGTGGACCGCATCGGCCCCGCATGCCCGCGCTTGGCGATACAATGGGCGCACTATGCGTAGGCGAGATTTCTTGCGAACAGCACTAGCCCTGCCGGCGGCGGGGCTCTTCACGCGCTTCGAGACCTTGACCGCAGCGGACCGCGGGAAAGTTCAAATCACCGACATCAAGATGAAGGGACTTTCCGGCGTGGGCCACACTTTGATCCGGGTGGACACGGACGCGGGCATCTCCGGCTACGGCGAATCGGGCGTGACCCAGTCGATGATGAAGGCCTGGCTGGAGATTTACCGGCCCATGCTGCTGAAACAGGACCCGCTGGCCATTCACTATCACTGGCACCGGATGTCCACCCTCATGCACACTTACATGGCCCGCATTCCGGCGCTCAGCGGCATCGACATGGCGCTGTGGGATCTGGCGGGCAAGCTGACCGGGCATCCCGTGTATTCGCTTTTGGGCGGTCCCTTCCGCGATGAGGTATCCGTGTTCATCAACACCGAACCCCGCAACATGCTGGACCGCGCGGTGGTGAAGGACTGGGCGGCGCAGTTGCGCCAGAGCCCGCAGGGATTCAAGGCGGTCAAGATCAACACGACCAGCCCGATCCAGCGGCCCATGGGAAGGTATACGACGACGCTCACCAATCAGGACCTGCACAAGATCCGCACCGGCTTTGAGAACGTCCGCGCCGAGCTGGGCCCGGACTACGACATCATGGTCCATTGCCACAACGAGTACGATCTGCCGAGCGCCAAGGCAATTGCTCGCGCGGTGGAGGGGATCGAACCGAAGTGGCTGGAGGATCCGCTGCCGGTACCCTTCTCCGACAGTTGGATTTCGCTCAAGCGCGAATGCCGGGTGCCGTTGCTGACCGGCGAGAAGCTGGAGATGCCGCAAGGTTACTACCCGTTCCTGAAAGAGCAGGCCGTGGATTTCATCTATCCGGACATCGCTTTCTGCGGCGGCATTACGGCCATCATGAAGATTGCGGCACTGGCGGCCTTATTCCGCATTCCGGTGGCGACCCACAACGTGGGCGGGATTCTGCTGACGATGTCGTCGATTCACTTCGGGCTGTCGATCCACGACTTTCTGACGAGCGAGGCTCGGATGGGAGGCAAGATCGACATCTTGGTGATGGCGAAGAACCCGCCGGTGATCAAGGGCGGCATGGCCCCGCGGCCGGAGCTGCCGGGATTAGGCGTGGAGCTGGACGAGGCGGGCGTGAAGCAATGGCAGCGCAGCGGCGACACGCCGGAGTGGGTGTAAGGGACGGACTCCTGCTACGCTACTGGAACCGGAGACGCCCCACCCGTGAGCTGACAGACTCTCAGTAACTTCGAGATGGCAGGGCTTAATCCGCCGCGTATCACCCGGCGCAGACTTGGCGGTAATACTCTTCGTACATCGGGATCACCAGCGACGTGCAGAAGCGCGATAAGGCCGTGTAGCGCGCGGCGGCGGCGATGCGGCTATGCAGCTCCTCGTCAGTAAGCAATTCCAGCACGCGCGCCGCCTGGGCCTCAATGTCGCCCACTGGCTCCAGGAACCCGTCCACGCCGTGGGTCACCAGCTCCGTCAGGCCCCCCACCCGCGTCGCCACCGGCGGCACGCCGCAGGCCATGCCTTCCAAGACCGCCAGCCCGAAACTCTCCAATTTGCTGGGAAGCAGCATCACGTCGGCCAGCGGGATCAGCCGCTGGACCTGATTCTGCTTGCCCAGAAACGCAACGTGCTGGTCCACGCCCAGCTCGCGGGCCAACTGCTCGGCCGGGCCGCGCTCCGGCCCGTCGCCCACCATCAGCAAAAACGCCGGCGTCCGCCGCAGGACTTCGGCCAAGATCCGGATGCAATCCTGTACGCGCTTGACGGGCCGGAAGTTCGACAGATGCATCAGAACTTTCACGCCGGGGGGCGCGTAAGGGTTCTGGCGGGCGTCCTTGCGGGCAGGCCGGTAGATTTCGCAGTTCACGAAGTTGCGGATGACCCGGATCTCGCGTTGGATGCCGAAGACCCGCACGGTCTCATTCCGCAGGTAATCGCTGACCGCCGTGAGCCCGTCCGACTTCTCCATGCCAAGCCTGGTGATCGGGAAGTACGACGGCTCAGCCCCGACGAAGGTGATGTCGGTGCCGTGCAGAGTGGTGATGAAAGGAACCCGCCGTCGGGGCGCCAGGATCTCCCGGGCCAAGAAGGCCGAGATAGAGTGCGGAATGGCGTAATGCACGTGGAGGAGGTCCAGCGAATAGCGCTCGGCCACTTCCGCCATGCGGCTGGCCAGGGCCAGCGTGTAGGGCGGGAAGTGGAACAAGGGGTAAGTGGGGACCTCCACCTCGTGGTAAAGGATGTGCGGATGAGAGGGGTCGAGCCGGATGGGGTTGTCGTAGGTGATGAAGTGGACCTCGTGGCCGCGGCTGGCCAGCTCCAGGCCCAACTCGGTGGCCACGATGCCGCTGCCGCCGTAGGTGGGGTAACAGGTGATCCCGATCCTCACACCGACAGGGTATCACCAGCGGGTTCCAGAGTCGCGTAGCCGATTTGGCCGTTGAGGCGCTCGTCGGGCGAGGGCCGGTCGCCGCCGCCGAACCAGACGCGGATGCGGCCGTTCTCCACCAGGACCGACGGGTCGCAGACGACGGCGGCGTTCCAGGTCTGCGCGCCCGCAAAGACGGTCTCGGCGGGCAGCCGCCGCCAGCGGACGCCATCCTCGGACCAGGCCAAGCCGATGCGGCGGTGTTCGCGGCGGTCGCGTCCGGTGTAGGCCATCCAGTAGCGCCCTTGCCAGAGCCAAACGGCGGGTTCGCCCAATCCGGTTTCGTCGAAAGTGCCCGGTTCGCCGAGTTCCAGGATGGGATTCGATTTCAGCTTCTGCCAGCGCACGCCGTCCCGAGAGCGGGCGACGCCCAGCCTTTGCCGCCGGGCCCGGTCCTGGCCGAGAAAATAGAGGTAGAACCACTCACCGAGGCGCAAGACGTAGGGGTCGGCGACGCCGCGCTCGTCCCAACTGCCGCGCGGGCCGGGCGTAAGCACCGGATCGGCGTGCTTGCTCCAACGGAGCGCGTCCTTGGAGCGGGCCAGGCCGATGGCGGGCAGGCGGCCGCCTTGATACCAATACAGGAATTCGCCGTCTGCGAAGAGGGCGGAGCCATTGGCCGCGATGTACTCCCCGTCCCAGGCGCCGGGCGTGGGCGAAAGCACTCGGCCCCGCCGGGTCCAGTTCAAGCCGTCCGCGGAAGTCGCCAGGCCCGTGTGCCAGCTTGTGCCGTCGAATCCGGAATAGAGGTTATAGTAGACGCCTTCGTGGACAACCACGGAAGGATTGAGCACGTCGCTGCCGTCCCAATCGCCCGGCTCTCCCAAGGGGAGCACGGGCGAGGCTAAGACGTTCCAGCGGAGCCGGGGGAGCGGGGGCCGGGCTCCGGCCGGCGGAGGCAGGGTGAAATCAGCGTAGGAGCGGCACGAGGCAAGACCGGCGAGCGCGCAGGCCGAGGCTACAAAGTCCCGCCGGGAAATTGGATGGGAGGTCATATTGGGATTCGCATGCGGATTCGGGAACCCAGGCGCGGTTGAGACTCCAGGACCATCTCGCCTTTCAGTTCCCGCACGCGGCGCTGAATGCTTGCCGGGCCGATGCCCAGACGCTGCATCTCCTCCAGGTCGAACGAGCCGCTGAAGGGAAAGCCTTGGCCGTTGTCTTCGACGTACAGCTCGATCGCGTTTTGGGCGGGTTTGAGGGTCACGGCCGCCCGAGTGGCGCGGCTGTGTTTCTGGATGTTGTTGAGCGCTTCCCGGACGATCTGCGCCAACTCCGTGGCGACTTCGACCGAGGGGGATTCCACCTCTTCGGCGTTTTCAAAGCTGGTTTGAATGCCGCTATTCTTGTGGAACTCGGCCACAAGCTCGCGCAGCGAAGCGGCCAATCCGCCCGGCCGGACCTGCACGGCCCGCATGCTGCGCAAAAAGGCGCGCATCTGCGCCACCTGCGATTTATGCAGGTTTAGGATTTCCTGGAGCTCCTGCAAGGCAGCATTCACATTCCGCTTCATCAGGCGGCCCAGCACCTCCAAGCGAAGCTGAAGGGCGATGTAGGCCTGAAGCGGGCCGTCATGAAAATCGGCGGCGATCTTTTGCCGCTCTTCGTCCCGGACTTCCCGCAGTTGCTGTTCGCTCTCTTGAAGCCGCTGCCGCAGCCCGGCCACGGACTGCTCGCAACGGCGCTTGTAAAGCGCGGCCGGCCAAGTCAAAAGGAGGGACCAGACAGCAAGCCGGACCAAGGGTCCTTTGCCGGTGAGTTGCACCAACAGAAGGATAAGCGCGGCTGCCGCCGTGACCAGCCAAGTGTTCCACCAAGGGTAAAGCAGCAGGGACGACAGCAGGAGGTGCGCATACAAGACGGAGCTGACCCAGGCAGCCGGGTCGGGGCCGTAAGCCACGACCAGAGCGAAGAACAATGCGTCCATGAACAGGGGGCAGAGTTGAAATCCCGGCCGCGTGGTCCACCCGTAGACCAGCACGATCGCGCCGTAGGCCAGGAAGAGAAGGCAGGCGGCCAGCGAGATCCAATGGAGGGACGGGGAGGGGAAAAAATGGGCCGCGAACCAGAGCAGCCCGCCCGCCAGGCGAGAAATAGCCACCACCCGGCGCGTATCCCAAGGGTTCACCTGCATGCGGCCTCCATCACGGGGAGGCGCAGTCAGCGCCGGTAAAGGTAAAGCGTGTGGCTGCGTCCTTCGCCGTCGTCCTCAATGTCTTCGGTCTTTTCCGGCTCCCAGCCGGTGATGGGAAAATCGTGGGCCACAACCCGGGCGCCCTTTTTCAACTGCTTCTCCAAAAGCGGGCGAAGCTTGTCGATGGCCGAAGGAAGCAAGTAGATCGTGATCAAGTCCGCCGAACTATAGTCCTGGCGGAGCAGATCGCCCTTGATGATTCTCGCCGTCTTTTGTAAACCGAGGGCCTTGATGCGCTCCGAGCTTTGCTTCCACAAGCTCTCATCCAGCTCCACGCCGGTGGCATCCGCGTGGAACCTCTGGGCGGCCATGATGACAATGCGGCCGTCTCCGCTACCCAGGTCGAACATCTTTTCGCCGGCTTTGAGCCCGCCGAGCTGGAGCATCTTCTCCACGATCGTCTCCGGCGTCGGGTAGTAGGGGGCAAGCCGCTCCCCTTCCTCCTGCTGATTCTCCTGCGCCAGCAGCACAGTACAGCAAAGGGCCGCGAGCGCGGCCATCCAAAGTTTTGCTTTCATCGCTCGGTGTCCACCTTGTTTCCTCAATTTAGAGCCACGGGCTGAGCGTCAGGGCTCCACCAAGAGCCGCACCCGGTTACTGGAGCGGCCCATTGCTTCCAAGAATAACTCGGACGGACCGGCGTCCAACAGGGGCGGCAGGATCACCTCCACCAAATAGAAGCCGACATATCCCGGGGCCAGCGTGGCGCGCGTCACCTCGACGGGGGCGCCATTTAGATACGCGCGGACGGGCGTGACGACGCGAGGAGGTTCCTGGAGCGGGGCCGCCACGCCGGTCCGCCAGGCCGGAACCACCTTTCCGAGGCCGGTGGCGAGCATCTGGATACGCATGCCGGGCCGGGCTGGGTGGGAAGCATCGAGCAGCACGCCCGTGTCGGCGTCCATCAGCATCGCGGCGCCCTCGCGATCCACGAAGATTGCAGGCGAGGCTTCCGCCAGCGGAAGGTTGAAGATGAAGCGGCCTTGCGCCAACTCCAGGGCCAGCTCGGTTGAGGCGCCGCTGATTTCGAAGGGCACTTGGAGCTGGGATTGGGCCTCGGAGGCGAATAAAACTGGAGCAGGAAGTAAGCCGGCCTGGGCGCGGATCAATCGCCCGCCCAGAACCGTGAGCAGCGAGCCGGGAGCGGCGGGGCGAGTGCTCAGGTCGGCCGCGTTGGCCACCTCCACGCGCCAAAAGCGGTGCGGGGCCGGGGCCGCGTAGACGCCATAACCTTCCAAAGCGGCGAATACCTGGTGGCCCGGCTCGTCGAGCTTCACGTCCTTGACCGGGGCGGGCGGCAGATTCCCCGAGAGCAGCACCCACCGGCCGCCCAGCCCGCCTGGGCCGTCTCCGGCAACGCTGAGATACAGGCCGCTTTCGGTAGCGGCGTACACGGCGGCGCCTTCGCGGTCGCTGGTAATCCCATAGATCGGCCCGGCGGGTAGATCCCCGCTGATGTCGGACCAGTTGACGCCACCGTCGAACGTGTACAAGACCGCAGGGTGGGAGTCTGAACCCACCGGTTTGCCAAAGGCGGCGAAGGCTCTTGCCGGGTTGTCTGGGACGGCATGCACGGCGAGCACCGGGGCCCCGGCTCCGCGGCGGGCCCAGTACCAACTCTGCCCGCCGTCCCGCGATACCCATAGGGTGCCGTCCCCACCGCCGGCATACCGGTACTCGCCGACCAGGGCGATCGCCGTCACCACTTGGCCGGTTTGCTCGCTGGCCCGGTGCTGGGCGCCATCCCTCACCCGAGCCGCGTCGTCATCGGCAGGCAACCAACTGTGGCGCTCTCCCGGGAGCCATTCCAGGATTGCGCCGCCGGCGAGTTGGATCTTGACGCCCCGGGCACCAGCCGGAGCCGCAATCAGCCGCCGCACCGGCAGGTTCGGGAGTCCCTCGTTGAGACCGTGCCAGGACAGGCCTCCGTCGGCCGACCGCCACACGCCGAATTCATTGACTGCTACGACGACGTCGGGATCGAACGGGTGGACGGCCAAATCTTGCACCGGTCCTCCCAGGATGGAAGATCCGCGCCAAGAGGTTCGATCGGCCCAAGTCCACCCGCCATCGTCCGAGCGGTATACCTGTTGGCCGAAGGCGTAGATACGGGCTCCAAAACTGTCCGCCGGCCGGGCGACAGCCTCGGGCTCAGGAAGCCTCGCGGGGAAGCTGGAGGGCGGCAAAGGCGGCAGGGACTCGGAATCCGGGGCGGGCTGCCAGGATTCCAAATCCCGGGTGCGAAAGGTACGGCCTCCGGAGAGGCGGACGTAAATCACGGAGCCGTCCAGAGAAAACCAGACCTGCTGGACCGGGCCGGTGGCAGGCGAGGGCAGCTCCCTCTCGTAGGTGAAAGTTCCGATTGGACGCCAGTCAGGCAGAAGGCGGCTGGGTATCGCGGTTTGAGGCTGGGCCCCCGCCGGGGCGGCGGCCAGCGTTCCGAGCAAGGCGAGGGCAGCCGCTAACCACGCCCCTGGTACTGTGGCAGGCCGACACATGGAACGAGTCCATTTTAACCTTATCCAGCGGGTTGGCTGGCCCCCCACATATTAAAAAGACGTTGCCGCTCAAAAATTTGTCAAAAAAAAGGCCACGGAGGTCTTTTTGCAAGACTAATTTGGTGTTAGACTGAGGTGTTCCGGTGTCCCTCTGAGGGATGGCCAGAGAGGTTGGGAGATGTTTGGCGCACGGGCGACATGCCGGGTGATGTTGGGGCTGATCCTCCTTCCCCTGTTGGCTTGGGCTCAGTTCCCATTCGGCAGCTCCAGTCCGGACAGCGCCGCCAAAGCCATCTCCGTCACCGGGCAGGTGACCGTATTGCGGGACTCCCAACCCTGGGCCGTCAATGCCGGCGACTTGGTGCGGATGGGCCAGGTCATTATCACTGGAGAGGACGGCTACGCCGTATTTCAACTCTCCGATGGCAGCACCTTTGAGGTCTTCCCGAACTCCAGGGTATTGTTCCGGCAAACCCCGGGCAATCTAAAAGACCTCTTGGATTTGGTGCTCGGGCGCATCCGGGTGCACATCGAGAAGTGGGGCGGGCAACCCAACTTCAACCGCGTGCGCACGCCCACCGCCGTGATCTCGGTGAGGGGAACCACCTTCGAGGTCGAAGTGGAGGAAGACGAAGAGACCACGCTGGTGGTGGTGGAGGAGGGCTTGGTGGAGGTGCAGCATGCGCGCCACCCCGGTCCGCCGAAGATCCTCACCACCGGGCAATGGCTCCGGGTTTACAAGAACCAGCCCTTGGCTTCTTCGCGCATTGGGAAGGACACGTTGGTTCGTGGATCGCTGCGGGTGCTGGCTGATGCCCTGCAAACGCTGGTGTACCGCGGCCAGCCTGCGGTGATCGGAACGGGGAGATCTCCTGGGGGCATTCCGCTGCCCGGCGGCGGCGCGCCTCCAACCACGACTCCGCCTCTGCCGGGCGACAGTGGCAGTCCGGGCGGCGGAACCACCACCACGCCAGCGCCAGCCCCGCCTCCGCCTCCCCCTCCGGGAAACTAGCTCGTGAGAAACTGAAGCTTTGGGGGGATTCTTCATGGCGAACTTTCGCCGCAGCTTCTTGTTCGTGTGTCTGGCAGCCGCCGCTTATTCCAGCTTTTCCTCTTCGCCCGCTCAGCCGCCCCCCCGCGGCGTGCCCTCCGAATGGGAGATCCGCGAGGACCTGAGGCTTCTGGTGCGGCACATCGACGAGCTCGGCGGCGCGCTGTTGGAAGTGCACCCGGAACTTTGGGTCGGCGATGGCCCCAAGGAGGCGTACCAGCAGCAGCTTCAATCGATCCGGGATGAGGCGGGCTATGCCCGGCGCGCGGCGGAGGCTTTGGCGGCGCGGCCCGAAAGGTTGACCCTAGCGCTGGAAACGCACTTGCGGCTCAACGCCGTGGGAGAAATGCTGATCTCGTTGTGCGAAGGGGTGCGGCGGTACCAGAGTGAGCCGGCCGCTATGCGCATTCAGAACCAGTGGAGCGCGGGGGCTCGGGCGCGAGATAAGCTGAGGGAGTATATGGTCAGCCTGGCCGAGGAGATGGAGAGCCAGTCGCGGGTGATGGCCGAGGAGGCGCAACGCTGCCGCGAGCAGCTGAGCCGCCAGCCAGCGCCGCCTGCGGCCAACAAGAAGGAGTCCCAGTGAGCGCGAGCGGCCCTTTCGTTTGCAGTATTTGCGGCGAGGCGTCCCAGCGCATTTGTGTGTATTGCACCAAGGACGCCTGCGACAATCATATCTGCGAGAAGTGCCAGCGGTGCAGCGACTGCTGCGAGTGCGAATCGGCGTACGTGGAACGCAGCTCCGCGGCGTCCGAAACGCCGGCCTGATCGTTCCGCTGCGCCCCGGTCAGCGCGAAGCGCCGAGGGATTTCTCGATCGCGGCCAACTGCTGCAAGCGCTGGCCCGAGGCCCAGCTTTGCTGAATCTGTTCCTCGCTCAAGCCGGCCAGACGGCCAAGCAGAATGTAAGAGGACAGAGCGTATTGCAGGCTTTGCCAGCGGGCCATTTCGAACAACTGCGGAAGGGCGCGTTCCCGCAGGAGCCCGAGCACGCCGGCATCGCGGTTTTCCGACAAGGCCACCAGTAGCTCGGCGGCGCCTGTGCGGTCCGCCCAAGCCAGCGAATTTAGCATCTCCACAGGCCAAGTGGGGGAGATCTTGATTTCGTCTTCCGGATGGGCGGCGGCGTAGGCAACGAGTTCCTTCAGTGCCCGCAGGGCGTTCTGCCGCACGCCTTCGTCCGGATCCCGCAAGGCGTATTGAAGATCGTCGGCTGCGGCGGTTTTGTCTTTCACGAACACCAGCAGGTGCGCCGCCATCGCCCGGTGATCCGCGTCGACGGAGTTCCGCACTACGTCGCGGACGGTACGGAGATGCTTATTGGCCAAAGCAGCCAGGCGGCTTTGCGCCGTAGGCGAAAGGCCGGGAGCGCCGGGCCGCAGGGCGGAGTCCCGATAGGCTTCGAGAAACGACTGGTAGGCCTCGGCCACCTCAAGCGGCAGCAGGACGTTGACCTTGGGAGGCTCTCGAACCTCGAACAGGCGCGCGCCCTTTTCCAAGATTCCGACAAAGAGAATGGCGCCGCCGGCCTCGCAACAGACGGCCTCCAGGCGCGCGGACACGACGCCTTCCACCGCTTCCAGACGCGCCTCGGCATCTCCTTTGGAGGCCGGCAGCGGCGCGCCCGGCTTCACCCCCAAGGCTTCTTCAATGCGGCTGAGCGGGACTTTGCCGACGCCGTAATATTCGATCACGCTGACGGCGGGAGGCGGCGGCGCGGCGATTTGGGCTGCCAGGCACAATGCAAGGGCGGAGATCACGAGATTCGAGCTCATTGTTGGGACGTTCGCCGTGGCCCGGCGGCTACGCAAATTTCTGAGCGGCTTCGCCGAGGACCGGCAGAATGGTCTTGCGATTCTGGTACGTTTGCCACATCAGGTACAGGGCTAGCAAGACGAGAGCCAGATGGACAAGGCGGCTCAAGGTCCACCAAAGACTCCAGCCGCCAATAGGCGCAAACACGCCGAGCACGATTTGTATAACCACCCAGGCGATTTGGAGAAACAAGGATTGAAAGGCGTGGAAGCGGATCTCCTTGTCACGGCTGTAAGGCTCGAGCAGCAAGAACAGAATGGCCGGGACCAAAACGGGGATGTAGCAAAGAGCGCCGGCGACGTTGGCGGCGATTTGGGAACCCGGCTGGGCAGGCGGTGGAGTTGCGGGGGGCTGGCCGGCCGCCACGGGCGTTCCGCAGTTGGGGCAAAACCTTCCATCGACGGGTGAACCGCAATTGGCGCAGTAGGGCATAAGGCTCTCCAGTACGGTTCAATGTACTCCGCTTGTCCCGTGCGGCGCAAGAACGCCTGGGGCGCCAGGAGACTCGGCGAGGCTTGAGCTAGTCGGCGTGTTAGCATGGATGATTGCCGGGCTCTGGGCCCCGTGCAACGTGCGGCCGCGAACCCCGCCAGGTCCGGAAGGAAGCAACGGTAGCGGTTGAGCAGGTGTGCCGCGGGTCTCCCAGGGCCTGGCAAGGCTTTCCGGAATTGGGACGATGTATCAGGTTATCGCCAGGAAGTACCGCCCGCAGACGTTCGGCGAACTGGTCGGCCAGGAGCATGTCCGGGCGACCCTGGAAAACGCGATTGCGCAGGGGCGGATCGCACATGGCTACATCTTCTCGGGGCAGCGCGGCACGGGCAAAACGACGGTGGCGCGGATTCTGGCCCGCTGCCTGAACTGCGTGCAAGGCCCCACTATTGGGCCCTGTGGCGTCTGCGCCAGTTGCAGGGAGATCGCGGCCGGCAGTTCCGTGGACGTCATCGAGATCGACGCCGCCAGCAACCGCGGCATCAATGAAATGCGCGAGCTGCGGGAGAACGTGCGCTACCGGCCGGCGCGGGACCGCTATAAGGTCTTCATCATCGACGAGGCGCATCAGATCACCAGCGAGGCGTTCAACGCGCTGCTGAAGACGCTGGAGGAGCCGCCCGAATGGGTGATCTTCGTTTTGTGCACGACCGAGGCGCACAAGATTCCGGCGACGATTTCCTCCCGGTGCCAGCACTTCAGCTTCCGCTCGGTGGAGTTCGACGACGTGGTGCGGCGCATGGAGTGGATCTGCCAGCAGGAAGGGGTGAGGGCGGACGCGGAATCGCTGGCGGTGCTGGCGCAAGCCGGGGACGGCAGCGTGCGGGATTCGCTCTCAGCGCTGGACCAGGCGATCGCCTGCTGCGGGCAGGAGCTAAAGGCGGAGGAGGTGCGGGCGCTGCTGGGGCTGTTCTCCCTGGAGAGCCTGCATCAGGTGACCGAAGCGCTGGCGGCGTCCGACTCGCGCAAGATGCTGGAGATCGTGGCGGCGCTGGAGCGTGAAGGCTACAATTTGCAGCACTTCTGCCGGGAGCTGGCGCGCTATTTCCGGAACCTGCTGGTGGCCAAGATCGCCGGGGCCGATAGCCGGTTGATTGCGGCCACCGGGCAAGAGCGCAAACGCCTGGCGGAGATCTCGGCGCTCTTTAGCGAGCAGGATCTGGCGCGGTATCTCCAGCTCGCGCTGGATCTGTACGGCGATTTGCAGCGTTCGACGCAAATCCGGCTGCACACGGAACTGGGGCTGCTGCGGATGGTGGAGGCGGGGCGGCTGATGCCGATCGAGGAGGCGCTGGCTCAGCTTGGCGGCGGAGCTCCGCCTGCGCCGGAACGGCCGAAAGCGAAGGCCGCGCCGAAGACGGGAGTTCCGGTGGCCTCTGGGCGTCCAGCGGGCGCCGACGCGGCGCCAAGCACGGCACAAGGCTCGGCACCAGGCGCAGCGTCCGGCGGCTGGAAGCAAAAGTTGCAAGCGGCGCTGCTGGAGCTGGGGATGAAGTTCACCGCCGATGCGGTGGTGCACTCCCAGGTGGCCGAAACGCCGAACGGACTTCGCTTTGAGACGCCTAAAGACTTCCGCTTGACCATGCGCGAGGTGGATCTGCGCAAGGCCTTGGAGAAGCTTGGGGCGCCGCAGTTGCGGATTCGCATTGAGTTCCGGGAGACGGAACCGGCGAGCGGCGCGGAAGCAGCCTCGTCTCCGGCGGCTGCGTCTGGGACCGATGCAGGCCTGATGGAGCGCGTGCTGGCGGATCCCGAGGTGCAGCGCTTCCGGGAGGTATTCGGCGGGGAATTACGGGGCGTGCGGGATCTGCGGGATCTGGAATAATGAAGTGCGCCCCGTCTGGAGCGGGCCGGCCAGCGTAGCGGCAGGCCTTCAGACGAAGGGCTTGGCCGCGGACGAGGAGAAGGGAGAGGATATGCGATTCCCGGGCAACATGCAATCGATGCTCAAGCAGGCCCAGCAGATGCAGCAGCGGCTGCGCGAGGAGATCGCGCAGATCAGCGTGGAGGCGTCGGCGGGCGGGGGCATGGTCACGGTGCGGATGAACGGCGAGAAGAACGTGCTCGGGGTGAAGATCGACCCCGAGGTGGCAGGCGATGTGGAGATGCTGCAAGACCTGGTTCTGGCGGCGTGCAACGAGGCCTGCAAGAAGGTGGATGAAGCCATTCAGGAGAAGACCAGCGGACTGCTGGGGGGACTGGGCCTGCCGCCCGGGTTGTTCTGACAGATGCCGGACTTTGCGGAGCCGCTGGCGCGGCTGATCCAGGAATTCAAGCGGCTGCCGGGGATCGGCCAGAAATCGGCGCAACGAATCGCGTTTCACATCCTGCGGGGGCCGCGGGCGGACGCCGAGCGGCTGGCCGCCGCGCTTCTGGAAGTGAAAACGCGGCTGGGGCTGTGCCGCCTGTGCAACAACATCAGCGAGAGCGAGCTGTGCCCATTCTGCGCGGACGTGCACCGGGACCGGTCGGTGGTCTGCGTGGTGGAGGAGCCGCACAACATCCTGCCGATTGAGACCACACGGCAATACCAGGGCGTCTACCACGTGCTGCACGGCTCGATAGCGCCGCTGCGGGGCGTGGGGCCGGACCAGCTCCGGATTAAGAACTTGTTGGAGCGGCTGGAGAGCGGCGAAGTCCGGGAGATCATCCTGGCGACCAACCCGACGGTGGAAGGCGAAGCCACGGCGGCGTATCTGGCGCGGTTGCTGAAGCCGCTGGGGTTGAAGGTGACCCGCATTGCGATGGGGATTCCGGTGGGTAGCGACCTGGAGTTCGCCGATGAGGTGACCCTGGCGAAGTCACTAGAGAACCGGCGGGAGATGTAGGGCAGGCGGGGCGGCGGGTGGGTTTCTGGCGGGTAGTGCGCTAGCGAGCGCCAGGCCAATATGGTATGGTTGGTATTGCCAAAGAAAAATGATTCCGGCTCCCCAACTCGACCCAACCTCCGAGGTGCCGCTCTACAAGCAGTTATACGGGCAGTTCCGGGCCTGGATCGAGAGTGGAAGGCTGGCTGAAGGAGAGCGGCTTCCGTCCACTCGAACTTTGGCTGGCCTGCTTGGCCTGAACCGGGCCACCGTGGCCGCCTGCTACTCACTACTGGAATCTGACGGCCTCATCCACGGCCATGTCGGGCGGGGCAGCTATGTGACGGCGCAAGGCCGGGCCCCAAAGCGGACTCTCGATTGGGAGGCGGTCTTAGGGTCAGCGGATCCGATGGCCCCGGGCGCGGCGTTTCCGGCCGCACACGGCTCGGTGAGGATCAGTTTTGCGACGGCGCGGCCTTCGGAGGAGTTGTTTCCGGTCGAACGGGTGCGGGAAGCCTGCCAGGCCGTGCTGTCGGGACCGCAAGCAGCGTCGATTCTTCAGTTGGGCTCCCCGCACGGATACGGCCCGCTGAGGGAGTACTTACTCGGCGAGGCGCGGCGCGAGGGGCTGGCTCGGGCAGGCGACGATCTGCTGATCACAAGCGGCTGCCAGCAGGCGCTGGATCTGGTGCAGCGGGCGATGGTCCGCGCAGGCGACACAGTTCTGGTGGAAGACCCGGTCTATCCTGGGGTCCGAAATCTGTTTCAGCGGGCGGGAGCGCGGCTGGTGGGACTCCCGGTGGGCCGCCAAGGGATCGAACTGGAGGCGTTCGAGTCGGCCCTGGAGCGGGAGCGGCCGCGGCTGGTGGTGCTGACGCCGAATTTTCAGAATCCGACCGGGGCGACGCTGCCGGCGGAGGTGCGCCGGGCGATTGTGGCCCGGGCAGGCAGGGCCGGGGCCGCCGTGGTGGAGAACGACATTTACGGGGAGCTGCGCTATGAGGGGACCGCAGCGCCGCCGCTGAAGCAGATGGATGAATCGGGCGCGGTGGTGCTGTTGCGGAGCTTTTCCAAGGTGACCTTTCCGGGGCTGCGGGTGGGCTGGCTGCTGGGTCCGCGGCCGCTGATCGACCGGGTGGCGGAGTACAAGCAACTGACGGACTTGCACACGGATCATCTCTCGCAGGCGGTGCTGCTGCGGTTCGTGGAGAGCGGCGATTTTGCCGCGCACCGGAGAAGGGTTCTGGCGGCGGGCGCCGAGCGGCTGGCCGCGGTGCTGGAGGCTTGCGGGCGGTTCTTGCCGCCGGGCACGGAGTTCACGCGCCCGCAGGGCGGGATGAATCTGTGGGTGCGGCTGCCGGCGCCGCTCGACGCGGCTGAGCTGCTGGCGAGGTCTGAGCGCGAAGGCGTGAGCTATACGCCGGGTAAGTATTTCGAGGTTTCGCGGCGCCAGCCCGGGGGACTGCGCCTGAGTTTTGGAGGACTGGATCCGGCGCAGATCCGCGAAGGGGTGGAGGCGTTGGGACGTGTATTTGGGAGCGAACTAGAGCGGGCCCGGGCCGTGGGAGCGCTGGGTCCGGCTCCCGCGATGGTTTAGATGAGCACACAAGGCAAGGAGGCAAAGATGTATTTGGACGATGCGTTCCGGGTCAAAGTTGGCCTGGCGGAGATGCTGAAGGGCGGCGTCATCATGGACGTGACCAACGCCGAGCAGGCGCTCATCGCCGAGCGCGCGGGCGCGGTGGCGGTGATGGCGCTGGAGCGGGTTCCGGCCGATATTCGCAAGGAGGGCGGAGTGGCGCGGGCGGCGCCGGTGGCCAAGATCCGGGAGATCATGAAGGCGGTGAGCATTCCGGTGATGGCGAAGGCGCGGATCGGCCACTTCATGGAGGCGCGCATCCTCGAAGCGCTGGAGGTGGATTACATAGACGAAAGCGAGGTGCTGACGCCCGCCGACGAAGAACACCACATCGACAAGCGGGCCTTCAAGGCGCCGTTCGTATGCGGGGCCCGAAATCTGGGCGAGGCGCTGCGGCGGATCGCCGAAGGAGCGGCCATGATCCGGACCAAAGGCGAAGCCGGCAGCGGCAACATCGTGGAGGCGGTGCGGCACATGCGGACCATCCAGCGGGAGATGAAGCAGCTCACGGTGCTGAGCAAGGATGAGCTGGCGGCGGAGGCCAAGCGGCTGCAAGCGCCACTGGAGCTGGTGGAGTACGTGGCCGAGCATGGCAAGCTGCCGGTGCCGAACTTCTCGGCGGGAGGCATTGCGACGCCGGCCGATGCGGCGCTGGTGATGCAGCTCGGGGCGGAGGCGGTGTTTGTCGGCTCGGGCATTTTCAAGAGCGCCGATCCGGAGGCCCGGGCGCGGGCCATCGTCAAGGCCACGACGTACTACAACGATCCGGTGAAGCTGCTCGAAGCCAGCGAGGAGCTGGGGATGGGGATGCCCGGCATCGATGTCTCCAAGCTCCAGGAATCCGAGCTGTTGCAGACGCGCGGATGGTGATGAAGACGCGACGGATCGGCATTCTGGCGCTGCAAGGGGATTTTGAGGCGCACCGCAAGGCGCTGGCCCGCGTGGGTGCGGAAGGCTTCGAGGTGCGCAAGGCGGAGGAGCTCGAGCAGGCCGAGGGTTTGATTCTCCCGGGCGGCGAAAGCACGACGATGCTCAAGCTGCTCCGGGAGGAGGGCCTGTGGGAACGGCTGCTCCAGTTCGGGCGCAGCCGGCCGGTTTTCGGCACTTGCGCGGGCGCGATCCTGCTGGCGTCGAAAGTGACCAACCCGGAGCAAGAAGCGCTGGGCCTGATGGACCTGGAGGTGGAGCGCAACGCGTACGGCCGCCAGTTGCACAGTCGTGTGGCGTTGGTGGAGACCGAGGACGGGCCGCTGGAGGCGGTGTTCATCCGGGCGCCGGTGATCCGGCGGACGGGTCCCGGGGTCCGGGTGCTGGCGCGTTACAAGGGGGATCCCGTGCTGGCGGAGGAAGGCATGCACATGGCGGCGACGTTTCATCCGGAGCTGACCTCCGGGGAGCGCGTACACCGGCGCTTCGTGGAGAAGGTCGCGGCGGCGGCTTTGGGAGGCGTGCGGTGAAGCGCGTGCTGTTTGTGTGCTTGGGCAATGCCTGCCGCAGTCAGATAGCGGAAGGGTTCGCGCGGGCCTATGGGGAAGGCGTGTGGGAGGTGGAGAGCGCAGGTCTGATGCCGGCGGTGACGATTCCGCCTCTGACGAGGGAGGTCATGGAGCAGAAGGGGATTTCGCTGGACGGGCAGTATCCGAAGCCGCTCGAATGGGTGGAGCCGGAGAGTTTCGAGTTGGTGGTGAACATGAGCGGGTGCGAGCTGCCGCCGGAGCTGGCCAGCCGGGAACTCCGGTGGGAGGTCGAAGACCCGATCGGGCAGCCGGAGAAGATCTACCGCAAGGTGCGGGATCGGATCGAAGGACTGGTGAAAGGGCTGCTGGAGCAAGTTCGGCGTGAGCGCGGAATTGACACTTGAATCCGCGTTGGCGAGAATAAAATTGACGGTTCGTGCGGATGTGGCGGAACTGGCAGACGCGCTAGATTCAGGTTCTAGTGGGGGCAACCCCGTGGAGGTTCAAGTCCTCTCATCCGCACCATTCCTTCCTTAAGTTACAAGCCTTTCATTCGCGCTTGTCCCTCTCCGCTGTGTGTGTGCGTGACTGCAATGAGTATCGGTTTCGGCGCGTCTCCGCGCGCAGAATTGGGAGACCGGGGGTCGCCCAGATTGGACTCAGCACCAGCTCAGCCCATGAGTGGGCGGGCGGGATAGGATGGAAAGTATGCGGGACGTGGGACGCCTGATGGTGGTTGTAGGCGGGATTCTGGTGCTGTTTGGGCTGCTGGTCACCTTCCAGGACCGCCTGCCGCTGCGGATCGGACGGTTGCCCGGGGACTTCGTGATCCGGGGCAAGAATTCGGTTTTTTACTTTCCGCTGGCGACTTCGCTGCTGTTGAGCGTATTGCTGTCGGTGATTCTGTGGCTGATCGGGCGGAGGTGATCAGCGCACGGGGCCGATCTTGTCGAGGGGCCAGTAGACGAACACCGCTTTTCCGTAGATATTGCGGCGGGGGAGGAATCCCCAGTGGCGGCTGTCGTTGGAGGACGTGCGGTGATCGCCGAGCACGAAGTAACTGTCGGGAGGCACGAGCACCTCGGGCATGGATCCGCTGTCGCGGTAAGCCACAGGGACGTAGTCTTCTTGAAGGGCTGCGCCATTGACGTAAACGATGCCCTGGCGAATCCTCACCCGGTCCCCTGGGACGCCGATGATGCGCTTGATGTAGGACTTGCGGGGGTCGGCGGGGAAGTAGAAGACGACAGTGTCGCCGCGCCGGATCTCCTCGATGCCTAGCCGGTAGACGAACTTGCTGATGAAGATGCGTTCCTGGTCTTCGAGCGAGGGCATCATGCTGGTGCCTTCGACCTGGACAGGCTGGTAGATGAACAGGATGACCACCAGGGCAAGCGCTACAGCCAAGACAAGGTCGCGGATCCAGGCGAGCAAGCCGGAGTGGGGCTTGATCCGGGAATGGGCGGCGGGGGCGGTCTGTTCGTCCATACTCTGACTACCAGAATATTAGACGCGCGGACGTGTCTGCCGGATGGGGTGGTTTGGACAGGGCGCGCAGCGCCGGGCAAGGAAGAGAGCCCGCGTGGGCAAGGCTGGCCAGGAGGTTGCGGCCGCGCGCAGGGCGCCCGGGCACCAGCGGCGGCCGCTTTTCTCCCGGCTATGCGCGTGTGTCTTAGCGGAAAAGCTTCTGGGCGAACTCGTACAAGCAGCGCCGCCAGGTCAGCCATTCATGGGCCGTGCCCGGCGACTCATAGTAAACGTTCTTGACGCCGTGCTTTGTCAGGGCCTCGTGCAGCGACTTCATGCCCATGCCTTCCTCGGTGCCGATGCCCATCCAAAGCAGCCGGACCTTCTTATTGAACTCTTCCGGATTGGCGAAGACTCCGTTGTAGAGGGTCTTGGGGTCAAAGTCCCCCCGCAGGCCGGCGCCGCTAAAGTTGCCGATCCAGGCGAACTTGTCCAGGTTGCCCAAGGCGGTCGTGAAGGTCTGCATGCCGCCCATGGACAAGCCTGCCATGGCGCGGTTTTCGCGTCCCGGCGCCACGCGGTAGTTCTTCTCGACCATGGGGATCAGGTCCGTGAACATCATTTCGGTGAAAGCGGCGCCAAAGCCCGGGCCGAAGCCGGGACCGCGGCCCGGCGCTGCGCCCCGACCGGGGGCTGCACCGCGTCCCGCCTCCGGTTTCGGAGGAGCGGCGGCGCGGAGTCCGCGGGCGTGATACAGGGACTCATCCTCACCGGGCTTGACGGCGTTGAGATTGTCCATCACGACGATCATCGGGCGGGCCTTCTTCTCCGCGATCAGGTTGTCCAGAATGAAGTCCATCCGGCCCTGAATATGCCAGCCCCACTGATTCTCGCCCCAGCCGTGGAGCAAGTACAGGACGGGGTAGCGCGCCTTCAGGTTCGTGTCGTAGTCCGGCGGAGTGTACACATAAGCCCGGCGCCATTTGCCGGTTACTTTCGAGAAGTACCAGCGCGAGCGCACCTCGCCGTGAGGCACGTCTTTGGCGTGGTAGTAGTCCACCCCTTGCTCGGGGATCTCAATCCCGCTGTTGTACCAGCCGGACCCGAAAAACGTTTGAGTGGCCGGATCCGCCACCTGCAAGCCATCGATGATCAGCCAGTAATAGTGAAAGCCAACCACCAGCGGCGGAGTGGTGACGGTCCAGAAGCCGTCGGGACCTTTGGTCATCTCGTAGCGCTTGCCCACGCTGACCAGGACGGACTTGGCGTCGGGAGCATTGACGCGAAAGGTAGCGCGGCCGTCCGGGTAGACGCATGGGTATTGCGCCCCCGGAATGTTATACAGGTTGGGTTTGCAGTCTTCGGCAGACTGCAAGATGCCTAGGTTTCCAACCAAAATCAGGATGAGCAGTAGTTTTTTCATAATCCTCCCTCCTCTAACTCCTTTGAGAATCCAGTCTTCCACTTGTCCCAAAGCACGCTTCCTTCACTTGGTCCGCCACAGGTTGGGCAGGAAGCGGTAGTACAGCAAGTGGCGCCATGTAGACCAGTCGTGGCCGCCGTGGCCGCCGACGTAATACTCGTGCTTGATGTTGTGCTTTGTCAGGGCCTCGTGCAGCGCCACGCAGCGGGCCCCCATTTGTCCCTTGGCTTCCTCGGTTCCCTGCCCCACGAACAGATAAGCCACCTTCTTGTTCACATCGGGATCGTTGAGGAACTTGGCCAAGGATTTCTCCGCATCCACGTCGCCGGCGCTGAGGATGCCGAAATTCGCAAACAGATCCAAGGAGCGGAACCCGATGAACATCGTATGGCGGCCGCCCATCGAGAGTCCCGACAGGGCCCGGCCCCGTGGGTCCTTGCGCACGCTGTAGGCGGATTCGACCAGCGGGATGACGTGCTTGCGCAGCTCGGCCTCAAACAGATCGAAGGTCAGCTCGACGTGGCGCGGGTGGTTGCGGTGAAGGACCTGATTGTTGGGGATGGCGATCACCATGGGCAAGGCCTTGCCCTCGGCGAGCAGATTGTCCATCATGAAGTTCACGCGCCCGTCGTAGACCCAGTTGTGGGGAAGGTCGCCGCTGCCGCCGACCAGGTAGAGCACGGGATAGGTCTTTCTGCGGTCGTAGCCTGGCGGGGTGTAGACGTAAAGCTCGCGCGGCCCTTTGGTGACATCGGAGTGATAGACGTGGCGGGTCACCAGGCCGTGGGGGACGTTCTTGGCGTCGTAGTATGCCGGCCCGTCGCCGTGCACCACCAGCGTGCTGAAAGGCGGCATGGCCGTGAAACCGGCGATGGTGTTGTTCGGGTCCGCCACCCGGACTCCGTCAATGAGGAAGTGGTACTGATACATGTCGGGCTCAAGCGGGCCGACCGTCAAAGTCCATACGCCGTCTTCACCTTTGGTGAACGGAATCGGCTTGTTGCCCTTGCCGATGGCGGTGAGGACGGCCACGCCGGAAAGGGCCACTTGCTTGGCTTCCGGCGCCCGCACGCGGAAAGTCACCGTCCGGTCGTCCCGCACATCCGGCGAAATGAGGGACGCGCTGAAAGGAATCAGGTTCTCCGTGTTCTTCTGAGGGTTGTAATCCAGATTGACGTTGGCTTGCTGGGCCTGCAAGCCAGCCGCCCCCACGATACACCAAGCCAACAAGAGAACTCTATACTGCGAGGTCTTCATAAGATCCTCCGGCGAATTCCGTTATTACGCCACCCTAACGAAACAGCCGCTGGGCGAAATCATGCAAGGAACGCCGCCAGGTGAGCCATTCGTGGGCTGTCCCCGGCGACTCGAAGTAAACGTATTTGATTCCCCCTTGGTCGAGCGAAGAGCGAAAGGCTTTAATGCTGGCGGGGAACGGCTCGGGTTCCGCGGTGCCGAGGCCAATCCAGACCAGGCGGACCCGTTTGTTGAAGGAAGCCGCATCGGCGAATACGCCGCCGAAAGCGGTTTTGGGGTCGAATGGCGCCGTCCCCAGACCAAGGCAGGTTCCGCTGAACATCCCTACGTGGGAGAAGACGTTCAAGTTTGCAAGAGTGATCCGGCAGGCTTGGTTGCCTCCCATGGATAGACCGGCCATGGCGCGGTGCTCCCGGTCCGGGATTGTGCGGTAGTTGGCGTCGATCATAGGGATCACTTCCTTGACCAACACCTCTTCAAAAGCAGATGTGCCCGGTCCAACCGGAGGTCGCGCTCCTCTACCCGCGACCGTGGGCGGGGCCGCAGGGGGTTTCTCTCCGGGCCGGGAAGCGTAGCCGTTCTCCATGACGATGATCATGGGCACGGCCTTCTTTTCGGCGATCAGATTGTCCAGGATGAAGTTGGCCTTACCCTGGATCGTCCAGCCGGTCTCGTCTTCCCCGGACCCATGCTGTAGGTAGAGGACCGGGTAGCGCGCCTTGAGATTGGTTTCATAGTCCGTGGGCGTGTAGACGAAGCACCGCCGCCAGGCGCCGGTGATCTTGGAGTAGTACCAATGCATCCGCACTTGGCCATGCGGCACGTTCTTTGGAAGATAGTAGTCCACGCCCGGCTCGGGGATCTCAATCCCGCTGGAATCCTTGGATGTGCCATAGAAGGTATGAGAGCCGGGGTCATTGACCACGGCGCCGTCCACTACAACTGAGTAGTAATGAAACCCCGGGACGAGGGGCGGAGTTGTGACCGTCCAGGCGCCATCGTCGCCTTTGGTCATGTCGTAAGCCGCGCCGACTCTGACCTGGACGCTGGCAGCCTTTGGAGCCACGAAGCGGAACGTCGCTCTTCCATCCGGGTAGACGCAGGGGTACTGGGCCCCGGGAATGTTTGTCGGCGCCGGTCTGCAATCCGGCGAAGGCTGCCCCCCACACACGCCACTCAGAATCAGGATGCCCGCGGCTACCGCCTGGAAACGCATTCGTCCTCCTTATCATCAAGGGACTAGAGACGGCAAAAGAAGATTACTGCGCTCGCTACCTCCGCGGCGTTAGGATTGTGAACCGCTTTGGCCGGAGCGACCATTGCCTGGCAAGCGGGGCAGGTTCCGGAGAGCGCATCCCCGGAACCTGCCCGCCCGCTTACCACTTGAATGCCAAGGTCAGATTCATTAGAGGCGTGCCGCCGTAGCCGGCCGTGCCGGTTCCGGATTCGCCGCCGCCCGAGTTCGTGCCGAACGTCTTCGCATTGGCGAGGCTCTGCACGTTCAGGTTGGTGCTGGGGCCGCCCCAGTTGTACCACTTGAATGGGTTCTGGAAGTCCAATCTCAGCTGAAGCGTGATGCGCTCCTTGATGGGGACTTCCTTGGAGGCGGCCAGACTGTGGGCGATAATGCGCTGGTTGTTCCACAGGTTGCTGCCGTTGGTTCCGCGGCTGAACGAGGGAACATAGCTGAAGCAGGCGTTGCCCCAACCGACGGTGACTTCGCCGCAGTCGATCATGCTGTTCTGGTTGGCTTGGTTGAACCGGTCGCCGCCCAGGTCCTGCCAGTTGTCGCGGAGTCTGGGCAAACGCCAGAGCATGACGCCGCCGTAGCGAGGCATATAGGTCGGGTAGTTATAGGTCGTCGGGTTGCCGCTAATGCTCATTCCAGCGGGCGTTCCCGAGGCGATGGTGTAGGTCCACATGAAGTTATAGCCGCCGAGAACGACATCGAGCCAGCCGCCCTGGTTCAGCCAGCGCCGGCCCTTACCTACGGGGATTTCATAGTTCATGGTCCCGGTGAAATTGTGGTTCTGGTCCATGCTAGTGCGCGATTTGAAAAGGCTCCAGTTCAGGTACGGATTGCCGGCGCCGCCGGAAATCGTCTTTTGGAACTGGTAAAAGGCTTGGAAGTTCAGGCCTTGCGAGTAGCGCTTCTCGATGCGCACGACGCCGGCATGGTGTGAAAGGTGGCCGATGTTCCCCAACAGATTGATGCTGCCGTGGTTGGGCCAGGGCCGGTAATACTGAGTTTTGCCGCCGTTGACCCAGCTCAGGCGGAAGCTGGCCAAAGCCGGATCCTCGAGGTTCAGCCAGCCCCCGGTCGAGGGGTCAGGGATGATGCCCCAGGGCCGGGTGTTGAGGTCGTAGGTACCCAGGCCCTTCACCTGAGCTGCGCCGTCGTAACGAAGCTCGAGCAGGTAGTTCCGGCTCAGTTCGGTTTGGAAGCCGGCGTTCCAGGTCATAATGTACGGCGTTTTCAGGTCGCTGGAGACGATGCTCACGCTGCGGCCGCCGGGATTGGTCGCGGTGTAAGGCACGGAGCCGTCCGCCCGAAGAGCGGGGTAGCTCCAGGCCGGTATGCCGTTATCCAGCATGAACAGCGGCCGGAAGTTGCCTGACACCTGAGAGGCCGAGTAGGAGACGGTCATCATTTCGTCGGTGAAGAACATGCTGGTGGAGTCGGTGCGGAAGTCGATATGGGCAAGCCGGAAGCCGCCCCGGAAGACCACCCGCGGGTGGAACTTCCAGGCCAAGCCAACGCTCGGATCCCAGCGTCCCCAATCCGTGCGATAGGCGGGGGCGTTCCTCGGATGCGTCCAGGCGCCCTTACAGCCGCCCGCAGGACAGAAGCTCAGATACTCCTTGTTCGAGTAGTCGGCGTTGTCCGGAGCATTCAGATCGAACAGGCTGATGAACCCGTACTTCTGCCGCTTGGGGGGCTCGACGTTCCAGCGCAGTCCCAGGTTCAGCGTTATCGTCGGGGTGACCTTCCAGTCATCCTGGAAGTACAAGCTGTGCTGCCAGGAGCGGGTCAGGTCCGCGTTCAGCCGCTGGCTGAAGCTGAAGCTGCTGATGGCCCCGATCATGAACGCCGCCAGAGTGTTGCCCGTATTGGCGATGGTTCCGCCGGTGGTGGTGATGCCGGCGGTGGAAGAGTAGTTGAAGGTGCCGTTGGGGTTGCCGGGGTCGGTCGAGTTGAGGCGGTAGCGGAGCAGCTCATAGCCCATCTTGAAGGCGTGCTTGCCGTAGGCCTTGCTCAGGTCGTCCTTTACGGTGATGTTCTCGTGGACGGTCTTGCTGCCGCAGCCCACCTGAATGCTGCCGGCGGGGTCACTGATAATGCCGCTGGGCCAAATGCCGGGCATGCAGGTCTCCGGCAGCCCCATGCCATCCATGCCAACGAGCTTCGCGTAGTTCTTGTTGTAAGCGATGGAGTCCACGGTTCTCCACTGCCCGTAATAGGACACGCGCAGGTCGTTGACGACGGTGGGGGTGGGGATCCAGGTCGCGCCAATGGAGCCGGTGTGCTGCCGTGGCGTGATGGCCTTGTTCATGGTGCTGTCGAACCGCGAGTCGGCGATGGTGTAAGGGGGATTCCGCTCCCAGCGCTGGTTATACGTCCAGGTGCCGAACACCTTCAAACTGGGCGCGAACTGATGGTCGAGGCGGGCCGTGTAGTTGTCCCACTTCACGATCTTCATCGGTCCCAGGCGTACGTTGTTCTGCGGCCCGCTGTTGGTCCAGGAACCTGCGGTGTTTGGTGGGCGGAGCAGGTTGTAGCCCAGCATGGTCTTAGCGACCCGGCTCCACTCGCTCTTGGGAACGATGTTGCCGGGGAACGCGTCGCGGTACCACTTGCCGTCCACCTGGCGTGTGGTCCTGGGATCATAAATGGGGTTGGGCGTTACTCCGGAGCCGGCGAAAGTGAAATCGCCGTTCAGCATGGCCGGCGTGGGAACGGTGCCCACCTGCTGTTTGCCTTGCCGTTCGATCATCATCTGCCAGCCGAACATGAAGAAGGTCCGGTTTCGCCCGTCGTACAGTTTGGGAATGTAGACCGGTCCGCTCAGGTTGGCGTCGGGGTTGTGCACAAGGAGCCCCGGCGGCTTATCCCAACCGGGCTGGACCTGGGAGTTGCGGTACATCTCGAAGAACCGGCGGTGCTGCATGCGGCGGGTGCGGATCTGTTCCGAAACGAGTCCGTGCAACTGGTTGGTGCCGCTCTTCTTTACGATGGTGATGACGCCGCCCGGCGAATGGCCGTATTCTGCCGGGAGGGCAGTCGTGATCACCTTGATGTCCTCGATGCTATTGGCGATGGTCTCGTTGATGAATCCGCCGCCCCGGGTGCCCATGGTGCCGATGGCGCCGTCCTCGAAAACCCCAAGCGTGCCGTAGCTGAGTCCGTTCACCTGAAGTCCACCCATGTTTCCCGTGAAGGCATTCGTAGCGAACGTGATTCCCGGCGTGAAGAACAGAACCGCCTGGGGATGTTTTTGGTAGTTGGGCAAACTGTAAAAGTAGTCGCCTCTCAAGGTCGCGCCAGTCGCCGAGGTTTCCGATTCGAGGAGCTGGGCTTGCGCGCGCACTTCGATGGATTCGGTCAGAGTGCCGACCTCGAGGACCAGGTTAACGGCGAGCGTCTGTCCGATGCGCAAGTCGATGCCGTCTCGGACCAGCTTCTTGAAGCCCGGAGCGGTAATGGTAATCCGGTAAGGCCCGGGGCGCAAGTTGAGCGCGCGGTACAGACCCTCCTCGTTGGTTACCGTGACCGTCTCAAAGTTCATGGCGGTCTGCGTCACGGTCACTTGGGCGCCCACGACGACAGCGCCCGTTGGATCCGTTACGCGGCCCGTAATATTGCCGTTCTCGATCTGCGCCCAAAGCGCGAGCGAAAGACCGAGCGCCAGCAAAATCAAGATCGTTTTTCGCATTACAACCTCCTTTAAACTCCCACGCTTCACGCCCAGAGCTTCGGGTGCGTCGAACGCACTTGAGAGCCCTCGCTGCAAGCGCTTTCGTTCTCGGACAACTATATCCGAACGGCGGCGGAGTGTCAAGGGGCACATGGAACTCAGCGTAATCGCTGACGATGCAGCCTGCGTTCCCGAGCCGGGGCTGGCTTGCAGCCTGTGAGCGCTCACGCAAGGGCGGCTTCGGAAAAGGCTTCAGCCTGTGCGATGGACGCGCCGCTTACGTCCAGGGTGCGCGCCGAGAACCAGCGGGAAGTGCGGAAGACGATCGCGGTTAAGGCCGCCCGTCAAGGACCGCGGAACGTTCAAAGTTTGCGGGCCGTGTCCAAGGCTGGGGTAACGGACGCGTCGAGCGCGTGCTCCGGCGCTCCGTTCCTGGCAGAGGCAGGGCCCGTCGAATCCCTCAAGACCAGTTCTGGGTCGAGCACAAACTCCCGCTCGAGGAGCTTGTTCTGCTCGTTGATCAGACAATCGCAGATAATCCGGCCGATTTCATCGCGGGGGATGTGAACTGAGGTAAGAGATGGGGAACAATACTGAGCCAGCTTGATATTGTCGAATCCGGTGACGGAGACATCCTCCGGCACCCGGAGCCCGCAATCGCGCAGCTCCCGGAGCACTCCCACCGCCATGACGTCATTGACGCAAACGATTGCCGTCAGATCCGGACAGGCGGAAAGCGCGGCTCGCGCGGCGCGGCGTCCACCATCCAAAGTGTCGGTGTCCGCGGCGGTTTCCACCCGGAGGCTGGGGAACCGCTGAACGGCATCGAGCAGGACCCGCAAGCGCTCGTTAATCGGTCCGAGAGCCGCGTGGTGTCCCACAAAAACCATCCGGCGGTGCCCGAGCGTGTAAAGGTAAGAGACCAGTTTCTCCATGCCGCTGCGGTAATTGACGCGGATGTTGGTAATGTTTCGGCGGGGCGTGCCGACGTCGTAGAAAACCACCGGGATGCGGTAGCCGGAAAGCTCCTCAATCAGGTTGGAGTCCATCTCGGAGACGATCGCCGCCAGACCGGCCACGCGGCGGCCGATCATCAGGCGGATGCTCGCCGTCAGGCGGTCCGCCCGGTAGTCGGTGTTCGCCATGATGAGCTCATAGCCGGCGCTGTGGGCTTGCTCTTCGACCGCCTTGTAAATATCGAGGAAAAAGGGGTTCTCGATATTGGAAACGATGACGCCGATGCTGCGGTTCTTGCCGCCCGCCAGGCTCCGGGCGTGCAAGTTAGGGCTATACTTCAGCTCCTCGATGACCTTCAGCACGCGCGCGCGCGTCGTGCTTCTCACGGGGCCAACATTGTTGAGGACGCGGGAGACGGTGGCCGTGGAAACGCCTGCACGCCGCGCCACTTGTTCCAAAGTCATGGCTTGTCTATATAGTATGACGCTCCGCGGGTGCAGAATCCACCCACTTTGTGAATCCGGGGCGAGGCCGGCCCTGCATTCAGAGAGGCCAAGGGGCGCGGACCGGGCCAAGCGCCCCGAGGCGCCCCAGCCGCGCTCTTGTCCGGCAGCGGCACGTCGCCGTCCGCCGCGCCGGGCCTCGCCGGGCCGGAACTTCGCCACGTGGGTGCCTGCCTCACTGCAAGCCTTTCCAAGCTGGACCTTACGCGATCCGTACGATCACAGACGCCACAGAAATTGGCGGCAGTTCCAGCGTCACGCGGGAGTCCTTCACGGAAACCGTGTGCGGTCTGGGCACAATCTCATTGGGCCGCTCGAAGGTATTGCAGGCATTGAAGTCCGAATGCCAGAGCAACTGGCCGCTAGCGGAGAGAGCCTTGACGCCGGTGAGGCCGCAGTCAACCTGCATGTGGGCGTCGTCGCGCGGATTGACGAGAGTCAGCACCAGTTCGTTGCCCTGGCGCGAGGCTGAGACGGAAAGCGCCAGCGGCGAGGCATCCCCGATAGCGACCCGGACGGCGGTCTTGCCCCGGTGGGGTTTCTGCAACAGGAAAGCGTAATAGCTGGTGGTGCGGATGCAGTGCTGCTCGTAGGCCAGCAAGACGCTTTGCAGGACGTTCACGGTCTGGGCGATGTTGCACATGAAGAGCTTGTCGGCATGGCGGTGGAACACGTTGAGCCCCATGGCGGCGGCCACCGCGCTGCGCATGGTGCTCTGCTGCCACAGGCGGCCGTACTTCTTTTCCTCCTCGGGCACCATGCGGTCCCAGACGCCCCACTCGTCGATCATCAGGCGGACCTGGCGCTTCGGGTCGTACTTATCGAGCAGTTCCCGCTGCTGGATGATCCCCTGTTCGAGGCGTGCGAAGCTGGAGAGCTGCTCGCGCATGGTCTCCGGGGTGAACTTCTCGGCCGTGCTGCGTCCGTTGGAATAGAAGTGCATGCCCAGGCCGTCGGGATACCTCCGGCCGCGGAAGCCCGGGGGTCCGAGAGTCTCCATCAGGCGGCGGGTCCAATCCAAATCGTTGCCGCTCGGCCCGCAGGCGATCAGGAACGGGCGGGTGCCGCCAAAGGTGCGGAGATAGGTGCTGAAGCGGCGGTACAAGGCGCCGTACTCTTCCGGCGTCATATTGCCGCCGCAGCCCCAGTTCTCATTGCCGACGCCCCAGTAGCGGACCCGGAACGGCTCCGGAGAGCCGTTGGCGGCGCGTTCGTCCGCGAGCTTGCTGCCCGAGGGATAGTTGCAATATTCAACCCAGTCCCGCATCTCTTGGGGTGTGCCGGAGCCCACGTTGCCGGCCAAATAAGGCTCAGCCCCGATAAGCCGGCAGAGGCCGATGAACTCGTGTGTGCCGAAGCTGTTGTCCTCGGTGTAATTGCCCCAGTGGATGTTGACGATCTTGGGGCGCTTCTCCACGGGGCCGATGCCGTCCCGCCAGTGATAATCGTCAGCGAAGCAGCCGCCGGGCCAGCGAAGCACAGGGATGCCCAATTCCTTCAAATACTCGACCGCCTGACGGCGGTAGCCGTTGATGTTTGGAATGTTCGATTTCGGGCCGACCCATAGGCCGCCGTAGACGCAACTTCCCAAATGCTCGGCGAAGGACGAGTGCAGCTCGGGCTGGATGGTGGCGATTTCGGCTCCGGCCTGTACTTCGATCTGCTGTTGCTGGCTAGGCGCGGTGAAGCCTTTGCGGGACGCGATGACGGCGAACAGGGCCGCTCCGGCGCCGGCGGTGAATCCGCGGCGGGTCATGGACGAACTCATCGTGGACCTCCAAATCGTCTGAATGTCAAACTAGAGGCAGTGTAATGCAGCGGCCAGAATTTGTCAAAGCGCATACGGAGGCGGCAGGCCGCGGCAGCGAGCGCGATTCTTTTCGGATCGCCGCCAACTAGTGTATTCGCTTTCACCAAGCCGAGCATCCTGGGTCGGCGCTGAAGCCGCGGGCCGGGAGACGCGGCGCCGAGTCTTCAGCCCGCCGACTTTCAAGCCGGCGTGACGCGCCAGTAAACGGCGTAACGCTGCCAGTCGATGCGGTAAAACGGCAGGAGGTTGATCCGGGCCGGCTGCCCTTCCATGCGGAAGCGGACGGGGCTGCCCGTATCCCGCAGGATCCACTTCTCGGGATCGCCTATGGCTTTGAGATCGGGCGCCGGAACCGGCTTGCCTGTCAAGAAGTGTTCGCGTCCGTTTCGCAGCTTGCCGCCGCGGTAGGACTCCGAGGTCAGTCCTTCCCGGCCAAGATCCCCGGACAGAACCAGCGGTCCATAGAAGAAGGCTTGCAGGTTCGGATCGTCGGGCATGGCTTCGGCGCGCACGTGCATCGGGAAGCGGACTTCGACTACGTCGCCGCTCCGCCAGTTCCGGTCGGCCACGAAGTAGCCGGGCGAGACAGCCTTGCCCGAGAGGTTCCTTCCGTTCACGAGCACGCGGAAGCCCCGCGTCCAGAGCGGCACGCGGAGCCGCAACTGGAAGCGCACCCCAGGCTGGGCGGTTTCGACCGTAAAGCGCGCGGAGTCTTGCTCGGGGAAACCGGTCTGCTGGCGCAAACGAACGCCTCTCTGCTTCCAGTCCACCTCCGACGACAAGTAAAGATTCACCCAGATGCCGCCGTCATCGTGGAAGTAGATGCTATCGGCGAGCTTGGAGAAGGATTCGGTCCCAGTGCCGGTGCAACACCAGAACGAATCGTACGGCCAAGCGTAGAGCTTCCAGTAGCCGGAAGCCAGCGGCACAAAGTACATCGTCAAGCCGTCTTCCGGGCACATCGTGCCGGCGATGCCGTTCCAGAAGGCGCGCTCGTAGTAATCCGCGTAGCGGGCATCGGCCGTCCAGGCGAACAGCCGGCGCGTCAGTCTGAGAAGGTTGTAGGTGCAGCAACACTCCTGCGTGGCGTCACTGAGCTCCGTAGACAACCGGCCCGGGGGGGTCCGCCAGTGTTCGCGGTTGGAGGTGCCGCCGGTGCAGTAGCAACGGTATCCCGTCACCTGACGCCAGAAGAACTCCGCGATCTTGCGGTAGCGCTCTTCGCCGGTGAGCTCAAATGCGCGGGCTGCGCCGACGACTTTCGGGATTTGCGTGTTGGCGTGAAGCCCCGTCAGGGCGTCGCGGCCCTCGGCCAGCGGATCGAAGACCCGCGCATGATCGAAACGCCGGGCCGCGGTGGCGTACTCGTCATTCCGGGTCAGCTCGTACAGATCAAAAAGGGCCTCGTTCATGCCGCCGAATTCGACGTCGAGCACCTTCTGCATCTGCTCGGGTGGCAGCGCGGCGGTCCAGCGCGCCGTCCACTGCCCAAACCCCTCGGCCACCTTCAGAGCCTCCCGGCTATCGCAGAGACGGTACATATCGATGAGCCCGGCCAGGATCTTGTGCAAGGTGTAGAACGGGGCCCAAACGCGCTTGCCGTCGCGCAACCGGACGAAGAACTCCTCGGGGAAGGCGCTGAGATAGCCGCCGCCCAGCTTCTGCTGGCATTTGGCCAGTTCCTGGACGATGTAACCGGCCTTGTCCTTCAGCGCGGCATCCGCAGCGGTCTGGGACATCAGGGCGCAGGCCGTGAGGTAATGTCCCAAAAAATGTCCCCGGAGCTCAACCTGTGGCGCCTCCCAGCCTCCGAGCGGCTGGGCGGAGCTGGGCAGACCGGCGTTGAGCCGGAAGGTGTGCAACAGGCGCTCGGCATCGAGCGCGTGCAGATAAGCGCGGTTCAACTCCTGCCACTTCACAAATTCGGGATGCAAGACCCGAACACTGGAAAGTGGGAAGGCGCGGGCCTTCATTTGTGGCGCCGCGGCTCCCATTTGTTGGGAGGCCACCAGCGCGGCCGCGCCGGCAAGAAACTCTCGGCGCGAAGGGTTCTGGTTCTCTGCTAAACTGTCCGGCGCCTGCCGGGCCGGCTCAGATCCCATCCCGTTCCGATTCCAGCGTGTCATCTTATTGGCTCCTTCCCCCGGTTCATCCGGGCATGCCTTGACTCTGGCTACGGCTGCTCATCCGGTCCAGGTCAACCTGGCGAAATGAGCCTTTCCGCTGAGCAGCCGCATTCCCCGGTCAGGATAACTCACCCAATCTCCCTCCTACCACCGCTCATCCCAAGCCGGCGCTTCGTTTCGCTCGGTGAGGCGACTGGCGGCAGAGATCCTCCGATGCGCAGCCGCTGGGATCGAGGCTCATCCATCCAGATGAAAGACTTCTCGCAGCGGGCGCATTTGCTGATCGGCGGGACGGCCCTGCGGGTCTTCGAAGAACTCAGCCATTTCTCGCTGCCAGCGGGCGTTCACCTCGAGAGCCGCCATGCCGGCAAGAGCCTTCTCGAAGTCGGGCGTCTCCAGGTAGCCGACGAGCAGACCATCATCGCGCAGGAACAGAGAGTAATTGTGCCAGCCGGTCTGGCGGAGCGCTTCGAGCATCTCCGGCCAGACGTGCTTGTGGCGCTCAATGTACTGTTCCAGGCGGTCCTTCTTGACTTGAAGAACGAAACAGATTCTCTTGCGTTCGGAACTCATATGCGCTTCCTTGCAGAAATCATTGGGCCGTGGCCAACAGGCGAATCGGGCCGAGCAGGCCCGCGGGAACGGGCTGAAGGTTTTTCATGTCCTGGGCTTCAAAGCGGACCCCATAGCGCAGATTCAGGAGGCGATAGCTGGGCAGCGTCTGGCCCGCCAGGTGATTGATGGCGAGGTTCGCCACGTCGACGCGCAGTTGGTTGGCGCCGGGCTTGAGGCGGCCCGTGACGTCGAGGCGGTAGGGCGGGCGCCACAGCGAACCTACGCGTTCGCCGTTGAGGTAGACCACGGCGGCTTCGCGGACGGGTGTTTCCAACAGGGCTTGCTGGCGGGCCCCCGCAGGCGCCGTTGTGGGGCGGGTTTCGCCGAAGTCCAGCCAGAGGCGCAGGCCCGGTGCGCTCATCGAGGCCGGGACGGTGATCTCTTTTTCATAGGTCGCGACGCCGGAAAAATAGCGGGTGGATTCCTGCTCGGTCCAGGAACGCAGGGAAGCCATCTCCACGGGAGGATCGCCGTCTCCGAACCGGACACGCCAGCCGGTGCTGAGATCGACGGGGGCGGGCAGCGCGCGGTTGGCGGCAACGGCTGGCGCAGGAAGAGAGCGGCGCGTGAAGACCAAGAAGCGGGAGCCGTAGGGAGGCAGATCGAGGCGGACAGTGACGGCGCCGTTTTCGCGCTTAACGGTTTCGGCCGGGAGCACGGCGCCGTCCATCGGGTCCCACCACTCGGGTGAAAGCCCCGGGGGAACCCGGAAAGTGGCGTTGACGCTCCGTCTGACGTTGCCCGTGTTGGCGAGGAAGTAGATCTCGGCATCGGATTCGTGGCGGTGCACGAAGCCAATGTCCGGCGTGGGTGGACTCAGGACCAGGTCCGGCTGGAGCCGTGAGGCGAGGGTCTTTCCGAGCTGTTCTTCCGAGGGGAGGAAAATTCCGGGGGCTTCTGGGGCCTGGAACAGGCGGCGGACCAAATCACGGACCTCGTCGTGATCCTGGTCTGTTGCTTTGAAGCCCGGCGCGCGGGAGGGCAGACGCCCGGTGGCGATTACGGTCCCGCCCAGTTGAGCGAAGGTGAGCAGCGTTCGGAGGGTAGCCGGGGAGATCCGGTCCATGGGGGGAAGCGCGACCGCCCGGTAGCGGAGCGAATCGAACACGAGCGCGCCTTTGGTGGGCCGGCCGCGGCGCTCCAGAAGGCCGTCGTCGATGAAGTCGAAATCGAAGCCGGCATCGAGGATCTGAGGGATGATCCCGGACGGCACGATGCGGGCCAACACGCGGTTCAACTCGGTCGGGCCTGGGTGTATGGCGGCATAGGCGTCGTCCACCGGAAGATACAGCAGGACATCTTGCACAGGCTGGCCCTGGCGCAGCAAGAAGCTGGTCCGCTGGAGGTAGAGGGAGACGTCGGGCATGACGATCCACCAGGGGTTGCGGTCATTGAAGACCGCGGCGGCGTAGAAGCGCCATCCGGGGTACTCGACGCCTTCCGCCGTGTAAGGCCAGCCGTGGCCGATGAGCTGGTTGATGCCCTGGAGGAAGTGCAGGTCGGCCTCCATCTTCATGTCCAGCGGCGTTGCGCGGAAGGAAGGCGAATGAAGCCAGGTCCAGGTCTCGGAGCTGATGACGTTGTGGCCGAGCAGGTGGCCCGCGGAGGAGGCCCAGCGGGAGGTACTGAGAGCCCGCCACTGGTGCCCTTCGCCCTCGGGCAGGTCGGCATAGACGTAGCTGGAGAGCGTGGCGGGCGGGTTGCCGTAGCCTTGGATGCGGAAGCGGGTGTTGTGCCGGCGGGCCCAGGCCTGCATGGGGGCGGCGAAGCGCTCTTCGTAAAGCTCGGTCAGGGTCTTGCTCCAGTCGCGGCGGATCTCGGCGGAGGCGGGGCCCAAGTCGAGGACCAGAGCCGGCAAGTGAGGCTTGAGATCGTAACCCCGGCGCTTCTCGAATTCCTGTAGGAAGTCGGGGGCCCAGTCGGACTGATAGACCTCCAGGCTGTCGCAGAAGATGGCGTAGGGGGGTTGGGAGTCGAAGGCCTGCATCAGGCGTTCGCCGACGGTTTTCAAATAGTGATCCAGGCTGGGCCGGTCGAGGTGATTGAGGACGTAGCCTTCGGCCCCCACGGCGGGGCGCTTGACCTGCATGCCGGTGCGGCTGGAGATGAAGAAGATCGCCTCGGCGGGCAGGGGCATGTCTTCGGGCAGGCGGAGCGCGCCCGAGGAGATGCTGTCGATCTGGCGCAACGATTGGGTGTCCAGGTTGCCATCTTGGGCGGGGGCAGCGAAAGCAGCGATGAACTCCTCGCCACTCTCGAGATCCGGCAGCGGGACGCGGCGCGAGGCGACGGCGCGCGTGCGGACGGTGCGCAAGCGGCCGGCGGCCTGATCGATGGAGACCGTGGGGCCTCCGTAAGGCCAGCCGCTGCCGAGGGTGAGATCCATCCGCAAGCCGAGTTCGCGGGCCTTCTGGCTGGTGAAACGCAGGGCCTCGATGAACTCGTCCGACAGGAAAGGCAGGTTGCGAAAACCCGCAGCGGCGTTGTCCGGGGCCAGCGGATAAGTGGGTTGGACTTCGAAGCCGCCGATCCCGCCGAGTTTCATGAGCCGCATTTCGCGCTCGAGCTGGGCATGGGTGACGGCGGGACCGAACCACCACCAGCGCATCAGGATGCGGGCGTCGGGCGGGGGATCCTGGAAGCGCTTCTGAAGCTGGGCCGGATCTGCCGCTTGAAGGACCGCGGCCAAAGCGAAGGCGAGAACGGCGTACCGCATGGCGGTATTATACCTATGGTCGCCTTGTGGAAAGGCGTGAAAGGCGCATCAGGGAGTATAGCTATGCGGATTGGATCGCTCTTGCTGGCCGTGGCGGTACTGGAGTGTGCTTGTCAGGGCGCGCCGCCGGTGACGTTCACTGAGGCGCCCGGCAAGATCGAGGTGCGGATCGAGGGGCAGCCGTTCACGGCGCTCCACTACGGCGAAGAGCTGGATAAGCCGTTCTTCCACCCGTTCCGCGCCGCCTCCGGCGTGCTTGTGACGCGCGGCTGGCCGGTGGACCCCGCGCCGGGCGAAACCACCGACCACCCGCATCACCGCGGACTGTGGTGGGCCCACGGGCGCACCAACGGCGTCGATTTCTGGACCACGGCGAAGAATACGGGCCGCTACCGGTTGAAGTCGCCGCCTGCGGTCGACCGGGCGCGGGGCAGCATCGGGCTGAGCCTGGCAATGGTGGCCCCGGACGGGCGGGTGTTGGGCAGCCTGGAGGAGAGCTACGTCTTTTCCGCGGAAGGCCGGAACCGGCTCGTGGATGTGACCATCCGGGTGCTGGCCGACCGGGGAATCGACCTGACCTTGGGCGACACCAAAGAGGGCGTAATGGCGTTCCGGGTGGCCGATGATCTCACTGAGCCCAAGGGCGCCAGGCTGGTCAACTCCGAGGGGGGCGTGGGGGAGAAGCAGATCTGGGGCAAGCGAGCGCGGTGGGTGGATTACTCCGGCAAGATCGGCGGTGAGGTCGTAGGCGTGGCGATGTTCGATCATCCTTCCAATCCGAACTTTCCCACCTACTGGATGGCGCGGGGCTACGGGCTGCTGGCGGCCAACGCCACCGGGGCGCACGAGTTCACGGGTGACGACAAGCTGGATGGAACGATCGTGATTCCAGCGGGGAAAAGCATCCAGTTCCGGCACAGGATTGTGATTCATCCAGGAGATGCGGAGGCGGCGCGGGTCGAAGAGATGTACCGGCGGTTTGCGGCGGAGTAAAAGCAAATCGGGCAGGTTGACCGCTTATGGCCCGGCTTGCGGCGGAAGAGGCAGCGGCCTCCCATCTGGCCCCGGCAGAGCGCGGCAGCGCCCCTTGCAGCGGTCGTAACTTACCACCCGCCGCTCGGGACCAACCATGAGCGAAACGAGATTGAGCATGCAGAAGGGCTCCTCAGCCGGAACAGGCGGAGAGCATGTGAACCGCCAGCTCAGTGTTGTAGCCGAGCCGCTGAGGAACTGGATTAGTGCTTCCCGCGCGACGGCATCGCGCACACCCCATTCGAATTCAATAAATGATCTGACGTCGCCCACAGGCCCTTTAGGCAACACATAGCCGTTGGCGGCGTACAAGCGCTCGAAGGAGACGCTGGCGTTGGTTTTGATCTTGAGACCACCGGCGCGGGTGAGAGCGTCGCAGAGAGCGCTGATGTGTTCCGCCGCAGTTCTGCGGGCGGAGGGAACGTCAACACGGAGATCCAGCGGGTTGATGGAGGGCACATGGACGCCCGCTTCGTCGGGGACCATGTCGGCGACAATATGAAACCCCATGGACGACTCCAGCACCTTGTACCGGGTGAAAGTTGGATGTTGCTGCTGGTATGCTTCCACCACCTTCCTTACCGCTTCTCCGGCCGGAACCTGGGGGGGGAACAGGTCTGGAGGGAGAACAAGGGTGTGACGGCGGGGGCCGAGCACGGGCTTGCCGCCGGGGAACTGCGGTTCAAACTGTAGCTCACCGCTCCAGCGCAGCCGCGGGCCTTCATAAGTCACAGGCAATGCGTAGCGCTGTTCGAGCACCTCCGCGGCGCGGTCTAAGGGCAGAAACCATTCCACCGTGTCCGTAATCCGCCGGATCTGAATCTGCGCCCACAGGGTGATGCACCCCGCCGCCCCGAGCGCAAAGGCAACGAGAAGGGGCGGTCTTCGCTTAGAGCGCTGGGCCATATGACAACTCCTTTCCACTCGTTTCGGCCAGATTGACGCCCCCGCGTTCCGCTGGGTCAATTCGCCCCTTCCCCCGCACGGGATCAAGGCGCAGGGCTGCTGGCGGAAGCGTTTCCGCGGACGGCAGTCAAGTTGTAACCGTCAAGGAACACACCAGTGGCGTTCACTTGATAGGCAGTACCGACTCCCCACCCCGATTGATAGAACATCGTCTGAACCGCCCCGACGCTGCAAGGAGCCATCTGCTGAGACGCGATCAATTGCGTGTAGTAATCGACCCAATTCCGGTCAACACCCACCCAGTGATGTCCATAAACTCCGTCCCCAAGCTCACCGACGGTCCAGCTCCCATCTGCCTCCAGAGTCAACTGCGGCCCCGAACCGGCCGGATCGTTAGCCCGGCATTCGTCGTAGAACCCCGGCACGCTCTCGTAAACACGACCGCCGTTGAATACGTAACCCTCCGGCCACAGGACGGCATTAAACGCTGCTTGAAAAACGGGCGATGATTGCCACATGCCTACAAAGTAGCTTGATTCGCCCCAAGGGACGATCGGCACTACGGGAACGTAGACGGAAGCGTTGGTCGTGCCGACGTAGAAATCCGTATCATAAAAGAACCAGTGCATCCCCTGCACCTGGTAGGTGTACCCACGAGGCAGGAGGGAGCCTTGCACGTCCACGATGGCCTCCGCTCCCCAAACTCCCAATCTCCACGCATAGTCAATCCAGCCTCCTCCGGGCGCCTGATAAAGGGCGCTTATAACTGAAGGCGAAGCTGCGAAATAGGGCCAGTCCACGATGTAGGTCCTGGAGTAGCCCTGGACATCCACCTGAAAGTAATCCCGTTCCACGTACCAAGCACAGGACTCAGTCAAGATAAACTGACCGGCGAGGGGCGGAGGGCTCCACGCGGCAAGGAGGGCCAGCGTGAGGAAGGGAGACACCAGGCTCGGAGCGGTGGGATGTCTCATTGCGCCTTCACTGCTTCCCGGGAGAAGATCGGGAGACGGTCACTCCGTCCAGCGTTGAGGTTGCCCTCACGTGTGTATCGAAGCTGAAAAAGCGCACCGGGCCAAATGCGGCCTTGAGCCGGTCGATGCCGTCCTGCACGATCCGCCGCCTCTTTTCAACCAGCGCTTTCAAGCGTGGCGCCAGGTCCGGGGGTGGTTCTCCGTTGGCATCCCTACGGTCCCGTGCTGCCTCCGCCCAGGGCGCCGCTTCCTGGACGAATGCCTCGAAATTCGCGCGCCAATCCGCAGCCACTGCCCTTAGGACCGCCATTTCCTGATCCGAGAGCCCCATGCTCCGCTGAAAGCGGCTCAAGGCTGCGCCGCCGTCCAGCCCCCTGCGTTCGGCATCCCGGGCCACACGATCGATAAAGTAAACCCGGTAGAAAAACGATTCGTAAAGGGCCGTATCGGGCACGACTGCACCCGAGCGGAGCGGCCTGGGAACTTGTGCCCAGCTCCCGCCTGCCAAACCCGCTAGGACAATCACCCATGTTACTCTACCCAGCATTCCAGCTTTATTTTGGAGCGGGCGAATTAGGCCGTCAAGGCATTTCTATTGGCCGTTTCGGACATTTGTATGGCGCCATGGCGGCGCCTTGCGGGAGCCCGCTCGAGTTACACTTTTGATGTGGATCCCCGGGTGGCTAAATCGGTCCGCCTGATGCAGGAATCTCTGGGAAGCAAGCTGCGCTTTGTCGGCCTGGCGCGTTCGTTGGGCTTGTCCGAGCGGCATTTCCGGCGCCTCTTTCACCAGGCGATGGGACTCGCCCCGCGCGCCTATTGGAAGCAGATCCGCCTGGAGGCGGCCCGGCAACTGCTCGGCAGGCTGGAGTTGGAGGTGAAACAGGTCGCTGCTCAGGTAGGCTGGGAGGATGCCAGCCACTTCGTGCGCGAGTTCCGGCGCGTTTATGGAGTTTCCCCTAGTCGCTTAAGGAGGAAACGCAAGCAGGTGCGCGATCAGGCTAGCCCTCGGCATATGCGCGGTCCCGGTGGATGAGCGCCGGCAGCATCCTTGTGGATGGGCTTGTCGAAGCCGAAGTGGCCGTCTCTGTTGAACAAGACGGGCATGGCCGGTCGGGAGAGAAACTCGCTTCTGAGCATGGAGACAGGATCCAGCGGCCCGCCGGGGAAGCCAAACCGTCAGCGGTTGCGTGGCCTGGGAAGCTCTTCGAAAGCGCCGCCCGGAAGGGGCGCACCACGGCGATTGTATACTGTAGACGACAGCGGTTCGTTCTACGAGTTGAGGTTCTGACAGGCATGCGTTGGAAGCTGCTCGCAGCCGCGATGCTGTTCACCGCTGCCGCCTCCGGCGCTGGAGTGAAAGACCTGGCGCAAGCCGCCGGCGAGGTGGAACGCCGGGAGGGTTTCCGGTGGGGGCCGGCGCTCCGGCAGTCCTTCCTCTTCTTGAGCATTGAACACTCGCTGCGGCTGACGCAGGCGAAAACCCGCGAGCAATTTCAAGGTAGGTTTTTCCGCAATTACTGGTCCTGTATTAAGAGCATCCGGGGCTGGGGAGACGGTGATAGTTTCTTCACGAATTACATCGCCCATCCTATGCAGGGGGCGGTGGCGGGTTTCATCCAGATCCACAACGATCCTGCCGGAGTTACCCAGGAGTTTAGCCGGGAGAGGGCGTACTGGCGCAGCCGTCTGAAGTCAATGGCCTGGTCGGCGGCATACAGCACGCAGTTCGAAATCGGCCCCATCAGCGAGGCCACCATTGGGCATGTCGGCAAACGGCCGGGCACGGCGGGCCTCACCGACCTGGTGGTCACGCCCACCGGAGGCCTAGGGATGACGGTGCTTGAGGATGCGCTGGACCGGCTGTTGATCCGCAAGTTCGAGGCTGGGAGCGGGAGCCTGGGCTGGCAGCGGTTCATGCGGATCAGCCTGAACCCGCAGCGGACTTTCGCCAACTTGCTGCGGTTCAAACGGCCCTGGCACCGCGATACGAGGGACCTGAACCGCTGGAGGATGCCGATGGTCCCCGCCGGCGTGCAGGTGATTTCGGCGGCGGATGCGGCGGCGCGTGAGCGCGCCAAAGAGTTGCTGCGGCTGGGGACGGTCCGCGTGCGGACTCCCCGCGGAACGGACTTCATGTTCCGGGTTGGCAGCCGACCTTATCATGTGGAGGATGTAGAAGGCGGGGACGGGTTGCTGCGGGTGGCCCCGCCGGAGCAGGCCAGTTTCGGCCAGATCAGCCTTCCGGAGCTGCGCTTGGGCGGCGCCGTTGGCAAGAGCGTCGTGATCGAGGTGGACAACGGGCGCATCACGAGGATCCGGGCGGCGGAAGGGGCCGAAGAGCTGGCGGTGGCGCTGGCGGCGATGGGCGAGGCGGCGCACCGGTTCGCCGAGTTCAGCATCGGATTCTCAAGCAGCGCTTCCGACGGGCCCTCCGCTCGCGGCACGGTATGCCTGGGCTTCGGCGGCAATGAGGAGCTGGGCGGGGCGCTGAAAGGTCCCCTGCTGCACCGGCATTGCCTCAGCGACGCCACCGTGCACGTCGACTTCCGTTACTTGGTGCGCGACGGCAAGCTAACTGAGTAAGTTCAGCGCGCCAACGGCACAAACTGCCTGAGATACAGAGCGGACTGGCGCAGCGCCGCTTTGCGCATCTCCAGCGACCCTTCGTAGGCCCGGTCCTCGACTTCGACGCAAACCGGGCCTTGGTAGCCGGCCTCCGTCATCACCGAAAACAGCGCGCCCCAGTTGACGTCGCCCAGGCCGGGGAGCTTGGGGGTGTGGAACTGGAGGGGGTGGGCGAGGATGCCGACCTCTGCCAACCGGTCCTGATCGATCCGCGCGTCCTTGGCGTGGAAGTGGAAGATGCGCGGCGCGAACTCGCGCACGGCCTTGAGGTAGTCCATCCGCTGCCAGACGAAGTGGGAAGGATCGAAGTTGAGGCCGAAGTTGTCGAGCGGGATGGCCTCGAACATGCGCCGCCAGATGGCGGGCGATGTGGCCAGGTTCTTGCCGCCGGGCCATTCGTCTTTGGTGAAGAGCATCGGGCAGTTTTCGATGGCGATCTTCACGCCGCACTCGGCGGCGAACTGGACGAGCGGCGGCCAGAGTTCCAGAAAGCGGGGCCAGTTGTCCTCGACGCTGCGGGTCCAGTCCCGCCCAATGAAGGTGTTGACGACCGGAACCTTGAGCAGGGCAGCGGCCTGGATGACCTTTCGCAGGTGCTCGCGGTAGACCTGGGCTTCTTCCGGATCCGGGGTGAGCGGATTGGGGTAGTAGCCCAAGCCGCTGATGGCGACCCCGGAAGATCGGAGCAGCTCCTGGATGCGGGCTGCCTCCTGTGCGTCCAGCGCCGCCACGTCCAGATGCGTGACGCCGGCATAGCGCCGCTCCGCCTTCCCGCGAGGCCAGCACATCAGCTCCACGCACTCGAAACCGTTCTCCGAAGCGAACCGGATCACCTCCTCCAGGCTGAGATCCGGCAGGATGGCGCTGACGAAACCGAGCTGCATCATGGCTAATATCCTCCTAACGAAGATGGAACCGATGGGGGTTGGAGCGGCGCCAGCCCGAGCCTTCGCCGGCATTCGTCGAGAATCTCGGCGGTGCGGCTGGCGCCGATGCGGGTGACGCCCAGCTCCCGGACCTTGAGGGCGGCGTCCAGATCGCGGATGCCGCCGGCGGCCTTGACCTGGACCTGCGGAGCGGAGTGCTTGCGCATGAGAGCCAGATCATCGAAGGTAGCGCCGCCGGTTCCGTAGCCGGTGGAGGTCTTCACCCAGTCGGCGCCCACCTCGCTCGAAATCTCGCACAAGCGGATCTTCTGGGCGTCGTTCAAATAGCAATTCTCGAAGATGACCTTCACCTTACGTCCGTGCTCATGGGCGGCCTCGACCACTGCGCGGATGTCGTCGCGGACGTAGTCCCAATCGCCGCTTACGGCCTTGCTGATATTGATGACCATGTCCAGCTCTTGACCGCCGTCCTCAATGGCGCGGCGGGCTTCGGCAAGCTTAATGGCGGTGGCATGTGCACCGTGGGGGAAACCGATGGTGGTGCTGGGCTTGACGCCGCTTCCGGCCAGCAGTTCTGCGCAGCGCTTCAGGTAGTAAGGCAGGATGCAGACGCTGGCGACGTCGTAGGTTAATGCCAGGTGGATCCCTTGTTCCAGAGCCTGTTCGCTGAGCGCTGGGTGCAGCAAAGAGTGGTCGATCATCTTGGCGATGTCGGTGTAAGTGAAGGACATAACGGTATACCGTTCTTGAGGATAGCCCACGCCGGGATGCTGCGGGGGAGCGGTACTGGCATTTGGGGGGCTAGCTGGTGGCTTGACGGTATGGTCAATGCGGGACTCAGGCCGTATTCTGAATTTGAGCCGTGGACGTTTGGGAAACGGCCTGCGCCAAAAGCGCCGGAAGCCTTTTACTTTCCGAGCGGCAGAGCGCGGGAACCGGCGGGCTTGGCTCCTCCTTCCCCAAGCCGCCGGTTCCCCCTCACGGCGGCAGCGCACAGAATGCTGCAAAACCGCGATGCAGGCTGCGCGAATTCTGCATCCATCCGCAGGGTAGAGCGGATACAATCCAAGTAGAGAGTTCCAGCGGGAAGCGCTGTCCGAGCGACGGAGGAGCCTATGCAACATGTCTTCATGACCGGGCCGTCCTCCCGCGTGCTCACCATCCTGCTGGCGGGCGGCGCCGGCGAGCGGCTCGGTCCTCTGACCCGAGACGAACCCAAGCCGATGATGCCGTTCGGAGGCATCTACCGGCTGATTGACATCACCCTCTCCAACTGCGTCAACTCCGGCTTGACCCGGATCTTCATCCTGACGCAATACAAAGCTCTCAGTTTGAACCGGCACGTGCGCGAGGCGTGGAATATTCTTTCACCGGAGCTGGGGCAGTTCATCGAAACCATTCCACCCACACGCCGCCGCCGTGACACCTGGTATTTGGGAACGGCCGATGCGGTCTATCAGAACCTTCAGAGCATCGAGGAAGAGCGGCCGTCGCAGGTGCTGATCCTCTCGGCCGATCACGTCTACAAGATGGACTACCGGACCATGTTCGAGTGGCACCATCTGCACAAAGCGGACGTCACGGTGGCCACTTGCCAGACCCCGCCCGAGGACGCCTCCCGGTACGGAATCGTCGAGATGGGCGACGACTACCGCATCACCGGATTTGAGGAGAAGCCGCAGCACGGCCATCCGCGGCGGTCCCGCTTCAATCCGGAGATGTGCAGCGCTTCGATGGGCGTGTACTTGTTCAACACGCCGGTGCTCGTAGAAGCCCTACTGGAAGATGCGGAGGACGAGTCCAGCAGCCACGACTTCGGCAAGGACGTGCTTCCGAAGCTGATCGGCCGCTGCCGGGTGATCGCCTACGACTTCATCGACGAGAACCGCAAAGAGGTGCGCTACTGGCGGGACGTGGGAACCATCGATTCCTACTATGAAGCGAACATGGACCTGGTGTCGGTGAGCCCTGTGTTCAACCTGTACGACCAGAATTGGCCGCTGCGCACGGGCCCGGTGCGGATGCCGCCGGCCAAATTCGTCTTCGCCGACGAAGGCGTGCGGATGGGGGTGGCGCTGGATTCTCTGGTCTCCCACGGATGCATCATTTCAGGAGGAAAGGTGGTGCACAGCGTGCTGTCGCCGGGCGTGCGGATCAACAGCCATGCGCTGGTGGAGGATTCGATTCTGCACGCCAACGCCTGGGTGGGGCGGCACTGCCGGATCCGGCGGGCCATCGTCGAGCAAGGCGTGCTGCTGCCGGAGCGCACCCAAATCGGCCAAGACCCGGAGGCGGACCGCAAAGCGGGACATACGGTAACCGAGTCGGGCATAGTGGTGGTGCACAACGCCAGCCCGGGCGTGCGGGAGAAGCGCTCCAGGCGTCCCGGCCCCCGGGCGCTCAGAGCGGCAAAGTGAGCCGAAGGCCTCGTGGGAGCGGCTTGAAGGCGGTCGCCGGCCCGGCGTCTTTTACCCGGCTCCTCCTTGCGCCGGACCTGGGCCGCCGGCGGCGTGGACGACCTTCATCGCCGCTGCGATCATGGCGCTGATGTCGCTCAGAGTGGAGGGGATGATCAGCGTCGTGCTCTGTTTGGCCAGATTGCCGAACTGGGCGATGTAGGCCTCGGCAACCCGCAACTGCACCGCCTGAAAGCCTCCGGGCGCCTGAATCGCCTCGGCCACGCGCCGCAGTCCCTCGGCGGTGGCGTTGGCGACAGTGAGAATGGCGGCCGCCTGGCCCTCGGCTTCGTTGATGCGCTGCTGCTTGGTCGCCTCCGACGCCTTGATCACTTTCTGCTTTTCGCCCTCCGCCGTGTTGATCGCCGCGTCGCGCGCCCCTTCGGAGGTCAGGATCATGGCGCGCTTCTCCCGTTCGGCGCGCATCTGCTTCTCCATGGCCGCCTGAATGTCCTTTGGGGGGTTGATGTTCTTGATCTCGTAACGGAGGACCTTGACCCCCCACGGCTCGGACGCCTTGTCGAGTTCGGTCACCAGGGAGGTGTTGATGTTGGTGCGCTCCTCGAAGGTGCGGTCCAAGTCGATCTTGCCGATCTCGCTGCGCAACGCGGTCTGGGCGAGCTGGGTGATGGCGAAGCGGTAGTCGGAGATGCCGTAGGAGGCCCGCTCCGGGTTCATCACTTTCAGATAAAGGATCCCGTCGATGCCCACCTGGACGTTGTCTTTGGTGATGCAGACCTGCTCGGGCACGTCGATGGCCTGTTCCTTGAGCGTGTGGCGGTAGCGGATGACGTCCAGAAAAGGAACCAGGATGTGGAATCCGGCTTCCAGCGTGCAGCTATACTTGCCTAGCCGCTCTACCACGTACGCGCTCTGTTGGGGAACGACAACGGCGGTCTTGGCCAGAATGATCAGGAACAAAACCGCCAGCAAGAGGACAACGATCATGGCGCCGGTCATAAGCAGCTCCTCAACAGCTTCGGATATACAGCGTCAAACCTTCCACGCGCTCGACGCGGCAGCGCTGGCCCCGCGCCAGAGGCGCATCACCGATGTTCTGCGCGCTCCAGGCCGAGCCGCGCAATTCGACCTTGCCGATGGAGCCGGCGGGAATCTCTTCCATCGCCACGGCGATCTCCCCAGCCAGGGAGTCGACTTGGGGAGCAGGCGAGCGGCTCCGGAACCACTCCAGCAGCGGCCGCCGGAAGAACAGCAAGGCCACCAGGGCGAGCAAAGAGAACAACAGCCACTGCGCCCACAGCGGGAAACCAGGGAAGATGGCGGAGACCAGGGCCACACACAGCCCCGAGATGCCGAAGAACACAATGTAGAAGCCGCCCGGGGTAAGCAGTTCCCCCACAAGCAACAGGAACCCGATCGCCGCCCACATCCACCAGGCCATAGGGAGCTCGCCCGCCCGGACGCCGACTCCGGCCCCGAACGAAGAAGCAAGTATACTCCACAAGGAGCATGCCCGGCGAGGCTTTGCGGGCGGAGACAAGATCCAGTGCGCGACAGCGGTGAAGAGCCGCTCCCGGCCGCACGGGCGCAGGCTTGCCCGCCTGCGCCCCAATGCCGGATCCGTCTTGGAGAAAACGGCCTACTGCTTGATGATGGTCCCGTCCAAACGCCGGACGTCACCCCAGCCGCCGTTCAGCCGCTGTCGCTCGCCGCTCTCGCCAGATCCGAAGGGATACTTGGCGGCCAGCTTTTCGTTCACCTCGATACCCCAGCCGGGGGACTCATTGGCGAACAGATAGCCGTCTTTGGCGACCAGCGTACCAGGGAAGACTTCGCGCACACGCTCGTTAAACGCGGTGTACTCCTGAATGCCGAAGTTGTGGCAGGCCAGATCCAAGGCCACGTTGGCGGCGTGTCCGATTGGCGAGACGTCTCCGGGACCGTGCCAGGCGGTCTTGACGCCGAAGATTTCTCCAAGAGCGGCGATCTTCCGGCAGGGGGTCAGTCCGCCCGCCTGCGAGACGTGGATGCGGATGTAGTCGATGAGCCGTTCGGAGATCAGCGGCACCCACTCGTGTGGGCTGTTGAACAGCTCGCCCATGGCGATCGGCGTGGAGGTCTGCTGGCGCATAATGCGGAACCAGGCAATGTCTTCAGGAGAGAGTGGATCTTCCAGGAAGAAGAGCCGGAATTTCTCGACATCGCGCGCCATCTGCAACGCCTGGGTGGGACTGATGCGCTCATGGACGTCGTGCAGCAACTCAACCTCGTCGCCCAGCTCCTTGCGGCAGGCTTCCAGCAGTTGCAGAGTGCGGCGGATGTAAACGGCCGGTTCATAGACGGGCCGGTTGTGCAACGGCTTGAAGGTGACGCCGGAGCGTGTCTGACCACCCGCGCCATAGGCGGCCATGCCCGGAATGCCAACCTGCACTCGGACATGCCGGAAACCGCGGGCCATGATGGCCTTGGCGCTCTCGATCACCTGGGGAATGTCCGCGCCGGAGGCGTGGGCGTAACAATCGGCCGCTTCGCGGCACTTGCCGCCGAGGAGCTGATAGACCGGCATGCCCGCCTGACGTCCCTTGATGTCCCACAGCGCTTGATCCACGCCGCTGATGGCGTTGTTCAGCACCGGGCCGTTGCGCCAGTAGGAGCTGTTATAGCAGGCCTGCCAGATGTCGTCGATGCGGTCCGCAGCCCAGCCCAAGAGGAAGGGCTTGAGGTACTTCTCAACCGCGGGCACCACCAGGTCCGCGCGCTGCGTAAAGGTGGCGCAGCCGTAGCCGTACAGGCCATCCTGATCGGTGATCACCTTCACCACGCAGAGCCGCAAGCCGGCTGGAGCCGTAGCGATCACCTGAATATCTTTGATCTTGGGCGAGGGCATCCCGCGGGTGGCGCGCTCAGCCTGTGCCTGTGCGGCGGCTTGGCGGGCGGTGACCGCACCCGCGAACGCTCCCGCGGCCAGGCTTTGGATCAGGGTCCTTCTTTTCATCTCCGAACCTCCTATCGGTCAATGGCGTTGCTCAAAAGCTACTCCAGCCATCTTAGCGATGAGCGCGGCCGGGCGCACGCCCGCCGTACGAATGCAAACCAGTGCGGCCCGAGGATGGTTCACCTACAACGGGGCAAGTTCAGAGCGAAATGTTCAAAGAGGATCGAGGATCGGGGTGGAGCCACCCGTCGGACTTGAACCGACGACCTGCGGTTTACGAAACCGCTGCTCTACCGACTGAGCTAGGGTGGCTCGGCTTCTGCATACCCATTTTACAACATGCGTTCCACGGCTTGACGCAGTTCCGCATTGAATGAATCGGCCGTCTTGCCCGCAGCCTGGATGGGCTCCCCGAAGCTCACGCGGACCGGATGCAGGCGGATGCGGTTCGTCCCCCGGGGCCAGACTTCCCAAGCGCCCTGTATCGCGACCGGCGCCGCCGGCACGCCCAGTTCAGTGGCCACGATCGCGGGGCCCTTCCGAAAGACTTTGAGCTTGCCGTCGATCGACCGCTCCCCTTCCGGGAAAACGCACAGCACGAACCCGCGGCGCAGGCCTTCCGCGCCCAGCCGCAAGGAAGAATAGACTGCATGGTCCTGGCTGACCGTGATGACTTTCAGCAGATATGCCGCGAGCTCCATGAACCGCCCACGGAACAGCGCAGCATCGCCCAGGAAAAACACGCGCCGCGAGACGCGCCACGGGAGCACGGACATCACCACGAAGGCGTCGATGAAGCTGACGTGGTTCGGGCAGAGCAAGAACGGAGGCTCCGGCAAACTTGCCAGCCCTTGCCAACGCAGCCGCAGCAGCAGCCGCGCCGCCGCCCGGACCAGCAGAGCCAGGCCGTATCGAAAAGCTTCGCGGAACGGCGCCCCACAGAGCAGCCTCCGGGCCAGACGCTCCTCGGCGGGATTGAGCGGGGCTCTTAGGATGGCGCTCCAGTTCACCCGGCTCTCGGCCGCAGCAGTGGCGGAAGGTCCGGCATGGGCCTCGACGGCCGACACCAGCTCCGCCACCGTGTGAATGCGCGCCGCGACCTCATCCGGCAGCGCGGTCCCCAGCGTCTGTTCGATCGAGCTGAGCAGCTCGACCCGCTCCAGCGAACTCAGGCCCAGGTCCAGCTCCAGATTCATCGAAGGGCGGATCGAAGCAGTGTCTTTGATGGCGCGAATCAGGCGGAAAACCAACTGCTCGGCGGGCGTGCCCGTCTGATACTGCTCCTCGGTCAGTGGCTCCGCGGCGCGTCCTTGTCGCACCTGCCGCGCGATTTCGAAGCGCTTGAGCTTGCGCGTGGTCGTCCGCGGCAGCGGCTCCTGCCGGATTTCCAGGCTCAGGACCCGCTGGTAACCTGGCAGCCTCTGGGACAGCGACTCCATCTCCCAACGGATCGCATCATAGGCGTTGACGATGTTCTTCTGTTTGAGCGCGTCGAAGTCCGGGACCACGATGGCGTGCAGGCGTTCCCCGCCCTCGTCAGGGACCCCGACGACGCAAATCTCCTTAATGTCCGGACAGCCGGCCTGATAGAAGCGTTCGACCTCTTCGGGATGCACATTCTTGCCGGAGCTGAGCACGATGACGTCCTTGTTGCGCCCGGTGATGCGCAGGTAGCCGTAGCGGTCGATGCGGCCCAGGTCGCCTGTGTGGAGCCAGCCTTCCCGTAGAGCCTCGGCTGTGGCTTGCGGATTGCGGTAGTAGCCGCGCATGACGTTCTCACCCCGGATCAGCAGCTCGCCGCAGCCGGTTTCGTCCGGCTGATGAATGCGGATCTCGACGTGTGGCAGTGGGACGCCCACCGTGCCGACGGCGCGGCCCTTGGGCAGCGCCAGGGTCGCCAGCGCCGCAGTCTCGGTCATACCGAAGGCTTGCACCAGGGAGAAGCCCATATCTCGCAGCGATTCGGCCACTTGCGGGTCAAAGCGGGCGCCGCCTACGCCGAACAGCCGCATGCGCGGCCCGAAGGGCCGGTGAATGGCGGGGAAAAGAATGCGCCCGGGATTGAATCCCAACCGAAGATTGCAGAAGCGCGACAAAGCCAGCAGCCGCCGAAACAGGAAACGCTTCAGTGCCGGCTGGCTTTGTACCTGTTGGAGGATGCGACGGTGCATCAGGTAGTAGAACTGGGGCACGCAAACGAAGAGCGAGATTCCCTCGTCGCGGAAGGCCTGAAGCACGGCTTGGGCTTCCAGAGTGGCCAGGAACGTGACGCGCGCGCCCAAATACAGAGGAATGATGAAGTTGATCACCAGCGCCAGGACGTGGTTCAGCGGGAGTACGTTCAGGAAATGCTCCTCGGAGGTGGGCCCCACCATGCCGATCCCCGCGGCCACGTTCTGATACACGTTCCGGCCGGTCAGGATTGCTCCCTTGGGGGCGCCGGTGGTGCCGCTGGTGTAAAGAATCATCAGCTCGTCGTCGGGTGAACGCGGGACCAGCGGAAGGGGCGCTTCCTCCCACACCTCCTCGCTGCGGCTCAGCAGAAGGCGCGGCAGCGGCGAGGGCAGCAGCGCCTCCGCCTGTTCGAGCTTGGGCAGCAGGCGTTCGGAGACCAGCATCCACTTGCACTCGGAATGAGCGATCAGAGAGGCGAGCGTCTCTGAATCGTGGAGCGGGTCCAGCGGGACGATGACCGCGCCGGCGCTCTGCGCTCCCAGGAAAGCCAGCCCCCACAGCGGGTGGGTTTCGATCAGGATTCCGGCGTGGTCGCCCGGACGCAGCCCTTCGGCTGCCAGGCGTGAGCCGATGGCGGCGGCGCGCCGCTTCACTTGTTCATAGGTGAAGGTTTCCCTGTGCGCGCCGTCCAGGTACTGGAGAGCGACGCGGTCCGGCGTCCGCGAGGCGTTCTCGTTGAAGCGTGCAAAGAAGTCCAGGCTCATTCGGCCGCATCCTCCATGGCTTTCCGTTCGTTGATCCATCGCATCAGCGCCAGGCCGGCCAAAAAGAAGGGCAGGATCGACAGCACCGCCAGGCGCTGACTGCCGCTGTAATGGGACACCGAGCCGAACAACAGAGGCCCAAACATGGAGGCGAACTTTCCGCTCAGCACGTAGAAGCCAAAGAATTCCGACCGGCGCGACGGCGGCGAGATCTGAGACATAAAGGACCGGCCCACGGCCTGCGTGCCGCCAGTACCCAAGGCCGCCCCGCAAGCCATCGCCCAGAACATGGGCTTGCCTGTCGAGGAAGCCGCGGCAATCACAACCGCAATCCAAAGCACCAGGGTGAGCACGAGGGTCCGCCTTGGGCCAATGTGGTCCGCCAGATAGCCGGCGAGCAAAGAGCCGGGCAGGGCGACGATGTTGAGCAGCAAGAACAGCATCACCATCTCCCGGTTGGAAAAACCGATGGTTGTGGTCGCGTAGATGCCGGCAAAGGTGATCACGGTCGTGATGCCGTCCGTGAACAGTAGAGAAGCCACGATGAACTTGGCCGTCTCGCGGTAGGAGCGGACGTGAGTCAGCGTCCCGCGCACGCGCTGGAAACCGGCCGCCGCGTAAGGCCGCCAGCCTTGCAACGCACCCTGCGGAGTGGACTCGCGAAGCCACAGGAACGCGGGCAGCGAGAAAAACAGAAACCATGCCGCCACCAGCAAGAAGCTTCTTTGGTAAGCAGCGATCCCAGCCGCATTATCTAGGGCCTGGTCCAGCCAAGGCTTACAGGCAAGAAGGCAAAGCAAGCCGCCCACGTAGCCGATCCCCCAAGCCCATCCGGACACCCGGCCGACGGTCTCCGGAGTGGAGACCTCCGGCAGGAACGAGTTGTAAAAGACGTAGCCTGCCTCAAAGGCGGCCGTTCCCAGAACGAAGGCGGCCATGGCGAGCGTGACGTCGCCCGGCCCCACCCGGTAGAGCGCCAGCGTGGCGCCCACCGATACGAGCGTACTCAGGATGAGGAATTTCTTGCGCATCCCCGAGTAATCCGCTACAGCCCCCAGCACGGGCGAGGCGAGCGCCACCAGCAGCATCGCCAGAAAATTCGCCAGCCCCCAGAGTTGGTCGGCGCGGTTGTCGGAAGCATTCACCACCACCTGCCGGAAATACACGGCGAATGCGACGGTGATAACCAGCGTGGTGTAGGCCGAGTTGGCGAAGTCATACAAGCACCAGGCTAGGGTGGCGCGCTTCGAGTTCGTCTTGGGGCCCGAGCTCATGGCTGCCTCACCGAAGTTGTTTCCGCCCAGCGGATGCTGTTGCCGTCAATTTAGCACGCCGGTCCGCGGAAATGGTCGTATCCGCCTGGCTTGAGCGCGGCCCGGCCGAGGCGCACCGCGCCGGGTCTTCCCGCCTTCATCACTCCGATGCAGGTCAGGCGCACGCCCCGGTACGCCGCGGGCAACGCCGTCCCTGCCGGAATGGTGAACAGCAGTTCATAGTCTTCGCCGCCGTGCAGAGCTTCCTCCAAGGTGGCCCCGGGATAGAGCGGCGGCTCGCTTTCGAGAGTCGCCGACAGGCCCGAGGCCAGCGCCATCCGGTGCAGGTCGAGCGAGAGCCCGTCGCTGAGGTCCATGGCGGCGGTCGCTCCGAGCTTGTCCCGCAGATAGCGGCCCAAGGCTAGGCGCGGCTCAGGATACAGATGCCGCTGCCAGGCTTTGCCGCGCCCAACACGCAGGCCGCAGGCCGAGCCGCCCAGTTGGCCCGAGACGCAAATCTGGTCTCCCGGCCAAGCGCCGTCCCGCCGCAACGCCTCGCCGCGCGGAACCTCTCCGCAGACGATAATGTCGCAGACCACCTGCGGGCTCCGCGCCAGGTCGCCCCCGGCCAGGATCACATCGAAACGGCGCGCCAGAGCGGCGAAACCTCGCAAGAAACCATCCAGCCAGCGGCGGTCGGTCCAAGGGGCCAGAGCAAGAGAGAGGAAACAGAAACGGGGCGTGCCGCCCATGGCGGCGATGTCGCTGAGCCCGCGGGCCAGCACCCGGTGGCCGACGGCCCGGGCTGGGTGGGTCTGCGGCCGGAAGTGCACTCCTTCGAGGACCAGATCGGTCGTGATGAGCCAGTCGGATCGGCTGCCTTTGGGGCGGAAGATGGCGCAGTCGTCGCCGGGGCCCAGCACAAGGCCGGACCGGCGCAGAAAGGGCAGCCGCCGGGCGATCTGATCTAGCAACTGCTGTTCGGTCACTGTGAGACCAGAGTACGATTCCGCCAGACGCGGGTGCAATCTGCGCCCTGCGGAAGCGTGCTGCCTTGAGCGCGGGAAAGCAGAGGCGCCGCGGCGGCGCCGCCGGCGCTGGGCAGTCTCTCAGAGCCGGAAGTACGAGACCGCCTCGCGCAGTCGAACGACCTCCTGGGCGTTCTGCTGCATGGTCTTGTCAATGGCCGAGATCGCGGCGGTGGCGCCCCGCATCGCTTCGCGCTGCTCGCTGGAGCCCCTGGAAATGCGGCTCACCAGTTCGCTGATCTGATCTACCCGCCGGGCCATGTCCTGGATGGCGGCGCCGGAGCTACCCGCCAGCTCGCGCCCGGCCTCGGCTTTGGCGACAGAATCCTCGATGAGGGCCGCGATCTCCTTGGCCGCCTCCGCACTGCGCTGGGCCAGTTGGCGTACCTCAGCCGCCACCACCGCGAACCCTTTGCCTTCCTCGCCGGCGTGGGCAGCTTCGACGGCGGCATTCAGCGCCAGCAGGTTCGTCTGGAGAGCAATTTCATCCATGACATGGATGATCTGGGCGATTTTCTTGCTGCTGTCGTCGATTTCCGAGACCGCTTGGACCATTTTGGCGACCGCCTGGCTGCCCGTAGCCGCGCTCGACTGAGCCTCGGTGAACTCCGAGGCGGCCTGCGCGGCCAGCGAAGCGTTGCTCTCGGCCGCCTCCGCAATCTGCTTCATGACTACGGCCGTCTCCTCAACCGTCAACGTGCCCGAGCCGCGGCCCGCGGCCGAAACGGAGCGGTGCGTTCCAGCGGCCGCCGAAGACAGACGGGCCACCGCATCCCCGACCCGGGTGGTGGCCGCCTGCACTTCACTCAGCACCTTGCGCAGCCGGGCGGTGAAGCTGTTGAAGGCCGCCGCCAGCTCGCCCACCTCGTCTCGGGAGTCAATCTCCAAATGCTGATTCAAATGGCCCGCCTCCAGCTGCTGGAAGCTGGCGACGATCTGCTTGACCGGACGGGTCACCGTATTGGCTACCCACCAGCCGATGACGATTCCCACGGCGCTGGCCAGCAAGGACAGGCCGATCAGCCAAATCCGGGCGCGGCTGCTGCGGCTGACGGATTCACTGTACTCCCGCTCGCTTTCCTGGCGGCGGGACTCGACAAACTGCTCCAGATCCCGCCAGACGGCCTGGAAGGACTGCAAACCGGTGGTGTTGGAGAGCTGGAACGCCTGCTCGGCCTGATCGGAGCGCAGCTTTTGCGCGATCTCCGCATTGACCCCGGTAAAAGTTTGAAAACGCGTGGAGATCTGCTGGATAAGCTGGCGGTCTCTGGCCTCGTTGGTGGCTGTGCTAAGCCGGTTCAACAACGCCGTGAACGCGGTCTGCGCCCGCTGCATGGACTGCAAGTTGTTCTCGCGCTGTTCGGGCGTATAAGAGACCAGGGCGTTCTTCTGACCGCTCAGGGCGTTCAAGAGCTCGATTTCCGCCTGCTTCAAGTCATTGATGCCGGTCACGTGGCGCTGGAACACTTTAGCCAGAGCAGCGCTCTCGGTGGAGACGCTGGCTACGCCCAGGATGCCCACCAACAGGGTGATCGCGGCGGTCGCGGCGAAACCGCCCATCATCTTGACCGCGAGTTTTTGGTCCTTGAAAAGACGTTTCATACGGTTTTCCGGCGCGGCTGTTGCCTCAGCCTGCGAGCAGCCATCTGATCGGCAGATTTGGGTGCAAGGTTTAGCGAGGGCCCAAATTTCGAAGCGGGCCGGAGGGTCGCGCCGCCGCCTCAAACTCCCCGCACGGCAGCCGATGAGGATCTACGAGACCACGACTCCCAGGAAAGAGAGGAATTACGCAACAACATGAAAAAGAGCACACTTCTGGCGATACTGTCACTGGCGGTCCTCGGGTTCGCTGCCCGCTCCGAGGCTCAGGTGCGTCTTTCCGACGCCCAGGCCAAGCAGGCCGCCGTGGTGAAAGTCGTTCCCGAGTACCCCGCCATGGCCAAGCAGATGCGATTGAGCGGCCGGGTCGAACTGGAGGCTATGATCGACCCCGAGGGCAATGTGGAAAAGGTGCAGGTCATTAGCGGAAACCCGCTGTTGAGCAGCGCGGCGGTGGCGGCCCTCAAGAAGTGGAAATTCAACCCGGCGACGGAGGATGGCAAGCCCGTCCGCGCCTTGGCCAGCGTGGTGTTTGATTTCAAGCTTTAGCGCCGGGCTTGGCCACCCCGGCGATTAGCGTGGCTTGCTTCAGCTTCTCCAGCTCCAGGCGGGCTGAGGCGGCCCAGTGGCTGGAAGGGTCCAGTTTCAAATAGATCTTCCAGTGCCGCATCGCCCGCATGAGCTGCCCGGAGCTCTGGTACAGCAGGGCCAGGTTGTAGTGTGCATCGGGGAACGAAGGATCCAGCCGGACCGCGGCCAGGTAGTGGAACAGGGCTTGCCCGCGGTCGCCTTTCTCATCGTAGAGATTCGCTAAGTTGAAGTGGGCCAGGGGATAATCCGGCTCTGCTTCCACTGCGCGCCGATAATACCTCTCGGCCGTTTCCAACATATGCATGTGGAAGTAGATCGTTCCTAAGTTCACTAAGGACGCGGCGGAACTTGGATCCGCCTCCACCGCTTTCTCGTAAGTGCGGATTACTTCCGCCACAGGCGCTCCCCGCTGCTCCATCTCAACGGCCTTCTCAAACCACGCGGCCGATTCCGCTCTCCGCGCCTGGGCCTCGCTGTCGGCCGGAGCCTTCCGCGAGGAAGGAAAACCTAACAGTTTCCGCAGCTCTTCCTGTCCGAAATCCAGCAACAACTGGCCGGAGTCCGCCTCCATCTTCCGTTCCCCAACCTGCACCACGACGCGCTTGCCTTGCGCCAGAATCCGGTAGGTGCGCAACGGATCGGAAAGCTCGCCGAGCCGGCGCCGTAAGGCGCTGAGAGCCTTACGGATGCGCTTCACCGGAACGCCGTCCCGCCGCAACCGGCTCAAGGTGCGCAGGACCACCAAATCGGCGATCGTATAGCGCTCCAGAGGCCCCACCAGCTCCTGGCGTTCCCAACTCCGGAGCTGGCGTTCCGTGACGCCAACGAGCCGGCGCACTTCCGCGCGCGTGTATTCCTGCCGGGCCGCAACCAATGCCACGCGAGAGATTGTAACATGCAGCAGCGGCCGCTCCGCCCCCGGCGGCTTTTCCGCAAGCAGCTCCCCGCAGGCTCCTGTATAATAGAGATGGAGTGTCGAGCGCCGCAGTGGGCGAAAGCCCACTTTTTTGTTGCGGTCCCGGCAGGCAGACGGTGAGGGATCAGGTCATCCAGAAAGTCCGCGAGATCGCCGAACGGGCAGCGCAGCCCGAAGGGCTGGAGATCGTCGAGGTTGAGTTCTCCGGCAGCGGGCGCAACCGCGTGCTGCGCATCTTTATCGACAAGCCGGGCGGCGTGACCCACTCCGACTGCGAGTTCATTTCCCAACAGGTGGGAACCATCCTGGACGTCGAAGATGCCGTGCCAGGAGGGAGTTATACGCTGGAGGTAAGCTCTCCCGGCCTGGAGCGCAAGCTGAGCCGGCCGGAGGACTTCGTGCGGTTTCAGGGCCGTAAGGTGAAGATCCTGCTGCGTGAACCCGTCGAGAATCGGCGTCATTGGGAAGGCGTGCTGGCCGGTTTCGGCGAAGGCAGCCTGACGCTGGAAGCCGCAGGCGGGCGTACGGTTTGTTTCACCCTGCAACAGGTCCAGAGGGCAAATCTGAAGTTCGAGTGGTAATCCCCGGATAAAACGGAAAGAGGTGAGTTTGTGGGAACGATCTATCAGTCCATCGAGCTGCTGAGCAAAGAGAAGGGCATCGATCCCCAGATCGTGCTGGACGCGGTCAAGGATGCCATGCTGGCGGCGGCTCGCAAACACTTCCGCACCGAGGAGCCGCTGGTGGCCGACCTGGATCCGCGCACCGGCGCCATCCTGGTCTACGGCATCCGCAAGGTCGTCGAGACGGTAACCGACCCTCAGACTGAGATCAGCCTGGCGCAGGCTCAAAAAATCGATGCGGCGGCCCAGATCGGCAGCGAAGTCCGCATCCCCAAACCCACCGACGTATTGGGGCGCATCTCGGCTCAAACCGCCAAGCAGGTCATCCTCCAGAAGGTCCGCGAAGCGGAGCGGGAGACCGTGTATCAGGAGTACTCGGGCCGGGTGGGAGAGCTGGTTCAGTGCACGGTCAAGCGCTTCGAAGGCGGCGACATCATCGTGGATCTGGGCAAAACCGAAGCGCGGCTGCCCAAAAAGGAACAGTCTAAGCTGGAGAGCTTCAGCATCGGCGAGCGGATCCGCGTGGTCATTAAGAGCGTCGAAAAGACGGGCAAGAACGCCGGCCTGATCGTCTCGCGGGCCGCGCCGGAACTGGTGATGCGCCTGTTCGAGCAGGAGGTCCCGGAGATTTACGACGGCACTGTGGTCATCAAGTCCTGCGCCCGGGAGGCGGGCGAACGCACCAAGATCGCCGTGCAGAGCCGCGACAAGGATGTCGACTGCGTGGGCGCCTGCGTCGGCATGAAGGGCATGCGCGTGCAGTCCATCATCCGCGAGCTGCGCGGCGAAAAGATCGACATCATCGAGTACTCCGACGACCCGGTCGTGTTCGCCACCCATGCGCTCAGCCCGGCCAAGATCTCCAAAGTCACGGTGATCGATCCGGCCGAGCGCCACATGGAAGTCATCGTGGACGACAGCCAGCTTTCGCTCGCCATCGGCAAGCGGGGCCAGAATGTGCGCCTTTGCGCCAAGCTGATGAACTGGCGCGTCGACATCAAGAGCGAGGAAGAAAAACGCCAGGAGGTCGAATCGGCCATGGCCGCCCTTGTGGTCCCCGGCGCTCCCGTCTCGGTCCTGATGGAGCACGGCCTCACCGAAAGCCTGCTCTCCAAACTCACCGAGGCGGGCATCGGCACTGTGGAGAAACTGGGCTCCATGACCCCCGAGCAGTTGGAAGAGATCCCCGGCATCGGTCCCAAGCTGGTGGAAAGAATCCAGATCGCGGTGAACAACTACTACCGCCAGTTTGAAGAAGCGCTGGAGGGGGCGGAAGAACCATCCGCCGGAGCCCCGGAGGCATTGGAGGCCGGTGCAGTCCCGGGTTTGGAGGCGGAGCAAATTGACGGTGGCGAACCCGCCGTAGCCGGATTCCCGGCTGAATCCGAGCCCGCCGCTGAGCCGTGGGAGCAGCAGCCGCCCGAGCCGCTGGCTGAGCAAGCGCAAGTGGAATCAGCGGAAAACTCGGCCCTGAGTCCGAATGCCGAACCGGTGGAATCTGATACGATAAAGGACTCAGATTGAAATTGGCGGGTGAAGTTGCGCAACCACGGACAACGGGTGGTTTATGTAAAAACGAAAGGGAAAAAGACGACCTGCCTCGTTAATTGAGGAGCAAGCACTTAGGGCAGTCAAATTTATGGCGAAGATCCGAATCAATGAGTTGGCCCGGGAGCTGGAGGTGAAGCCCGCCCGGCTGCTGGAGTTGCTGCCCGAGTTTGGCATCACGGAGAAGAAGACCCACTCCAGCTCGCTCGACGAGGACGTGGCCAACAAGTTGCGCCGTCATTTCGGGCTATTGCCGCCCGAGGAGCCGGCCCCGGCTGTGGAGCCGCAGCCGGCCGAAGCGCCGCCTGAAACGGCGGCCCCGAAGCCTGCGGAAGCGGAAGCGGCCGCGCCAAAGCCCGCCGAAGAGCCCGTGCGGGCGCAAGCGGCCGGGGAACCCGCCCCTGCCGCTCCTACTGCCGCTCCACCTAAGGAGGAATTCCCGGCGATTCGGATCGCCCCGCAAAAGTTGCGTCCGCCCTTGGCGGGAGCCCGGCCCCCAATGGAGTCTGCGGCCACGCCGTCTGTGGCTCCTCCGCCGCCCGCGCCGCCTGCGGCTGCTCCCTCCGCGGCAGCTCCCGCTGCGGCGATTCCGGCTAAACCAGTCCCGACGGCGCCGAAGCCTGGGCAGATCCTTTCCGGCCCCCGCCAGCCTTTGCCCGGGGTGGTGTTGCCGCCTCCGAAGAAGCCTTCCGTTGCCGAGCCTGCCCGGCCGGCAACGCCTGCGCCTCCGCCGGCTCCGGCCCAGCCTGCTCCGCGCCCGGTTTCACGCTCGGCTTTGGCCGGTCAGCCTGCGGATCGGCCAGTGGTGCCGCCCAGCCCCGAGGTACTGGCCAGACTCACGCAGCCCAAAGCGATGCCAGGTCAACCTCAGCCGCGCCCCGGCCGGCCCGCTACCACCCCGGTGCCGGGTCAACCGATTTATCGTGGGCCGATCCGTCCCGGACAGCCTCTGCGCACTCCAGTGCCGGGGGCACGCCCGGTGCGTGGGCGCACGCTGCACCCGACCGCCGCCGGGCGCGCGGAAGCCGCGGCCGCTCCCATCCCCGAGCAAGCCCGGCGGCCCGGCGAGCGTAAGCCCGGAGCCCGGGCGACGGACCGCGACCGCCTGCTCGAGCGGGAGGAGAAAGACATCCGTCCTTCCTTCCGGCGTGAGGCGGAGACCCCCGTTGCAGTCAACAAGCAGATCACCGTCGCTGAGGGCATCACCGTCAAGGAACTCTCCGAAAAGCTCGGGCTTAAAGCGAGCCTGGTGATCAAAAAGCTGTTCGAAAGAAAGATCTTCGCCACCATCAACCAGACCCTGGATGTGAAGCTGGCCGTGGAAATCGCCAAAGCCTTCGGCGCGGAAGCCAGTACGATGAGCTTCGAGGAGGAGGCGGTGCACGTGGTGCAGGAAGCCGAAGCCGACCGCGACCTGGCTCCCCGTCCTCCGGTGGTCACCGTCATGGGCCACGTGGACCACGGCAAGACCTCGCTGCTCGACGCCATCCGCCAAAGCAATGTGGCGGACCGCGAGGCGGGCGGCATCACGCAGCACATCGGAGCTTACTGCGTCGAGGTGAACGGCCGCCAGATTACCTTTATCGACACCCCCGGCCATGAAGCCTTCACCCGAATGCGCGCCCGCGGCGCCAAAGTCACCGACATCGTGGTTCTGGTGGTGGCCGCCGACGACGGCGTGATGCCTCAAACCTTGGAGGCAATCGACCACGCCAAAGCCGCCGGCGTCCCCATCATTGTGGCCGTCAACAAGATCGATAAGCCCGAGGCCCAGCCGGAGCGCGTCAAACAGCAACTAGCCGACCGGGGCCTGCTGGCCGAGGATTGGGGCGGCGAAACGGTGATGGTTCCGGTCTCGGCCAAGACCCGCCAAAACCTGGACCTCCTGCTCGAAATGATCCTCCTCGTGGCCGACATGCAGGAGCTCAAAGCCAGCCCCTCCCGGCCTGCCATGGGCAACGTCCTGGAAGCCAAGCTGGACAGAGGCCGGGGCCCGGTCGCTACGGTCCTGGTGCAGAACGGAACCCTCTCGGTCGGCGATTACTTCATCTGCGGATCGGTTTTTGGCAAAGTACGGGCGATGTACGACCACCTCGGACGCCAAGTACGCAGCGCCGGACCCTCGACCCCCGTGGAGGTGCTGGGCTTGGATGCCCTGCCCGAAGTGGGCGACACCTTCCAGGTGGTCACCGACACGGCCAAGGCCAAGCAGATTGTCATCTACCGCGAAGCCAAGGCCCGCGAACAGGCCATGGCCCGCAGCTCGCGGCTCTCGCTGGACCAGCTTCATGAGCAGATCAAGAGCGGCGAAGCCAAAGAATTGCCGATCATTCTCAAGACCGACGTCAGCGGCAGCGCCGAGGTGCTCAGCGAAGCCTTGCAGAAACTGTCCACCGACAAAGTCAAGGTCCGCATCCTGCACGCCAGCGTCGGCGCCATCACCGAAACTGACGTGCTGCTGGCCTCCGCCTCCAACGCCATCATCATCGGCTTCAATGTGCGGCCAGAGCGGACCGCGGCCCAACTGGCTGAACAGGAGAAGGTCGATATCCGGCTCCACACCATCATCTACGAGCTCGTGGATGAGATGCGCCGCGCCATGGCGGGCCTCCTGGAGCCCGTCTACAAAGAGGTGTACCGGGGCCGCGCCGAAGTCCGGGAGATCTTCCATATCAGCAAGGTGGGCAACGTGGCCGGCTGTGTGGTTCAGGATGGCTTGATCAGCCGCGACAGCCAGGTCCGGGTCCTTAGGGACAACGTGGTGGTTCACACCGGAAAGATCGCCTCCCTGCGCCGCTTCAAGAACGACGTGAGCGAAGTCAAAAGCGGCGCCGAGTGCGGCATTTGCCTGGAGAATTTTGGTGATTTTAAGCCCGGGGACATCCTGGAAGCGTTTGTGACGGAGCGGGTGGCGGCGGAGGCTCTGGTCTAGCGCCGGTCCTGCCGCCGGGCGCCCGGCCTTTGACTGCCTATGGCCAGCATTGGGGTGCTCACGCTGGAGCTTCACTTGGAACACGCTCATTCCCTGAAGGACAAACGGCATGTGGTCCAGGGCCTCAAGGACCGGTTGAGGCGAAAATTCAACGTCGCGGTCGCCGAGATCGACTACCAGGACACATGGCAGCGGGCCTTGGTGGCCGCTGTGACCGTCTCGGGTGACCACGAGCGGGCCGCGCTGATCTTGCAAGCCGCGGAACGGGATGCCGCCCAGTGGCTGGGTGGAGATTTGGTGGACGCCACCGTGGAGTGGCTGGAGTAAGGAACCTGTGGACGTCCGCCGCTCAGAACGAGTCTGCGAAGCCATTCGGGAAGAACTCAGCGAGATTATCGCTTACGAGCTGGAGGATCCCCGCGTCCAAAGGGTAGAGGTGACTGACGTTTTGCTTTCGCCGGACTTGCGTCACGCCCACGTCCGGCTCCACTTGGAAGGCGATGAGAAAGGCCAGGCCCAATGCCTGGCGGCTCTCTCTGGCGCGCGGCGCTTCCTGCGCCGGCAATTGGCCGTGCGCATCCGGCTGTACCGGACCCCAGAGCTGCACTTCGAGCCGGACCTGATTTGCGGCAGCGGCCCCCGCGGCCAGGCTCAGGCCGGACCCGCCAGCCCCGGCCCGGCCAAGAAAGATCAATTTCCTTTTTTAAATGAATAAGTTAGCCCGAATCCCGAGTCCGCTGTCCAAGTTAACAAATTTATGAAAATCGTTCGGAAATTCAAACAGGTTGTGCTAATTTTGTTATTAGCGGTCTTGGCTGCCCCGGCCGGCGAGCTGTTGCGGCTGGAGGACAGCATGGACGCGATGGGGGCCACCTTCACGGTCATCGCTTACGGCGAGGACCGGCAGAAGCTGCAAGACGGCGTGGAAGCGGCCCTGAATGAGGCGCGGCGGCTGGACGCCCTGTTGTCCAACTACCGGCCGGACAGTGAGTGGAGCAAAATCAACCGGATGGCGGCGGTCGAACCCGTAGTCGTCTCGCAGGAGTCGTTTGACCTGCTGTCCGCCTGCGTGAGGTTCAGCCGGCAAAGCGAAGGCGCTTTTGATATCACGGTCGGTCCCTTGATGCGGGTGTGGGGGTTCTATCGCAACCGGGGACGGCTGCCGTCCAAGGAGGAGATCGAGGCCGTGCTGCCCCAGGTCGGCTATGAAAATATCCTGCTCGACCCGATCCACCGCACGGTCCGCTTCTCCAAGCCCGGCGTGGAGATCGACCCCGGCGGGATCGGCAAGGGCTATGCGGTCGACAAGATGGTGGAGCGGCTCAAGGAATACGGAATTGCCTCAGCGCTCATCTCAGCCGGAGGCAGCAGCATCTACGGGCTTGGAACCCCTCCGGGCGATACGGGCTGGACCGTCCGCATCCGCCACCCACGGAAATGGTCGGAAACCCTGGAGGAGTTGCAGCTCCGCAACGAGTCTCTGTCCACTTCCGGCGACTACGAGAAGTTTTTTGAGGCGGGCGGGCGGATTTACAGCCACCTGATGGACCCCCGCACAGGCTACCCCGCCGTGGGGACCGCCTCGGTCAGCGTGGTGGCGCCCCAAACTTTGATCAGTGAGGCTTGGACCAAGCCCTTCTTTGTCAACGGCCGGGCTTGGGCCGAGAAGAACAAACCCAAGGACCTTCGAGTGTTTATTTGTGAAGATAAGGCGGAAGTGACATGCGCGTGGCTCCAATAAGCAGCCGGTTTTTGGATGCCTGCCGTCGCCGGCCCACCGATGTGCGGCCGGTGTGGTTCATGCGGCAGGCCGGGCGTTATCTCAAACAGTATCGGGAAATCCGGGCCAGCTACGGAATTCTGGAAATCTGCAAGAAGCCGGATCTAGCGGCGGCCGTGACCCTTCAGCCGGTCGAAATCCTCGACGTGGACGCGGCGATCATCTTCGCGGACCTGTTGCTGCCCGCCGAGGTCATGGGGCTGAAGCTTCGCTTCGCCCCCGCCGGGGGACCCGTCATCGACAATCCGGTCCGCACCTCGGCTGACGTGGATGCCCTGTCGATCACCAACACCGACGACTTAGGCTACGTGGGCGACGCCATCGGGCTGGTCGTCAAGGCCCTCGGCAACAAGGTTCCCGTCATCGGCTTTGTGGGTGCGCCCTTCACCATGGCGAGCTACATGATCGAGGGCTGCTCGACCCGCTATTTCCTGCGCACCAAGCAGATGATGTACCACAACGAGACCTTGTGGCGCAGGCTGATGGGCAAACTGGTGGACGTGCTGGGGCCCTTCGCTCTGATGCAGGTGGCCTCCGGGGCTCGCGCCGTGCAGGTTTTTGACAGTTGGGCCGGCGCACTCAGCCCGGACGATTATGTTCGCTTCGTCGCTCCGTACTCGCGGGCTCTGATCGAGCGGATCCGCTCAAGCGGCGTGCCGGTCATCCACTTCGGCACCGGCGCGGCGGGCTTCTTCCGCGAGCTGCACGCCGCCGGCGGAGACGTCATGGGCGTCGACTGGCGCGTCAACATCGACCAGGCCTGGATGGACATCAGCTACCGCTCGGCGGTGCAAGGCAACCTGGATCCGGCGGCTTTGTTTGCGCCGCTCCATGAATTGAAGGCCAAGGTAACGGAGCTGCTCAAGCGCACCGGCACGCGGCCCGGCCACATCTTCAACACCGGTCACGGGATTCTCCCCGAAACGCCGGTCGAGAATGTGAAGGCCGTCGTCCAGATGGTGCGCGAATTCCGACCATGAGGGACGCGGTCTTGCTGCTGGCGCACGGCGCGCCCGAGCGCAGCGAGGAAGTTGGCGAGTATCTGATGCTGGTGAGGGGAGGCAGGCCGCTGGCCCCTGAACTGGTGGAAGAGATCCGCTCGCGCTACGACGCTATCGGCGGCGGCTCCCCGCTGACCGCCCGGACCCAGGCCCAAGCCGCCGCGCTGGAGCGCAAGCTCGCCGCCGACGGCCTCCCCGTCCCTGTTTACTTCGGCATGCGCAACTGGCGCCCCTCCATCCTGGAAACCATGACGCGGATGAAGGCCGACGGCATCGAGCGCATCGCCGCAATCTGCCTGGCCCCGCAATATTCCAAGTTCAGCATCGGTCTCTATTTCCGCCGCACCCAAGAGGCCAAGACGCAGTTAGGGTTCAACGCCGACATTCTCTGGGCCAAAAGCTACCACGATCATCCTTTGCTCATCGAAGCCTTCGCCCAACGCCTCGCCCCGCTGCTGCCCGCCCAGATGGTCCTGTTTACGGCGCACAGCCTGCCCGAAAAGATCCTGGAGACCGCCGACGCCTACGACGCCGAGGCCAAGGCGACCGCGCGCGCCGTGGCAGCGCGTTTGAGTTTGCAGCGCTGGGAGTTCGCCTATCAGAGCCAGGGGCTGACGGATGAGAAGTGGCTGGGCCCCACCGTCGAGTCCAAAATCGACGAATACGCCCAAGCGGGAATCCAAGATCTGGCCCTGGCTCCCATCGGCTTCGTCAGCGATCACGTGGAAATTCTTTACGACGTGGACATCCTGTTCCGCAACTACGCCGCCGAGCGCGGAATCCGCTTGCGCCGCCCTGAAAGCCTCAACGATTCGCCCACTTTCATCGCGGCCCTGGCGGACGTCGCCCGGCAAAAGCTGGGGGCGGGCTGAGTGCGGCGGATCGTCATCATCGGCGGCGGCATCTCCGGCCTGTCCGCCGCGTATCATTTGGCCAAGGCCGGTGTGCCCTCCACGCTGGTCGAGCGCCGCTCGCGCCTGGGCGGCGTCATCCAAACCGAGTGCGTGGAAGGCTGCCTGGTCGAGGCGGGCCCGGATAGCTTCCTCAGCGCCAAGCCCTGGGCCATGGACCTCATCCGGGAGCTGGGTCTGGCCGGCGAGGTCATCGCCTCCAATGATCACCTGCGCACCACCTACATCCGCAAGCGCGGACGGCTCGTGCCTCTTCCCGACGGACTGATGCTCATGGTCCCCACGCGGATCCTGCCCATGGTCACTACGCCGCTTCTCGGCTGGTCCACCAAGATCCGCATGGGCCTGGAATGCTTCCGCCGTCCGGTAGCCGCACCGCCCGCGGACCGCTCGGTGGCCGACTTCATCCGCGCCCATTATGGACAGGAGGCCGTGGATTACCTGGCGGAACCGCTGCTGGCCGGCGTCTACGGCGGCGACCCCGAGCGGCTCAGCGTCACCAGCGTGCTGCCCCTGTTTACCGAGCTCGAGCAGAAGTACGGGAGCCTTTCCCGTGGCGTGTTGAGCGCCCGGCGCAATCGCCCCCGCGGCGCGCCGGCTCCTCCCCTGTTCCAGACCCTTAGGAGCGGGCTGGGGGCGCTTATCCAAAAGCTGGAGGAATCCTGCGCCGCCTACCTCACGGTTCTCCATGATGAGGCTCTCGAGGTCCGCCAAGCTGGTGGGCGTTTCGTTGTTCAACTTACCGGAGGCAGCCTCGAAGCGGACGATCTGATCCTGGCCTGCCAGGCGGACGAAGCCGGACGGTTGCTTTCATCGCTGGAACCGAATCTGGCCCAAGATCTGGCCTCGATCCCTTACAACTCCTCGGTGACGATCTCCCTCGGCTACCGGCGCGAGGAATTCGACGGCCGCATGCACGGTTTCGGCTTCCTCATCCCCCGCCGCGAAAGAAAGCGCCTGGTCGCCTGCACCTTCGTTGGGACCAAGTTCCCCTACCGCACCCCGCCGGACAAGGTGATGCTCCGCTGCTTCCTCGGGGGCGCCGAAGAGCGCGCCCTGCACGAGCCCGACGAGGCCGTGGTGGCCGAGGTCCGCGCCGAACTACGCGAGATCCTCGGACTCACCGCCCAGCCGGTCTTCACGCTGGTCCACCGCTGGCCGCGCTCGATGGCGCAATACACCGTCGGCCACCGCCGCCGGGTCGAGCGCATCGAAGAGCGCCGCAAGGCGATCGCGGGATTGGAGCTGGCGGGCAACGCTTATACCGGGATCGGCGTTCCTGATTGCGCCCGGATGGGCAAGCAGGCCGCCGAACGGATCCTGGCGCGCTTCGCCTGACCTGGCTCAGGGGAGTTCCTCCACCACGCGAGCAATCTCTTCGGGGCTGATATAGAAATGCGGGGAAACACGCACCCACCCCTGGCGCGGGGCGGCCACGATGCCCTTCTCCGCCAGGCGCCGCACCACGGCGCGGCTGTCCACGCCCGGCTTGCGAACAGCGACGATGCCCGCCCCGGTGTCCGCCGTTCTCCGGCCGAGAATCTCGTAGCCCTTGGCCGCCGCCCCTTCCGCCACCTGATCGGCGAGGCCCTGGACCTCCGGGGCGATGCGCTCCACGCCGATGCCCAGGAGAAACTCGATGGCGGCTTTCAGCCCGAAGCAGCCGATCGTGTTCAGAGTTCCGCACTCGTAGCGCCCCGCGTCCGGCCTGGGAGTCAGATCCCGGTTGCCGTAGTCGGCGTAGTGGACGGCGTTGGTCCAGCCGAACTCTACCGGATCCACCGCGTCCTGGATTTCCTTCTGGACGTACAGGAACCCGCAGCCCTCCGGCCCCAGCAGCCACTTGTGCCCATCCGTGGCTAGCGCGTGGATCCTCGCCTTGCGTACGTCCACGGGGAACGCGCCCAGGCCCTGAATCGCATCCACGAAGAACAGGCAGCCGCGGCGCTGGCAAATCTCTCCGATCGCCTCCAGATTAGCCCGGTATCCGGTCAGAAACTGCACGAAGCTGATGGTCAGCAGACGCGCTCCGCGGCAGGCGGCGTCGATCTTCTCGAGCGGATCCTCGACCGACAGCAGCTCCAGCCGGACGCCCTTGGCTTCCAGCCGTTTCCACGGCAGATAGTTGGCGGGAAACTCCTCGGCAAAACTCACCACCTTGTCCCCGGGTCTCCAGTCCAGTCCCAGGGCCACCATGGCGATCCCTTCCGAAGTGTTCTTGGTGATGGCGATCTCCTCCGGCTCAGCATGGATCAACTCGGCCGCCGCCGCGCGGAGGCCCGCATACGCCGCCAGCCACTGGTCGTAGTGCCAGGACCCAAACTCCAGAGCGTCCGCCGCAAGTTGTTGCATCGCCTCGGCCGCCGGCCGGCACAACGGCGCCACGCCGGCATGGTTCAGATAGATGAAGCGCCCGGTCACCGGAAAACTGCCGCGGTGCTGCTGCCAGAGGGGGCATTCCTCCGAAACGCCGTAACCGGATGCCCCGGGCATACGTTCCTTGATTAGCGGTTGTGAGTGCATAGGGGGATATAATGATTGTAGACCCCCTGGGAAGGAGGGACCGGCTATGAACCGCCGCCTTACCAAGCCACTGGTTCCCCTGGCGATCCTGGCGCTGGCCGCCACGGCTGCCTGGGCGGCAAAAGACCCCAAGAAAGACCCCGACAAGATCGGTGAGCGCGACGTCGGCAAGGGGGTCAACATTTACTCCCTTGAAAAAGAGATCGCGCTGGGCAAGCAGCTTGCCCAAGAGGTGGAGCAGAGCGCCAAGATTGTCGATGATCCGGTCGTCGCCGAGTACGTCAACCGCGTCGGCCAAAACCTGGTGCGCAACTCCGACGCCAAAGTCCCCTTCACCATCAAGGTGATCGACAGCGATGAGATCAACGCCTTCGCCCTGCCCGGCGGCTACTTCTTCGTGAACACCGGACTGATCCTGCGCGCGGAGAATGAAGCCGAGCTGGCCGGCGTCATGGCCCACGAGATCGCTCACGTCGCCGCCCGCCACGGCACCCGCCAGGCCAGCCGCGCCACGCTCGCCAACTACCTGAGCTTGCCCTTGATCTTCATGGGCGGTTGGACCGGCTACGCCATCCGCCAGGGCGCCGGGCTTGCCATTCCCATGACGTTCCTCACCTTCTCCCGGGGCTTCGAATCGGAAGCCGATCTTCTCGGCTTACAGTACATGTACAAGACCGGCTACGATCCCACCGCTTACGTCGACTTCTTTGAAAAGATACAAGCCCTGGAGAAAAAGAAGCCCGGCGCGATGTCCAAGGTCTTCTCCACACACCCGCTGACCGACGACCGCATCCGCGACGCCCAGAAGAACATCCAGGAGCTGCTCAAAGCCCGGCCCGAGTACGTCGTCACGACCTCCGAGTTCAACGACGTCAAGTCTCGCCTCCAGACGCTCACCGCTTACCGTAAGGTGGACGAGAAGGACACCAGCCGGCCCACCCTGCGGCGCGCCCCCGGCAGCGGCGGCCCCATTGAAGGCGACGACAAGAAAGGCGGCCAGTCCGGCTCCGACGAGGAAGACCGCCCCACGCTGAAGCGCCGTCCTTGAGCGGATGGTGGAAAGAAGCGCCTCCCCGGCACCGCGCCCTGCGAGCCCGGGCATGTGCGGCCGGGCCTGTTTTCGTCCTTAACGCGCGAAATTCACGCCGATCCCCGTCGTGTAAAGCAGATCGTTCTTCTTGCTCCCGGGAACCGGGTTGCTCAGGTACCGGTTACTGAACCCTAGATTCCAGCTCAGCCATTTCAGTAGACGCGTATTGGCGGCCAGATCGAAGTTCAGGCGGTACTCCCCCGTACGCGTGAGGTTGTGGAAGACGCGGAGCTTCTGGGTCAGCGACGTGGCTTCCGTCAGCCGGAAGTTGTAGTCATCGCCCCAATAGGCTTCGGCGGAGCGCCGGGTGAAGCTCTCGGCGGGCGACGGCGGGCCGAACTGCTCGCGGTTGAAGGCGCCGCCGCCGGAAAGATCCAGCCGCCCGCGTTCGGAGCGCCAAGGGCTGTAGCCGAATCCGCCGCCCGCCACGAAACGCAGATCCAGGTTCTGGAAGCGGTCGTATTCGTAGTCGTTGAAGAAGTCTGCGGAAACGCGCCTCACAAAGGTTCGGCTGTGGCTCCACCCGCCGCGCACCGCTTCCGCCGTATCGGTGCTCACCCCTTCCAACAGCGCAGAGGCCTTGACAATGTTCAGGTACAGGCTGGTTCGGTCTCCATTGGTCCGGCGGGATGCATTTACGGTCCCCGTAAAGGTCCGCGTCTGCGCATTGCCCTGCGTTCCCGCCAGCCCGACCGTCGCCGTGCCGGCCCACAGGTCGGTCAGCCGGGGTTTTCTCAACCGTTCGTAAGCCCTCTGCTCGGCGGCGTTGCGGATCGTGGCGATCTCCTCCATCGCCACCTCGCGCCCCATCGCCGCCAGCAGGACGCGCCCTCCGGCAGCCCGGAGCTGCGTCTCGACCTGCTCTCCACTGGCCAGCATCACGGTGACCGCCTCTTCGGTGACCAGCGTCTCCACCTGCTCCCAAGGCGCCGTTACTTCGCCTACCGTGCTGGTTTTCAAGACCAGAGACTTTCCCTCTTTGCGCACCAGGGTTCCGCTCAGCCGGTCCCCATTGCGCAACCGCACTTCATCGGCTTGCAACAGCGCGGATGCCGCCAGACAAAGGGCAACGGCGCACAGGATTTTAGGATTCCGCAACATGGCGTGGATCTCTCACAAGTGGTCCGCCGGCTCTGCTCCGGCAAAGTCCGGCCGCATCGCGGCGGCTCCTCCCCATTCTACGTTCTCCCGCCGCGCGGAATCTGCGAAGATAGTCTGTTCCCCGGTTGCACAATGACCGATTGGTCCCCCGCATCCTGGCGCTCCAAGCCTGCGCTTCAGCAGCCCAGCTACCCGTCTCCCTCAGAACTGGAGGCGGCGCTCGCCGAGCTGTCCCGCATGCCGCCTTTGGTCTCGCCCTGGGAGGCCGATGAATTGCGCACCCAGCTCGCTCAGGCCGCCGAAGGCCGCCGCTTCCTCCTCGAAGGCGGCGATTGCGCGGAGCGCTTCGCGGACTGCGACCCGGCCATCATCACCGACAAGCTGCGCATCCTGCTCCAGATGAGCCTCGTGCTGGTCCACGGCGCATCCAAGCCCGTCATCCGCGTCGGCCGCTTCGCCGGTCAGTACGCCAAGCCGCGCACCGAAGAGTTGGAAACGCGCAATGGCATTACGCTTCCCTCCTACCGCGGCGATCTGGTCAATCGTCCCGGCTTCACCCCCGAGGACCGTACGCCCGATCCGCAGCTCCTGCTCCGCGCCCACGGCCGCGCCGCCCTCACGCTCAACTACGTCCGCTCTCTCGTCAAAGGCGGCTTCGCCGACCTCCACCACCCCGAGTATTGGGAAATGGACTGGATCGCGCGCTCGCCGCTGGCGGCCGACTATCGCCGCATCCTTCAGTCCGTCTCCGAGGCCCTGAGCTTCCTGGAAAACGTGCTGGGCATCCGGGCCGGCGAGCTCCAGAGCGTCGATTTCTTCACCGCCCACGAAGCCCTGCACCTGTCTTACGAGCAGACTCAGACCCGCCAGGATCCGCGGACCGGAGCCTGGTACGACCTTTCGGCCCACTTCCCCTGGATCGGCATGCGCACCTCCGATCCCGATGGCGCGCACGTCGAGTTCTTCCGCGGCATCTCCAATCCCATCGCCCTGAAGGTGGGACCTACTATGACGCCGGAGACTCTCCAGCGGTTGCTCGACATCCTCCACCCGCACAACCAGCCCGGCCGCCTGACCCTCATTCACCGCTTCGGCGTGAACCGGATCGAGCAGTGCTTGCCTCCGCTCATCGAGGCCGTCCGCGCCAGCGGCAAGACCGTGCTCTGGTGCTCCGACCCCATGCACGGCAACACCCGTCTGACCGAGCAAGGGCTGAAAACTCGCCGCTTCGAAGACATCCTCGGTGAGTTGGTCCGCGCTTTCGAGATCCACGCCGCCCTGGGTAGCCATCTCGGGGGCGTGCACTTTGAGCTCACCGGAGAGAATGTCACCGAGTGCATCGGAGGCGCCCGCGGCTTATCCGAACAAGATCTGCACCGCGCCTACAAATCCGAGGTGGACCCGCGCCTCAACGGCGAGCAGGCCCTGGAGATGGCGATGCTCATCGCCCGTAAAATGGCTGCGCTGAACCGGAGACAGACGTAACGGGCGGCCGGCGCCTCAGCCGGCGTTCCCACGGGCTTTCCACTGCCTCACTTTCGCCGCAACCTCGCGGATGAACTCTGGCGTGGTCCCGCAGCATCCGCCCACAAAATGCGCCCCGGCCTCCAGAAGATCCACGGTCTTGGCGGCGAACTCCTCCGGCGCAGTGCGATAAACCGGCCGGCCTTCCACCAGCTCCGGCAGCCCGGCGTTGGGCTTGATCCACAACGGCCGGTCCGTCGCCGCGCGCAGGCGCCGGCAGATCCCAATGTATCCATCGATACCCTGCCCGCAGTTGGCGCCGATGACGTCCGCCCCTGCTTCCGACAGCGCTTCCGCGGCTTGCTCCGGCGTCACGCCCATCATGGTGCGGTCCTTGTTCTTGCCGCTCGAGTAAGCCATGCACGCCACCACCGGAAGCCCGGTCTCGCGCGAAGCTCGCACCGCGCAAACGGCTTCTCCAAGATCGCCCATCGTCTCGAGAATGATAGCGTCCGCGCCGGCCTCGGCCAGGATCCGCGTCTGCTCGCGGTAAACCTCCTCCAGTTCCGCTTCCGTGACCTCTCCGGTCACCAGCAGCTTGCCCGTCGGACCGATCGATCCGAACACCGCGGCCCGGCCGCCGGCGGCGCGGCGGGAGATCTCCACCCCGATCCGGTTCAGCTCCTCCAGGCGGTCCTCCAGCCCGTGCGCCGCCAGCGTGATCCGGTTCGACAAGAACGTGTTGGTCAGGATCACCTGGCTGCCCGCCTCCACGTACGCGCGCGGCACGGCCTCCACCCGCTCCGGATGAGTCAGGTTCCACGCGTCGCCGATCTCGCCCGCGCGCAGGCCCATCGCCAGGAACATCGTGCCCCAGGCGCCGTCGGTGACCACCGGTCCGTTCGCCAGCAGCCTTTCGAAGACCGGGTTCATTGCGCCACCAGACGCCGCGCCAGAGTCACCGCCTCGCTGGCGTTCTCCCCGTAGCCGTCGGCCCCGATTTCTTCGGCATACTTCTGCGTCACCGGCGCGCCGCCTACCAAGACTTTGACCCTGTCCCGCACGCCCGCCTCCTTGAGCGTTTCGATGGTGGTCCGCATCGCCGGCATCGTCACCGTCAGCAGCGCCGACAGGGCCACGATATTGGCCTGCTTCTCCTGAACCGCGCGCACGAACTTCTCCGGGGGCACGTCCGTCCCCAGGTCGATCACCTCGAAGCCGCCGCCTTCCAGCAGCGCCGCCACCAGGTTCTTGCCGATGTCGTGCAGGTCGCCCTTCACCGTGCCGATGACCACGCGTCCGGCCGGCTGCGCCCCGCTCGATGCCAATAGCGGCCGGATCAAATCCATCGAGGCTTTCATCGCCCGCGCCGCCAAAAGCAGCTCCGGCACAAAGTACTCCTCGCATTCGTAGCGGCGGCCCACCTCGTCCATGGCCGGGACCATGTACTGGTTCACCAGATCGATCGGGTTGACGCCTCCCTCTAGAGCCTCCTTGGTTACGGCCGCGGCCGTCTTCGCATCGCCGTTCAAAACCGCGTCATAGAGTTTGCTCAGCTCCGCCATCGCCTCTCCCTCAACTGGGCTTGCTTGGATCTTTCATCCTACCAGAGGAAAAGGTCGCATTCGGGCTTAGGCGGAGTTATCATGGTTCCTTTGCCGGAGCCGGGTTAGATGGACTCCTTTCAAGCAGCTCTGGAGGCGGGCGAGTTCGTTTGTTCCGCCGAGCTCGTGCTGGGACGCGACCATACTGCCGCCGAAGTCCAGGCCTTTCTGGACGAGGCGGCGCGCCAGCCCGAGGGCATCCGCTTCCTCAGCCTCACCGATTTGCCCGGCGGCAACCCCGCCTTGCCGCCGGAGTCCTTTGCCTCCGCCGTTCTCGAGCGCGGCCTGGTTCCCATCGCCCACCTTTCCGGCAAGGACGTCAACCGCGCCTACCTGGAAGGCCGCCTGCACCACTTGGCCCGGCTCGGCGTGCGGGATCTATTGGCGCTCACCGGCGACGCCCAAAAGGACGGGTTTCTGGGACCCGGCAAACCGGTCCACGACCTGGACTCGGTTCAGATCCTTTGGCTCATTCGGGAGTTTCAAAGAGGGATTTCCTACCAGCTCGGCGCCCGCAGCGTCCGCCTCGCCCCGTATGAGTTCTTCCCCGGCGCCGTGGTCAATCCGTTCAAGGTTCGCGAACCCGATCTGATGATGCAGCTCTACAAGATGGAGCTGAAGATCGCCGCCGGAGCGCGTTTCCTCATCACCCAGGTGGGGTACGACCTGCGGAAACTCTACGAGCTGAAGCAGTACATGGTCCGCGTGGGGCTGGACCACATCCCGGTGCTGGCGAACGTGTATGTTCCCACAGCGGCCATCGCCCGCATGATGCAAAGCGGGGAGCTGGCCGGCTGCGTCATGCCGCCGGACCTGCTCCGCCGCCTGGAAACGGAGAAGAAGCCGCAGCGGCTGGAGCGGGCGGCGCTGATGGTGGCCGCCGCCCGGGGGCTGGGCTTCGCCGGAGCGCACATCGGCGGATTCGGCCTGACCCACCGCGACATCGCCGGCATTCTCGGCCGCTCCATGGAAATCGGCGCCGGCTGGCGGTCACGGCTGGACGAGCTGACCTTCGAGTCCGCCGGCCAGTTCTACCTGTTTCCGAAGCGTCCCGACGGCCTCAGCGACGGCGGCGGACCGTTCCAGAATGCCCTGGAGAGGCCAAAGGCCCATTGGGTACAGCGGCTGTCGGCGCTCGCCCACCGGCTCTGTATCGCCGATGGTTCCGCCGGCGCGCGCTTTTTCCAAAAGCATCTGGCCAACGGCGCCGCCCCCTGGAAGGCCCCCCTGTGCCGGGCCGCGCTCGCCCCCTCCGTCTGGTACCGCAAGGCATTCTTCGGCTGCATGAGCTGCGGCGACTGCATCCAGGACTATCTCAGCTACGCCGGCTGCTCGGTCAGCGGCTGCTATAAGCAGCTCCGCAACGGCCCCTGCGGCGGTTCCCGCCCCGATGGCTCTTGCGAAGCCCGCCCCAAAGTCCTGTGCCTTTGGAACCGTGTCTACGAGGCCTCGCTGGCGCTGGGCCAAAACCCGCGCCGCTTCGCCCGCATTCTCATTCCCCCGAGAGACTGGCGCCTGGACGGCTCCAATTCCCTGGTGAACCGGTTTGCCGGCCGAGATAATCTAAGCCGCCGCCAGACTCTCTCGCCCATCGCAGGAGACTCAGATGTTCCTCATCGGTGAACTCATCAACAGCACTCGCAAGCGGATCCGCACGGCCGTCGAAAGCCACGACGCCGCCTATATCCAGGACGTCGCCCGGCGGCAGGCCCAGGCCGGCGCCCAAATGCTCGATGTCAACGGAGGCATCCCCGGACGTGAGCCCGAGGTCCTGTGCTGGCTCGTCGAGACCGTGCAGCAAGCCGTGGATCTTCCCTTGTGTTTGGACAGCTCCGACCCAGAGGCCTTGCGCCGCGCTCTCCCTTTGTGCAAAAAACGCCCGATGATCAACTCCATCAACGACGAGCCGGAGCGCTTCGAAGCCGTGCTTCCGCTGGTCAAAGAGTTCGGCACGAAAGTGATCGCCCTGTGCATGGGCGCAGCAGGTCCGCCCAGCCGCCTGGAGGACCGCCTGGAGACCGCCGCCCGTTTGGTGGACCGTTTGACCGCCGCCGGCGTCGCCCTCGATGACATCTACGTCGATCCCTGCGTGCTGCCCGTCAGCACCGGGCCCGATCACGGCCGCTTCGTCGCCGAGGCCGTAGGACAAATCTCCTCCCGCTACCCCGGAGTTCACACCAGCGTGGGCCTCAGCAACGTTTCTTTCGGCTTACCCTGCCGTAAGCTGCTCAACGAGGTCTTCCTTGTGCTGTTGATGTCCCGGGGTCTGGACGCCGCAATTGCCGATCCCTGCGACCGCCAGCTCATGGCCTCCATCTTCGCCGCCGAGGCGCTGCTCGGCCGGGACGAGTACTGTGTGGAGTACCTCCGCGCCTACCGCGAAGGCAAACTGGAGCCGCCTCCCGAGTCCGCCGCCGGGGCTGCCCGGTAGCATCAGCTCTTCCGCTTTCGGAGCCCGCGTTCGAGTCTGTTTTGCGCCTTGTTTTCAATGGCTCACGAGGGCACACGGCTCCAACCGCCGTTTAAAGGGGGATGGCGAAAGTACGACTCGGAATCAAAATGGCTCGAATCCGAAGAAAGACTCTTGACTTCCATATTGGGGGGGTACTATGAGCTTAGGTTCCGAAGTCTTAAGCGGGGGAGCGCAAGGTCAACCGCTCTTCGGTACAGGCTAAGCGGGCAGCCAGGAGCGAGTCCCCCGCGGGGAGACGAACGCTATGGCCACTTTGCGCAGGATGTTCTCCATCGCGCTCACAGGAGCGCCGTTCTTCCTGGGGTTTTGCCAGCAGCCCCAAGTCGCTGAAGTAAAGCAGCCCCCTGACTGGATCCTCTATGATCCATTCCTGTTCAGGATGAGGTGGATAGAGCAACTCGCCGAAAAGTCTGCCGCCGGCGGCGGAGATCCAGCGGCCGTGAGGCTCGCCATCCCGCGGCAGGCGGGACTGACCACCGAGGAAGCAGCGGTCCTCAGCGCCGTGGCTGCGGACTGGTGGAAGGCGATCCGTGCTCTTCAAGACGAGAAGAGAGCCCGCCAGGGCGAGGGTTTGACGCCGCCCGGCCAGCAGCAAAGCCAGGACTATACTGCAAGGTACAGGCGCATCACGGAAGAAGCCGTGGACCGCTTACGGACCGCTTTCGGGCCGGCTCGTTTTGCTCAACTGGACGGCTTCATTCGGGCCACCTCGAACGTCAAGGTTATGCAAATCTCGCCGCCGACGGCGTCCTCGGAGCAGCGCAGCGAGGCTCGGGAGGCGCCATGAAACGTGCAGCCCTTTGGAGCGGCCTTCTACTGCTTGCGATGGCGTGGCCGGGGCTCGGCTGCCGATGGTCCGCCACTCAAACCATGTACTATGGCCTCACGCCTTTCGGGGCTGGCGCATCGTACTCCACGAGCATGATCGGAATGTTCCTGGATGGTGTTCGCGCGGTTACGACCAGGGGCGGAGTAACGCAGTATTACAACCTTGGTCCGGACTAGGGTTAATGTAAGCAGGGCCCCCGCCGGCGTGGCTGCGGGAGGACGCGTCGGAAGCCTTGGCGCATGATGGGGAGGTGAACAATGGTGCGGAGACGTCGTCTTAGAGATGTGGGGTTAGGGGCCTGCGGAGTCGCCGTCGTGTTGGTAATTGCAGGAGGGCTGCTTGTCAGGGCACAGGCTCCATCGGAAACAAATACCATCACTTGGTACTATCCATTATGGCGCGCGGCTGAATTGCTTCAAAGCAGATACGCCAGGGTCGTTACTTACGAGGGGCCGACGACTTGGCTTTGGCGCGAAACGCTGGAGCCATTGGGCGGCGTGAAGGAAGGGCCGGAGATTTTCCGTGCCAAGGAGCACTCCCTGGTCCTGCCGGAAGAACTGACCGGTGAGTTGACCTCGAAGCCGGCGCCGGTGCTCAACCTTGAGCTGGTATCAAAGGTTGTGGCCGCCTACAACCGCCAAAACCCTGGTTTTCCGCGCTACGGCGTCTTGGAGTCGAAGCTGGGGTTTCACATCGTCCCAGTGGAAGTTCCGGATGAGAGGGGCCGCTATGTTCCTGCCACGAACTTGCTCGACACGCGGGTGAACGTGCCCGTCGCGCAGAGAACTGCGTCGGAGCACCTCAAGGCCATTTGCGACGCGGTGTCTGCTTTGACCGGCAGGCCCCTGGTGATCAATGGCCCGTCCAGCTTCGACGGGTACTTTGGAGCCAACGGTTACCGGCTCCCGAAGGCCCGAACCGGCCGTGAAAGGCCGTACATCCTCTTCGAGTGGGGCATCCAGGATGTGAAAGCCCGGGATGCTCTGATCAACCTTTTGGAAGGCTCCTGTACAACCATGCGATGGTTGTTCGTCTGCGAGTTAACCCCGCCCCTAGACAAGACCCGGTGCCATATCACTATGAATCCCCTAACTGTGGCAGGGAGAAACCAGGCCTTCGACCGCTGTGCGAATTTCCGCTTCATCCCGGCGCAGTAAGCAGCGGAGCCCTATGGCTTGCGCTCGCTCAGGACATGACCGGCGGCGCCCCTCTCCGCCGGAACGCGCCGCTCTGCCGTCGGCCTCTCAATACACCGTCGTCCCGACGGAGACGACTTTGCCGCCGCGCAGGCGCACAATCATCTCGGTCCCCGTCTCCCGCTTCAGATAGTGGTAGGTCTCCACCGGCAGGCCGTTCTCAATGCCGTAGGTGATCATCTGCGGCTTGCCGTAAGAAGCGATCAGCTTTGCCTTTTCCATGCCGGGCGCGACGCTCTCCGGCGCAGGGTTTACGTTTCGCAACGGCGCAGTTGGGGTAGTCCGCGGCTGGGGCGGCGATGATGCTCGCAGGACTGCTTGCGTCCTCAGCCGGGGCCGCGGCGGTCCCTCAGCCTCCTGTTCACCACCAAAGACATGCGGCGCTTTCGCCGCAGCGCTTTGCTCGCTGCTCACCGTTTCGGCCGGATCTTCCCGGACTCCCGGCTTCACCGCCACGGTCCGGTAGACGAGAAACGCCGCCAGCGGAATCAGCGCCAGAGCCGCCACCGCCAGCGCCACGCCCGCGGCGGATAATAGACTCTTCTTCTTTTCGCTCATAGCAAGCCGCCGGGGCAGCCCCCACGGAGACTGCCTGCCGTTTTTATTCTGCTTTCACGCAGCGTTCCTGTAAACGTTGCTTTTGGTTAACGGCCTCTTGCTATCCGTAGGGCTGAAACCCTCGCCTTAGGCCGTCCCCGTAGGCCGCCGTCCCCTTGCGCCCCCCGCCCGGTAGGGCCTACGCTTGAAGGTGCATCTTCCGTAAGGAAGGGATTACCCGCCCGGCTTCCGAGCCGGGGCGCATTTTGCCATGCGATATGCCCTGATCCTGGCCGGCGGCTCCGGCGTCCGCCTGTGGCCGGTAAGCCGCAAGTCCCGGCCGAAACAACTCTTGCCGCTGTTCGGCAACAAGAGTCTGCTTGAACTTGCCCTGGAGCGTTTAGAAGGCTTGATCCCCGCCGAGCGTCGGATCGTCTGCGCCGGCTTGTGTCACCGCGAGGCGATTCTGAATGCATTGCCACAAGTGACTCCGGCCTGCTTCCTCGGCGAACCCGAAGGGCGGGACACGCTAAATGCGGCCGGCTTCTGCGCCGCGGTTCTGGCCCTTCAAGATCCGGACGCCGTCGTCGGCGTCTTCACCGCGGATCATCTGATCGAGCCTGCGGACCACTTCCGCGAGATCGTCTCCCGCGGCTACGCCCTGGTTGAAGACTCGCCGCAGACGCTGGTCACCTTTGGCGTCGAACCCACCTTCGCCTCCACCGGCTACGGCTACTTGCAACTGGGCGAGCCCCTCGCCGCCGGAGCCCGCCGCGTCGAGCAGTTCAAAGAGAAGCCGGACGCCGAGCTGGCCCGCCAGTATTTCGAAGCCGGGCCGCAGCGCTACCTCTGGAACAGCGGCATGTTCGTTTGGCGCGCCTCAACCCTCCTCGACTGCATCCGTCGCTTCTGCCCGCCCAACTATGAGGGCCTCATGCGCCTGGCCGGCCATTGGGACCAGCCCGGCCGCGACGAAGTTTTGTGCGAGGTCTATCCGCGCCTGCCCAAGATCAGCGTGGACTACGCGGTGATGGAGCCCGCCTCGCGCGACTCCCAGGTTCAAGTCGCCGCCATCCCCATGCCGCTGCGCTGGCTGGACGTGGGCTCCTGGGCCACCTTCGCTCTCACCCGCCCCACCGACGCCTCCGGCAACGCCATCGCCGCCGAAACCCATCTGGCGGACCGCTCCGAAGGCAACCTGCTGGTCTCCGAAGACCCCGCCCATCTGATCGCCGTGCTCGGCTGCCAGGATCTGATCGTCGTCCACACCGCCGACGCCACGCTGGTCTGCCCCCGCCACATCGCGGAATCGGTCAAACAGCTTCAGGAGAAGGTGGCCAAGGTTTTCGGCGGCAAATACATCTGAGGGCGCCGCCCCGAAAGGGGTTCAGCGCGGCACGTACTTCTCGCGCACCAGGAATAGGTACGCCGCCACGCCTAGCAACAGAAAGATCCAGATGGCGTGCATCGGCGCCTCATAGCTTCCCGTGGTCTCCTTCAGCCACCCAGTCAGCAGCGGGGCCACGATCCCCGGCAGATTCGCGGCGCAGTTCTGCACGCCGACAATCCGCCCCACCGCCGCCCCCGGCATCAGCGTCTGGGTCAAAGCCCAGTAGTTGGCCGTGACCAGCCCCAGCCCGCTCAGCGAGAAGATCGCGAAGAACAGCGCCACCGAGGAACTATCCGAGACGGCTCCAATGACCTCCGTGCCCGCCAGCAGAAAGCCTGCGATCACAAACCCTTTGCGGACCCGCACGGGGTTGCCGCCCCGTTGGATCATCCGGTCGGCCAGCCAGCCGGCGGCGATCGCCACCACCGCCATGCCGGAAAACGTGAACGCCGTGTAAGCGCCCGAGGAAGTCAGCGACAGCCCGCGCGCCTCCACCAAGTAGGCCGGTAGCCAGGTCATGCAAAAGTACACGAAGTACATGTAGCAGAAGGTGCCGATCACCGTGCCGAAAATCACCGGGCTGAGCAGCAGCCGTCCCAGGCTCGGCCCCGCCGGCTTTTCGGCCTTGGCTTGCGTGCGGCTCGGCGCGGGCGCATCCTCCTTCACCAGCGCCAGCCAAGGAATCAGCCAGACCAGACAGCCCAGCCCCAGGATGAGAAACATCGGCCGCCAGCCGTACAGGTGAATGAGCCAGGCTGCCAGCGGTGTTCCGAGCGCCGGGCCGAACTTCGCCGCCGCCATATACAGGCCCACGGCCAGCCCGCGCTGCTGCTCGGCGCAATGGAACCGCATCCAGCGCATGCCCGCCGGCGTGATCACCGATTCACCCACCCCCAACAGCAGCCGCAGCGCGAACAGTTGCCGGATCGAGCCGGCGAAAGCGGATGCGGCGGAAACCACGCTCCACATCAGGAAGCCCAGCGCATAGGGCATCCGGGTCCCATAGCGGTCCACCGCCCAACCAGCCGGAATTTGCAACAGCATATAGGACCAGAAGAACGCCGAGTTCAGCAGCCCCCGGTCGCGGTCGCTGAGCTGGAAGTCGCTCTTGAATTGGTGATCCGCGATCGCCACCGAAAGGTTCACCCGGTCGAAGTACGCGATCATCATGCCCGCGCACAACAGCCCGACAATCGTCCACCGCAGCCTGGAAGTCATCGGGTGCGAGTATACCGCAGGGGCGGCGCCGGAGGGAGCATCCACTGGAGTTCGCTCAGCGCCGCCGCAAACGCGCCTATTGAGGGACCTTCTCGAAACAGACCCGCGCAGCCCCGGAGAGCAAGTCTCCTGTTGTGAGGCAGACTGTTCTTGTGGGGCAGGCCTCCAGGCCTGCGGCCGACATTCCTGTCGGCCTGGGTGCCCTTTACCCACTGCCCTCTGTTCCAATCAACCGCGCCCCCGCTCGTGAGGGTGTTTCTGCGTCGCGCCGGCCGCCGGCTCAAGCAAGCCCGCTGCACACAAAAAGAAAAAGGGGCCGGGCAAGCCGGCCCCAAAGGAGAGAGTTGAGGAGATCAGTAGTCCATGTCGCCGCCGTGACCGCCGGGCATGGGCTCCTTCTTCTTCTCAGGGATCTCGCACACCAGAGCTTCGGTGGTCAGCATCAGAGATGCGATCGAGGAAGCGTTCTGGAGCGCGGTGCGGGCCACCTTGGTGGGATCGATGACGCCGGCCGCCACCAGGTCCTCGAACACGCCCGTCTCGGCGTTGAAGCCGAAGTTGATGTTGTCATTGGCGCGGACCTTTTCCACCACCACCGCGCCCTCGAAGCCGGCGTTCTGGGAGATCTGCCGCAGCGGCTCCTCGCAGGCGCGCTTCACGATGTCGACGCCGATCTGCTCGTCGCCGCCCAGCTTCAGCTTGTCCAAGGCGTTGGCCGCGCGCAGCAAAGCGACGCCGCCGCCCGGAACGATGCCTTCCTCCACCGCCGCCCGGGTAGCGTGCAGCGCGTCCTCAACCCGAGCCTTCTTCTCCTTCATCTCGGTCTCGGTGGCCGCGCCGACCTTAATCACCGCCACGCCGCCGGCCAGCTTCGCCAGCCGCTCTTGCAGCTTCTCGCGGTCATAGTCGCTGGTGGTCTCTTCGATCTGAGCGCGCAACTGCTTGATGCGGCCCTCGATGGCCTTCTCGCTGCCGGCCCCCTCGACGATCGTGGTGTTGTCCTTGTCCACCACCACGCGCTTGGCCCGGCCCAGATCCTCCAGCCGCACGCCCTCCAGCTTAATGCCGGTCTCCTCCATGATGGCCTTGCCGCCGGTCAGGATCGCGATGTCCTCCAGCATGGCCTTGCGCCGGTCGCCGAAGCCCGGAGCCTTCACCGCGCAGGCATTCAGCGTGCCCCGCAGCTTGTTCACCACCAGGGTGGCCAGAGCCTCGCCGTCCACCTCCTCGGCGATCACCAGCAACGGCCGCCCGCTGCGCGCAATCTGCTCGAGCAGCGGCAGCAGGTCCTTCATGTTGCTGATCTTCTTCTCATGGATGAGGATGTACGGCTCCTCCAGCACGCACTCCATCCGCTCCGGATCGGTGATGAAGTAGGGGGACAGATACCCGCGGTCGAACTGCATGCCTTCGACCATCTCGGTGGTCGTCTCCATCGTCTTGGACTCCTCGACGGTGATGACGCCATCCTTGCCCACCTTCTTCATGGCCTCGGCAATGCGCGCGCCGATCGTCGTGTCGCCGTTGGCGCTGATGGTGCCCACCTGGGCGATGGCTTCGCCGCTGATCGGCTTGCTGAACTTCTTGATCTCTTCCACCACCGCCTCGACCGCCTTCTCGATGCCGCGCTTCAGGGCCATCGGGTTGGCGCCGGCGGCCACGCTCTTGACGCCTTCGCGGAAGATCGACTGGGCCAGAATCGTCGCCGTCGTGGTGCCGTCGCCGGCCACGTCGGAAGTCTTCGAGGCCACCTCGCGCACCATCTGCGCGCCCATGTTCTCGAGCGGATCCTTCAACTCAATCTCTTTGGCCACGGTCACGCCGTCCTTGGTGATCGTCGGACCGCCGAACTTCTTCTCCAGAACCACGTTGCGTCCCTTCGGGCCCAGCGTCACCTTCACGGCGTCCGCAAGCTGGTTCACTCCGCGCAGGATCGCCTGCCGGGAGCTCTCGCTATACACAATCTGCTTTGCTGCCATGAACTATCCTCCTCGTCGATAACCTTTCGCCTACTTCTTGGCGTTCTCGATCACGCCGAGGATCTCGTCCTCGCGCATGATCAACACCTCTTCTCCTTCCAGCTTGATCTCGCTGCCGGAATACTTGCCGAACAGAACCCGGTCGCCCACCTTCACATCCAGCGGGATCAGCTTCCCATCGTCGGTTCGCTTGCCTTGGCCGACGGCGAGAACTTCGCCTTCCTGCGGTTTCTCCTTCGCGGTGTCGGGGATGATGATCCCCCCCTGTACGGTCTCCTGCTCTTCAATGCGCTTGACCACCACACGGTCATGCAGCGGACGAATCTTCATCGACCACAACCTCCATTTCCGATTTAGGTGAATGACAATGGGACCCGGCCGCGCGCCGGACTCCACTTGCTATTATTAGCACACTCCCGCAAGGAGTGACAAGAGGCGCATGCAATACACAGATAAATAAGGACTTATCCTATCCGGTTCTGAGATGCGCCAGGAGACAGTCCGCTCCGTCCGGCTCTGAGCCGGGCGCCTCATCCGGTCGAGCCGCCGGCAGCCAGATCGTAAACACCGCGCCCCGGCCGGCAGGACTCTCCGCGCGGATGTGCCCTCCACTCTGCTGCACGATGCCGTAGACCACGGACAACCCCAGGCCGGTTCCTTTGCCGGCCTCCTTGGTGGTAAAGAAGGGCTCGAAGATGTGAGGCAGAATCTCCTGGGGGATTCCGGCCCCGCTGTCCTCAACCACCATCTGCACATAATCTCCTGCCGGCATCACCGCTGGCAGAGTGGCGCCCTCCAAGCCGGCCGGGACGCCTGCGTTGCGGGTCTCGATCCGCAGCCTGCCTCCCCCGGGCATGGCATCGCGGGCGTTTACGGCCAGGTTCATCAGCACTTGTTCGATTTGGCCCTGTTCGGCCCGCACCGGGCGTAGATCCGGATCCAAAGCAGTCTCGATTTGAATCTCTTCGCCGAGCAGCCGCGCCAGCATCGAGCTGGCCGAACGGATCACGGTGTTCAGGTCCAGGATCTCGCCTTTCGGCGCCTGCCGCCGGCTGAATGCGAGAAGCTGGCGGACCAACTGGCTGGCGCGGCCCGTGGCCCGATAAATCTCCTCCACCGGGCCGCGATGCGGACTGCTTTCAGAAACCTCGTCGAGCAGCAGCTCGCTGTATCCTCGCAGGATGGTCAGCAGGTTGTTGAAATCGTGCGCGATGCCGCCGGCCAGCCTTCCCACGGCCTCCATTTTCTGAAGCTGCCGCACTTCCTCGATATACTGGCGGGTCTCCGTCACGTCCTGACTGACCACGACCAGACTCCGCGCGCCCGGACCGTCCCCGCTTGCTCCGGCAATCGTCACCCGCTCCCAGCGGGCAGAGCTCCCGTTCTTCTGCACCGGGACCTCGCCTTGCACCACGCCCCCGGCCAGGATTTGCCGCGGGATGCCGCCTTGCCCGATCAGATAGGCGTACTCGGGCTTTAGCTCCAGAATCGACCGTCCCAGCGTCTGCACGGCCGTCAGGCGGCTGGCGCGGTAGAACTCCGCGTTAGCGTACTCCACGAGCCCGGAGGCGTCCGTGATGACGACCGACAACGGGCTGCGCTCGATGACACTCGATAACTTCTGCACTTGCTCTTCGGCCCGCCGAGTTTCGGTGATGTCCACGAGCAGGCCCTGAAGATGCGAGGGCGCTCCATCTTCGCGCCTGGCTGGCAGCAGATGATCCCGGAACCACAAAAGCCGCCCGTCGCTACGCCATATCCGATACTCCAGAGTGATGGGCTTGTTCTCCTCCAGACACGATTCCAAGGCTCTCTGAACCTTGGCGAGATCCTCGGAATGGATTTGCCGCTCAGGCAGCCCCGGCGTTCGCGTCCATTCAAAAGGAGTGAAGCCAAGCAACTTCTCGGCTTGCGGACTAATGTATGTCCAAGGAAACCCCCGGCCCAGTGATCGGGCGTAAACCGCTCCCGGAATCTGCTCCACCAGCCGGCGGTACTTGCGTTCCGAGCTGTCCAGAAGCTCTTGGGCGAGCTTGCGCTCGGTGATGTCGAGCAGGATGTTGATCAGGCCTACAATGCGGCCGGAGCTGTCCCGCTCGGGTTCAATAATCAGATCGAGCCAAGTATCGCCGGAACTCCCGCGGCGCAGCACTTCCGTCCGGGCGCCGTTTCCGGTCGCCAGCACGCCGATCTTGATTTCTTTCAGCCTCGCCGCTTCTCTAGGGCCGAAGAAATCCTCATCGCACCGGCCGGCCACTTCCCCGGGGCAATCCGGCGGGTGCTTCCCATAGCACCAGCTGTAGCGCAGCTCGGCATCCTGGCGCGCCAGGATTACCGAGGCGTGCCGCAATGCGGTCCGCAGCCGGTCCTCGCTTTGCTTCAAGGAACGTTCAGCGCGCGCCTGTTCGCTCAGGTCGCGCACGGCGCCAAAGATCACCTCTTCGCCTTCCAGGCGGATCACCCGCGCGCAGATCTCGACGGGGAACGTCTCCCCGTTCTTCTTCCGATGGGTCGCCGTGAACACCAGTTGTTCGGCCTCTTTGACGCGCCGGATGCTCTCCTCGGAAACCGCCCGCTCCTCCGGTGGGCGCAGATCCGGCAGCCTCATGCCACGCAGCTCCTCGCGGCTGTAGCCGTACACCTCCAGGGCGCGGTCGTTGCAATCCAGGATTCTTCCTTGCGTGTCCGCCCACCAAAGGATGTCCTGGGTCTGCCGGACAACCGATTCGTAATGCTGCTGGAGTCTCCGGCGTTCCAACTCCGCCTTCGTCAGCCGCAAACTCAGTCGAAGCTCCCTGTGCCGCCAAAACGCATACCCTCCGAATCCCGAAAGAACCAGTAACGCCGCCGCCATCCATCCGACGTAAAGAGAGTGAGCCCAGACTTCCCCCAGGACCGCCGCGGGCTCGGCCCGCACCTTCAGCGTCCAGGGCGTGCCCTCGACACGAGCCCCCACTTCCAACCCATCCGGCGTGCGGACCCGGACTATCCGGCCTGTTCCGGTCGCCACCAGCCTTCGGGTCTTGGGCGGGCTGCGCATCTCCAGACGGACTGCTCCTGGTCCTGCTCCAGAGTTCCTCACAAGATGTAGCTCGCCGCCCTGCGCGAACGCCAACACGTTCTCGAAGCCGGAAATCACCCCTTCCGGAGGTTGCAGCATGCCGCTCAGAAGCGGCGCCGCGTCCGTCCACATCCCCAGCACCACATCGTTGGCGCTCCTCGGTTGCTCCGCAAAAGGCAGGAAGAATCCCTGAAGTAACATCCCGGATGGATCCAGTTGCGCCTCTTGCAAGACCACGGAGCGCCGCCGGAGCGCCTCCTCGGTGTACGGGCGCAGTGTCTCCGCTGGGGGAACGCTGCCGCTTGGCTCCGCCAGCAGCACCTTGCCGTCACGGTCCAGGATGGCCAATGCGGTGCAATCGAAGCCTCGCCGCACCTCGCGCATGGCCTTAAGCACCCTCCGGCCGCGTTCTTGACGGCTGCCGCCTTCTGGGCCATCGAGGAAATCTTTCAGACTTTCAAACGAGGCCCGGATTTCGAAAAGATCCGCCTCCCGCTCCTTATACCAAGCCGTGATGCCCGCCGCCTTGCCGTTGCACATGGCCGACATAGCCGCGCGCCAGCCTGTCTCCGCCAGGCCTCCCGAGTGGGCAAACAACAGGAGCGAGATGCTGAGGCCCAACGAGGTAAGCGCTGTGATCGCCACCAGTGCGGCGGCAAAAGGAGAGACCGGAAGCATGCCCGGAGCAGTGGCGAGGGACCCGCTGTCTGAGGCGCCCTGCCCCTGGTGAATCTCCCCTCCCATAGTACTAGTCATCGTTCTGGTACCAATATAACTAGGTTAGGGCACAAGTTCTTCTACCACACAACCGAGATAAAGTCAATTCTTCAAGAAAGAAGAAAGCGCGCCCCTCGCTACATTCCTTGCGGTATCATTACGGCCTCCTGGTGCGGTAGAATGCCCAACGCGCTGTTCAAAACCCAAATTCGTAGCGTGTGCGAACATGCCGAACGCAACAATAGGTCTGTGCCTGCTTGATGCCGATTTGCGAAATCGCATCTCGGCCGTTATGACCGGTCTGGGATATGAAGCGATATCGGCGGATGAGGAAACGCAGCCGGATCTCTTTCTGCTCGACGCTGCTTCCGCCGCTCGGGTAGGCAGGCGGGTCCTGGCTCAAAAGTCCCAATCGGACCTGTTCCTCCCTGTTGTCGTGCTTCTCAACCGGGAGGACCAGATCGATCCTTGGCTGGAGAAGGGCTACGACGATTGTTTGCGCACCCCGGTCAACGAGTCAGAACTGAACACGAAGCTCAAAACGCTGTTGGGCATCCGGCGCCGGAGTGAGCAGTTCGCCCGGGAGTGCGAGGCCAAGTACCAAGTCCTGTTTGAAACCACGGGAACCGCCACCATTCTCGTTGGGGAGGACGGCACGGTTCTCAGGGCTAACCAGGAATGTTTGCGTGTGACTGGGTACAGCCCGGACGAGCTTGCGGGAACCAAGTGGACCAGTTACGTCGCTCCGGAAAGCCTTGACATGATGCTCGCCTACCACAAGCTCCGGCGGGAAGACCCGGCGAAAGCGCCGTCCTGCTACCTCGCGAAAATGTTCAACAAAGCAGGGCAATCGCGCGATGTCATGGTCCACGCCCGCCTGATCCCAGGCGCCAGGGAGAGCGTCGTAACGCTGGTCGACGTCACGGAACTCCACTGGAGGGAGGAGACCATCATCCGCCTCGGAGAGCGTTGGAAGCAGACCTTCGATTCGGTCCGCGACCCAATTTGGATCTCAGATTCCGAATTCGGAATCCTTCAGGCGAACGCGGCAACAGAAGAATTGTGCGGTTGCTCCGCTGCGGAGTTGGTTGGACGGCGCTGCTGGGAGGTTGTCCACGGCTCAACTGGTCCCATTCGGGGGTGTCCGGGACTGCGGGTTAAGGAAACCTTGATGCCGGATACCTGCCAGATCTATGTCAAAGGGCGCTATTTCGAAGTAAGCGTGGATCCCATTGTGGAGCCTTCAGGACAGCTAAGCGGCCTGGTGCACAGGATGAACGACATCACAGAATCTGTGAGCCTTCATCTTGAGCTGACCCAGGCGGAAGAGAACTTCCGGCGGTCTTTAGATGAATCCCCCATTGGAGTCCGCATCGCTTCGCTCGATGATCGTACGTTTTACGCGAATCCGCGTTACTTGGAGCTGTTCGGGTACAGCAGCTTGAAGGAGCTGGAAGCGGTTCCCCCCGTGAACCTCTACACCCCGAAGACATACGAAGAATACTCGGCGCGGCAGCAACGGAGGCTCCAGGGAGATCCCGGTCCCTCCGAGTATGAGATCGAAATCCACCGCAGGGACGGCCAGCTCCGCACGCTTAAGGTTTATCGCCGGCCGATCCTGTGGGACGGGGAGCAACACTTCCAGATCCTCTATCAGGATGTCACCGAAGCCCGCCGCGTCGAGGAGGCGCACCGTAAGCTCTCCATGCAGTTTTCGGCGCTCGTGGACGCGATCCAGGATGGTCTGATTCTGGTCTCCGACGACTTGCGGGTGCTTTGGGCGAACCGCACGGCCGCCGAATGGGCGGGCCAGGAACAGGCTGCCGTGGTCGGTCAGCACTGCTACCGCCTCCTGCACCGTTTGGAACAGCCTTGCGATTCCTGCCCAATCCTGAGGACGTTTCAGACGGGGGACTCTCAACGCGAGACCTTTTCTCTGGCAGGCGGCAGGCTCGTGGAAGTCCGGACGTTTCCCGTGAAGGAGGCGGGACGCGTGGTGAGCGTGGTCGAGGTTGCCGAAGACCGGACCGAGTACAAGCGGCTGGAGGCGCAATATCTTCAAGCCCAGAAGATGGAGGCGGTCGGCCGTCTGGCTGGCGGGGTGGCGCACGACTTCAACAACATGCTGGCGATCATCCGCGGATACGCGGAGATGATGCTGGAAATGCTCCCTGCGCCGAATCCGCTTCGAGAGTACGCGGAAAACATCCTCAAAGCCAGCCGGCATTCCTCGGATCTCGTGCAGCAGCTTTTGGCGGTTGGCCGCAAACAGATGCTCCAACCACAGGTCTTGGACCTGAACCGGCTGCTCGCCGATCAGGAGGATCTCTTGAGGCGGCTGATTGGGGAGGATGTCGGACTGGAGTTGTGCTTGGCGCGCGATTTGTGGCGCGTGCATGTGGATTCGGGACAAATCCAGCAAGTGATCCTCAATCTGGTGGTCAATGCGAGGGAAGCTATGCCCCAGGGGGGCAAGCTGGTGATCGAGACCGCCAACGTCACGCTCGACGAGCTTTACGCAAAGAGCCGGGAAGACGTAACGCCGGCCGAGTACGTGCAATTCACGGTGAGCGACAACGGCTGTGGCATGAGCGCGGAGACGCTTGCGAAGATTTTCGAGCCGTTCTTCACGACGAAGGGCCAGGGCAGCGGTCTGGGCCTGGCGACCGTGCACGGGATCGTGAAGCAATCCGGCGGGCACATCAGCGTTTATTCCGAACTGGGGAGAGGAACCACATTTAAGGTTTACTTGCCGCGTGCCGCTGCGCTGGAGACGCCCTCAAGACCGAGAAGAGACGAAGCCGCCTTGACAGGCAGGGGGGAGGTGATCCTGGTGGTGGAGGACGAACCGGCGCTCTGCAAGCTGGCATGCGAGATGCTGCGCCGGCTCGGCTACCGTGCTGAATCCGCGGGCAACCCCGCCGAAGCCCTGGCGCTCATCGAAAGTGGAAAGCTGGTCCCAGATCTCGTGCTTACCGACGTGGTGATGCCCGGAATGAACGGTAAGGCCATGGTGGAAGCTATGCGGAAGGCCAAACCCGGGCTAAAGGCCGTCTTCATGTCCGGCTATGCCGAAAACATCATCGCGCATCACGGCGTGCTGGCCCCCGATACCCCGTTTCTCCAGAAGCCATTCCGAACCGCGGATCTGGCGGCAATGCTGAGAGAAGTCCTCCAGCCGCCCTCACGCAAGCCGGAGTAGCCCGGCGATCGAAACCCGGCCGCTGGCCGATCTTGGATTCGCGCGCTACTCCTCCAGGCCCGCAAGCTCCCCTCGCGCGTGCAAATCGAGGAGCGCTTCAACCACGGCAGGATCGAACTGCTTCCCGTTTTGGACTTTGCATTCTTGGACGGCGTCCTCCAAAGTGCCGGCCGGCCGGTAGGGGCGCGGATGCGTCATGGCGTCAAACGCGTCCGCCAGGGCCACAATCCGGGCCGCGAAGGGGATCGCCTCGCCGCTGAGCCCGGCGTACCCTTTGCCATCCCACCGCTCGTGATGGTAAAGAGCAATCACTTCCGCCAGTTGGAGCAGGCGGCTGCGGCTGCCCGCTAGAATCCCGGCTCCAATCACCGTGTGGGGCTTGATCGCCTCGAACTCCTCGGGCCGTAGCTGGCCCGGTTTGCGAAGCACCGCGTCGGTAACGCCCACCTTGCCAAGGTCGTGCAGGATAGCCGCCTTGCCGATCAGCCTGGCCTCCTCCGCGGGTAGCCCGCAGGCCAGCGCCAGCTTCTCGCTCAACAGGCCGACGCGCTGTGTGTGGCGGGCTGTGCAGTCGTCGCGGTACTCGGCGGCCAAAGCCAGGCGCTCCAGGATTTCGTCGCGGGCCTCTTCTAACTCCCGGGTCCTCTGCCGGACCATTTCGTCCAGCGCCTGGTTGTGGGCTTCCAGCCGTAGGTAAAGAGTTCGAGTCTCCAACAAACGCCGGATCCGCAACAGGATCTCAAGCGTGTCGTAAGGCTTGGTCAAAAAGTCGTCTGCGCCGGCCGCAAGAAGCTTGCGCTTCGTCTCGCGGGAGCCGTCGCCGGTCAAGACTAAGATTGGCAGGAACGTTCCTGCCGGGATCCGGCTGCGGAGCTGCCGCGCCAGGGTGTAACCGTCGAGATGGGGCATGATTAGGTCCAGCACCACCAGATCCGGTTTGTGCTCCAGGAAGGCTGAAAGCGCCAGCCTTGGATCATTAATGACCACGGGAGGGGGAAAGCCGCTGGACTGGAGCGTCCGGGAAAGAAGCGTGGCGGCTGCCGCCTCATCGTCCACGATCAGGACTTTACCCTCTTCAGGCCGCTGACCTTCCAGTTTTAAGGTGGATGGGGGTAAGGACACAGTACTACCCTTGACTTGCTTTAACACTGTAACACAATTTCCGATTTGCCATTCAATATGATAGAAATTCTCTGAATTCCCCGACTGCCTCTCTCCGGCTCGCCGCCGCGCTGCTTTCTGTTAAAGTGGAATTTCGATGCGGCGACTCCGCCCTCTCCTCCCCGTCGCAATCCTACTGCTCGTCGCTCTGGTTGGATGGATGTACTACGTCCAGCGGGAGATCGAGCAGCATCAGTCCCCTGCCCGCCCCAAGCCGCTGCCCCCCGATACGGTCGCCACCGCCGGGCCTTGGGAGTGGGTCCAGGAGAATGAGCAAGGCGTGGTGGTGCGCGTGCGGGCAGGTGGCTTGAGGGAGGTCAAGGATCCGCCCCGTCTGTACCTGAGCCAGGTGGAAGTGGAAATCCACCGCAAGGACCAGATGACGCTGGACCGTTTCCGCACGGAACGGGCCGAATACGACCCTGCGGCCGGAATCCTGTTTGCGGACGGGGACGTCCAGATTGTGACCGGCGAGCCGGTCAAGCCGGGAGCGCCCGCTGGCCGCCAGGTTCAAATCCAGACCTCCGGGCTGACCTTCGAAAGCCGCACCGGCAGAGCCGTGACGGACCGGCCTTCGTCGTTCGTGTTTGAGCAAGGAGAAGGCCGGTCGGTGGGCGCCTGGTACGATCCCAACACCCGCGAGCTCGACATGCGCAACGACGTGGCCGTCATCTGGCGCGGCAAAGACGGCCGTTCCGAGCCGATGATGATCGAAGCCGGCGAGGCGATGTACAAAGAGTTGGATTCGGTCATCCTGCTCTGGCCCTGGTGCAAACTGAAGCGGGGAGCCTTAACGGTCGAGGGAGCGCGTGCCGGAGTATATTTAAAGGACTCGGCGATCGAAAGGATCGAAGCATTTGAGGCTAAGGGCTCCCACCGCCCCGCCAAAGGCCGCCCGGCCGAGTTCCAGGCCCAGGCGTTGTTCGTGCATCTGAGCGCGGGCGGGGAGGTGGAGAAGATCGAAGGCACGGGGAAGACTCAACTGGTTTCCGAGGATTCCGGCGTAAGGACCGCCGTTTCGGCCGAACGCACCGAGATGCAGTTTGACACCGCCGGCGGCGAAGCGCGGCTGCGCCTGGTCTGGACCATAGGGCAGAGCGTGGTGGAAGCCCGTCCCCTGGGGGTCAACAGCAAGCGCGACACGCGCATTCTCCGCAGCGAGCGCATCGAGATGCGGATGCGGCCGGACGGGCGCGAGATCGAGAGCGCCGAAACGCAGGCTCCCGGAGTCATCGAATTCCTGCCCAACGCCCCGTCCCAGCGCAGCCGCCGCATGGAGGCCGAGCGTATCCGAGCCGTCTACGGGCCCCGCAATGAAATCGAGGTTCTGGAAGCCCGGACCGTGGCAACGCGGACCGACTATCCCAAGCCGCCTAAAGGACAGCCCACCCCGCCGATGCGGACCTGGAGCCGCGAGCTACGGGCCGAATTCGATCCGGCCCAGAGCGAACTGCTGCGGGTGTATCAAAGCGGGGACTTCCGCTTCGAGCAGGGCGATCGCAAGGGCTGGTCCGACCGGGCCGTGCTCGAGTCCAAGAAAAACTGGATCACATTGGAGGGCCGCGCGCGCACGGCCGACGCCGCCGGTTCGCTGGCCGCGGACCGTATCTTCCTCGATGAAGCGGCGGGGGACGTGACGGCCACGGGCAACGTGGCGGCCACGCGGATGCCCGAGGGTTCCAAAAAGCCCACGGCGGTCTTATCGGAAGCGGAGCCCTATCAGGCGCGCGCCGAGCGGATGTTCGCCCCCGGCGCCCGGCGCTTGATCCGCTACGAGGGCAACGTGGTGCTCTGGCAGGGGGCGAACCGCATCGAGGCGGACTGGGTGGAGATCGACCGCGACAAGCGGACCCTGTTGGCCAAAGGCAACGTGGTCTCGCGCTTCCTGGAGGAGCCGTCGGCGGGCCGCAAAGGGCCGGGAGTGCTGACGGTGGTCCGGGCGCCGCTGTTGGACTACCGAGATGAGGACCGCACCGCGGTCTACAGCGGGGGAGCCGAACTGGAGCGTGGGCCCTTGAAGGTCACGGCCCAGACCGTACGGGCCGTATTCCTTCTTAAGGATGGGAAGACCGAACTGGACAGAGCCTACGCGGATGGCCGGGCGCGGATTCTGGAGACCAAGGCGGGGCGGACCCGCCTGGGCACGGGCGAGCATGCCGAGTATTACGCCGGCGAGGGGCGGGCGGTGCTGTACGGTGGCGCGCCGCAATTCGAAGACAGCCTGCGGGGCGCCACCCGCGGAACGCGCATTACGTGGTATCAAGAGAAAGACGGGCTGTTGGTGGAAGGCGCAGCGCAAGAACCCGCCGCCAGCCGCCTGCGCCGATAGAAGCGCCGATGAGACGACTGCAAGCCTGCGAGGTATCCAAGTCATACAGCGGCCGCAAGGTGGTCGATAGCGTATCCATCCTGGTTGAGCAGGGGGAAGTCGTCGGGCTGCTGGGGGTGAACGGGGCCGGCAAGACCACGTTTTTCCACATGGTGGTGGGCCTGATCCGGCCCGACTCGGGCCGCATCCTCCTCGATGACGAGGACATCACCTCGCTGCCCATGTATGAGCGGGCGCGCAAAGGGATCAGCTACCTGCCGCAGGAGCCCTCCGTGTTCCGAAAGTTGACCGTCGAGGAGAACCTGCTGGCCATCTTGGAGTCTCTCCCGCTCGACGGGCGTCAGCGCCGGGAACGCATGGAGGAGCTGATCGAGCAGATGGGCCTGGACAAGGTCCGGCACAACAAGGGCTATGCCTTGTCCGGCGGGGAGCGGCGGCGAGTGGAGGTGGCCCGCTCACTGGTCATCGAGCCGTCCTTCCTGCTGCTGGATGAGCCGTTCAGCGGGATCGATCCGATCCAGGTGCTGGAGCTTCAGCGCATCATTGCGGATCTCAAACGCAGCGGCATCGGGGTGTTGGTGACGGATCACAACGTCCGGGAAACGCTCGCCGTCACCGACCGCGCCTACATCATCCACAACGGGGCCATCTTCCGGGCGGGCACGCCGGAGGCGCTGGGGCAGGATCCGGAGGTCCGGCGGATCTACCTCGGAGAAGGTTTCCAACTCGGAGCTCCGGTGCTCCCGTAGGCCTCCCGACAGGGCAGGACCGCGTCCTTACTTGATTGTGGGGAAGCCGCCTGCCGCCTGAAGTATACTGCCAGTTGGCCAAAGGCCGCCTGGAGGACGACAATGAGCACGGAACTATCGAGAAGAGACTTGGCGCGGGCTGCCGGCGCCGCGATGATCGCCACGCAGGGTGCAGGGGCCGCCGCCCGCCGCTGGCCCATCACCGAAGGCCCCAACACGCCGAAACTTTGCATGATCTCCTCCCCGAATCCCAACGAACGCGGCATGCGCCGGACCAAACAGCTCGGCGTGGATTACGTCCTCATGAGCGGTCCGAGAATCCCTTGGGAGGAGGCCCAACTGCGCGCCATCCTGGACCGCCATAGGGAAGCCGGCCTCACAGTCTGGAACATGATGATCAGCGGCTTTCCGAACACGCTCTACGGGAGGCCGGGGCGGGACCAGGAGATCGAAAACGTTCAGAAGTCTATCCGTGCGGCGGGCAAAGTGGGACTGCCCATCGTCGAGTACAACTTTTACGCGCATCGCGCCACCGAGGGGTATTACGAAGAGTCGGGACGGGCGGGCGCGGGCATGTTGTCGTTCGATTACGAGAAGATCAAGGACCTGCCGCCGTTGCCGGAGGAGGGGGCCCACTCGCTAGATGAGATGTGGGCAAATATCACTTATTTTTTGAAAGCCGTGGTCCCGGTGGCCAAAGAGGCAAACGTGCGCCTGGCGCTGCACCCCAACGATCCCCCGGCGCCGGTCAGCCGGGGCTCGGGCCAGATTATGGCAAGCCTGGAAGGCTGGAAGCGTCTCGTAGACATCGTGCCAAGTCCTTACAACGGCATCACCTTCGATTGCGGGGTGACCCGCGAGCTGGGAGAGGACCCGGTGGAGGTTTGCCGGTACTTTGGGAAACGCGACTGCATCAACCATGTCCACTTCCGCAATGTCCGCATGAGAATCCCCCGGCAGAAGTACACCGAGGTATTTCCGGACGAAGGCGAGGTCGACATGTTCGGGGTCATGAAAGAATTGGTGCGCCAGAAGTACCCCCGGCTGATCTATCCGGAGCACCCGCGCGGGCTGGACGCCGACCGGGAGCAACCCAATTCGGGGCAGTACGCCGGGTGGGTGTTCAACGTGGCCTATGCGCGGGCGATGTTGCAAGCGGCGATCGCCTCTCTCTGACAGCCATCGGAGGACTCTCCCCGGCGCGGCTAAGGGGAACCGGCGTGCGATTCTAGGGCGGATTGGGGGCTGGAAGCAAGCGGCAGTCTGTTAAAATGGGGGCGGATGAGCTCGCTTTCGCCCAGACTGCAACTCAAGGTCGCGCAAAAGCAGATCCTCACCCCGAGCCTGGTGCAGATGGTCACCGTGCTCCAGCTCAACCGGCTGGAGTTGAGGGAGCTGATCGACCAGGAGCTGGCTCAAAATCCGGTATTGGAAGAGGCGGTCGAGAACGGCGGCGAGGAGTTGACCCCGGAAGAGGTCCAGGCGCTGCTGGAGGCGGAGCGGGATCCGGCCGAGCCTGCGCCGGCCGACCAGCCGATCCTGGAGACCGTACAGGAAGCCGTGGTCCAGGCTGAGGAGATGTACGAAGGCGCCGGGGAAACGGCGGAGGCCGAGGCAGAGGAAGCCGGCGCGCCTGTAGCGGCTGAGCCGGCCGAGCCGGCGGAGGCTGCCGAAGCCAAGCCGGCGGCGGACCCCTTCGAAGAAATCGATTTCGGCACCTACTTTGAGGAGTATCTCGATCCCGGCTACCGGAGCCCCTCTTCGGAAGTTGTCGAAAAGCCCTCCTTTGAGACCTTCCTTTCCTCGCCAGTGACCCTGGCGGACCATCTTTATACCCAGCTCAGCGTGATGGTCCTTCCCGAAGCGGTGCGCCAGGCGGCGGACCTGATCATCGGGAACCTGGACGAGAACGGCTACTTGACGGTTCCGCTCGAGGAGCTGGCCCAGCCGGGCGAGGCCGGGCTGCCGGAGCTGCAAGAGGCGCTGAAGGTGGTGCAGTCGCTCGACCCGGCCGGAGTTGGAGCACGCGACGTGCGGGAATGCTTGCTGCTCCAGTTGGAGAGCCGCAACGGTCGAGGCGGGGTGGCCTGGCAGATCGTCGACAAGCACCTCAAGCTCTTGGAAACCCATCAGCTCAAGGAGTTGGCGCGGTTGTTGGCTCGCCCGCTGGAGCATATTCAGATCGCCGAGCACGTCATTCGCACGCTTGACCCGCGGCCGGGCCTGAAGTACTCGGGTCCCGGAGCCCGGGCGGTCGAGCCGGACGTCATGATCTTTAAGGAAGGGGATGAGTACCTCATCGAGCTGAATGACGAGGACCTCCCGCAGCTCCGGCTGAATCGCGACTACCGGCGGATGTTGGACCGCAATCAAGAGCCGAACAAGGACGTACGCAATTACGTCAAGGAGCGCTACGCCTCGGCGATCCAGTTGATGAAGAACATCGAGCAGCGCAAGCAGACGATTCTGAAGGTCTGCCAGGCGATCGTGCGGCGGCAGCGGGAATTCCTGGACCACGGAATTGATCATCTGAAGCCGATGATGATCAAGGACGTCGCCGAGGAAATTGGCGTGCACCCCTCGACGGTGAGCCGGGCGGTGGCCAACAAGTTCGCTCACACGCCGCAGGGGGTCTTTGAGCTGCGCTACTTTTTCTCGGAGGCGGTGCAGGGCCCGCAGGGCGGCGAGGTCCCCTTGCTGCTGCTGAAGCGCCGGGTGAAGAAGATGATCGAGGAGGAAGACCCGGCCCACCCCCTGACCGATGAGCAGATCACCGCCCGTTTGCAGCAGGAGGGGATTCATGTGACCCGCCGCACGGTGGCCAAGTACCGCGAGGATATGAAGATTCCGTCCACGCATCACCGGCGGAGACGCCCATGAAGCCATGCCCGTAGGGAGGATCCCATGAAGGTGCACTATACCGGACGCCAGGAAGAGCTCACGGCGGCGCAGAAGAAGAAGCTGGAAGCGAAGTTTTCCAAGCTGGCCAAGCTCTTGGATTTGCGCGGAGGGGAACGGGAAGCGCACGTGATTCTGACTACCGAACGCCACTTGCGGAAGGCAGAGATCACGGTGCGGATGTTGGACCACCCCGTGGTGGGCGTAGGCACGGGAGCGGACCAGTACGCGGCGCTGCTGGCGGCAATCGAGCGGCTGGAAAAGCAGGTCCTCAAACTGCGCGCCAAGAAGCGGGACACCAAGCGCGGGCCTAAAGAAGCCTGGCCCCAGGAGGCGCCGGCGCTGGCGGAGGCCTCCTCGGAGGAGTTGGGCGGCCGCCTGGTGTTTCACGTCGACGAGCACGATTCCCGCAAGCCCATGACCCTGGAGGAAGCCCTGCTGGAGATGGGCCCGGACCGGGACTATCTGGTCTTCCGCGACGCTCAACGGGACCGCATCAGCGTGCTCGTGCGGCGGCGGGACGGCCATTTCGACCTGGTGGAAGCCTGACGGCGGCGGCATGGCCAGGCGGGCTTCAGGCGGAGCGGCGGCGCAGGCCGAATTTGTCATCCTGACCGGCCTGAGCGGCTCCGGCAAAGGCACGGTGCTGAAGTGCCTGGAAGACCTTGGCTACTATGCCGTCGACAACCTCCCCGTCGACCTCATCCCCAAATTCGCCGAGCTTGTGCGGGACTCCCCCCACATCCGGCGGGCGGCGCTCGTGGTGGACGTGCGTGAAGGCGCGGCCCTGGAGCGTTTCCCGGAAGTCTACGCCAAGTTGCGGCGCACGCTTCCCAGTACGCTGGTCTTCTTGGAGGCCGATGACAACACCATCGTGCGGCGCTTCAGCGAGACGCGCCGGCCGCATCCGCTCGGAACCAGCCAGTCGGTGCTCCGCAGCGTGCGGCGCGAGCGGCGGCAACTGGCCCCCATCCGGGCTCTGGCCGAGCATATCATCAACACCTCCAAGTTCAACGTTCACGAACTGCGCGAGCTGGTCGCGGAAAAGTTCGGCGGCGACACCGGCCAGGCGATCATGGTCTATGTGACCAGCTTCGGCTACCGGCACGGCATCCCGCCCGACAGCGACCTGGTCTTCGACGTGCGGTTCCTGCCGAACCCGAACTACATCCCGCAATTCAAGAATCTGAGCGGGCGCCATCCGAGCGTGGCGCGCTATATCCGCAGCTTCCCGCAGACGCAGGAGTTTCTGGAAAAGATCACGCAGCTGTTGACCTACCTTCTGCCGCACTACATCCGCGAGGGGAAGAGCTATTTGACGATCGCCTTTGGCTGCACGGGCGGGCGGCACCGCTCGGTGATGATCGCCGGCGAAATGGGGCGGCGCCTGGCCCGCCAAGGCTTCCGGGTGAAGGTCTCGCACCGGGATTTGGGGAAGTAAAGCGGTTCGATGCTGTACGGTGTTGACGCGGACCGATGGCAGCAGCGGGCTGTCATTTGATCTCCGGGTGCGACAGTCCGCTTGAGCATGCACAGGCTTCCGGGGGGACGATATGCTGAAAGAGAAAGTGCCACGCTGCTTGCGGGCAGCAGGCTTGTTTCGGACCGGGCGCGCAGGATAGAATTATTGGCGGCAAACAAACATTTTTGCAAGAACCTGATTTGGCCCACATCCTATGGAGACGATTCGGCCTCACGATCTGCCAGATTTTGAGAACCCGCCCGTTGTAGAGACGGTTCTGGCGGTCCAATTCCGGCCACTCCGAAGGATGCGGGCAGCCCACTTCGGTCTATTCTGGAATGAGATCCGCGGCCTGTTCCCCGTAACCGAAGAGCGGCCTCCTTTGGACCCGCTTATTGAAAAGTTCCCCGAGCCGGTCAATCGCCCCCTTCCGTTGCGCCCGCCGCCGGGCGGTCCACCACCGCTTCCGAGGGTCTGGTATATCCATCGCAATCAGAACGAGCTGCTCCAGTTGCAGGCCGACAGGTTGATCCGGAACTGGCGAAAGATAGGGGATGAGGACGCCTACCCCCGTTATGAAATTGTGAGGCAACGGTTTGACGAGGATTTCCAGTTGTTTCAACGCTTTGCCGCTCGCGAGGATTTGGGCCCCATCGAAGTGAACCAATGCGAGATCACCTACGTGAATCACATCGTGGCCGGGGACGGCTGGACGGCCCACGAAGATATCGGCGAGGTTCTGACAGTGTGGAAACAGCCGGGCGGTCCATTTCCTGGGAAGGCGGAAGACGTCGCGTTCCATGCGAGGTTTGTGATCCCTGGCCCGAACGGGCATCCTGCCGGCCGATTGCATGTGGATGTTCAGCCTGCATTCAGGAGACGAGACAATAAGCCGATCTTCGTTCTAAATTTGACAGCTCGCGGCATGGCCGGTGACGCCACTGGGTTCTTTGACCTTGGGCGCGAATGGATTGTGCGATCTTTCGCGGAAATGACGACCACACAAATGCATCAGGTTTGGAGAAGGAGGCACTGATGGCTGCCTACACGGAGGCTTTACCCTGGACGAGTAGCCTCATTCGGCTTGCCTATGACCTCGGAGAATCGGACACGACAGCGTTCACGGACCCGGATGTGGTCCGGCGGAATGCGGATGCAAGCGCCCAACCGCCTTGGTTGGAGCTGCTGCGCCGGGCAATCGCAGGTCTGGTGCGGTTGCCGCAAAACTGGGACGGCTACGGGGCTGCTCCGCTGGATGAGCAGCTCGTCCAAGATGCACTCCGGATGCTTCTCGGTCTGATGGAGTACGACACGCCGGCTCCCAGCGTGGTTCCTTTGGGCGACGGAGGGATCCAGTTTGAGTGGCATCGCCATGGGAAGAATCTTGAGATCGAATTCTCTGCCGGTGGATCCCCAAGCTTTTATTACTACGAGGACGATTCGGATCGGGAAGGCGAAGGGCTGGTCGAAGGAGACTACGACGAACTCCGGACTTACATTTCGCACCTGAGGTGAACGCGCCGAGGCATGCCGGACGACCATTTCGACGACCCCAGCATTCCCGACCACGAACGGCTCTTCCGGCGCATTCACTTGGTGCACGTCGTAGAGGGAAGCCAAGGACGGAGCGCTCTGTCGTCTGCCGCCTTTAGAGACAAAGAACTCTCAGTCAATCTGGAGAGCGTCATGCGACAGGCTGGCAAGCCGCCAGACTACGCTCTCCGGAACCATCCGCACGACTTTCTTGCGGGCATTACGGCGGGGGTTTGTCGCGCCAACGGTCAACGGGTTGGTCCGGATCCGCTTCCCGATGAGCCCGCCCATGGTTACGTCTTCGGCGACAAACCGAAGCGCATACGCCGCGCTTTGCGGGACGCAGCCAGCTGGATTGTGCCGGCACAAGCGCCATCTTGGGAAGAGGTGCTTCTTCGAAAGAGGGAGCTCGGGATCGCGGGGGAGGAGGATGGGGGCGGCCTCGATCCATCCGGCGCCTAACTTGCCGAGCAAAGACGGGCCCGGCCCCGTCTTGCCGTGGATTGGTTTGCAGTGGGAGCCGTCTAATTCCGAAGCACAGACAGATCTCCGGCCTCCATGTTGTTGCCCGGATTATGCCGGGCTGCCGCCCAAGACTGGGCAGAAGAGCGCTGAGTTGTGCAGCAACAATCCGTGACTTCCTCACTGCACAACCACGGCGGCCGCCCATGCCGCACGCGATCCTGCTCTTATGCGACCTTTTCGTTGGCCGCTTTCGAGGAGTGAATCAGCTCCGGGCGGCGCTTTGGGACCGCTTCCGGCGCCCCGCCCCCGGCAATTTCGGAGTCAAGCCGTTCTCGGGCTTCCTGTGCCATAATTGGGAATAGCAGAGGGCGGGGAGAAAGGAACTCCTATGAGAACCGAATGGGTCGCCCGGCGCCTTTCCGACCGGGTGCGCACGCAAATGCATTACGCCCGGCAGGGCGTGATCACCGAAGAGATGATGTACGTCGCCCAGCGGGAGAATCTCCCGCCCGAGCTGGTCCGCTCCGAGGTGGCCCGCGGACGCATGATCATCCCGGCCAACATCCGCCATACGAATCTCGAACCGATGGCCATCGGCATCGCCGCCCGGTGCAAGATCAACGCCAACATCGGCAACTCGGCGGTCACCTCCAATATTGAGGAAGAACTCGAAAAGCTCCGCTACTCCATCCGCTTCGGCGCCGACACGGTGATGGACCTCTCCACCGGCGGCGACCTGGAAGCCATCCGGCGGGCCATCATCGCCAACTCGCCGGTTCCCGTGGGCACGGTGCCGGTATACGAAGCCGTCACCCGCGTGCGCCGGGTCGAGGACATCACCCCGGAGCTGATGCTGGAGGTGATCGAGGAGCAGGCTGAGCAGGGCGTAGACTACATGACCATCCACGCCGGCATCCTGGTGGAGTACATCCCTCTGGCGGCCAAGCGGATCACCGGCATCGTGAGCCGGGGCGGCTCGATTCTGGCTCAGTGGATGGTGCGCAATCACCGCCAGAACATGCTCTACGAGCGGTTTGAGGACATCTGCAAGATTTTCCAAAAGTACGACGTGGCCTTTTCTTTGGGCGACGGACTGAGGCCGGGCTGCCTGGCCGACGCCAGCGATGAGGCGCAGTTCGCCGAGTTGAAGACCCTGGGCGAGCTGACCAAGAAAGCCTGGGAATACGACGTGCAAGTGATGATCGAGGGGCCGGGCCACGTGCCCATGGATCAGATCCAGATGCAGGTCGAAAAGGAGATGGAGCTGTGCCACGAGGCGCCCTTCTACACGCTGGGGCCGCTTGTGACCGACATCGCCCCAGGCTATGACCACATCACCTCCGCCATCGGAGCGGCCATGATCGGCTGGTACGGCGCCTCCATGCTGTGCTACGTCACGCCCAAAGAGCACCTGGGCCTCCCGAATAAAGAGGACGTCCGGGCAGGCATCATCGCCTACAAGATCGCCGCGCACGCCGCCGACATCGCCCGCAAGCGGCCCGGAGCGCGGGACCGCGACGACGAGCTGAGCCGCGCCCGCTACCGCTTCGACTGGAAGCGGCAGTTCGAGCTCTCTCTCGACCCCGAGATGGCCCAGGCCATGCACGACGAGACGCTTCCGGAGGAGGGCTTCAAAGAAGCCCACTTCTGCTCGATGTGCGGGCCGAAGTTCTGCTCGATGAACATCAGCGCGCATTTGGAAGGCGCGCCCGAGTTGCAGCAGCTGGAGCACAAGTAGCTTCTCGCCGGCAAACCTGACACACTGGCCGGGGAGGAGTGTGTCATGGCGGTTCAACACGAAGCAGCCCGCAGCGGAATCACCTTCGGCAGCGCGCTGGCGATCGCGATTTCCTGGTCGGCAAACAAATCCATCCTGTGGGCGATCATCCACGGCCTGCTGGGCTGGTTCTACGTCATTTATTACGCGCTGTTCAAACGCTGAGCGCGGGCGGGCCGGCGGCGCTGGAATAGCCGCCCCGCAGTCGGTGATTCCCCCGGCAGGAGTGCGCCGCCTCCCGCGCCGCTGGTAATCTGCTTAGGAGGAGCGTGCGCCGATGAGCGAGACCAAGCTGACGATCGAACGGATTGAGGCGGTGCAAGTGCCCCCTCGGTGGGGCCTGCTGCGGGTTCTGGCGGCGGGCGGCCTGGAGGGCTTCGGCGAGTATACCGTGGAAGGGCAGTTGGACTCGGCCGAGGCGCTGGTGCGGGAGATGGCGCCGCACTTTGTCGGGCAGGACGCGCGGGATCTCAAGCGGCTGGTGCGGGGCTGGTACGATCAGGCCTTCTACCACGGCGGAGCGCACTTCATGAGCGCCCTCGGCGGCATTGAGATCGCGCTTTGGGACTTGCTGGGCAAAGCGCTGAACCAGCCGGTCTACAACCTGCTCGGCGGTAAGGTGCGGGACCGGGTGAAGGTGTACCGCTGGGCGGGCGGAAACAACAACCCGCCGGAGGCGGCAGCCGAAGAAGCCGCCCGGGTGGTGGCCGAAGGCGCGCGGGCCATCAAGATGAATGCCTGTCCGCCGCTGGCGGCGATCGACACTTACGGCGGAATCCAACTGGCCGTGGCGCGCGCCCGGGCGGTGCGGGAGGCGGTCGGGCCGGAGGTGGAAATCGGCTTTGATTTTCACGGCCGCTGTAACGTTCCCATGGCCCGCCGTCTGGCCAAGGAGCTGGAGTTCTCGCGGCCGCTCTTCTATGAGGAGCCGGTGCGCCCGGACTACAACCGGTGGCTGGGGGAGGTCACGCGGATCACCCATGTGCCCATCGCGACCGGCGAGCGCATGACGACCCCGGCCGAGTTCTCCGACGTGATCGCGGCCCGCTCGGCGCACATCCTTCAACCAGACGTGGTGCATGTGGGCGGAATTGCGAATACGGCGGAGATCGCGGCCATGGCGGAGGCCAACGGAATCGCCATCGCCCCGCACTGCCCGCTTTCGCCCATCGCCTTCATGGCCTGCCTGCAAGTGGTGGTGCAGAGCCGGGCCGGCTGGATCCTGGAGTGGTCCAAGGGGATTCACTACAACGTCAGCGGGGCCGAGGGAGACGTAGATCCCTGGCTGCGCTATATCGACGAGCGGGACTGGGGCCGGTTTATTCTGGATGAAGGCGGGCACCTGCAAGTTCCCGAGCTGCCGGGCCTGGGCGTGCGGATCGATTGGAAGGAAGTGGAGAAGGCCGCCAAACGGGGCGTGGTTTGGCGCGACGAGTGCATGTCCCTGCCGGACGGAACCCGGGCGAACTGGTAACCATCGGCAGAGAGCCTCCCGCATAGGGCGCCGGAGGCAGGCTCGCGCCCGGCCTCAGCGCCTCAGCATGAACACCGCGGTCTCGGCCCGCTCATCCGCCCGTCGGCCCATGATCGGGCGTCCGTTCGCAGCAAGGCCACCTTGGATTTCAGCCTGTACTAGAATCATAGGCAGAGTGATCGTTACGCGAATCCAACTTAAGAATTGGCGGAATTTCCAATCTGTAGACGTGCAGCTTGGATACCGTGTCTTCTTGGTTGGACCGAATGCCTCCGGAAAGTCCAATTTCCTCGATGTATTCCGCTTCTTGCGCGAGGTCGCCAAAGATGGGGGCGGGCTTCAGAAGGCGGTGAGTGACAGAGGCGGGCTGTCGAAGATCCGCTGCCTTGCGGCCCGCCGCTACCCAAATATCGAGATTGGAGTGGAACTTGCGGAGAGACAGGGTGCGGAACCGCTCTGGCGCTACAGTATCGCGCTGGCTCAAGAGCCGCGCGGCCGCAGACAGCCGTTGCTGGCGCATGAGCGCGTCTGGAAAGAAGGCCGGCAAATACTTTCGCGACCGGATGAAATGGACCGGAAGGACCCTACGCGCCTCACACAAACCCACCTCGAACAGGTGAACTCTAACCTTGAGTTCAGAGAGATTGCGCGGTTCTTTGCGGCGACCACATATTTGCATCTTGTGCCGCAATTATTGAAGAAGCCGGAAATGTTTCGTATTGGGCAGATGGAAGAAGATCTGTTCGGCCGTCTCTTCCTGGAGCGGTTATCCAACACGCCGGAGAAAACGCGCAAGGCAAGGCTTCGCTTAATTGAAAGGGCGCTTACCCTGATCGTGCCGCAGCTCAAGCAGCTCAACTATGCCGAGGAACGCGGCGCGCCTCATCTTGAAGCTGTTTATGAACACTGGCGTCCCAACGCCGGCAAGCAGAGGGAGGATCAGTTTTCGGACGGAACCTTGAGACTGATCGGGCTGCTTTGGTCTTTGTTGGAGACCGACTCCCTACTCCTGTTAGAGGAACCGGAGCTTTCACTAAATAAGGCCATAGTGACAAGATTGCCCGGATTGTTCTTCCGCCTCACGCAGAAAAAGAAACGGCAGGTTTTGGTTTCCACGCACAGTGAAGATTTGTTGACGACGCAGAGCATCGAAGCGGAAGAGGTTCTCCTTCTCAGCCCCGATTCGGAGGGCACCAAGGTACAACGTGCGTCGGATATCGAACAGGTGCGTGAACTCTTAAAAGCTGGGTTTACCCCCGGAGAAGCTGTGATGCCGCTGACCACCCCGCCACATGCCAGCCAGCTCGAACTGTTCCACTGAAAGACTCATCGACATTCAGATTGTGGTCGAAGATGCTTTGAGCGAAGCCGTCCTCAGACGATTGCTTGCGCCGCCTTTGGGTAGGTACCGAATTGCAGCCTGTTACGGCAAGCGCGGGTGCGGATATATCCGCAAAAAGATTCACGGATTCAATCAGGCCGCCCGGGCTGGTCCTTACTTGGTCCTGACCGATCTTGACGACGCATTCTGTCCTGCCGAGCTGCGAAACCACTGGCTAACCGCGCCGCAGAACCGCCAGCTGTTGTTTCATGTGGCGGTAAGGGAGGTTGAGTCCTGGCTGCTGGGAGACAAGGATGGATTGGCCCGTTTTTTGGGAATATCGCCCGATCGAGTGCCGGGAAACCCCGATGCCGTTGCCGATCCCAAGAGCGCCCTGCTCGGGTTAGCAAGAAGGTCGAGGAAGCGCCATCTCCGGGAGGCGTTGCTTCCGCGGATTGGGAGCACGGCTATTGTCGGCCCAGATTATAACGGCACGCTGGGCGAGTTTGTTCTCATCCATTGGGATCCGCTGGCGGCCGCCCGCAGATCGGAGAGCCTGAAGCGGCTTCTGGACAGATTGGCCGCCTTTTGCCGTACGGGGGGCTGACTGGGAACAGCGCCTCGCCCGGCCTCAGCGCCTCAGCATGAACACCGCGGTCTCGGCCATCAGGTTGGCCAGGAAGCGGCCCATGTGATGGCCGGCCAAAAAGATCCGCCGCTCAATCGTCCAGCCCTGCGCCTGCGCCAGGTCCTCAAAGTCCTTGACCGTCAGGAAATGAATGTTGGGAGAGTCGTACCACTCGTAAGGGAACAGGCGCGTGCGGGGCGCGCGCCCGCTGAACAGGTGGGACAGGCGCACCGACCAGTGCCCAAAATTGGGGAAGGTCACAATGACGTGCCTTCCCACCCGCAGCATTTCCTGAAGGACTTTCAGCGGGTGGCGGGTTTCCTGGAGCGTCTGGCTCAAGATGACATAGTCGAACGACTGGTCCGGAATGTCGGCCAGGCCCTCGTCAATGTCGCCCTGAAAAACGGTGACGCCCCGGGCGATGGCCTTCTGGACCCGGGCGCGGTTGATCTCGATGCCGCGGGCCTCCACGCCCTTGTTTTCCACCAGCCAGGCCAGCAGTTCGCCGTCGCCGCAACCCAGGTCGAGGACCTTGGTCCCGGGCTCCACCAGGCTGCTGATGATGGCGTAATCGCTCCGGCCCAGGATTTCGCGGACGGAGGTCTTCTTGCGCTCTTCCAGAACCGAACTCATGCGGCGGCTTTCTCCCGGTAGGTGCTGGCCAAGAAGCTCCGGATGACTTCCGTTTGCTCGCTGATGTCGACCAGGAAGGCGTCGTGGCCGTAGTTGGAGGAGAGCTCGCAGTAGGTGACGTCGCGGTTGCGGCTGCGCAGGGCGCGCACGATCTCTAAAGACTGGTAGCTGGGATAAAGCCAGTCGGAGGTGAAACTGATCACCAGGAAGCGGGCGGTGGTCTGTCCGAGCACGTCGGCCAGCGATCCGCGTCCGTTGGTCAAGTCGAAATAGTCCAGAGCCTTGGTGATGTACAGATAGGAGTTTGCGTCGAAGCGGTCGACGAACTGCGCGCCGCGGTAGCGCAGGTAGCTTTCGACTTCGAAATCGATAGAGAAATCGAAACCATACTTATCCTTATCCCGCAGACGGCGGCCGAACTTCTCGCGCATGGACTCGTCGCTCATGTAGGTGATGTGGCCGATCATGCGAGCGATCGCCAGGCCGCGCGCGGGAGGCCTGGAGTCGTAATAGTCGCCCTGGTTCCAGTCCGGGTCGGCCATAATGGCCTGGCGGCCGACCTCGTTGAAGGCGATCTGCTGGGCGCTGTGGCGCCACGTGGTGGCGATGGGGATCGCCGCAGCGACCGAACCCGGGTAGTCGGCGGCCCATTGAAGAGCCTGCATGCCGCCCATCGAGCCGCCGGCCACGGCCAGCAAACGCGGGATGCCGAGATGATCGATCAGCTTCTTCTGAAGCCGGACCATGTCTGCGATGGTGATCACCGGAAATGACATGGCGTAAGGGCGGCCGGTGGCCGGATCGATCGAGGGCGGACCGGTGGTTCCGCGGCAGCCGCCGAGCACATTGGAGCAAATGATGAAGTACTTGTCGGTATCAAAAGCCTTGCCGGGACCGATCGAGTTGTCCCACCAACCGGGCTTGCCCGTTTCCCGGCTGATGCCGGCGGCATGGGCGTCGCCTGTGAGCGCGTGGAGAATCAGAATGGCGTTGGAGCGGGCTTCGTTGAGCGTGCCGTAGGTCTCGTAGGCGACGTCCACCGGCGCGAGTGTAGCACCGCAGTCGAGCGGCAAGGAGTCAAACCGGACAAACTGCGTGGCGACAATCATGGATCGCGGGAGAATTCCATCCTAACAAAACGGGCGGCGGCCCTGGCCGACCGCCCGTTGGATATCGAATGTGCTGAAGGCCGTCCGGCCGAGGCGGCGCCATCAGGCATAGGGCAGATGGAGCGCGTCCATGATGCCCTTCATGTAGCCGAAGGCGAAGATTTTCCCGCCGATGGTATAGCCGGTCGAGCCGCGCTCGCCCACGTTGTCTACGGCCAGCGCGGGCGCATGGTCCGGGCGGATCGGGCCGTCGAAGCCGTTCTTGCTGTACACCTCCAGCATCTTGGCCATATCCGTGGGGCCGTCGTCATGGAAGGTCTCGTGGAATTTAGTCTTGGTCCCTTCCACGTCGCGGAAATGAACGAAGAAGATCTTCTTTTTCTGGAGCCACTCCTTGGCCAGCGCGAAAATGTCCTCGCCCATGAGCTTAAAGTTGGCCTGGCAAAAGGTCACACCGTTGTACGGGCTGGGCGCGATCTCGAAGATCCGCCGGTAGTTGCGGGCGCTGGTGATGATGCGGGCCACGCCGCGCAGCGGGCTCAGAGGCGGATCGTCGGGATGCAGGGCCATTTTGACCTTAAACTTTTCCGCGACCGGGATGACCTCCTTGAGGAACTTGGTGATGTTGGCCCACATCTTCTCTTCGCTGATCTCGCCGAAGCGCGTGGGCTGCTGCATCTGGGGCGCCGTGGCGTCAAACTCGCTGGTAAGCGCGCCGCCGCGCAGCGGCACGCGGGTGTTGGTGCGGGTCCAGCCCAGGCCGGCCATGAAGTTGTAGCAGATCATATCGATGCCGACTTTGCTGAGCGCTTCGATGGCCCACTTGGTGTTTTCGATCTCCTCGTCGGCCTGCGGCGTGCCGGCTTTCAGATTCTCAAAAGGTACGGGGTGGCCTTCCACGCCCGCGATCTTCATTCCGGCGGCTTCCCAGGCCTCTTTGGTCTTCTGGGCGACCTCCAAATACTGTTCTTTCCGCACGCGGCCAAAGCCCATGCCCGTAATGACGTGGTTGACGCCGAGCTGCTTGGCGATGACGACGTCGTTGCTGGTGGGGCTGCCGAAAAGTTCACAGAGCTTAAAGCCAACCTTAGCCGGTTGCCGTGGCACGGCCAGGGCGGGAAGGCTGGCGCTGAGTCCAGTGCCGGCCAGCCCGGCCAGGGTCCCTTGCATTACAGACCGGCGGGTGATTTCTGCCATGGTTGCCTCCTGAAGTTTGCTTGTCCTGGAGTCTCTTGGTTCCTTTTTCGGGGCAATTGCCACGGGGGCCTCCAGTGCCCCCTTTGATGCTATCAGGTTTGGCGGCAGGCACAGGAACGGCGGCGTTACTGTGCACCGCGCTGAAGGAGGATGGTCTTCAGAGTTTGGATGATGATGTAGGCGTCCAGCGCCGGCGAAAGGTTCTTGATGTAATAGAGATCGTATTCCAGCTTGCGTGCCGCATCCTCCACGCTGTCGCCGTACTCGTGATTGATTTGCGCCCAGCCGGTGATGCCGGGGCGGACCGCGAGCCTCTGACGGTAGTAAGGGATCTGCTGAGCCAGAGAGGCGACGAACTCCGGGCGCTCCGGCCGCGGTCCCACCAGTGACATCTCGCCGCGAAGGATGTTGAAGAACTGCGGCAGCTCATCCAGCCGCAGGCGGCGCAGCCAGCGGCCGACGGGGGTGACCCGCGGATCGTCTTTAGATGCCCACACTGCTCCTGTGGCGGCCTCGGCATCGGCGCGCATCGAACGGAACTTGTACAGCGTGAAGTTCCTGCCGCGCCAGCCGACGCGGGTTTGACGGTAGAAGACCGGCCCCGGAGAGGTGAGCTTGACTGCCGCCGCGATCAGGAGCATGAGCGGCGAGGCCACCACGAGGCCCACCAGGGCGATGAGCCTCGAGTAGGCCACTTGCAAGGCGACCATGCCTGGCCGAGGCCCCAGGCCCCCGGTGTAGATCAATTGAGAAGGCCGTAGCTCCGTGAGCGAAAGCGTTTTGGATACCTCCTCATAAGCCGCTGCTGCTTCCTGGATGCGGATGCCCGAGAAACGCAACTCCAGCAAATCCGCCAGCGGAACCTGGCCGCGGCGCTCCGCGAGCCCGACGATGATCCGGTCGGGCTTGTGTTGTTCGGTCAGTTCGCGGAGCTTTTCCACTCGGCCGAGGTATGGGATGAGGCCTTCCACGCCGGGATTGCGTTGAGCGTCCAAGTAGCCCACGGCGGCAAGCCCCAGGTCCGGGTTGGCGGCGATGTGCCGGACGATCTGTTCGACTAGGGGATTGCAGCCAAGAAATAGGATGCGCTCTGCGCCCAGGGCCTGGAGGACGACCGAGCTGTAAAAGATACGCCAGCCGGTCACGGCTGCCAGCGTCATTCCGCCGCCGAGCATCATCATCCAGCGCGGCAGAATCAGATCGGAGTTGGCGTAGAACAGCAGCGCTTGGAATAGGAAGGTGATGCCGATGACCTGGAGAACCTGTTGCAGTACCAGAACGCGGGAGCGGACCGTGATCTGGGTATACAAGTCGTGAAAATACAGGGCGACGATGATGCTGGCGACGGCGATCAGAATCCGGGCGAGCCCGCCGTCGTAAAGCAGATAAACCACGGGGTCCACCGGCAGCAACAGGAAGGCCGCCAGCAGGAAGCAGGCCAGCACGATCACCGCCTCCGTGATCGCTAAAAGGAGGACGTTGGAGGGAAGGATCTCTCGAAGAACGCGAATCATCGCCGTGCGCCCCGGCCGCCCTTACCCTGCCGGTCAAGACGCAAGTCTAACATGCGTAAGCGCGCGCCGGCCCGGTTGCCGGCGCGCTGCTCCAACGCTTAGACGAACTTGTATTGGCCCGGGACGGGCAGAGGCGGCACTGGGATGCTGGCGTTGTAGTCGAAGCTCTTGGGTAGCAGATCCTGCTGGGAGGCCATGATCATATCCCAAGTGATCTCCCGTCCGGAGTAGCCGGCCTCGCGGGCCATGATGCAAGTCATGGTGCTTTCGGCAACCGCCATGGCCTGATTAATGTAGGGACCATCGCCGCGGATGCTCTTGCACATGTCGATGTGCTCCTGGACGTAGGGGTCCAGGCCGGGCGTGCCCAGGTCGCGGCAATTGCTCCGTCCCTTTGTGCCGGCTACCAGCTCGCTGACGTCCTGGTAGCTGCCGCTGGGGTACTGGCGGCAGTGGCTGGTCATGTGAACCCCGTTGGGGTAAACGAAGTCGGTCACCAGGTGATCGTAGATATTGCCGTACGGCTCTTCGCGAGGACGCCAGGCGGCGCCGCCGGAGGCGACGGCTCGAACCGGGTGCGTGCCCATGATCCAGTTGATGACGTCGATGTTGTGCAGGTGCTGTTCGACGACCTGATCGCCGCAGATCCACACGAAGGAGTACCAGTTGCGGTTTTGCCAAACCATATCGGACCACTTGGGATCGCGCTGCCCCTTGGGGCCGGGCCAAGTGGGGCTGTTGAATTGGAGCACCGGGCCGCCGATCCAGTTGGCGTACGCCGCCACGACGTCGCCGATCGCGCCGTCCTTAATCTTGGCGATGGTCTCGACATACTCTTTCTGGAAACGCCGCTGGGCGCCCGAGACCACCGTGAGTTTCAACTCCTCGGACTTCTTGGCCGCAGCCATAAACCGGCGCGTGTTGACCGGGTCGGTCCCGAAGGGCTTCTCGGCGAAGACGTGCTTCTTCGCCTCGACGCAGGCTTCGAAATGCATCGGCCGGTATCCGGGAGGGGCGCACAATAGAACGACATCGACCTCGGAGGCTACCAGGCGCTTATATCCGTCGAAGCCGACGAAACGGTGATCGGGATCGACGCGCACGCGGCGCCGCACCGAGTCCATCAGCTCTTCGACCGGTTTGCCGGTGAACTTGGCCACCCGCTGGGCGTTGCTCTGCAAGTATTTGGGATCGCCCAATTGCGCCAGACAGGAATTCAGGCGGTCCTCAAACACGTCGCTCACAGCCACTAACTCGACGTTGGGGTCCCCGCTAAGGAGGTTCACCGCCGCCTGTGTGCCGCGGCCGCCGCAGCCCACCAGGCCGGCCCGGAGCCGCTCGGCGCCCGCGCCGCGGACGAGTTCCGGCCGGATGATCGTGAAGGCCGAGGCGCCGGCGGCGCCCGCACGCAGGAAGGACCGCCTGCTGAGAGGATCAGAAATTGATGGCTTGTTCATAGTTCCATTACCTTTCTCCAGATTCTTCCCTGGGTCCCCCATATTCTACCGGAGGCTGCCTCCCGGCGGGAACTCCACCGCAGCATCTAGACCGGGAACCCATGACCCGGGACGTGATCGAAGAGCGGGGGCAATCAGACCGCCGTCTTCACGTCCGGAAGCGGGACCGCGTAACGGCCGGCGAAAATGTCGCGGAAAAGCTGGAGGGTTTCCTCGTGAACCAGGCTGTTGTCGGCCAGCAGATGAGGGGAAGTAAGCAAAGAATGAGGCGCCCCGAGCATGTCGGTGCAACGCCCGCCGGCCTCCTCCACCAGGAGCAGGCCCGCGGCCATATCCCAAGGCCGGAGGCCGAACTCCCAGAAAACGTCCAGGCGCCCGGCCGCCACGTACGCCAGATCGAGGGCCGCCGAGCCGGCCCGGCGGACGCCGTGGGTGGCCATGGCCATTTGATGATAGAAGTGCACGTTGATGCTCTTGTGGCGCTTGCGGTTGGGAAAACCGGTGGCGGCCAGCGCGTCTTTCAAACAGGCGGCGCTGGACACGTGCAGGCGGCGGTTGTTCAGCCAGGCGCCCGCTCCCCTTTCTGCGCTGAACATTTCCTCGCGAAGGGGGTCGTAAATCACTGCCGCGATCATCTGGCCGGACCGCTCCAGACCCATCGAGACGCAAAAGACCGGAAATCCGTGAGCAAAGTTCGTGGTGCCGTCCAGCGGATCGATGTACCAGCAGTATTCGGAGCTGGACTGCCGCCCCCCGCTTTCCTCAGCCACGATGGCGTGGGATGGGAATCGCGCCTGGAGGCGTTCCATGACCAGCTTCTCGCTGGCCAAATCGGCTTCCGTCACCAGGTCAAAATCGCCCTTGAGGTTATAGCCGATCCGTCGGTGAAAGAACGTAACCAGCAGCGCGCCGGCTTCGCGGGCGATTTCCTGTGCAGCCTCTAGATAAGATTCCATTGTGCGGCTGGGTGGAGGCTAAGCCTCCAGTTCGTAAATGTACTTAATGTCGTGCTTGAAGATGAACAGATTGGGCCCGTCTTCCCGGGTGAGGCGGATGAAGCTCGAATCGTAGAACTCGATGGTTCCCTTGTACTCCTCGTTGTTGGTGAGCCGGACGCAGATCGGGATGTCGTTATCGATGAGGTAGCGCAGATACTTCACCTCTTCGAACGTTTGCTCCGGCGGTTTGGCTTTCGGTTTCGTTTTGCTCTTCTTCATCCGGGGAAACCCAAGGTTCCGGCCCCGGCCGCTAACGCGGCTTGGGCGGCGCGCTCCTCCATCCCCCTGGCCCAGGGGCGGAGCCAGCGCTGACTCCCTCATAATAACCACTGCGGGCGTTCACTCGCAAATCGGGATTGCGGAGGCGGACCTCCAGGCGGTGGAACCCGCCCGGGCCGGAAGGCGCGCCCCGGGGATAGAAGGCGAGCAAGTACTGGGTGCGCAACTCCCGCAGAATGTCGCGGAAAGCTTCGTCGACGGCCGCGCCCATCGATTCGGGACGGAAGACCCGGCCGGCCGAGCCGGCGGCCAGCCCGGCCAGGGCGTTTTCCCCCCCCACGTTGCGGCCGGCCTCGTTGGTGATGGGCATGACCAGGATGGCGTACATCACGGCGTCGGCGCGTTGGATGGCTTCCAAGGCGTCGTGGTACCGCCTGGAACTGGTGGTGTCGCCTCCGTCGGTGACCACGATCAACACGTGGCGTCCCTCGCGGTCCGCCAGCTCCCGGCTGGCCAGGTAGACCGCGTCATAAAGGGAGGTGCCGCTGGCCGGTTTCAGGCTCCGCATCTCTCGCTCAATGCGGTCCAGCCGCCGGGTGAAATTCGCGAGCAGACGCACCTCATAGTTGAAGCTGATCAGCGCCACCGCATCTTCGGGATCGCCTTCCGCGAACACCGCCCGGGCGAAGCGGGAAACAGCCTCGGTCTCATAGCGCAGATCTTTGGCCGTGGAAAGGCTGGTGTCAATCAACAGCATCACGGAGAGGGGCTGCACGGTCTGCCGCTCGAAAACGGCGATCTCCTGCTCGACGCCGTTGTCGAAGATCTGAAAATCGTCCTTGGAGAGCGATCCGACCAGCTCGCCGGCGGGGTTCCGCACGGTGGTTAGCACGCGCACCAGTTTCACGTCGGCCTTGAAGACCGGTTCCTGGGCGAGGGACGCTCCCAGGAGCAATATGGACGCGGCCGCCGCCCCCCGCATGAGCTGAACTCTGCCTCGCACGCCTGCCTTCATAGTAGCAAGCGGGTGCGACAATGGGCCCATGGAACAAAGCGGACAGCCGGCACGCCTGACGGTGCGCTATGCGGAAACGGATCAGATGGGCGTGGCCTACTACGCGAACTACCTGGTGTGGATGGAAGTTGGGCGTGTCGAACTGCTGAAGCAACTGGGGCTGCGCTACCGGGAACTGGAGCGGGAAGGCTACCTCCTGGCGGTGGCCGAGGCGCACTGCCGTTACGTGCAGCCGGCGCGCTACGACGAGGAGGTCGAGGTCGAAACCCGGGTATCGAGAGCCACTACCCGGTTGGTCCAATTTGAATACCAGATCCGGCGGGCCGGCGACGGGGCGATATTAGCGACAGGCTACACAAAACACGTGATCTGCGATCGGGAGCTGCGCCCGAAGCGGCTGGAGGCGAAATACGCGCGGGTCTTGATAGGGGCAGCCCTGCCTGCCGAAGGTACGCGCCCGCGCCAAGCCGGGAATCTGGCCGAGGTTTCGATTCATGGTGAAGAGGGCTGATCGCGCCGGTTTGCTTTAAATCGATTCTCGGGGCTATAATCGGCGAGGATAGCCGGATCCCTTGCTTCAGGGAAATTCGCGGCCCCACGGGACGAATCCCGTTTCCGCCGGCCGTGAAAAGGGGTCGAAAAGGCTACACAAAAATGGAGAGGAACATGAACCAAGAGAGACTGGGTCTGTTTTTGACCCTTTTGCTGTTGCTCGCCGTGCCCCTATTTGCTCAGGACACGGCAAACCTTACGGGCACAGTCACGGATCCTACGGGCGCGGTGGTGGTGGGCGCCCAAGTGACGGTGACCAACCTCGCAACCAACATTGAAAACACGACAGTGACCAACGCCGAGGGCATCTACCGCGTTCCGGCCCTGCGGCCCGGCACCTACCGGGTGGTCATCACGGCCACCGGCTTCAAGCGTTTCGTTCGCGAGAATGTAACGTTGAGCGTCGGATCCACGGTGCCGGTGAACGCCGCTTTGGAGATCGGCGCAGTGGCGGACACGGTCGAAGTCAGGGCCGCGATTCCGCTGCTCGAGACGGAGACCTCTTCGACCGGCACGCTGGTCAAGGGCGATTATTTCTACCGGATGCCGCTCTACCAGCGCTGGTCGCGCTCCATCCTCTACCTGACGCCGGGCGTCAACGTCAACGGCTTTGGTTGGGCCGGGTCGATCGGCGACTTTCGCATCAACGGCAACGCTTCGGACCAAATCGGCTACTTCGAGGACGGCATTTACGGTGTGCAGCCGGGCGGCAGCAACACCACGGACACCATTCAGAACACCATTGACGAAATCAAAGTGATCACCACGGCGATGCCCGCCGAGTATGGACACTCGGCCGGCGGCGCCGTCGTGATCGTGAAGAAGAGCGGAACGAACGAGCTGCACGGACTGGTTTCGGAGCTTTTCCGGGAACGGCCCATGCAGCACCGCCGGTTCTTCCAGCGCGAGCGCTTCGAACAATTAGGGAACTCGCTGCATTTCCACATGCCGGATACGAACATGAGCGGACCGGTTTACATACCTAAGCTCTACGACGGCCGCAACCGGACGTTCTTCATGATCGCCGGGCAGTGGCTGATCGAGCGGCAGGGAGAAGCGGTCAACTACAGCGTGCCGACGCCGGAAATGCTGAACGGCGATTTCAGCTTCGGCGGCCGCTCCGGCGTTTACGCCATCTACGATCCGCGCACCACACGGCAAGTGAACGGGCAGTGGGTGCGGGATCCCTATGTGGGCAACATCATCCCGAAGGCAAACTGGGATCCGGTGGCCACCAAGTTCTTGGGCCGGAAGGTCTGGACCGAGCCGAACCTGACGGGGAGTTTCACCGGAACGGGCTTTAGCAATAACCTGCTGGCGACTCGTCAGAAGACGGTCGATTTCTTCACCTATTCGACGCGCTTTGATCACCAGTTGACGAACGCCATCAAGACGTTCTTCACCTATAGCTGGAACACTCGCGAGAGCTGGACGCCGAACATGAGCATCCAGGATCCGCTGTTCGACGACTCCGCGCGGACCACGCTGGAAGCGCAGAAGACCGCCGGACTGGGGACCATCTGGACCCTAAGTCCGACCATGATCAGCGAGACCCGCCTCAGCTATTACCGCTACCGGAACGAAGGGCGGTGGCCGGCCTTCGGGACCGACTACGGCGCTCTTCTGGGGATTCCCAACATCGGCAAGGGCAGCATGCCGAACATCACCGGGATTCCTTTTGTCTCCAACCCGAGTCTCAATGTTCAGGAAACCATCAATTTCAAGGAAGACGTCAGCAAGCTGGTCGGTAAGCACGCATTCAAAATGGGCTACGACCTCATGCGGTTCCGCGGCAACAACTACAGCATCACCAATAATGCGGGCACGTTCACGCTCACGACGACCAACGGGCTTCAACCGAACGGTTCGAGCATTCCGAACACAGGCGGGCACGACTTGACCCGGCTCATGTCGGGATCGGTTTCCACCGCTACGTTCACGACCAACCTGCTGAGCAACTTGCCGCGCAACTGGATGCACGCTCTCTATTTCCAGGATGACTGGAAGGTCCTGCCCAGCCTCACCCTGAACCTGGGGGTTCGCTGGCAGGTGCAGAGCGTGATGAACAACAAGTACGGGCAGCAGTCCAGCTTTGACCCAAACGCGGCGGACAATGTGGTGCAAGGCGCCAAGGGCGTCATCACCCACCCGGCGAAACTGCACAACAAGGACTGGAACAATTTCCAGCCACGGTTCGGGCTGGCCTGGCAGGCGCGGCGTGACCTGGTGGTGCGCGGCGGCTTCGCCCTAGCGATGAACGAAGAGCGGCTACCCAGCCCGCCCACCGAAGAGTATGGATCCATTACGGCGCGCATCGATACGCCCTCGGGCGACTACCGGCCACAATTCCAGTTGAGCGCGGGTCCGATTCTGCCCTTGCAGTGGCCTGTGATTCGTTCCGATGGAACAATTCCCTACGCTTCCACCAATTACAGCAGCCGGAGCGCCACCTGGGTGGACCCGAATCGCAAGGTTCCTTACGTGATGAACTGGAACCTCGGCGTGCAGTACAACTTCTCGGCCAACTATCTGGTCGAGGTGAGCTACGCCGGAAACCGGGCAGTGAACGGCTATGAGACGATGCAGATCAACCAGTGGCCCTACGACTGGGCGTGGAATCTGTATCAGACCAATCTGGCGCTTTTCAATACCATGCGCGGCAATACCCAGGCCTACCGGCCCTTCACCAACTTCGGCACCATCAACTTCAGAACCAACGGCGCCAACTCGAACTACCATTCGGGAACCGTGAAGTTGGAGAAGCGGTACTCTTCTGGCATCTCGTTCCTGACCTTCTACACCTACTCGAAGGCGATCGACGCCAGCACCGGTAACCGGTTGCTTGACCGAAACATGGACCGGGCGCGGAGCGGCTTTGACCGGACCCATCAGTACACCGGCAGCATGAACTACGAGCTGCCCTTCGGCAAGGGCCGCAAGTGGCTCAACCAGGGTGGGATCTGGAACGCCATCTTCGGCGGCTACGACATGGTGTTCCTGTATCGCATCTCCAGCGGAAACCCGCTCACCTTCGGCTTCAGCGGCAGCCCCTATAGCTATATGCCGACGGCCAACATCGCTTACCGTTCGGGGCGTCCCAACAGCACCGGCGACCGGGCACAGCTGCGGGACGGCTGGGCGGACATCGGCGGCGACCGCTGGAACCGCGCCAACCAGAACAAGCTGATCCAGTCCATGGACTACTTCACGTACCCGGCGGCATTTACTTACGGAAACGTGGGGCGCAACACCATGGACCGGCAGCGGTTCATTGACCACAGCTTCTCGGCTTCCAAGGAATGGAAGATCAAGGAGCGCTACACCATTCAGTTCCGCTACGACTTCCAGAATCCGTTCAAGTGGTACAACTTGGCGCCTCCGGACACTACGGTGAACTTCACCAATCCGGCAAACTTTGGCACCATCCCGCCGGACACTTCGCAAGAAGGAACCACCGCAAACGCCGGCGGCCAGCCGTTGCAGAACATTACTGTTGCATTCCGCTGGTAAAGGGAATGCGTTGCGTTGCCGGGGGCGGGCGCTGGCTCGCTCCCGGCATTTTTGGTATGGGTTGCTGGACCTTGACAGGTTTGTCAAGGGCAAATCACACTAAGGGAAAAATTCGCGGCAAGGGACTGTGATCAGGGACCGGAGCCGCCAGGAGAGAGAACGATGAAGCCGTCATTGGAAAGACCATTGAGAAGCCGCCGGAATCGTCCCGGGCGGCGCGAATTCCTGAAAAAAGCCACCGCCCTGCTTGGTGCAGCGGCGGGAACCTTTTGGGCAGACGAAACGCTAGACGCGGCGGTGCAGAACGTCAACCGGAACTCCGCCCCGTCGCAACTCAAGATCACGGACCTACGGGTGGCGGTCGTGGCGGGCGCGCCGTTCACCTGCCCCATCATACGCATCGACACCAACCAGGGGATCTACGGGCTGGGCGAGGTGCGTGACGGCGCCAGCAAGACCTACGCCCTCATGCTCAAGAGCCGCATCCTGGGCATGAACCCTTGCAACATCGAGCAGATCTTCCGCAAGATCCGGCAGTTCGGCGGCCATGGCCGCATGGCCGGCGGTGTGGTCGCCATCGAAGAAGCTTGCTGGGACCTAGCCGGCAAGGTCTACGGCGTCCCCATCTATCAGATGCTGGGCGGCAAGTACCGCGACCAGCTTCGCTGCTATTGCGATACCCCCGATTCACCCGACCCGAAGGTGTTCGGAGAGCGGATGAAGCAACGCAAGGAGATGGGCTTCACTTGGTTCAAGATGGACATCGGCATCAACCGCTTCCGCAACGTTCCGGGAGCGGTATCCGGTACGGTGCAAGGCATGCCGATCGAGCGCGGGCGCGAGCACACCATCTCCGGCGTTGAGATCACGCACAAGGGCGCCGAACTGATGGCCGAGTACATCATGAAGGTCCGCGAGGTGGTGGGTTGGGACGTACCCATCTCCGTCGACCACGTGGGCACCATGGGCGAAAACTCGATCATCCGGCTGGCCAAGGCCATGGAGAAGTGCAACTTGGCTTGGCTGGAGGATGTGATTCCCTGGTATCAGACCGAGCAGTTGAAGCGGATCACCGACACGGTGGACGTACCCATCTGCACGGGCGAGGACATCTATCTGATGGACGAGTTCGAGAAGCTCTGCCGCAACCACGTGGTGGATGTGATCCATCCGGACCTATCCACTTCAGGCGGGATCTTGGAGACCAAGCGCATCGGGGACATGGCGATGCGCTACGGAATTCCGATGGCCATGCACATGGCGGGCTCGCCGGTGTGCGCCATGGCCAACGCGCACTGCGCCGCCGCCACGCAGAACTTCCTGGTCATGGAGAACCACTCGGTGGACATTCCCTGGTGGGACGATCTGGTGACCGGTCCTCCAAAACCGCTCATGCAAAAAGGCCACATGCGGGTACCGGAAGGGCCTGGACTGGGCATCGAGTTGAACGAAGAAGTGGTGAAGCAGCACCTGATGATGGGCGAGAGCTACTTTGCGCCGACTCCCGAGTGGGACCGGGAGCGCTCCGCAGATCAGCTCTATAGCTAAGCCGAAACAGGTTCGGTCAAGACAGCGGGCGGGCGTTTTTCCAAGAGGAGGACGCCCGCCGTTTGTTTAGGCGCGCTTGCGGGCTGCCCGGGGCAAGGGAGGCGCCGGCGGACTGCCGCAAGCACGGGCAGTTATTATAAGGAACGGAGGATGGATGGCGATGGATACGACGCGGCGATTTTTCATAAAGACGGGTGTGGCGGCGCCGATTCTCTACAAACTGGCGGGGCCGAAGCCCGTGCTGAAGGCAGCGGGTCCGAACGACACAATCGGGTTGGGATTCATCGGGGTCGGGATTCGCGGCTCCGAGCATGTGACCACGTTCAGCAAGATCCCCGGGGCCCGGGCGATCATTGCGGCCGATTGCTATGACGGGCACCTGGCGTGGGCCAAGGAAGCCACAGAGGACAAGATTGAGACTACGAAGGATTACCAGGCAGTGCTGGAACGGAAAGACGTCGACGCGGTGGTGATCTCGACGCCCGACCACTGGCACACGCGAATGGTGCTGGACAGTCTGGCCGCAGGCAAGCACGTCTTCGTAGAAAAGCCGATGACCTACACCATCGCGGAGGGCAAGCAGATCATCGAGGCGGTGAAAAAGTCGGGAAAGCTGCTGATGGTCGGCAGCCAGGCCAAGACTTCGACTTTGATCGCCAAGGCGCGTGAGGTGGCCAAGTCCGGCGTGCTTGGCAAGCTGAACATGGCGCGTCTGGGTGATTACCGCAACAGCCCCGAAGGGGCGTGGGTCTATCCGGTTCCGGCCGATGCGAGCGAGAAGACGATCGACTGGAACCGCTGGCAGGGACCGGCGCCGAAGCGGGCGTTCGATCCCAAGATCGTTTTCCGGTGGCGCTGCTGGTGGGAGTACTCGGGCGGCGTGGCGACAGACCTTTGGGTGCACAACCTGACGACGATCCACGAGATTTTGGACATTAAAGCGCCCCCCAAGTCGGTTGTGGCGCAGGGTGGCATCTTCCGGTTCCCGGACGGGCGGACGTGCCCGGATCTGCTGGTGGGCGTGATGGAGTATCCGGATTTCATTTTGGAGATCACGGCGAATTTGGGCAGCACCCGGCGGGCGACGGAGACGATGGTGGCGGGCTCTGAGGCCAGCCTGTCGCTGACGCGGAAGGGCGTTCTGGTGACGTTTGAGCCGACCCCCTCGCCGATCGCGTTCTACGGTCTCAACGGATGGCCGAAGGCGCTGCGGGAACAATACCTGGAGTCGATGGGGGTTGTGGGCGGGCGGCGTCCGCCAACTGCGCCGACCAAGCCGCCGGAAGAGGTGCCGGTGGAGCAAGGGTTGAGCCACAACGAGTGGTTCATCAAGGCACTGCGGGAGAATCTGCCCAGCCCCGAGTCCGCTGAGGAAGGACACAACGCGGCCACAGCAGCGCACATGGGGAACCTTTCGTACCGCAAGGGCAAGAAGATCCGCTACGACGCGGCGGCTTTCAAGGCAGTCGAGGTTTGAGGGCGGGACGGGGCAGGCCGTCCCGGCCCGCCCTTCATGAGCCTAGAGCGCACGAAACTGAGCTGAGGCGTCTGTCCGTCAGCGCAACGACTTGACCATCTCGCTTTCCACCTGGCGGAAACCGGCCGGGACCTCGAAGCGAGAAGCGTCGATCGGCGCGATTGAGAAGCCGGTGGTTTCGGTGGTGATTTCCATGAGAACGCCGGCAGCGATGGAAGACGGCTGCGCCGGCTGGGCCGGCGGTTCCTGTTTGGGCTGCTCCTGGCGGCGGCGTCCCAGCCCGCCCAAGCCTCCCAAACGTCCGAGCGCTCCAACAGCGGAAGGGCGCTCTGGCTCTGGCTGAGGCTGAGCTTGAGCTTGGGAAGAGGGCTGCTGTGGGAGGTTTTGGACGTCGCCACCCATGGAGACGATCTGAAGCACGGCCACTCCTTCCAGCTTTGAAGACTCACGGGCCAGATCGGCCATGGCTTTCGCCATGTCGCTTCGTCCCTGGGTTAGCGCAGCGGCGCCGGGGGTCCAGGCGATCTTCTGGGACATGCGCTGATAGAAGCTTTGGACCTCCGAGTAGCCGGGCACATCGCGCGCCAGCCACATATCGGCGCGGGTATTGAGCGCGCCGGTTGCGCCCGAGTCTTTGTCTTTGGCTTCCATGACAAGAGTCAGGATGACCCGCCGGGCTTCCAAGCCGGCGATCTGCTTCTGCTCGCCTGTGTCCTTCACGGTTGCCTTGAAGCTGGCGTTCACGTCGCCACTCGATTGCCCGGAAACCTTCTGGGCAGCCCGCTCCATCGCTTCCATCATCTGGGCGAACGTGATGACCGAGTAGGTGCGGTTCTTCAAGTTGATGTCGGTGATAGTCTCGCGGTCGAGATCGATGACCTGAACGTTGTCCGCGCTGACGTGAGCCATTCGGTTCCCTTTGACCAAAACGGAGGTCTTAACCGGCTGAACCGCCTGCTTGGAAAAGACGCCGACGACCTTCATGGCGCCGCTCAAGATGCCTCCGGTGATCTTGGAGGTCTGCTCGTAGCTGAAATCGGCCCGCAGCGCAAGCGCGCCGCAAACGCTCAGGGCCAGCGCAAGTGCAACACGTCGCATCTGATCCCTCCTTGTCTGTCCATCTTAGCGAATTCAAATTCACAGCGCAGCGAGGCGCAAGGAGGCGCTGCCAGTGGTGTGACGCACTCGGCGCATAGGCGGAGACGGAATGCGGGCGAGGATTTGAAGAGGCGGCCGCGGGCGGACACATGGGTCCGCCCCTACGAGGCCGCAGGGCGGTTGTATTTGCTGGTTGGTTCTTCTGGGCTGTTCTTTCTGGTGTTCAGCTCCTTGCTGCGTTGGTTGCTGTTTTCGGTTGCCTCTTTGTTTTGTTTAAGTTGGGAGGCCTCCCCCGCCTGCTCACCCCCGGCGGCCGGCTTCAGGGACCGGAGCTCACCCCCATCCGGTGAGGGCAGTGGCTGTGGGCGTCGGCGCTGTTGCCTAGGACTTGCGCCGTCCGCAGTGCGGGCCC